>Ga0209574_10000028_pt1 | contig 59939 bp, 29 predicted proteins | sample AgamicMgMarz_FD_187168 | JGI IMG/M metagenome (GOLD analysis project Ga0209574, IMG submission 187168) | Agave microbial communities from Guanajuato, Mexico - Mg.Ma.rz (SPAdes) (version 2) | ecosystem: Host-associated > Plants > Phyllosphere > Phylloplane/Leaf | place: Guanajuato, Mexico... | reverse complement strand
TACAGTGGGGGAGTGAGCTCTACTCGTCAGGCTGCTCTGCCACTAGTTACAGTTTGGTTAGCATTTCTTCATTGGGTTAGTGTTCAGTCTACCTGGATCTTTGGAGAAAGAATGCCCGTGGCATACCAAGCCCAAGAGAAAAAGAAGGAGGGGAAGAATCGACAAAGAATGACGAAAAAGAAATCGTTTTTTTATTTTATGGAAAAGTACAAAAAAGCGTGACGAGAATGATAAACTCTTTATGTTAGAAGGTGCAAAATCAATGGGTGCCGGAGCTGCTACAATTGCTTCAGCGGGAGCTGCTGTCGGTATTGGAAACGTCTTTAGTTCCTCGATCCATTCCGTGGCGCGAAATCCGTCATTGGCTAAACAATTATTTGGTTATGCTATTTTGGGCTTTGCTCTAACCGAAGCTATTGCCTTGTTTGCCCTAATGATGGCCTTTTTGATTTCATTCGTATTCCGATCATCTGACGTCTTTTTCTTACCAGCCTTAGCGCAACTAGGGGGTAGAGCACAGTAAAGAAAGAGAAGAATGGCAATAAAGAGGAAATAATGAAAATGGATTATTCTTCAGTCGAGAAAAAAGTCAATACTGACGGAGGCTAGTCCCCGAAAATGCTCCGCGCGTAGGTTCAAAAGTCGTTGGGGCTTACAATTTACCTTGTGACTTCTTTCTTTGGTCGAGCCTTCTTCGGACGTCGATCAATCTATCACTCGTCGCTCTGTCATTGTCTGATTTTTGGTTGTTTGATCACACTCATAAATTATGTATTTACTTATCGTATTTTTGCCCTTGCTCGGTAGTTCCGTAGCAGGGTTTTTCGGACGTTTTCTAGGATCAGAAGGAACCGCTATAGTGACTACTACGTGCGTTTCATTCTCTTCGATCTTATCTTTGATTGCTTTTTATGAAGTCGCACCGGGAGCTAGTGCTTGCTATCTAAGAATTGCTCCATGGATTTCATCGGAAATGTTTGATGCTTCTTGGGGCTTCTTTGGCGACCGTGAAGTCACCGGATGAATTGCCGAGTAGATAGATCAGATCCGGACGCGGCTGTTGCTCCACGGCGATACGGACTCGACCCGCTCCTACCCACCACGGGGCACCATAGCATGTCGGGAATAAGGGAGGACATACTGGACGTAACCACTCCCTTGGTTGGGGGCTGTGCCGCCCTGCCTTTCGATCGATACACAGTTGAGGAGGCCGATCACGAACGCTACAGGTGTGGGAGCGATCAACGTCAGGGAAGGCTAAGACGGCGCCTCGCATATGGGTAGCAAGAGGGCGCTTATGCCCAGACGGTGGGGCCTTATGGGGAAGAGCCCGGCCCAATAGGGACAGCACACCCCCCACTTCAAGCGCACCTCTGTATCGACTGAATCACTGACAGGGTAACGTCGGTGGAACCGGTGAACCACGCGAGCTGGTTAGATGCGTGGGGCAGAGGGCTCGTAGTACCCCCCTTTCCTTTTCTTCGCTTCGGTAGTGAATCACCCACTCAAAAAAGAGGCAAGCCTGCACGCTCTATTTGAGACTACTAAGGCGGGCGCTGGACTCCTTCATTAGGGAAGGGAAGAAGGGGCCTAAGCACGGCAGATGCCGTACACTTGAGTGGAAAAGGAAAGCGAGACCGTACCTCTTTTTCCAGACCAGTTTGGATAGTAGGTTTCCGCGGAAAATCAAGTTGGTGAGCCGTGTGATGGGAAACCCTCCCGCACGGTTCGGAGAGCACTGAATTCGAATGAGAGGTTCACCACCACATCATTGCACGCAAGGGTAGCTCGCTCGATTCGCAGATTGGTCCGACTCGTAATTCACTTCTGACTCCGTGTTCGATAGCCCGACCGTAGTGATGTTAATTGTGGTTACATTCATAAGTAGCTTGGTCCATCTTTATTCTATTTCATATATGTCTGAGGATCCGCATAGCCCTCGATTTATGTGTTATTTATCCATTCTTACTTTTTTTATGCCAATGTTGGTGACTGGAGATAACTCTCTTCAATTATTCTTGGGATGGGAGGGAGTAGGTCTTGCTTCATATTTGTTAATTCATTTTTGGTTTACACGACTTCAGGCAGATAAAGCAGCTATAAAAGCTATGCTTGTCAATCGAGTAGGGGATTTTGGATTAGCTCTTGGGATTTCGGGTCGTTTTACTCTCTTTCAAACAGTAGACTTTTCCACCATTTTTGCTTGTGCTAGTGCCCAACGAAATTCTTGGATTTCTTGCAATATGAGATTGAATGCCATAACTCTGATTTGTATTTTACTTTTTATTGGTGCTGTTGGAAAATCTGCACAGATAGGATCGCATACTTGGTCACCCGATGCTATGGAGGGTCCCACTCCAGTATCTGCTTTGATTCATGCAGCTACTATGGTAACAGCTGGCGTTTTCATGATAGCAAGGTGTTCCCCTTTATTTGAATACCCACCTACGGCTTTAATTGTTATTACTTTTGCAGGAGCTATGACGTCATTCCTTGCGGCAACCACTGGAATATTACAGAACGATCTAAAGAGGGTCATAGCTTATTCAACTTGCAGTCAATTAGGCTATATGATCTTTGCTTGCGGCATTTCTAACTATTCGGTTAGCGTCTTTCATTTAATGAATCACGCCTTTTTCAAAGCATTACTATTCCTGAGTGCAGGTTCGGTGATTCATGCCATGTCGGATGAGCAAGATATGCGGAAGATGGGGGGGCTCGCCTCCTCGTTCCCTTTTACCTATGCCATGATGCTCATGGGCAGCTTATCTCTAATTGGATTTCCTTTTCTAACTGGATTTTATTCCAAAGATGTGATCTTAGAGCTCGCTTACACTAAGTATACCATCAGTGGGAACTTTGCTTTCTGGTTGGGAAGTGTCTCTGTCCTTTTCACTTCTTATTACTCCTTTCGTTCACTTTTGATAACATTTCTAGTACCAACTAATTCATTCGGGCGAGACATCTTACGATGTCATGATGCGCCCATTCCTATGGCCATTCCTTTAATACTTCTGGCTTTCGGGAGTCTCTTTGTAGGATACTTGGCCAAAGTGTGACCTGTTAGCCCATAAGTAAATACTGTGACGAAGGGGCTCTTGCTCACCCGACACTCTTTTACGAGGTCACAATTCACTCAACACGATCATCCGGGGTGAAGAAGAATTGGGGATCGGATGTGGGCGAAATTCCCGCCAATGGCTGAGATGTTCAGTCGACTCCCTCCCCCTTTGTGGGGGTCCAGACCCCTACGAGTGAGCAGAAAAGGGAGGAGGAAAGAGGCCCTGGTGAACCGTAATAATTAGTGAACAAGTGTAAGCTTCGCTGCCCGACAGTATAGAGTACTGACCACACCGAGGGACAGGCCCTGAAGCGAAGGACGGGAACGAGCGGAATCAATGTGTTCCAATTTCTGGCCTTGCACCGACCATCCAATGGACCATGGACTAAATGGCCACTGCCTAAAAGGACTATGTCCAGGGGACCGCCGCCCCCCCACAAGGTACATCTCGCGCCTATGGGCCGCTATAACTATCCAAGAAGACACTCGAAACTGGAAAGATAAACAAACCCACCCGGTAGACTGCCAAGCTACAAGTCTGACGACACAGGAGCGGGATTCTCTAAAAAGCCAAGGTCGTGAGTGGCCGGGAGGGCCCACTTGGAGACTCGGGATCTCAGCATAAAATGCGAAGGTTGCTTAAAGCCGGCCGGCCGATAGGCAAAAGAAAATCAACGTCTGACGTTCTGATCTGAGTAGGCTCATAATAGGGAATACTCTAACCCTGGGAACCGGGGCCTGGCCATCCTTCGTTTGCGGTTGACGTTCCGGCCCGTCGACAGTTTTGCGTTTTGATCTGGTTCGATTCATGATCGCATCTTAAAACGTTTTCCCGTGGGCCGTCAAAAAAAAGAAAAGCACTTTTGAAGAAAAAGATTGTATATAAATATATCGAGGAGGAAAAAGAAATGCTTTTCATTTTTTTCTTTGTTGTGGGAGGTTCTTTTGTACTATATTCTGGGATGCGTCTTTGTGGATTAGTTTTGGGACTTAGTTTGTATTCATTCTTTTCAGACTACTAAAGAACCTATTCTGAAGCTTTAGTAGAACGTGACCAAATACCATTAACCGCACTCTATTCCTTAAATGAAACATTTATTGCGGAATATATTACAAGCCTTGGTCGGCTGCCCTTTCAACTATAGGCTTCATGATAGTCATTGATATATCTTCAGTACCCTTACACAGGGACAGAGAAAACCTCCAGGCAAAGACAATCAATCAATTCACTACTCAGTGTCCACTTAAGCTCCCACATTCACACACAAAAAGTTTGCTTCAACCCCACTCCCCCTTCAGACGCCTATGGTGAACTAAGGTACAATTAGGAGTAGACTTTCAACAGGCAGGGGGAACTCGAAAACAAGGCCAACTACCCGCGCCTTACTCTCGCTTAACTAGACTTTATGGAGCCTTGCTTACGTTCCAATGCGGGGGAAAGTTTTTCTTTCCATCTAACTGTAAACAACTCTCATACTTTTTTATAGCTTTGCGATCCTGTATTTGACCGGTTCACGCTGCTACCGGCTTCCTGGCACTACTTTTGCTTTGAAAGAAACGAAAGCGATGTTCAGCTTTAGGACGATAGAGCAAAGTTGCATGGCAAAGGCCATTGTCCTAGGACTAACGATTTACACGGGCTTGTAACAGAAGAGGAGACTCATGTTGGAACGGTTATCTAAGATGTGATGTCTTGCTAATGTTCCACTTTACCCGTATGGGCTAAGCTGAATACAGATGGCTGAAGTAATTGTAAGGGAAATCCTGGACCTGGAGGCGCCGGAGGAGTACTTTTTCCTTGTCATAAGATTTAGTATCAACAAGTGCGTCAAATCAATTGTCTTAGTTTTGATCCTGCTTTTCTCTTCGATCCAGTGGAAGTTGCTAGTTGCATTCTTGGCGGTACCCTCCTCTCTCAAAGTTCCTTTCCCATTAGTTCCAGGCTCAATAAGAGCATCTTTATTCCTTTTTTCATTTACGTATTCAGAGAGAGAATATCTTTCGATTGACGCCAGGAGGTAATATCTTTTAGGAGTGCCACTTATTTCGGTATCAGTACCAACCTGTCCCTTAATCGAGTGGGAGTTTTCTTAAGTAACACATCCAGTTCCCCCGGTTCTTTCTATAGCTCTCGGAGGGCTATAGAACATTTTGATTCCATCTAATTCTTCAGAAGAAAAAAGGGCTACGCACCTCTGTTCAAGCCAAATAAGCTGGAGTATGAAAAGCGTCAGCAGAGTAGGTTCCTTTTGATTGAGTGCTATATGACGGTTTCTTCACAGGCTAGTTCCATTCAACTTATCTTGGGAATACCTCCCATATTAGGTAAGCGCATCTGGTGCTGGTGTAATTGAATTTCTTCTGTCCCAGTTCTGGTTTCTAGCCATCCATATAGGTAAAGAAAGAGGTCTTTTCGTCTCTCGTTGTATTTCGAGGATGGTCTTAGAAAATAGGCATGACGGTAAGAAAAAGAAGAAAGAGTGCAGCTATCTATAGATCTGAAAGGCGTAAGAGTTTCGATCAACGTTGAGATAATTAAGTGAGCCTTATCTGTCAACGAAAAGTGAAAAAGATGTGTGTGAGTGTGGTGAAAAGTCGGCGGCTCCCACGTGGTGATTTGATTTAGGAATTCGCTTAGTTGCGCCAGCGGCCTTAGTTGACGAATCGAATTCAACGACACTGCTACGAGGAGGAGTCAAAACGCGATGCCAGCTTCTGAAGGATTATGATTGGAATCTCTCTTTAAGCTTTTTATACGGCTGTCATTATTATAAAGAACCTAAACCGAACCGATAAGAAAGAACCTCCTTTTTGGTGCTCCACCCACTTATGAATCTATTCAGGAATGGAACCCAGGTCGGCCACAACACAACTCCTATCAAAAATCATAAGCAACTAATAGGCTATTATATTATGCCACCCCCAGATTTAGCATGGTGCGAAAGTCTATTTCTGGGAACCCTTTTTTGGGGACGCGGGATAGACCCCCGAGGCGTAACCAAACTTCGGCACCGCTGAGGTAAGGATCCCGAATTAATGAGAAAACAATCAAACCCTGTCATTCAAACCTACGCACAGGTCGCTCCATAAACGAGAAAAGGCAATAGGGGATGGATGTAGGTGGGTCGGGTAAGCCCTTTGACGAGACGTAGCTTTGCTTTCCCTTCAAGGCGAGGAGTCACAGAGCCATTCATTCTCCCCCGGCTGCGAGCTCATGCCCAAATTGACGAGGAGATGTACGGAATGAGGATTTCCACAAATCATGTGTTAAGCACGAGTGGAAAAGACCTAGTTGAGAGCGTCAATCATTCTGGTGCCCCGATCAGGAGGACATTGAATCAACGGTTAGCTCGGCCGTTATAATCGTTACGGAGATTCACCCTACCCGCTTACTCCGTTAAGGGCCTCTTCCAGGGTTCATCCTATAGCTACGACGGATCCGATCTATAGCGCGCAATTAAGGCTACCAGCAGCGGTCTGCCCTTGCACTGAACATCTACATCTTCATGGTGAGTGCTTAGGGTGACCATCGATCGGCCTCTTCTTTCCGGCCATGGGTTTCACCGAGTGGAATGGGGCTGGTGAGGGGACCGCACCACCGAGCAGGAAACCGGTAAAGCCAGCTACACTACAGCGGATATCCTACTCGTTCTTGCATTACGCTTCGAACAGAACGCACAATGCCTCTTATTGAGCCCCTGAAAGAAAAAAAAAAGAAAAGATACCGTCGGAAGAAATCGAAGAACCTAATGGATCGTCCATATAGATAGTCAATTCAATTGTTGAAAGCATTCCAATTGCAGCTGAGTCGCTCGCAAGAGCAGACCAGATTTGATTTCACTTCTCTCGGGGCAGGAGTAGGCGGGATAGATGCCAATTCCTCAACGGTCTCTCTATTCTATAAAGCGAAGCGCATGGCGTGATAAGTGAAAAAGAAATCTACCTATGTTGACTTTCGGAGTCTTTGATTCGATAGTAGTCACCGCTGGAAAGTCAGTCATTTCGGTTCTCCTTAGCGAGCGGATACCATAAGCTAAGAAGAAAGTCGTCTTGGTATTGGATCCGCCTTTTGTGCCTTTTGGGGCGGTACAGAGCAATTCAGGAAGAGCGCACCGACTGACCGAGAAAAAGAAGTTAGAGAGGCATCAAACATTCATATCGATTTTCCCTTTTTCTGGACTCGATAAATCCGGGGCCGGGGGCACAGGCTGCGCACGGTTTTGAGTCTGTTATAAGCCTCGGATGCGGAGTTTCACCCCTTTCCAAGAATACGAAAAGTAAACATCGGCTCCTACCTGTGCCGCCCATTTCCTAATATTTTCTCGGTCTCTTCTATGAATAAAAAGGGCTAAAAAAAGGTAGAATAGAAATAGAAAGGTCGCGATCAAGAACAGCAGGGAGAAGACACGGAAAGTTCTCGAAAAATGAGATGATTTTCCGTATCTTTAATGTTCATTTTTGTAAGGTGGAATGTAAGAGAAATCAAAATGTTAGATCGTTATTAAACCTCTCTTGGCGTGATTTGAATTAGACCATCTCTATTGCGGGAAAGAGTCCTGCCTTCGATGCTTAATAAGTACCGAATCCAAGTCCAACTCTGTCACTAAATTCAATCATACAGACGAGAAATTCCGTTTATCGGATATCGTAAAAGACCAATTCCCTTTTTCGTAGCTTAAAAGGCTTTGGATATGCCCTTTCTTATTTACGCAAATAAAGCCGCCGATTTTTTTCCTCTATTGATACGCACGGAAACGGTTTCAGGCACCACCTTTCATTAAAAGGGCGTGTAGGTTAGCCTAAAAAAGCTCCATGCTATGCTGCTGCTTCACCCCGTTCCTGTTTAGCACGGGGTTCCTGTCGAGTATGATACTTCAGCGCGGTTATACGGAAATGCTTCAAATGATGGGTTGAGGTATATAAAGACGATAAGAAGAAGAGGGTGAATCACCTGAAGCGGCGGGCTCTCTTTATTATCCTGCTGGCTGTGAAATGGCAGTTCAGTATCATAATAAATGAAGATGTCGCTATGGACAAGAAGATTGAGTCACAGACAGAGTAAGGCAGCAGGGCGGGGAACTGGAGAAGCGAGAAAACGGAAAGCGCGCCATAAAGCCAAAGAGCCGTAGCTTGCTTCAAGAGAATTGAATTCACGTTTTCAGGGCCTTTGTGTTCGCTCAGACAAAGGCCTAGCTAACACAACCCATCAACAGCCGTCGCAAGCCCAGATTGGAATTATGGATAGAATCGCGCAAGTTTTTCGACAATGTTGGAAAGGTTTGGTACAAATGAGCCGACAGGCGAACATCTTTTTGAATGCTCCCTATTAGTCTTCATACTAAGTACGGGTCACCGAGCTTCAGAGGCTGTTCGCCTTTCCTTTAGCTGCCTGCCTCTCCCGTTGTGATCGATGCTTTTAGTTCCCGGTCCATCGACCTATATAGTTCCCGCCCGGCTTTCAGGTTTGTTCCAGGTGGACGGACGTACTTATCTCAGTTGTTTTCCTTGTGTTTGAACTGCCTAAAAAGCGGCGTAGAGTTAGTAACGATTTCTATGGATTTGCTCTAACCTAAGTGCGGCACTGAACATAGTTCTAAGGTCACCAATTCATTACAGATTGGAGGAGAACCCCAGCTACCTACATCTCCTATAGGCTTGGCTGAGACGGTTGGGCTCTACTAGATAGAAGCAAGAGTGGAAGCTTCCCCCTCTCGTTCAAAGTATGCCCCATGCTGTCTTGAGTCATTAAGTAGAGGGTGATTTCTCACTAGTCAGTCTTCATAGTTCCGTTACGATCTGATAGCCCAATCTGGTTTGCTTTATTCCCATCACATGGAGAAGGAGCGAAAGCCAAAAGACCACCGGGAGAGGAGCGAGAAACGAAGCAGCTCGACCACCGGGAGAGGTACGTAGTGACTCGACTGAAAGGAGAGGAGCTGGATCGGAATTTCTTTTTTGGGAGTACTACTTGATCATTTCTACAAATTGAAAGCCCTAATTAGTATTTCTTTTATGTCTAAATGTCTCTTCGAATAACTTACATAATCTCTATTACGAATCCTTTGTGTACTTTGGTGTTCCTAATCATCCACTCATTTTCTCTCAATCTCTATGGTAATTCATGTAAGGGAATACATACAAAAGATAGTAAAAACTCCATAGAGTTGTTCTTTTCAACCCGCTTCAAGATATGATGACTTATTAACCGGGTAAAGAGTGAAGACAGCTTATGTTTATTTTCGTTTCACCCTTGTACGAAATGAGATTCCAATTTTTTACTGCTTCGAAGCTGTTTTCTTTCACTCATCTAACTATAACGTTTAGTTTCTCAATCCGGGCTAGTGAATAAAAAAAGAAAGAAAGAGAAAGTTGAATACGTTTCATTTTTTTTCTGTTCAACCTAAAAAGAAATGGAGGAAGACTTCTGTCTCAACGAATCACACGTAGAGATATTGATAACACACATAGAGTTAATGGTATTTCATAACTAATTGATTGGGCAGCAGCCCGTAGACCACCTAAAAAGGAATATTTCTTATTTGATCCATATCCTGACATAAGAAGTCCAATTGGAGCAATAAAAGAAATGGCAATCCATAAAAAAACACCAATACTGAGATCGGCTAGAACAAGGCGATAGCCAAAAGGAATTACTGAATAACTTAGTCGAATTGATATGACTGCTATAGAGGGTCCGATACTAAATAAACGTGTATCCCCTCGTCATGGAAGAAGGGTCTCTTTCAAAAGTAGTTTGATCCCGTCTGCGTCAGCTTGAAGAATTCCCAAAGGGCCGGCGTATTCAGGTCCAATACGTTGTTGTATACCCGCGGATATTTCTCTTTCTAACCACACAATTAAACGTACACCTATTGTGATTCCCAATATGAGAATAAAAATAGGGACAAGCATCCATATAGTTTCATAAACCTCTTTTTTTGATTCTAATCTGGAAAAAGAAAAGATAGCTTGTACTTCTGTTGTATCAATTATCATTTCAACGATCAACTTCTCCCATAATAATATCTATGCTACCTAGTATCGTCATAATATCAGCCAATTTCATTTTTTTCACTAACTGAGGAAGAATTAGCAAATTGATAAAGGGACGAACCAAGGAAAAACACTCTGATCTCCTATCAAAAATCTTCCCAATTCCCGCTTCGACTCTCACATAAAGTTCTTGTTTCGACAATTCAAAGGAGATGGCTTTTGACTAATGAATCGATATTCAAAATCATTCCATTCAGGACGCGTCGGATTTATAAATTCTCATAGGGTTCGTTAGCCTGTTGAATAATTTTGATGGATTCCGCCATTTCACCGATTCGTATTAAATAACGAGCTAATGAATCTCCTTCTTTTTGCCATTGGACTTCCCAATCAAATTCGTCGTAACACTCATAATGATCAACTTTACGAGGATCCCATTGTATTCCGGAAGCTCGTAGCATTGGTCCTGATAAACCCCAATTTATTGCCTCTTCTCCACCAATAATGCCCACTCCTTCAAAAAGTTAGAAAAAAATTGGATTTCGCGTAATAAGTTTTTGGTATTCAGCAATCCCTGTTAAAAAATAAGAACAAAAATCTAAACATTTATCTATCCATCCATAAGGTAGATCGGCAGCTACTCCGCCGATACGAAAATAATTATGCATCATTCTCATACCGGTGGCAGCTTCGAATAAATCATATACCAATTCTCTTTCTCTGAAAATATAGAAGAAGGGGGTCTGCGCGCCAATATCTGCCATAAAAGGGCCGAGCCATAACAAATGAGAAGCGTCACGACTTAACTCCAGCATAATCACTCTGATATAGCTAGCCCTCTTGGGTAGAAGAATATTTCCCAATTGTTCTGGTCCATTTACCGTTATTGCTTCGGTGAACATAGTGGCTAAATAATCCCAACGTGTTACATAAGGCAGATATTGTCTAATTGTTCGGTTTTCCGCAATTTTTTCCATCCCTCTGTGTAAATAACCCAATATTAGTTCACAGTCAATAACATCTTCACCGTCTAAAGTAACGATGAGTCGGAGAACGCCATGCATGGATGGATGGTGAGGACCCATATTGACTATCATGAGGTCTTTTCTTGTAGTTGGTACAGTCATAGGTTTTTCCCCGATTCATTATTCATTTTTCCATGAATTGCTGAAAACAAAAAGAAGTTCATCAAAATTCAAGATCTAATAAAGAAAATAATGAAAAACTTTTGAACGTGTTTTTAGCTTTCGAATGTGAAATTGACTGATTAATTCTTTATAACGTACTCCATCTTTTTTTGACAAATAAGCCAGTAGTCGTTGCCCTTAAAAACGAATTTTTCGTAGACCTCTCTGAGATGAATAGTATAGTGCAATTCCAAATGTGAAGTAAGTCTTCGTTTGGTAAAACGGAATAAAAGAAATGAAACGGAATGAGTGAAATGAAATGAAACGAATAGAAAATTAAATTTCTTCTTTTTCTTTTAAGTGAAAGTGGAATTCATCCTTTGTTTTGTCCTTTCCATTCACTCGGATCTTTTCCGTTTCATCGATTTTGTCCTTAACCTCCTTTTCTTCCGAAAAAAGGAAAGGAGAAGGCGGTGAATCCCTCTTCTTCCTGTTTAGTCTCCTTCGTTTCGGAAGTTTGTTATATTTCTACATCTGTTTCTTCCTCACTTTCTTTCGTTTCTGAGGTTTCTTTCAGTTTCTTAGTCAAAATAGGTGACGGCATTCTGCCTAACTAAAGTAAATATACGACGAAGGTAATAAATAAGAGAATACTAAAGATGATCGCCATAGAATTTATCAATTCTGACACTTCGTACTTATTAGATCTTTTAAGTACATTAGATCTAATCGAATTATTTTTCAGTATCCAGACTAATACCAATCCAACCCATTTCATGAATAAAATGTGACCAATTAACCAACCAACAAAACTAAAAGTTACAAATAACATCTTCTTTGTTGTTGCATCGAAACATCTAAATGTTGACTAATCTGGCTAACATTGAACTTGGTCAAATTCAATGGTTGAATAATTGAAAAATGATATTATTATTGAATACACATTGAATGCTGAGATTACGCATTGAATTTTTGCGTTTAGATCCATAATCAAAAAAGTGTTTGTGATTGTTCCAGAAGAAATGAAACAAAAGTGCGGGTAGAGCTAGGACAGTTATTGTATGAGGTCTACCCAATGCGTTATGCAGAGGCGTATAATAGATCGATATGAACATCATGAGCTGTCCCATAATCAAACCAGTTGTTGCTGATACCTTCTTCTCGGTTCCTTCTTCCATAACCGGAGCTCGGAGAAGGAAGAGATAAGAGGGCCCTATGGAGAATGTGGTCAGAAATCCATAATAGAGTCCGACCACAACGACCGAATTTCTTATCTTCATGCATAAGGATGCTTAATTACCTAGTCAAAAAGATTGAAAAATCATAACTTTCCTCCCTTTTTCTTTTGTATTGCAATTTCTGGATTATTATATGATGATTTTTTCACTTTCCATATATAGAAATAGAAAGAGATAGAAACGAAACGACATCTGACACCAAATCAAATTCATGGAATTAGGATATGGATGGAATATAATGAAATAGAGCTACTTTTAGGTTCCCTATGAAATGAGGCATGGAAGGGAGCCACTACGAAGAAGTTCCGGGAGTTACGAAGGAAGCTTCGAGCTCATATTGGTCATGGGTTGAGAACGGGAATTGAACTCTATGAGATCTTTTCTCCCGTTGTTCCTCAGTAGCTCAGTGGTAGAGCGGTCGGCTGTTAACTGATTGGTCGTAGGTTCGAATGGGGAGATTTGATTCATTCTTTAATTCTGAATGAAGGGGCTCGCTTTGACCGTTAAGAGTAGGTAAGTGGCCCTTCCCTGTCTTTTTTCTATCTCGTCGTATCACATTCTCATTCTGTTTTGCGATATTTGATAATCTCCGTCTCGGTGTTGGTCCGGGATAATCTTTTGTTCCATAGTCCTGGGGCTATTTACAACTAGCCAATTCAAAATTATCGGATGTACTTGCAGTGCATCAAAGATGCAGTCATCGATTCTCCTGAGAGGCGGAAATTACCGCGAGCAAACATAAAACATATTAATGACATGACGAGGAACGCTTGCTATGCTACTAATACTTGTACTTGCTCTGCTATTCTGCCCAAGCCTGGCTGAGGAAGAGTTACGGGGCGTAAAACAAAAAAATATGCTGGTGGCCCGGGCATACTATAAGGAAATTTGAATTCCTTCACGTAATAAAAAAAAGTCAGGCCCATTCCACTTCGACAAAAGACCCACACCCAAGTTCCATAGCTTTGGGTCCGCTATCCCGATCATGATTTTCCTACCCCCTTTGGGGAAAGGTCCTTCCCTTTGGGGTCGGTTGTGGGCGAGGAGGGATTCGAACCCCCGACACCGTGGTTCGTAGCCACGTGCTCTAATCCTCTGAGCTACAGGCCCCACCCCGCCTCCACTGGATCTGTTCCCGGGAGTATCCTCAAAAAAAGGAACCTTTCCTCTCCTTTCAGTCTTTTCACTACGTACCTCTCCCGGTGGTCGTTCAAAAAGAAACCTCTAATTCGATGAAAGATGGGATCACTTTCCCGACCTTGCTCATGCGGGATGTAGCGATAGGTCTTCTTCATGGTCGGCCTGGGACCTCCTTCAATATTCTTATTGAATCTCTCCTTGAAAGCCATTTGATCTGTAGGTGTAGGAAGAGGCTTTCGCAACTCCGCTCCAAATTCGATTTTGAATCTGCATAAGCTTCTATCGTCGTGAAAGGCTTGGTATTTGCACCAAAAGGGAGAAAAGTACTTAAAGGACTGATGCCATGGAGAGGGCCCTACTTTGTGCTAGTGCATCCCAGGACGTCCCAAAGATTGGTTGAGGCATCGATGACGTGAAATGTGACATAAGTCATCATATCTTCGATCATTAACCGTAATCGGATGGTGCCTAGGGTTGCCCGATTGCTTTCATCCTTGTATCATGACATTGCTTGGACTGAGATCTTTTCTAGTATATGCCCCGCATCAAATGAAAGGGGATGATCTTGATCGCGGACCGGCAGTAACAGATGATTCTGTATGTCTTCAACTTCCAGCCATCCACAAAGGCCGGTTGTGCAACTTAGTCTCCAGCAACATAAAACAAATTCTATAGAACAGCATTGAGCCGTCGATGTGTCGTACGCCCCTCTGCATGACTTTACTCAGGAAAGGACAGAGCTCTAATCAGCGCCTTTAACAGATCTTTCGATAGACAGAATTCGTCGTACACGCGACGCTTTTAAGGTCTTTTCTTCAGATGGGCGCCATGAAATTGTATTTGATCCTATCAGGGGAAGCTGTTTGGTTAGGTGGAGATGGGGATGCCCCCACGGAAGATGCTGGAGGCTGTACGTCAGGTAATTGCCGACCTTTGAGTTATTTTTTGAACATAAACTGCTTCCTCCGGGAAGTGGAGTGGACCATCATTTTCGTCGAATACTTAAGATCGTGATATCAGAATTGAAGAATTCGACGTTCTCCCAAGGACGAATCCCTTCTTAAAGTCCAATCCCAACCTCGCATTCAACCTCCTCGGACATGAATCCCATTCGTGCAATAAGACTTCCCCGACGTGGTGGATATTGAAAAAATTCCTTAATGTCTCTCGTCAGCATCCGATTAGATGAGATGTCACTTCGTCACCTTCCCCATGTGCGTCTTTTTCTTTCCTTTCCTTCCAAAGAGCTTGCATTCTTTTCGATTCTGGAACAAAAAATTTTGATTAACCGATTCTTGCCAAGACCGCTCCTTCTGTCCATCAATGCGTAACTGAACTAAGGCTTTCAATAATGAATTGGATGGCATGCTTTCGACGTGCTGTGATGAGAGGTGCCTTAGCTTAGCCTAACATATTAAAATCCCGTCCTTTTGATGAGTCAATGTCCCTTCACAAAGTGAAAGTGATTTTACTTTTTTCTTCTTTCTTAACTGAAACTTAATAGAATAATAAGAAATAACTGGGCAAAGGCTGGGTATGGCCGCAAGGTAGCGAGTGCAAAGCAAAGAGGCGGTAATGCTAATTAAGGAGCCTTCCTTGCATGGCCTCATCGCATTCTCTCTCTTGATGAAGATAGCACGGGAAGGAAAGAGGCCAAACCAACCCATGAAGTAAGCATGGGCCCTTCCCTTCGTCGCGCTTGACGGAAAGTATGGAGGAAGAGTAAGCTGTGGCACTCGCCCTTGCCATTGAGTCAGCGCTTTCAGTAAGAGTCAGCCAGGTGCCGGCTAAAGGTCATCTACTGCCGATGGAGTAAGCGTTAAGGAGCGAAGATACTCGACTGAAAGGAGAGAAGCGAAGACCGAGTCTTTGTACTTCCCCAAAGCTACTGCTTTCCAGGGATCTCCCTCGAAGAATGGATGAGAAAGCCTTGCTTGAAGCTTGCATTCAGGAAAGTCTGTCTCCGGTCTTTTTAGCACAGATGACTTGCTTGCATACCTTCTCCGAGATATGGAAAGGGGGTTCAGATACAGGCTGGCATTAAAGGAAGCAAGCGCTTTCAGCACACACCTAAACAATCGTGTACTTGGGAGCCCCGAGACTTCCAGCTATATACAGACTTTACGTACAGCCAAGGAAGGAATACACTTTACAAAGGATCTACTTAACTAGCAAATGAGCATTTCATACTTTCCCGCGCTACTTCCCAGTCCAATAGAGGTCTTTCCAGTAAAAGGAGGTCGTGTACCACAGTTCGAGTTAAAAAGAGGAAAGGGGCGAAGCGCGTTTTTGAATTTCAGTAGAGGCGGTAGGAGGCAATAATTAATTAAGCCAGTATGAATGGAGCCTTGTTTATTAGGCGTTATCGATGTGATGTATATTTCTTGGCTCTAATCCTCGGGGCACTGCTTTCACTCGAAGAGCTTCTCTTTCGCTTCTAAAGCACAGTTGCAATTGGGAAGCCGGGAGGAGTAGTTGAAGAAAGCTTTCATAAAGAACCCGCTGTCAGTTCGCGGCCTAGATCGGATGTTTTCGACCCCAGTCGAGCGATTTCCCATCCAGCTTTCTTTGGTATCAAAAAGTAGCGTCAGCCTGGCTCTTGAGTTACCGGGAAAAGAGTTCCCGCCCAGCGTTACTGGAGGAGAACGTCTATGGGGAGTAGCGGCTTTTTGAGCTCCAAAGCGACTTTCCTTTCGCCTATGCCTCAAGCCTGTCTACTCCTAACAAGTCTAAAGATAGAAGTGACTTTCTAATAGTACGGCTGGAATCAGGTTCTCCTACGCTAATCGAGGGCTTCCTCTCTTCGCTTTCAGCGACTTTCCTTTGTCATTTATTATCAGCTCGCTTACATTGGAATAGAAAGAAATGACACACCACTACCTACCCTAGTGGTTTGGTTCGCCTTTAATCGCTACTCGGAACCTCTGGCTGAAAAGATTGAATGACTTCAAAGGGCCAATCTCAGGTCAAAGAGACTTTTTCTCTCCGGTAGCTAAACTCACCATGGAATGAGGGACCGTACTCGTCTTAGAGCTATTTCGACTTATTCAATTGAAAAAAGAGCACTTCCTTACCTGATCAAACCGGATTTCCCGCATCGGGAAATCGAGGGGTCCTTTGGTGCCTTAGGGGCAATCATCTGCGCCAGTGTATAAAAAGACATTTTCCTTTTTTACAGTAGCGCGGAGAGCTTATGGACAAAAGATGAGGATTCCGGCGGCTTTTGCCACTTATGATCAGTGTTCACAAGAGCGAGACGGTTCAATGTCTTACAATGTTCAAGCAGCATTCTTGCCGGAAGGATTTTTTAGGAGGCCCGGACACCTACCGAACATCCCTGAAGGATGGAACAACATGATGAAGAAGGCGGCGAAAGTATAGAGGAAAATATGGGAAGAGAACAAAGAGATCTCTGAAAAGGGGAGGCAAGGAAGTAATAGAAATGTTGAAGAGGAGACAACCCGCTCTTTAACTTTTGACTATGCGCGTCGTGTGCTCGATAACGCAATCTTGGAAAAGAGTTTTGATGAACTGTCACTAAACTAAAAAAGAAAGAAGAGGAAATCGAACTGCGAACGTTGGATATGTAGAGGTACACATATGTAAGGTCATTAAACTGCTCAACCTTACCCCGCATGCCTTATTTTAATATAAAAAGCCCATAAAGAAAATAGATAGGTGGATTGTCAAAAAAGGCTACCTAATAAAGATCAAATGCTTAGTCATAGGATCAGCGATTAGCAACTGAGACCGGCCAATGGCCTAATACTCGATTATGAGGGGGGTGACAGAAAAAAATAGAGATTAGCTTGGCTACTTTTCCGCCCTATAGGAAGATTAGCTTCACAGGTTACTTTTATTCGGCTTCCGTACACAGATCTAAATACGATAATCCAACCGAAGCGAAGTCAAGTTCACAGCTTCTGGTGGAGTCTTCTCTAAAGCGACTGGGGGGCGGGTTCCCTAAACCAAGCCGTTCTTATAGCATAGCCCTTGCTTTCTTTCCCTTTAAGTGTACGCCGGGCAGGAAATCGAATGGTGCTGGTGGATGTACTTATAGTCTAACTGTCGTTGGAAGGGACTTCTCGTACTTCAGGCACTCCAGAGGTTAGTTTGTAAAAGAGTGAGAACATGTGAAACAACAAAGAAAATGTTGAATTCCAGCTGATTCTAGCTAAAGCTAAAATATCTCATAATAGGTAAGGGAACTGCATCTTTCACTAATGTACCAACTGTCGTGAGTTGGTCGGGTCAAGGACCTGGGGAAGTCGCTACGGAGTAGACTTGAAACCGAGCTGGAACATGGCTGGGAGTAGCCTTGAACAGTGCTGGTCTACCCCGATTTACCCATTGAGAGGGACTGAAAGCCTTGCTTTCGCCACCCCTATTAGTAGAGCTCTATTGAGAAAGACCTTGGAATTGGCCAATCACCAAGGGCGATCTTAGGTTAGCATTCTGTTAGAACGAATAGAACGAAAAAGAGTTCAGTTCACCGGTACGGCACAGCCGGAGAGAGCGAAGCGAGCTTTATAGAAGCTCGAAGCCTTTTTTACAGGAGCTATGAAGCTTCAAAAGGGCTGTCTTTAAGAGTGACAGGGTTGTCGTAGATCAGTTATAATAGACACCCCTTGTTTGTACTCGAGGACCGTGCGGAACCCCGCCTGAAAGACAAAGTCAAGTCTATGGCCAGACAAGCATTGCGGTTAGACAGAGCATTCCTTCCATCTCTCAATGCTTTGGCGACCCCTATTAGTCAATTAGCTGCAGACTTGAAGATCACTATAAGGGTCAGCTGACGGCTAGCAAGTAGCGAACCTGAGACCAAAGGTAGGCTACTATGCTTCAAAGCTGCGTTTAAGGAGGACGGAAGGTAGAGCGTGGAGCATTTTCTTATTATGTACTTCTTTTTGGCTAAGTCTTTTCTTTGTTAGGCTAGCTGACGCCCGTCGTCAGGTCCGAGTAGACGTCACTATAAGGGCCAGCGTCCAAGGACCTGCCAGACCGCGGATCTCACTTAAGCACTCGACGTCACTTTTAGCAATTTCAAGGGGCAGGGTCAACGATCACTCACGTCACGGGCAGCAGATCCGACGAGCTCAACTTCCACTGAAAAGAGAGGCGTCACCTCAACCTCAGATTCGAAGCCATCAGGTAGAGATTCCCCTTATCTTCTTATTGGTGGTACGGCTCCAAGGGCTAGGCCTTTCCTCTGCAAGCCTATTAAGTTAAGTAAGCCAGGTCAGTACTTTTTTTGGCCTTCACCGGCTAGACCTCCGGGAGGACTGTCCATCCCCTGTCTATTCATCGGGCTTTGGCACGCTCTCTCTCTGGGGCCGGAATACCTGGACCTCGGGTTAGAAGGCAGATTGTCCTTTCCCCATTATATACGTAGTGGTCAATTGCTCTTCTTTGAGGGCTAGAAGCATCAAAAGGTCATTGAGGATGGTCAAAGCAATGGAGTTTTCCGAGGGGAGCAGAGAATTCCACTCCTTGATTTGGAGGTTACAGCCTTGATTATGAATAAGCCGTGAATATTCATAGTCAGGAGCGAAAGCCAAAAGACTGAAAGGAGAGGTACGTAGTGAACACCGGGAGAGGAATTACTAGCTCGCAGGCTTAAAAATGATAACTTCCTTCCTTGCCCTCGAACCGACTATCCAACGACATGGAAGACTTAGCATTGGCCTATCACTCAAATTCAATTTTATAGCACGCCAACAGGAGGGGCTTCTTACAAAAGCACTCCAACAACTCGCTTGAACTTGAAGAGAGAAGCGAGAAAACGGAAAGCGCGCCATAAAGCCTTCGAGCCTCCGCTTGCTCCGCGGTAAAGAGAAAACTCTTTCCCGGAACGAGCATACTGAGGCTATGACAGCCTCTTCTCTCTAGTCCCAATTTTCACCTAGTGAAAGAAGCTTGTATCTAATTTCCGAAAGCAAGTAAGTAATCTCTTTTTGCACTCCCTTCTTTATGATGACTATCCAAGGAGGGTCCTATAGCCCCCAATAACACTACTGATAGCGATGTCGCTCATCCCGGCTCTGCTTTGCCAATTCCAGTTCTGGTTCCCTGACGCTGGCCTTACTTCGGAAGTAGAGTTAAGCAGTTACCGGGGAATATAAGTCAGTAGTTTTCTTTGTTGACACGAAGTAAAGAGATTGTTGTATAATCCCTGCCTGCTAAATCAGTATATCCTGACTTGAGTTTCAAACCTTCAGAATGAGCCGCAAGAAAGTATAGTCTGGTACTTAGTAGTTTTGTTTGAATACAAGGACCGCTGTCTGTAGTAAGATTGATTGCTTTATACTCTTTATCCTGCAGCTTCAACAGCGTTATACTTAGTTCAGATTCAAACCTCAAAGAGAGGTAGGCCAGTCAGTCTAAAAAGTCTTCATAGTTGGCTTATTTAGTTCTTACCAACCTGAGAAGTCTTATGCAAGGGAATCTCGGTAGTTACCGAAAGGAAGGAAATCAGTCTAACTATTGGTCTTTCAATCCCATCCTGTGAGAAGTTCGAAATCAGTCCTCTTTCGTTCCCCGTAAGCCTTCAAGTAATGGATCTGACTCATGTCTTTATTAAACATCTAGTCAAGGTCCCCGCCGTAAGCCTGCAAAGATGATTTTCTCCTTTTTAGCCGCTATAGGGCAGAAAGCCATTAAGAAGGCAGAGATAAAAACAACTGTAACTCACTTAAAACAATAAGGAGGAGTGGCCGCTAGGCCCATATCTCTAAGAATCCATTTCTAAACCCTATTAATCTCTTAATTAGCCCTCTAAGAGAAATTACGTAAAGCAGAGATGAAGCTACTTCGGACTAAGTTGTAGTTGAATCTATTCCTTATCGGCTAACTGATCTGTAGGTTCGGAAAGCCTCTGCTCGTCATGCTCTAAAGTCGTTTACCTGTTATTCTTAACCGGTAACTGCCAACAGAATCTATTCCCCTTTACCCTGGGATTCTATTCCCGGCTCAGCTCCATAGAACTCCCTGCCGGACTTCAGTATTTCGTTTGTCTTTGTTCCCGAGCCCTGAAATAGCCTAAGATGAAGTTGCAATTCCCGGGGATTCTATAGATTCAATTCCAATTCTCTGAATTGCCGCCTATTCCTCTAGCTATCTCAAATCCCATCCTGCGCTAGGAAAGGTAGTTTAAAGCATGGAATGAAGTTTCAACAGAATTCCTGATTGAGAGACTATGGATCAAAACCACCGTAACAAATAGGGGTGGGTCCGATGTTCCATTTTTTCCGGGGAAGAAATTGACCGGTGTAAGGAATCATATTCTCATCAAAGGTTTTCTGCCCTCGGTTTTGTAAGATATTCGTTGGGACTAGTAGATCTTCGGCCTAGGGTTATCCTTCTCTGGTCGGTATTGTATTCTAACTAAACATCTTTCTTTGATTCCCCAGTAAATTCATCTACGTCTGATAGAGTTGTGGTACTTGGAGGAAGTCAATAAATAAATGAATTAGATCCCGGGATGAATGAAGGGACCCATAGGGATGGGGCACGAGAGAGGATGCTTTGAACTCTGTCTCCAGCAGGGCTGGTATTAGATCGAGGAAGCTAGCTAACCTATCCTACTGGCTTGCCTTTCATCCCGGGCTTGCAACAAGAAAAGATGAAGCTTTGCCTTCTCCGGCTGCTCAATCTTTTGTTCTTGCAGCCTTCTTATCTTCTTTCCTTGCCTAGCTTACAGATTCTGTAAGGGCACTAGAAAGAATAATATATGCATAATCTTCCTTTCGGAACTTCTCTGCTGGAATTGTAACTAAATAGAAGTCCTAATCTTCGAACTTTCAATCTTACAGCCTTTCCTCCCTTTGAATATGAATAGGCAGGAGGGGGAATTACATACTTCAAATCGGTAATCAATTCCGGAAAGAGGGAAGTCAAGTCAGACCAGCAAGCATTGGGAGATCAGAGGCATTTGAATATCATATGGGGCTTAGGAAGAGCCTACTGATAGCAGATGCAGGATTTGATTACAAAACTAGACTGTCTGTCTTTCCTACCGGATTAGATAGGGGATTTGGAAGAGAATCCCTGGGTCGGAAATAATGACGTTTGATTCTACGTCAAAGCCTGTAACTACTTCGACTGACTTACTTCCAGCTTCGGAATTAGACTTCTCTCTGGCTTCCGACTGAGGAAAGCTTGCTTACTTATTATATGTTCTATTTAGATGTTATATGAGATTTCTCATGCTATCTCTTCTTTCCCTAACAACTTCATGCCTACTTTATCATAATCATAGGAAGCTGGGTAATGCACAACAATAGAAATTAGATGCTTTGAAGCAAACTTCGTAGTTCTTTCCGGTTTCTGCCATCTGTTCTCTTAAGGCATAACAAGACTTAATTATAGGATTATCCGCAACAATATCAATCGTTGATGCTTGCAGGTCAATCACGGCTGTAAAAAGATTCTAACCTATCGCTTCATTCCTAAAGCAGTAAGTCTTCCAAGTCCTTACGGGCTAGTGAAGTGCCCAATGTTTTTGGTTGTTATTAGTTACGGTTGTTCGGATTTCTCTGTCACCGACAGTTCGAACTCTCCCCTCTTCCTTAAGGAAGACTGATGTGCCCGGACTAGTAGCTTTCCTACCAGATCAGAGGCTTTTAGAGCCTACTTCATTTGCTCAGTCAGACTGACGGTGGAAGATAAGGCTTTCGGCCGAGGGTCAACTATTTGTATTTGTTGTTTCAAGTTACGCTTGTTGTTTTCTATAGTACCTAATTCCGGAATTCTATAAATCCGGGTTAAAGAGGGGAAAGTCTTTACTTGATTCGAACTTACAACCTGGCCTTACAGATCCAACTTCTGGTAATTCTGTAACAGCTACATCAAATCCTAACAATCTTAGCGCCCTAGTAAACTATACCTTATACCTGGAAGCTATCCTGACTTACCTAGTGGCATTGAAGATAAGGCTTTCAACTTCCTGACTAGATCTCCTGTAACTCTAAATAGAAGAAGTTAAGTCCTAACCTAACTCCTCAAGCTATAAGTCTTCCCTCTTCCTTGCCTACAAGAGGTGAGGAATGAGGCTGATTTTGGCCTTCGTAATGCCCGGCCTTGAAAAAGAAAGACTGAAAAACGGCTTTCCTAAGTCGGAAGATTACTGGCTTGCTGCCTTATCTCTTGAACAACATGCGAAAGAGTAATTCAATCAATCTCTTTACGTGTAACAGGAAAAGAGTCTGAATCGGAAACTGCATTTCTTACTCCGGGAGAAGAGAGGGGACAAGTAAGAGAGGAGGCTTTCCACTTCCTACGAGATTTGAAAGAGAGGTCTTTGTCCCAACCTTTTAAGTCTTCAAGCAGTGTCTGTTTACGGCCGATTTCAGGGGAAGGAGAAGCCTCAGCGTACCAAACAGAAAGATTCATTAGGTTCAGGGGCTGAAAGGGACGGATTCCCCATTGGGTTCAGGTACGAGTACGGAAAGTCTGAGTCCAAGTCCCAAAGAACGAGTTCAGCCACTTCCTTCGCTATTGATGGGACATCATCCACAGCGTCATCTTAAAAGAGTTAAGGAAATAGATCAAAGAATGAGTTCAGTACGACTCTCAATCTCAAGACGGATGAAGTACGGCTGCTCTGTCTGCACTAAGGGCTAGTATGTGTGCATGTGTAGGCCAGCCTTGTATGTATTAGTCTGTGTAGGCAAGTCTGTGTCAGTAGGCCTTTCAATGTGAGCCCGTAGACCAGTCGGACGTGTAACTACAACAATAGAAAGATATCTCCACTATGGGCATGTAAAAAGAGCGTCAAAGACATGAAGGAACCCTTGGAACACAAGCAATATCTCTCACAATCCCATAGATAATCAGGGGGAATAGCCCACCAAAGGGAAAAGGCAGAGAGGACGCTGTCTGAGTCTACAGCCATAGAAGAGGCTGGAACTGGTACGGCCTTTAACTAAATATCAATACTAATCCCCGGCTTCTTACTGAGACTGGTTTCTAGCTTCAGACTTATCTCCGGCTCCGGCTTCTTTCTCTTTACGAACCGATACCGGGAATAGACCAGACTTTATTGTGACTTGACTGGATTAGACCACTCCCCAATGTTCGTTCTTTTCATACGAGTTTCCCATCGGCGGACAGAGAAAGGACTGAAAGAAATCCCACCGCTCTTTCAGGAGGGCCCGGCCTAGTAAGAAGAATACCGGCTAATTCAACTTCCTTCCCCTTCCCATATCTTCTGTCAATAGAATCCGTTTTCTATCTTTATCCCTACTGGGACCTAGGATAGGCTAGGAGAGCAATAACAACAGAAGCAAGAGTCATTGCCTGCAGTAGTCTATTCGGTTGTTTGCAGTGGAATAGATTCAAGCGTCCGGGCCTGTAGATCCAGAGCAAATAAGCGTTGATTTAGTGGCTAAAGCCTCCTCTCGGGCGATCTTCTTCCATTTCAGGTTTACTTTCAAGCTAAGAGTTAGGAATCTTCTGTAACGAAGACTCGTCCAACTTTCATTTTATCGGGATTTTTCGTTGCAATCACTTCCATAACTTCGATTTCTTAAGTCATTTTTTCATTTTATCGGGATTTTTCGTTGCAATAGTAAATCCTGTTAATAACTTCGATTTCTTAAGTCATTTTTGCCCGTCTTTTTCGTTGCAATTCTCTAAGAAAGATTTCTATTGGGCATGCAACACTCCCAGAATAACACAAGGCAGTGTTAGAAAAACTCTATGTTCGGTAATAAAAAGGAGGCATTTTCCGGCGTCACAGGTTAGGCTTTTCCGGGACAGGAGGTAACTGCTCTTAGGGAACCACAAAGTCATAACTTTCCCCGCTCTATGTTCTCAGCCAATAACTATCAGACTGGGCCTATTAGCCCTGAACTCTTAGAAGAATGTCTAGGTAAAAAAAAGTTTCTTTAGCTTAAAGTCTCTCTCTTTTCCTAGAACTCACGTTAGCCGGTCAAAGATTCCGTTGGAAAGGTAGATGACATTTCTGCTCTTTCGGTTTCCTTCCAATACTTGTTCAGTTAAGATCTAAATAACCTTGAGATGAGGTAAGGTTATGAGTTGATGGGTGAGGAGTAGTCTATCCCTGTAATATAGGGTATTCCTTTTCTTTCAAGCGGTTGAAGCGATGGATGAAGGACTTTCATGACTTCTGAACTATCGTTTCAAGATCCTTTACGAGCATGATTTCAAGCATGGTGGGATAGCTCTCTTTCAATCGCTAATCGATACCCGACTTCAAGGGGATAGCTTGCGTCAGATCGACCGACAGGAGAGGGAACAAAGACAAGGAACTCTCCCATTGGACCTTGAAAGTCCGCTCAACTATTCTTTAAAAGGAACTAGACGCATTCCTGATTTAAAGCGAGGTTACGAAGGAAGGAGGTCAGATAAAGAGTTTCATAACCTGCTAGCGGATCTGACCTTGAAAGAATCTCGTTTAACTCAGGGAAGTCAGCAGATATCTCAAAAGTTGAAGGTCTTTTATCGCTTCGTTCCCTAGCGAAAGAGTTCACTAGCTCAACTTCGTAACCTAGCTTCAAGTCCTTTCAAAAGAGTAGTTTTCCTATAAGTAGAAAAGCTGCTATAACAGCGTGTTTTTCAATGAAATGAAAGAGATGTTATTAGCGCTTGAACTAACAACGCATGAAATCAAGCCGGAAAGAAGAGCTCACCAGAGTTCCCACCCGGAAAGAAAGAAGAAAGAGAGGGCAGAGCTGTCGACGATAGCATGAGTTTCCGCAGGGAGAGGTTCAGACCTTCAGGAACGAGGTGTTGAACTCACCCAAAAGTAACGGGATTGGGAGGGAATGAAATAACTCGACATCACCCCGGGAAGTTTAACGAGTTTATTTGCTAGCGGATCATACCTTCCCGAAAGAAGAGCTTTCTTTGCTTTGCTTGCTCGTGGTTCTGCTCGTGCCTTCACCCCGCTTCAAGTCCTCATGAAAGGGTACTCTGAAAGAGATGTTTTAACTCGTCCCCAGCCGGAAAGACGAGTTTGATGTACGGTTTTCCGACCTTCAGGAAAGAGTTTCCGTGTTTTCAAGGTAACCAGCGGTTGACGTACCCGACCGACTGGATAGGCATGAATACTCTGAGATAGTTCCCTGATGGGTAAGTTTCTGACTTGAGGGCTTCGGAAAAGGAAGAGCGGTTGGGTCATCCATGAGAAGGGGTGGTTTCAACTTTTATTGAAAGATCGGAAAACCCCTCTGAAAAGGCCGTAAGCCAGGCTAAGATATCAGTTTCGGGAGTTCAGAACTCTCGTTAAATGCCCTATCAGAGGCTCTCTCGTTACGAGTAGGTTCAACTCAAAGTAAGAAGTTCTTTTTTGATGTCGACAAGCTTCAAAGGAGGGCTATTAAGAAGAGATAATCTACGATAATCGGTAACAATCCTATCTATGATTCAGATTCATAAAATCGTCAGCTCTTCTTTAGGCCCTTTTATCCTTACCTTACTTCCTTCCCGTTCCGCCATTTTTCCATATCTCGCCAACTAGTCATGCTCTCCCTCTTCGTATCGAGAAGAAAGAAAGAAAAAGCAGAGGCGCACGAAGGATCAACAAAGAAATTCATACATATGGAAACCGCAAGTCAAGCTCGGAAGTTGTAGCCAGCTAAGTCGACTACTGGTAGAAAAAAAGGTAGCGGTCAGCGCCTCTAAAGTAGAAAAGTGGAGGCACGGCACAAGCGCATTCGGAAGCCAGTGCCCATAATCTTTGGCATCGACAACTCACGATTCATAGCATTGACACCAACCGCGTTTGACCTTTGATTCAAGAAGGTTTCGCGGGGACATCAAATAAAGTACACGCCCACTTGGTTTGGTAAGGTAGAGAGTGAGTTTCGTATTGATGACCCACCTATTCCCAGCCTAGTTGATAAAAGTGGAATCCATCTTTAGCCTGCCCGAAGCGCCTTTGCTGCTGCCGCTGACGCTACGACTGAGCCAGTTCGTTTGCTTGGAGGGTGATCCTTTGTTTGTTCGAAGAGACAATGAGGATGAATCCGAACGGTTGCTTTCTTACACATATGTACCCGAGAGCGGGCCCAAACGAGAATATTCCAAGAAAATAATTGTACAAGTAATCGAATGTGCTGATTCCGGATTTTGCGGATCTATTTCCAAAAAGGGAAGGGAAAAAGACAAGAGGTCTTCTCTTCGCATCAGAGAGTTGAGTTAGGCGGGCACAGTTGAGAATGGAACTAGTGGATATCAACAAAAAGAAGAAGGACCAAGCGTAGGTTTCGCATTGATGTGCTCGAGAAGTGCGGTAGGAGCAGTGCCTATTAAGGTTCAGGAGAGTCGACAGCACAGTTCCAGTGCCAGTCGAGTTGCTGGGTTACAGGTCTCATGCTTCGAGTTGAGGCAATCCAGAGACTTAAAGGATTTGATTCCAGTCCAGAGGTCATGCTTTGTCTTTGCCAAGTTGAATAAAGCAGTTCGACTGCACTTTTGTTTTGGGTTTTTAGGTGAGTTCAGTGCATCCATTTGTAGCATAATTTCCGGGGCGGATTAGAGATTAGATAGAAGCACCCCCTTCCTTCGAGTAGGTCCGCTCACTGGAAAGTTAGGTCAACAGAAAAGTTCCATCCTGCAAGGCAAGGAATATCGTAGAACAGCCGAAAAGCGATGACATTCCTTGTGGCAAGAGTAGACCTAACGGGTCTATAGGAAGGTTGGAGAATATAGGTTACAGAGTTCATAAGTCCAAGTCTCAGAAGAGAGACTCCTGCGCCATCCAGTATGAACCAATTTCAGAACATACATCGTAGAAGACGGAACTCCTTCCTTCTCAACCACCCTTCTCCGGTGGAGTGACCAGTTGACTTTCGTGATCGACTTTCTTTCTTTTTTTCGGCTAAATCAGCCTTTCGTTGGGCGCGCTAGCTAGGTAGGTGAAGTTACGGGTGATAGTCCGTGCCGGTTGGTATAGCCAATTCCAAGTCCGGCTTTTGGCCGGGTCCGTCTAGCACCATGGTTTTCTTCATCGAGCTTGTTTTGAAAGTTGTATTTGTGCAGAGGTTTCTTCGTCAAGTTAGCAAATCGAAGAGGGAGCAGCAGATAAAGCACTTTGGACAGCAGCAACTATTGGGATCCAATTTCGAGATCAATTCGACAATGAAACTGAAGCTATCATCAAAGTCTGATTCCCCGAACTCGATTTCGAACCTTTTTCTAGTCCTATGATTCAAATCCACCAATTCGCGCCAGGAACCATCATTTCAGAAGCAAAAACGGCAGGAGCGAGTTCAGTTCGTGTCTCGCTAAATTGAAATAGGGCTAGAGGGCGTACGGACTAAGAGCTGTGAAGGGGGGATCACCTTTCTATATGATGTGATGCACCTACTTCCTGGCCTGGATGTCCCGCGCACGCGGCATCTAGTCTTTCCTTTTCAGCAGCACTCACAGTGCTCGATCATAAGAAAACAGCCCCGGTACCAGAATCTCATGCTTTGTTTGCTGATCCCGATAAAGTACTTGACTTGATTAAACGAAAAGATTTAGCTTTCACGCCGACCTCAGGTTGAACCTTGAATTAGACTATTCCATTTCTTTATTATCGTAGAAAGAAGTCCGGCTACATTTACGAGTGATCTTTCGAATGGACTTCAAAGTAGACCAGCTTTCATAAAGCAGCAAAGTCCGTCTTTCCTTCTCCTTACGAGAGGGCTAATCTTGGGATGGTCTCCTGGCGAAGCACCGACTATGAGCATCAGGCTATCTAATGATGCCCAGTTTTGGCACAACCATATTAAAGGCTATCTAATAAGACCAAGTCCGCATATGGCACGATTACTCATTGAGACCAAAAAAATAACTGATGGAATTGGGAGAACGGCTTTCCTGGGACTTTCCTTCTTACCTTCTTACTTTCGTACCCACTACGCCCCTTATTCAGTTGAATCCTTTCTATGAGTGATTCTTCGCTGTCTTGATGGCTGCTATCTTCCTAAACGGGAGGGGGTTAGTGCAGTTACTGCCACCGGAAGTCACTACCTAAAGAGATGGTCTCGTTAGCAACTAAGGAAGAGCTATAAGGGAGAGCCTCTTTGGTAGGCATGGAACTCACTCGCTCTACTAGGCCCCCTAGGCTTTGAAGTTAAGAGTTCTTCCTTCTTTTTATTCTAACAGTTGAAAGAATGGCACAGTCTGATAACTGTTCTGTTATAGAAGGAAGACTCGTAAGGTTTACGAAGTCCTTACCCCCATCCTAGTGCTAGGATAAGTTAAGCATGTCTATCGGTCTATTTCCCTCATGCAGGAAATAGAACAAGATCTTCTTATTCATTCACGGTCTTACTTATAAAAGTAGAGAAGCGCTCCAACCAAATAGTCAATTTCGATCTTTCTTCTCTTATGATATATCCTTACATACTCCTTCCTCTTCTTGCCTGATACAGAGAAGAAGGCTTCAAGCACAACCATTGATCGACCTGTGGGATTTCACTAATGTAAATATGATGGATAATAGGAACTTATCTATGAGCTAGAGGAGTGAGGCTAAGCTCTATGCTACCCTATCTTATTAAACCTGAAATGAAAGATCTTGAGACTGGGCTGGAAAAATATGAGACTCATATCTTTAAAGGTAGCCGGCTCTTACTAATAAGAATATAACCAATTTTTGAGGAAAGACCTTCCCCTTCTTTAGAAGTGAAAGAATAAGCCTGGGATAGACCTAGAGCAAGAATGGGATATTACGCCAATGAGCCCTGACGGAGTAAGCACTTTGCTGGTGCCCTAAAAGCCTATAGTCTCAGGGGAGATGAGACAAAGGCAACTAAGCCAGCCAGCAAGTCAACCTACCTTCTATCGTATCCATCAGCCAAGCCTATAAGCCTGTCAGCAAGGAAGCTAACCACGGGATCTTATATAGAGCAAGCCAGGTTCGAGTAAGCAGCGCCGTAAGCCTAAAGGTAGATGAGAAGTTTACTTGAAAAGCCATAGAGTAAGGAAGGTGACCTAAAAGGATATGTATCCAAGGTGCTATCTAATCCCTTGTTTCCAGCTTGTGTGCTAGAGTAAGGATCTCATTCTACCCTCGTTCCCTGTACTTTATGAGTCAGGTTCTTACCCCTAATCAGTATAGAGTTGAGTAAGGCTACGTTCTAACCCGCCAGCCAGTAAGTCAGTCTCAGCAACTATTCTTTGGTTGTATCCAGTCAGTAGTGAATAAGCCAATGAGAAAGCCAGCAAGTAATCCATTGAGTAAGTAATTACTTCTTTTTTCAGTCCACTCGTGCTAGAATAAGGATAAGCCTACCTTAGCCCTGTATGAGTAAGAAAATGAGTCGACCACCGCCTTGTAGTAATTAGTAAGCCGACAAGGAATTAGAAGTAAGCATCAAAAGAAGATCCCCGGGGATAGAGTTTAGAGATAGTAAACCTGTACCCGGTAAGCGCTGTATGAGGCAACCAGCTAACCACGGGATCTTATATAGAGCAAGCCCGGATCGAAAGGGTTAGGGAGGAATTCGAGCTAGTAAGAATCTTACTCTCTGGTGCTAGTGTTGGGAAGAGAAATCCTCGATTGTGGATTGATCATAGTAAAAATCTCAATAGGTTCTTCAAGAGCTCTTCCGACAGGAAGAGGGAGAGTGGAAGTTCTTTTGTTCCTTGGCAAGCTACCAATCAACGAACGTATTCAAGCTTTTGTCTAAGACGGAGCGAATTGAGGTTCAGACTAGTCGAGCGAGGATCAGAAAGAGGTATATATCTCTCTTTTAGGGAGAGGAAAGTCTTTCTCACTCACTCTTTATAGCTCAACTAGTGGCTAGGCCACTCAACAGGCACTGGACGAATAGGACGAAGGGCTTGGCTTGAACATTGCCTATTGAATATAGGAGACGAGCTAACTCGACTGGCCGAAGGTTTAACTGCTTTATACTCCTCCGAAACCTGCTTTTCTTTCCTTATTCCTTCAACCCTGAAAAGAGCATATGCATCCCGGGATTCTCTCCATCTCAGAAGTGGATTCCTTTGCAAGGGCTACGGAACTGGGCTATTCCTGTACTACGCCATTCAAAGCATCACTCAAGACTTCAAATCAATCTCCTCCAAGCCTAACGGCTGAAATAGCCGCCTTTCGTCCTTCAAAGAATGGAAGAGCGGATTCGATTCCGACTTACTTTAGGAAAGGCCGAAAAAGACTAAGCTACCAAACCATAACATAGTCTTGATGTGGGCTGAAGGAGTCCGACAAGAACTTCTTCTATAGTATAGCGCCTTCCCTCGGGTCATGAGCTGCTTTTCTAGCTAACTGCATTCGGCAATGTGGTTCTTCTATTCAGCAATGCTGCCGACTCCTCTCTCCCATGTCTTAGAGTATAGTCCTAATCGGGGAAGTCTGCTTTGCTCCATCTGAGGCTAGGCACCTAATCTCCCAAAAAGAAGACTTGAAGATAGAGGGCGAAGGTCTCGTATCAACCCGAATCCTCTCTTAGCTTTGACTTAATAGATGCAACAAATGCTTTCACTTATCTTGTTGTTGAGAATGGGATGCTAATATTTGACACCGAATCCTCTCTTTTCAGGAAGCGTTGGAGCTGGTCTTTACCGAAGAGATCCTTTTCATCACCTTCAACGCGCTCCGTTGCAGCTACTTCTGTAGCACTCATACTAGCAGGGCATTCAATAGCAGCAGAGTCTGTAACAGCTTATGCTAGCACAACAGCCAAAGAGCATCTTCTTGCCCTATTCAAATATTAATATGTCTATCTAGGATAGGATATTCCTTTACTCTTGATCGGATTAACTATTTCGTATAATAAGAAGAATTCCTAAGCCCATGGGAATTTTATCTTCATTTTGCTGCCCGCGGTCTAGTCTAAGAAGCTGGGAAGACTCGAGAGGCAAGGAGTCCTTCTGTCGACCCGTACCGTATCTTAGACTACGACATTGATTGAGAAGGCTGACCCGTCGACTATCAGATCTTTGACGAGCCTGTGAAGTGGAAGGCATTGATACGAATAAAGAAGGAATGCAACTTGAGTGCAGAGAAAGTGGCGGAGGAAGGAGATTGGAGAAAAGTACCCCACCATATTTGTCCCCCTTTAGAGAACAAAACAAAAAGTACAACACTTAAATTGTACACCTTATTATTATTATATAATCTTACTTATCTGGGGTTAGGCACTAGAAAAGATCTTACCTTGATAGGAAGAAGACGATACGATTTCAATACTCGTACCGTACTAGAAAAATCCCCACCATCCATTGCCTACTCCCATCTTTCCTGTATTGTATGTGGCTCCTTATAGGACAAACGGCCTAGCTTACATACATAGGATGGGTTATATGATAAGTGAGAGAGATACATTACTTTATCCATTAGATTCTTCATAAACACACCTCTTCTTTTCATTTTCATTTTCATAGGGGAGTTTCACTTTATTACTAGGGCTGGAACGCCCATATTCAGTATTAACTTACCTCTTCATAGGGGAGTTCTCATTTCTTTATAGCGCCAGAACGCCCATTCTTATATTTATAGGGCCAGAACGCCCATTCTTATAACATATTGATTAACCGGTCTTAGTAGCGCTCGAACGCACATACTTATAACTTTGTAGGGCCAGAACGCCCATACTCGATTTCCGCGAGTTATGAGAATCAGAACTGCGTCATACGAATACGCGATCGTTCATCGAGCGAAGCTCGCGCCTCCCTTCCGTTCCTAAAATCCAATCCCTCCCTTCGGATAAAACAAACTCCCTTCTACGCCTCGAGCGAAGCTCGCGCCAAAATGTCTTTTCCCTCCCTTTTTTGCGTAAGAGAACCAAAACCTCCCTTCCCTCCCTCCCTTCGGTCGGTCGGTCGGTCAAAACTAACTCCCGGACTCCGGAACCCTCGGAGGGAGTGCTCCTCGGGTGAGGAGCGCTCACGGCACCACTTCACTCTACACATCAGATCACATTTCTTTATAGGGCCTGAACGCCCACTGATGGAATTGAGTACATAGCAGCCATAAAACAGAATCAAAGTTGTTATGGCTTAATGTTATTCGTATTCATAATTCCACTAATGAATAATAGACGTTGAAAGATAGTGCAAAAGCGACCGATTCGAGCTCAATGGTTTTTTTTATAATTGCAAGACTATAAATATAAAATAACAATGAAATATCAAACATGGTTACTTAAGGTTATTGGTAAATATTTTCCTAGAAAATCAGAGGAAGTAGAAGAAAAACTCACTCAATTTTTGGTCAATTTGGTAACTGAGTTGTACAGCACTTTAGAATCGGCAACAGGTAAAGATAGTATGAGAACGCAATATAGGAACGTAGTGGTAGATAAGTTGGAAGCTAAGAAGAAAGAATTTCCATTGAGTGAAGAAGAGTTAATCAAACTACAAACAGAGATTGAAGATCTCACAATTCAATTTGATGAAGAATCAATCTTGAAAACAGAAGGTAATATTGTTAAAATGTTAATAAGGAGTGAGGACCTCAATGCAAAGGAATACCTTAGATTGCATCAATCATTTAGTGATGAAGATTCGGAGTTACTTTCAGAATTAGGTAAGTATACTATGGAAGCTTTAATTGTACATGTTTTATCATGGTTAATTCACTCAGCAGGAGATAAGGGTCTTATTAAAGTGGCAACATTAATAGAGCAAATGGAGTCTAGCGTTAGATTAAACGCATTAATAACAAGACAGCGTAGAATGAAAGAGGATGAATCATTACCCATTTATTTACCGTCGAATAAAGAAGCAATTCCTAGTAAGAAAAGAAAGGAAAGAAAATATGATAAGGAGCATCCTTTTGGAGTGGGTTTAGTGCGCTTTATGATAGATAGAAAGTTAATAGAGTTAAAGGAAGAAGGTTCAAGTATTAAGGCAGTCAGACGAGGAAGTAGTTATTATCTACCTACTCATCAGTATGTTGTGTGTACTTTCGATGTCTCATTACTTCCAATGAGACTCAATCTTCCAATGGTATGTAAACCTAGAAAATGGGCATGTTTACAAAGCGATAAGAAAGCTAGAACAGTTTCAGATTTGTCTGGTGGATACTTATGTGAACCTACAGCAGAAATGTATAATAGATATCGGTTGTTAACTTCACACGATGTGAATCACTTTTATATTGATATATCGGAAGGTGATAATAGTTCAAAATTGTGTGAGGTTATGAATAAACTTCAAAGTCAGAAGTTTCAAATTAACCGTAGTCTGCTAGATTTTATTTATGACAACAATGAATTACTAGTGGAAAATGGAATGATTTTACCAGAATTTCTATCAAGGGTAAATAATAAAGATGTTTCTTCCCTTCTTAGGAAATATTATCTTAATGATCAGGTAATTTCAAAAGAATATCGATTTGATGATTTATTGAGTTCAATATATAAGATTATTCAAGGTTGTCGGTATGAGCAGACTATGTTAAGACTATCTAAAGCATTAGACGGTTATGATATCTATCTCCCAGCGTATCTGGACTTTCGTGGTAGAATCTACCGCAGTGGAATCTTGCATTTTCACGAACGTGATCTAACAAGAAGTCTGCTTCTCTTTTCAGATGTGAAGACAACAGATAGCAATGAGAAAAAGCAAAAAGCATTTGAGGCACTTGCCTTCCATTATAAATCCTTTGAAACTCTCGATGAATGTAGAGAATGGTATAATAAGACGATTAGGACGATAACTGATAAGGTGATAGATAATAGGGATGAAGAGGTAACTAAAAAGAATTTAATCGAGTTGTCAGCAAAAGCAAAGCACCCGTTTCAGTTTATGTCTCATGCTCATGGTTTATTCATGAATAAATGGGGTAATCTCCCTATTGTTCAGGACGCTTCTGCGAGCGCTTATCAACTGATGTCATACTTTCTCTTAAATGATAAAATAGCAATTAGAACAAATCTAATCCCTAATAGGGATGGAAAGATTAATGATATTTATACGATGTTATTGGAAGAACTCCTTGTCTTCTTCGATAAGGTGCTTTCGGAACCTCTATTATCCACAGTAAAAAAATTATTTAATCGAAGTCTAGTCAAAAGTATATATATGCCTATGATTTATGGAAAAAGTCAGTATAGTGTTTGTACTGATCTTAAGAGTGAATTCTCTAACAAACTAAGCGATAAAGAATGCAGGGAAATAACCAAAATCTGTTTCCGGTTCTGGTCTGATAGATATCATGGCATGGATTGTCTGATCAAATTGATCCGCAGTATTGGTTGGGTAGTGTCATCAAGGGATTCTCCTGTCTGTTATAAGGTTCCTTTCTTTCGAACAGTACAAGATTATATGGTAATGAAGCCAATTAATGTATGGGTTTATGATGTAAATAAGAAAAAAAGGAGACGAGTTACACTTCGAGTAACAACTGATAAAAGGGATCGTCGTAAGAGTGAAATCTCTACCTTTGTGAACTTTATTCATCAGAAAGATGCTTATATAGCTATGAGTGTTATAGAGACAATGCAGATTATTAATGCTCCAGTATACACAGTTCATGATAACTTTATAAGTACTGCGACCTATTGCGATCTCTTACCTTCGATTTATAGCAATGTCATTCGTGAAATGGGGCCACCTCTACTCATAATTAATGAGTTAATTTATAGGAATATTATCAAACCGGTGCTCAGATGCGAAGGGTGCGAAGGAATTGATTATGCATCATATAATGAAGATTACTTTCGGAAGAATATTATTGATAAGAATCTACTTAAGCATTTCTTGGAAAGAAATATTCCTACTCATATTAATAAAAATAAGAATGCATACAATACATGGTTAGATAAAAACAAAGTTATAGTGGATACTTATGATATGTATACGCGTGAAGTTTGTGGAAATCAAAATTCAAGTTGTGAGTTAACGCCTCGTAATTTAATGAGTTTGCATCAAAGAGCATGGGATGATTTTAGTTCAAAATTGCAAAATAAGGAAAGATTGCCATATTATTGTGTTCACTATTAAGAAAAGAACAAGAATGGTGTATGCATTTAGCAAGACAAAGAGAATGTTAAATTCTTACACCACGAGTACAGAATCTAATCTATTGAATTCTAGGATAGAGAAAACAACTTCCCAGAATCCTCATCCAGGGTTAATCATTGCATCGCATCACTTCATTGAAGGTGGAATTCTTATTGACGAGACAGATCAACTATCCTGTTCAACCATGGTTCTTTTAATCAAGTTCGCTTACCCTTCTATATCAGGTTACGCAAAGTTCACAATATCCTTTACCATGAGAAAAAAGAACAAAGAAAAGAACAAAGAAAGGATCTCATTTACTCTTGGTAAAGAAAGTATCTCATTTACTCTTGGTCCAGCTATCCCATTGACTTATGAAGATGGCAGTCTCATTCCTAAAAATGAAGTCTATGCTAATATCGTTAATCTTATTACACAATATAAAGAAATATATGAAGGAGAATATATAGAGAATATAACAATTCGAGTCTATTTTGAGGAAATTAATAAGAATCCACATATCCCCTCAGAAGAGGAGGTAGAAAGCATACTTGCTTCTATCTTTTTGTTTCAAAGCGGATTGAGTGATATCGAACCTATTAAAGGAAAAAAGATACAACATAGTAAGAAAAGCTATCCAAGCCATATCACAGCTATCAAATCGTGTAGGAAAAATCTTAAATGCTTCCTGGTAGGAGATATTGAGACTATAGTGATAGATAACGTTCATAAGCCTTATGCAGCAGGCCTCATGATGGTTCGTCCCAACGAAGTTATTAATCAAAATGTATTGATTGAAACTTTCTTTAGTGAAGATGATAAAATAATCATTGATTCCTTTGATGATAGAAGTACAAAGGTACTGAATGACTTAATAATAAGGATATTATCGATTGTTAGACGAAAGCGATCAGCTTTGACTATTTATTTTCATAACTTCTCAAGGTTTGACGGTATACTCTTGCTTAAGCACATTGCTTGTCATCATAAGTACGAGCTTAAACCCCTTTTGAGAAACAATAGGCTTTATGAGTTAGGAGTCTATTCAGGTAAGAAGATGTTATTTCGCTTTAGGGATTCCTTGAATCTTCTTCCAGGCTCACTTAATTCACTAGCGTCGAGTCTATGCCCTGAACTAGGCACAAAAGGCTCTATCGATCATGAGAATGTAACTTTGTCAAATCTAGCAAGTAATAAAAAGACTTTGTTGGACTATATGAAGCAGGACATCCTTCTCCTTGGGGGTGTAATGCGAAAAGCCCAAGATATCTATTGGAAGTTGTTCCAAGTTGACATAGAAAGTAAGATAACCTTATCTTCATTGGCTCTAACAATCTTTCGAATGAAATACTACGATGAAAAGAATAGGCCAATTCACATCCCAAACAAGAATGAAGACAACTTTATAAGGCGTGCTTACTACGGTGGTCATACAGACGTATATATACCATATGGCGAGAACTTATACTACTACGATGTGAACTCTCTCTATCCTTTTGTAATGAAGGAATTTCCTATGCCTGGTGGTGTACCAGTCTGGCATAGAAATCTTGAAGACAAGGATCTAAATAGTTTGTTTGGCTTTATTGAGGCATATGTGGTATGCCCTAAAACTATCAAGAGACCATTTCTTCCTTATCGAGACAAGAATAAGACTCTTATCTTTCCAACCGGGGAATTTATTGGAGTCTACTATAGCGAGGAGTTAAAGTATGCAAGAGATCTAGGTTACACAGTGATACCAATCTCGGGCTACCTCTTTGAGAAGATGGAAAGTCCATTCAAGGACTTTGTAAGCACTCTCTATGAGAGCAGGTTGAAGGCAAGGAATGAGAAGAATGAAGCACTCGCTTATGTGTACAAGATCCTTATGAATTCACTATACGGAAGATTTGGTATTAACCCAAAAAGTACTATTACTGAGGTCTGCAATTATGTTAAATACAAACATTTCTTAAAGAAAGAGAACTTTATATTCGGTGAAATGCTTAGGGATGACGTATACATCGTAGCCTACCATAGGAATATGGAGACAACAAGCAATGATCAAGAAAAATGGGATCCTCCGAGGAACTCAGCAGTTCAACTAGCAGCTGCTATCACTGCTTGTGCAAGGATCAATATGTATCCTTATACCTCAAGAGAGGACTGCTACTACACAGACACTGACTCAGTAGTTCTTGGTCAGCCACTCCATAAAGATGATATTGATTCCAAAGTCTTAGGAAAGTTTAAGTTAGAGGATAGAATACTGAAAGGTTACTTTCTTGCTCCTAAATCATATTCATACATACCAATGGATGGAAATTACACTCCAATGGATGGAAATAAAGTTACCAAATATAAGGGACCAGGTAAACAGATGGTTACCCCTGAATGGTTTGAGTTACAGTACGCGGATCCTTCTCGAGAGGTCAATGTTTCCATTACATCCAACTTCCGGATTGATTGGCACACTCTTAACATCCTCAGAAAAGAGAGTATGGTCAGTCTTACTATTAAGCAGGGAGGTAAGAGGATACCTATATATGACAAAGATAATATTTGGAAAGATACAGAACCTATTGATATCAAAGACTTGTCTAGCCTAGATTACATGGGAAAACTAATTGTTAACTCGCTTAGGAAACAAATTAGTTTACTACAGAATGAAAAGAACATACTAATCAGTAAATTATCTAAGGAGGGTGAGAAAGACGAGACCTTGAAGGAAGGAAGGAGATAAAGACGAGAAGAAGAATGAGACCTTGAAGAAGAAAGAAGAAGAGCCTTGAGAAAGAAGATTCGAGGCTTTGCCCAATTCTAATGGGCTTCTACTTCACTAAGTCGAGATTGGCTTGGTGTTCGGAATGGGGAATCGGACTATCCGAGGGAGCATTCGCTATAAAGTCCCACTTCTGCAGCAGTCTAAAATTTCCAAAGATTGGATTGAGGAATGCACTCTTTCTTTAACGAAGCTGCGGCGCCATCGGAAGATTATCTTGAATTATTAGCTTCCTTCAATCAGGTTGTGCAGAGGAGATTCTCACTGCTAGCAAGAATTACATAGTGGTTGGCTACAGTAGTTGGCTACCTTCCTCTTCCCCTGCTTTTATGACAAAGAGAGGTGGTTAAAGATAGATTGCGAATGACTCGAAGGTCCATTAGCCTGTGCATTGTATTATAAGCAGGCACGCACATCTTTGATGATGGCCTATGGGATTTGCGGTCCTAAGAATATCTTTCCCTTACGTCGAGCTGCTCTGGTTCTTCTATCTACGGATGATAACGCGTAGGTAGGCCGATGCTGAAGTGAAGTTTGATTTGTCACTCTTCTCTGTTACAGGGATTATTCCCTTAGCAAAGAATACTTTTGCTTTTATCATCGACCCTCCCAAGAACAAGAATTGTTGGGCAAGTAGGTAGTAGAAAGAAGGATCTTCGGCTCCTTCTCGATAGATAGCATCCCCGTTTATCTCAACTTCCCCTCTATCAAGGGTTGAAGTTTGTGAAAACTTTGCCGACCCATGCCATGACGTAGCAGGTATGGACGTAAAGACTTGGTCTACCCGGTTAAGCACGGCCGTTCGTGCCTCTCATGCGTATGAGATTGGCTGTTGGGCATCCCTCTTGCAATTCATTCACTCTAAAGGTAGTTCTCACCTGGGGTCTTATGGCCTCCCCGGGTATGCCTTTGATGTGAATAAGAAGTTGTTCACACCAAGGGATTGCTTTGAGTCTAGATAATGCCCAAGCCTTCCTCCCCTATCTTTGGAGTGCATTTCATTCCAGGAAAGCTTGGTAGATCCCGAATTGACATATTCGTCATAGTATACCTATGGCTACCTCTAAGCAATTTGAGAAGCAGCTTAAGTCCCAAGACGATTTCATTCCTTCATAACCTTTCAAATTCGACGTTGAATCGAGGTAACCTGCTAACGGAAAACGTCACGACGATCTTCAACAAAAAGTGCTAAAATGAGGTCGAAATGGTTTTGACGATGTTTCTAGCCCTTGAAAGAGGATTTCAGGTTCAACCATTGGGAGCTCTAAGAAACCCTTCTTTCCAGGTCGGTCTCATAGCCTGTGCTTTACATGGGGACATATCCCAGCTCTCGAGGCATAGGAATCCGTTCCCTGCCAGCCTCCGGGGGGCCCGGCCCTCTAATGTTGCGTGAGGAGTGCAACGGGATGGTCTCAAGAAAGGGAATCCGGTTGCTTCAAGCCGTGTCGATGAAGGAAGTAAGTTTAATTTGGTAAATCTTATAATAAGATTAAGATAAAGGCTTCACATAAAAGGGGAGTTAGTGGGCTACTGTCCCTAGTACACTTAGATAAGGCACAGAACTAATAGCAATTGAAGAATAATCCGCAGTAGAAGAAGGTGCTGCTATTACAGACTCGGTTCTTAAAGAAGAAGCTTTTGGGGGAAGAACCGCAGTAAGGGTTAGGACACTAGTTCTCGGGGGCATGCCCAGAAGAGGTTGAGGTTCTTTTCTTAGTTCTTAACGTAGGAGCCCTTTCTGCTGAATGAATATCCCTTGCTTTCGAGTTCCATTCTCCTTCATGTCGGAAATCTTCTTCTAAAGATGGACATGAAAAAGGATCTGCTAGGCTGTCTTACATGTCCCCAAAAGGACTCCTTTCCTTCCCCATGTGGAAGAAGTTTACTGAAGTTTCTGTGATCACTTTACGGCATTCTTTAAGCTTTCTTGGTCACCGGACAGAGAGCTCAGCTTGCTTGTTTTCTGGAGAGAGGAAGTAATCTCCTGGGGTAAGGTAAGAGTAAGATACCTTACCACAATTGAGGAGTCATCCCTTGGCCTTTTCGAGGCACTATTATTCGCTTTCAGGAGAGGCCGATCTTGTGCTTTGTCTGAAAAAGCCCGGAAAAGGGGCACTCAAAGAAAGACTAACCCAAGCCCTTCCCTTCTTCTTCAATTGCACAAGAAAGGACTATTCGAAGACAACGGATTTCTTCGACGTGTGTATCCTACTCTCATCTCAAAACCAACCTCATCATACCGATTCCAAACAAGTACAAAAAAGACAGCGAAAGAAGTAGAACCAGCATATGCTAAGCAAAGAGCGGAAAGGTGCTTTGTACCTCACTTCGCTAAGCAGCAATAATTGTACTTCAGCTCTCTTTCCAACGCCCCCCTTCGTACTCAACCTCAGGCTTCTATAGCATTCTTGACTCATAGCGGAATTACAGCACGGACTGATCGCTAGGGATCAAAACCCGTGGATCCTACCCTTAGGGAGATAGGACAGAACTATTAAGCATAAGCAGGAGAGAAAGAATGCATAGGCTCGCTCGCTTCGTCTCCATTCCATCTTCATTCGAGAATGAGTCTATTTATGAACTTGACGAATCATTGCAAGGAAATAGAATACCGAAAGAGTGCGCTGGAATGCCTGCTCCTGCCCGTTTCCTGTTGCCGGAGCTACCTATTCCCTATCTCTAACCGAACGACCTACCTACTCTCCTTCCTAATCAATTTAATGCTCAACTAAGTTTAGAAAGTCCCTTCGAAAGCCAAGCAAGCACCCGAAACTTGATCTCAGACTCGCCTTCGAAACCTCCCCCAGCCCTCTTTTCAAATAGGAAAGAAAGCTACGGGAATAGGCCATCAAAGGCACACCAGAAGGCAATTCATATTGTTTAGTCACCTACGGAGATAGTTGGCTCGCACTTAGATGTTCAATACCCGCCTTTCTTCATTTAAGTGACGGAGCCCTGTCCTACTTATCCCAGCTCTAAAGGCAGCTACTGACTCGATAGCTCAAGTTGAGTCGACTGTGATTCTTCTTCTTTTGAACCCGAGCTAATTCTTTTAGTTCTTCTCCCTTCTCTGCTTCTTAGCCCAAGGGCGATAGAGACTCTACTTATTGAGTAGCCTTCACTCTCCGTTCTAGTTGATGAAAGACTTTTCCTATTCCACTGCAAGGGTACGAAACTACGTAGAAGCAATGTCCGCTAAAATCAGTCTTTCTCCTATATAGGAGATTGCCTTACCAAACTCAACTTAATCAATTTACTTCGGGGCGGGGAAAAGAAAGAGAAAGAAAAAGAGGCATAAGTCCACGGGGTAGAATTGCCTTATAGCTCGACGGTGTCGTAATCCCATGTTTGAAGTGAAGGCCTAACGGATCTTCTCCTAAGTAACAAATAAAAGACTATAATATGAGAATAGCTTGACCATCTTATCTTTATCAACAAAATCAAAGACTTTTTAGTGAACTATCTTACAGCAAATACATTGACCCGAAAGGGAACTGGATCCGTCCAAAGGTAAACTGCCACTTCGACTTATGCTTTTCTATTTGTCTCTTTCCCGGGGTTAAATCTAACTGTGGAAGTCTTGCCCGTAGGAGTTGTTTGTATTCCGGGAGAGATTTCTGTGTTTAGGTTACAGGTCCCGTGGGATTACTAATCGATTTTTATCCCGTGGTATAAATAAGATCTTACTTTTAGCTTTTATCTTAGGGCTTTGGGTCCAAAAGAAATGCCGAAACTAGCTTTTTGAATGGTCGAATAGGACTTTCTTTCCTCACAGGAGATTCGAAAGCAAGGATCTGTCCCCATGAAATAGCCTTGGAAACGAAATCGGATAGCCCCACCAACGTCGAGTCTCCCCTGCTGAAAGGAACTTCACTCATGACTTAGACATGACCCAATATTTTCAAATCGTAAATCCTGGAAGTCAACTCTTACCTACTCTTACAGCCTGAAGCAAACTCTTCTACCCAATTCTTCAATTAGAGAGCTTCTCCCACGGTTAAGATTCAATTCTTTCGTTGACAGCAAGCATATCCGGGGGAAGCTTTCTCTGGCATGCTAGGCTTCAAGCACATGGAAATTTATAATATCTATTCTGGCGTGCAAGGTTCGCGCATACTGGCTAGAGGGAGAGTTGGAATAAGCTGGCATGCAATTGGCTGTGGTAGAAAAGTTTAGATGGCATTGGCATGGAAATGATTTGAAACTTCTATCATGGGCTTCGGTGTGAAAGAGAGATCGAAATCAGCTTCAACCTACTCCTACAATTGCGCTCCTCCTACCAGGACATTTCTGTGGGTAAGAGCCCAGCATTTTATGAATTCGCATTTATTCTAAATTCACTAATAAATGTGAGAAGAAAGCTGTCTCTATTCATAAGTTCCATGATACATTCTCTGATAGGTCGATTCTCTATTAATATTAAGCTAATGCCCGGTCTTCTTCCGTCGTAGATATACCCCAAAAAGGGCCTTCAGTGGTACGGGGTGCTTCAATCCCAACTATGACCATGGAATTGTACCTAGGGAATATATTATCCAGCATATTCGTCGTTATAGTTTTGGCTCTTACCCGTCACGGAGTTGGAGTCAAAGAGTGCAAGATAGGAATCCTGTGATGTCAGGTTTTTCCTACCACTACAGCTGCTCTTTTGGTTGTTTTGAAGGAATTTTTGATCCAGCGCATTCAAAGTCCTTAACTTAAAAGGGAGGATAGAATAATAAGAGAAATGCTTGCGAGAGAAAGACATCGGAATCTTCTAAATGTTGAACCTTCTCTGTTCATAGGACGCATCTTATCCATCCTTCTAACTCATTTCTTCCTTAACCCCTATAACGAAATTCAATCTGCTTGGGTTTTTTCAGCCTAACTCGTATGCTCGCAGGTATTTCCTATCTCAAATTATCCGTGGAGAGTTATTCCACTTGCATCGTTTGGGAAACGTATTCAGACAATACATGCCATCATTATTAATCGGCTATTATTATTATGCCTGGTATACCTTATTAGCACCTGACATGGTCTTAATGATGTAAAAGAATTACTGAATTCTTTTTCTTATTCCGGAGCATCAAGCTCTTAAGTCGTTGATGGGAAAAGGGCTGCAGAAGCACTCCAATCGATAGCGGAGGAAGAAAGATCATCCAATGATGAAGCAGACGGCGCGGCAGAGAAAGATAAGAATAAAAAAATGACGCTCTTTACGTCTCTGGCATTGTACTAGCAGGTGCAATAATAACATTGACGTTAGTTGTGAGGAAGACTCAAGCTTAAGTCATGGTTTTTAGGCGTTAGTTCTTTATTATATATATCTTTGCCAGAGCGAGGGACCCCCCGATCAGTCTATTAGAATATAGAATGGGTGCTGCGTTTACTTCTATTTTCTTTTTAGTTGAAGTCATAAGGGCGTCATCAATTCTATCTGTTATTAAGCCCCTGTTTTCTTTCATCCAGCCTGTAGGCAAACTTCTTTTCAAACACAAGACACAAGCAGGAAGTCATCTTTTCCTTTGAAAATGAACAATCCTTCGTACCAATCCGTACTTTCTTTCTTTATTAGGAGAGCCAGAAGAAAAGAATAAATGCCTATTTTCAATGTGCCAATTGGGAAAGCCGCTAAGATCTTTCACTAGGGATAGCTGCTTCTAGGTCAAAAGGCTAAGGGCCGCCTGCCTTTTCTTCCTTTATAGCCAGCCTATAGAGTCCGCCCTCTTATCTGTTAATGCCCCTGTAAGAGGACTTTGAGGTCAGAGTTCTCCGAAAGATAAAAGAATTCTATATGTTGCTAGTTTCATTTCTTCTCCTGACCATTACGCAAGCAAGTGAGCAATCCAGAGAGCAAGGCTTTCCTTTCAGTGCTAGTTCACAGTGATGGAAGCAATCGAATACGTTCGATACATAGGCGAGAAAAGTGTGCAGGCCTTTAAGCAGGATAGAATTTTCGTTGGCGGCAAGGGCTCAAAGCTAGTCTCTTTCCATGTGTGTCGGCAAAAGCTACGATTAATATATATAGTTAGCTTTCGCTCTCCTCTCTGGGCTAGTCTCTTAGGTAGCAAATCCTGTAGAAAAAGAGAAAAAGCTAGTTTGAAAGCTTCAGTCTTTATCCGGCTCTCCCGGCTGTACAAAAAGCTGCTATATTTACCTTTTGAAGGCTTATTTCAAATGGAAAGGAATACAAAGCCAGCTAGAACAGAGCTAGTTGTTCTCCTTACTCGGGGCCCTCCATCCGGTAAGCCAAAAGTAGGCAAGATCAATGAAGTAGGAAAGGGAGAGCTTACTAGTGTAAGATGTCTGATATATTCCTAAACCCATAACAGCCTTGAAGGTAGCTTACGAGTAGTGGCCCGCTATTGGCCTTCGCTCTATGTTCTTTTCCAGTGACCGCCCGGTCAATTTATCGCTATTTCCCTATAAGCGAGCTAACTTAACTCCCGATCTCCTGGCTGGGTCAACAGAGGAGGGCTCACGAGAAAAGATAGATTTCTCCCTATTCAAATCGAATATGAGATCTTTCTCTCAGTGCCAGTTCTCCGCCATTCGATCCAGCAGGCGCAGTAGAAAGAGTAACAATTCCTTTTATTCACACTGTATCAGTAGTTGATGCTACTTCCATCTTTTTATAGCTAGCTTATAAAGCTAGGCAAGCAAATTCGCTTTCAAGCTTTGACTTTCCCATAGTGGGCAAATTCGTTTTCAAGCCTTAAGAGCCCCAAGCTTGACAGTTTCAATTGTAGTTGCCTATTCCTAAGTAGTCCTTGCCTATCCCTAATAAAATGGATAACTAGTACTTTCTTTTTCCTTTTTGGTAGAAAGCGAAATCCAATTGTTTGTATTCCAGTCCTTAAGAGATCTACCTGTAAACAGAAGCTAAGAGCCCCGGGAACATACCTTGAAACAAATCGTCACATACCGTCATCGTAAAGACGATCTTCAGGGACAGAGGACGAACTCGTTTTGAACCATTAGAGGAGAAGCGAGAACCAGTTGATCCGTAGTTTCGCCCCTCCTACTTAGACTTAATACTTATCATTTTACGATGAAAAGATGGAATTGGCCTAGGAATGCCAGAGTGGTGAAGTGAAAGTGAGACCGGAAAGGGGGGTGAATTGTCTGTTCACTATTCATCTCTGCCACACCGCAAGACTGAAGGTCCTGGGCTTGAAGCAGTAAGGGAAAGTCAGTAGTCAAAGCCGGGACAGGTATTTAGTCACTGGTCTGATAGGGCCAGGAAGTAAGACATTATTTAGTTAAGTTACATATAGTAAGAGTCACCCTTATTTCTAATAGTGAGCCCGGGGGCGAGTAGCCTTGATTCTCATCTTTGATCACCCAAAGGAAGCTTTGAAGGCTTTACCTGTTCAAGACTAGAGAATAGTCTTTCCGAAGCCTAACGAATAGTTTGATAGAATGGTAAAACGAATAAGTAAGCTTCCCTGGCACGAGTAGACTAAGAAGAGCGAAAAACCATGTGAATACAACAACCGCACAGACACACAAGTGAAATCCACCCGAAGACTCCCCAACAAGTCAATGGGGCGCCGACTAAGGTGAAGATGAGGTTTTTCGATATAGTGATTCCAGAGCTCTGCGAAAGCAGATCTATGATCTCCACATAACTACAAAAATGTAGTTCATTAACTGGAAAAGACGATACAATGTCGAATCTTCTTCTTTCGCACTTCTTTTGCCTGACAGCTTGTAGTAAGGGTCAATGCCGGTTATCTTTGTCTATGTAAACGAGCTTATCGGCTTACTTTCAATACGTCAGCCTCGGCCGGGGTTGCCCTCGTGGGTTTTCCATCTCTTTTTAGAAGAAAAACGTAGATCGGGAAAGCGTCCCAGTGTTTACCACATGCTTCAAAGCATCTATGGAAAATCGTCAAATAGACGTGGTGTAGCCGGACGGTGTCCGTTCTTTTTTTATCTTTATGGTCCGACAGAGAAAACAAGCCCGGATACGTTAAATTCATTCATGGGAATGAGAATTCGAATCCCGCGGAGACGAAGAAAAGATATATGTTTATATAAACCTACGCACAGTCGTTGAGCAAAGGGACATGGCAATTTAGTCACTTTCTTTTTTCTTTCTCGACCTCCTATTAAGAAAATTCTTTTCATTCCGAAAACAATAAAGATATCTATGAGTAGATATAATCATTGTCGCCTAAAAGTCCGGTCATTTACCTTATTATCTAATTATATGGTGGGGATTAGGCCTCGATATCTAGTGAGACTGGAAATCTCGAACTCAGAGAACGTTAAGCCCAATAACTCATAAATTGCGATCCTCGATGGACCTCAGTACATCACCGATCTTTCGGGTGCCATTCACACTCGGATTCTTAAAGTAGTTTAACCAGAGAATTTTGTTAACCCGACATTCGTAGATGCCAACAGGAATGAACCTGTAGAGAGTAGCCAGTAATCTTGGGTGGCTAAAGTGAGATAGAGTGGTGAAGCGAATGAAAACGGAGCCCGCCGGGCGTCACATAAAAGTGAAAAGTGGTGCTATCTATACATTTTGCCCCTGGATTCCGACTAGTCTTTCTCCTCATTCCGGTTCACGTACTCTTCGATCGCGGCCTGGCTATCTCGAAGCTGATCTTTGCTAGCCTTTCCTTCTTGCTCTTGCTTTCCTGTCCCCGGTTCACCTCTTTCAATGCCTTCAGTTATTCCCTCTGGAATATGAGCTCTTCGCCCCCTATTGAGTAAGGGGCTGTACTCAGACTATTCTCCTATTCGAGAAGATGGGATCAAGTAAGGGTACGAAGGAGTTCGAAAGCAAGTGAAAGACGGTCAACAAGCGAAAGGTTAAGGTTGGTTGGCTCAAGCTACAGATAGCGCCACGGTTATGGTTATCGGTCTTTGTCTTTCCTGGTTAACTATGAGATGAGAATCCACTTTTCTCGGCTTTCTTCTGCCTCCCTCGCTCGTGATATGTCTTCGCCAGTGAAAGAAAGATGAAAGTCTAGTCAAAAGATATTTGAAAGATGAAAAGCCATAATCTTCATTCAGTTGGAACATCCTTCTCTTAATACACTGAACCAGTCACTTTCTACGAAGGGAGTCTCGTTCCCCGGCTCTGCTTCAGCCGTATCTAAGTAAGTGGTAAGCTGATAGTCTATCTCCTCGTTTGGGTAATAATAAGGTAAGTTCTTCGTTCTATTGGGATTTGCGGCGTTATAGGGAGAGCGCAGCTCTACTTAGAAAAGCTAGTACGGGATTATTAGTTTAAGGCATCACCCGAAGAAAAGAAGTCAAGGCTCTATCCGTTGTAGGAGTGCCTAGGCGGGGGTTCAGTCCAATTCGGGTCCTGTAGTGGTTCGCTGGAGTTAAGGGCCAGTCTCGTATCTATCTCAATCCTAGGAGGTAGTTTACTCGCTTCGGTCCGTCTTTGACTGTGAATTCCTTTTTTCCAACAGCTTAATGAAGCTCAGTAGGGTTCTCGCGGGCAAGCCGTAGTCAGAGAAGAAGCTGTTGCAAGCAAAAGCAAGTATCCGTATCCGTCTTGTAGCTCACTTCAGGCAATAGGAAGAAATTCAAGATAATATCTTCTATGAATAGGGAAGCTTGCTTGCCAGGCAGAAGAAGAAGAAGTAAAGGAAGAAGACCGCACCGAAGAAGAAGGCGGAGTGAAGTTAGGGCAGAATCCAGGCAGGGCGAAGTGCAGAGAAATTCCTATCAAATCAAAGCGAGCACTAGTCTATTTCTTATTATCAATGCTTGAACTGTACTATTTCTTAGGATCAAAGGTTGCTTCCTCTTCTAGTGGGGGTAGAGGGAAGTATTTTCCTATCCTCCCGGTACCCCCTTAGACAGGCATTCCGCTATCCCGATTGTCTTACTGATTCTCTTCGCCAAGAAGAATAAATTACTTTCCCTAAAGAGTGAGTCTTTGTATGGGTACAAGGATGGATTGCTCTTTGCCCGAGGGACCTCTCAAGAGAAGGAGGAGCAGCACATCTTATTGCACAACCGGTTCGATTATAAAATGAGTTCTTTCCCATAATAGGGATAAAAACCTGCGTACTATCTGATAGAGGCAGTCAGTGGCTCGTTGTTATTACTGTTTTTTGCCTACCAATCTGAGTCTGAGTAAATAAGGGTACCGTTAATCCCGAAACGAAAGTCGAAGGAACCGCGGTAACCCCGCCAAATAAATAAAATCAAAGGGGTCACGCCTTCAAGCCAAGCCCGTTAACTTAACCCCGAATCGCCATTCCACGAGTTAAGCTCGGTAAACCCGAAAAGCTGGGTGGACTTCATAGCCCGGTCACTCCGATTGTCTTAGTAAACTGATTGTGTACCATACTAGGTGGTTCGCCTCTGATCCCTAAGCTGAGCTCCAAAGTATGGATTTCTTCCTAAAGCTAAAGTAAGGGCTAGGCCTGACTCGATTCCTGACTAAAGGAAGGCGGAGAAGTTTTGAATGCTTCTTGGAGTCGACTTGAAACGGTCCTCGAAAATCACCTCCGACACTCACTGGAAATGCGTTAAAGATAAATATCCCGGCTTAGATTTGGACACTTTATTAAACTATACAGATTGTGCAAAGGAATTGGCGGACGAGTTTAAGGCCGATACTTTGTTCAAGTCTGAAAAAGAAGTAAATTCCTTGAAGGATTACGTATCTAATATACACAACATAAGAGGTAATTTACACCTCTTTCAAGTTATGATAGAATTGCACCACTTAAAGCCGGAAGCGACTATGCTTTTTTCTCAAAACAAAAAATCGGTTGGCTGCTGGATGAGACTCATCTTAGACAGTAGATGAATTGTATAAGAGTGCAGTACCCAGCAGACAGGACTTCCACACGGCATGCCAGTACAATGAAAATTTATCCTTCAACGCCAGAACCACGAGCACCTCTGCCGGGTTCAAATAGTGTTTCGGAAGTAAGGCCACTATGCAGGCTCAAAGAAAGCATCATTCACTCGGTAAGGCGACTATGTGGGCTTCATCAACAAGAAGCTCATTCCAGGCAAGCGGTAAGGCCACCTCCTGTTGGGAAAGAGACTTGCTTTCAAAGGCCAGAAGCGCCACAGGCAGTTTCCCAAGAATGTGTCTTATCAAAGGCAGCTCCTAGGCCAGCAGCGAGTCTATCAACAAGGCCATATGGGATTGGTAAAGGGGAAGGTCCTTCCAAGCGTCAGGTTTCAATATCATCCCTCTAAGGGCTAATAGAACCTTTCTCCGGTCTGGGCCAACCGTTATTTTGGGTAAATCAACTTCATAAAAACGCAATCTGCCAGCTACGAGTCTAGCCAGCTAAGCAATGAAGTGGGCATAAGATGAGTGCTAACTTAACTCCAGCAGTAAGGCTTTCCTTCCCTAGTTAAGATAGACCCACGCACATGAGGCTAGCTTCCTTGCTAGCACATTCATCTCTATAAGGGCTTAGTGCTCCTCCAATAAATTACCTTGCCTTCTCTGCGTGCCTGCCAAAAATGACCTTGCTTTATGGCGCGGCATCCCCCCTGTGTTACTGTTGGAGAATCTGCTGCGCATTCATAGGTTGTTCTCAGATGTGGCACTTTCGGACTAGAAGAGGCTGCAGATGGACCATCATCCGATGTGGGACTTATGCCTTTTCGATAGCATCCGAGTCTCATCCTTTTATATACATATACAGAATTATCATTGTACAGCTTTCAAAGGCTATAAGGGAAAAATGGTTTTCAATGGCCAGAGACCCCCTCGTCCTTTTAATGCCCACAGATGTGCCTTCTCGAGCCGGGATCAGATTCGATGTCAAAGAAATGGATGCTTTCCGCTTGAAGGCAAGTGAAGATGTGGCATCAGAGTCCTCCTTCCTATTCTAAATAGCAGGAGATTCGTTCACAAGAGAAGAGCCTAGGGCATTGGGACTGCTCCTAATTCCAATTGAAAGCGTGACATTTGACTTCCTTTGTCCATTTGTTGAAAAGAGCGGATATGCCGCTAATCCAAGTCCCACAAAGGAATCGCTTTCACAGTAGAAAGGCTGCCCTCCTTCCCTTAGCCCGAAAAGAATATTGCCTGTTCTTCTTATCCTATTGGCTTGGCCTGCATTCAATAGCAGCTGATTCATGCCATCAATCCTCCTTTGCTTTTGCTACTGATGGCATTCTATTAGAAATGGAATCTGGATCTTGCCCATATGTACTTTATTTTATTCTTTCTTGTCGGATTCTCTAGGGGATAAAGAAAGAGTATATGCCCCAGACTCGCGATTCGGGGATTTCTGCCAAAAAGATCGGATGGTTCCTGCTTGTTGGATAAGGAAGGTGCCTAGCCTTGCTAAAGGACATGCTACCACCCGCCGACAAAGTAAAGCAGGAAGGTCATCAGGTGACGAAGGTATTTGGCTGGCAGGTCAATAACAGCTTCTTATGTGGCATTTGGCATTTGTCCATCAATCCCATTCTCTGTCTATGCCATCTTATTTACTATGGAAAAAACCTCTCGGTCCTCTCCTTGTCCTTCCGGGATTAGCCAAACGAGGTCCAGCTTAGTAGCTCCTGCTCTCATTTCTGCTATCATTCCTGCTTTAGACTAAGGCATTTGTGGCCACTGAATTCAGCATGATACCTATCATGATTGAAGTCAATGTCATCGCAAAAGTACCCCACTAACATTGTACCCCTTTAGAGAACAAAATAAAAAAAAAGGACCCCACCAATGGCAGATAGATTGACACCCCTAATGGCTTTGCCCTGTGAGGAGATAGAAACGATATCACCCCGAAAAAGGGGCACTCAGACGCGAGAAGACAACCAGAAGAGAGAGAAGAACAGAGACAGATCCTTTACTTACTTACAGGGCGAGCCCAATCACTAATCACTAAAGGCAGGGACGGGGGATATTCTATTTAAGGCCGGCATCGCGCCGTAACCCCAAACCCCAACGGAGAGGGATTGGATTCGAGAGTTAGGGATCCTAAACCGATAAGAACCACACCAAAGCTGGCTGGACCAAGAACAGTTGATTTAGGATGGATTGGCCAAGAACAAAGACAACAGCGAAAAGAGAAAGAAGGGATTGAGTAAGGACAGGGTGATCGTCAGAAGGCAGTGCTCCCAACCGAAAGGCAGGAGGGCGGGAGCTAATTAAGCACCCTTGGATTAGTCCAAAACATATTATGGATAGACTTTCAGAACTACTTGAATTTAATAAGTAAAGTAAATAGCCTCTGTGTTCTCTCTTTTATTGAACTAAGTAAATAAGGTAAGATCAAGGAAGTACAGTAGATTAGCTCCATACACAGATTAAGGCTACAACTCGCTTCTTCCTGATCTTATTCCACTTGCCAAGGAAGGGGAGCAACGAAAAGAACACATTTTCTTGTTGATGGAAGGACCTTTTCCAGAGAACTAAGAGAGATAGATTAGGATTATCACCTGTCTTTCTAACTACGAAAAGAAGTAAGGCCTTTTCCCAATGCCTTTACTCAAGACAAGGACCAATACCGGAAAATAGAAGAGGCGTAAACAAAGCCAAGCTATCTGACGCCCAATCATCCAAGCCGAACCAGCCCCGCACACGGGGGTTCAGTCGTTCCCCATAACCAATGGGCAAATCACTCCACTCTTAGAACAAATAAGTATCACCTATCAAGGACCGAGGAAATAGTAACATCTTTTAGCCCCTTCGGGAAGCAGTATCACCCACAGAACTACAAATAGAAGAAAGAGCGTAAAGACCTAAAGCTTATTGCCATTCATTCATGCTCCTTGAACTCAGAGCTGCGTTAACTAAAAAAATCCCCTTGCCTCAGCCCGCCAGAAAGAAGAAAATTATTTGCCTCAGAGAGGTCATCTTCTCTCCATAAGTACTACATCGACACATCACAAGGGGCACGTAGGTTTCGCCTGACTGTACTAAAAAGGCCGCACCGCAGGCAGCAGATATTTATTATACCAAAGACTCCAGCCAACGTCCTTTGAACGGAAAGAAGAAAAGAAAGGAGAAGATCAAAGTTCTGTGTGTGAAGGGTAGGGCGGGCTTTCACGAACCATACGAGCGTAGGCGGGCCAGGTGAGGTGGTCAGCCTTAGCTAGCGGGGTGTTGCCATTACGAGAGGAGGGCTACATCTCGCGCCATGTGCCACTGATGTGTGCCCAGTTAGTTATCTGGATTCGAATTGAATCGTGACGAATTCACAATCCTGGCTGCCATCTCGATCGACGATTGACTATCGATGACAGCCAAACTGAGACTGAATGACTTGCTAAAGAAAGGGGACAACTTTAGAGTTGCAGGCGGGTCTCTCTAATCAACAGTGCCACCCCAACAGTCAAACTTTTTGGCGAACTCAAACGCCCCAAGAGAAGAAAGCAGAGATTTCTTTGACATCGAATCTGATCCCGCTCGAGTGGGAATATAGGAAGCGTTGGAGCTAGGTGAATACCCCGATGAGACCCTTCTTTAACCCGACCTGAAAAGGAAGAGTTTGATTTCACTCTTTCACCTCTTAAACTCGTTCAAGCGGCATTCATCTTAGCTTCACTATTCTTATCTTCAGTCTTCAGACTCCCTTCTGTCGCTCGACATAACTACACTATCTGGAATTATCCTATATCAGGAGCTACATATGCTCTGCCCTTTCGCTTTCCGACCCCTCTTTCTCCGTTGAAGCCATTCCCCAGATACCACCAACTTGGTTCTTGTTATCTCCTTCCTCCCCATGCGTGAAAGACAAGGTCTGAGTTCACTTTCTATTGAGCCTACTCCTTCTTACCTTCTTTGACTGGGACGACGTGACACGCAATGGATCGCTTAGAAAGGAGAAGAAATTGATCACATGTCCCCTTCTCAACAGCCTTTCCCGCATCAGTAGATAGAGTCGATTTCCTATCCTTGGTCAACCCAAGGCTTTTCTTCTCCTCTATTCAGAGGTAACAAAGTGGACTTATTAGCCCATGTCTCTCTTCTCGAGCTATTCCCAGTAGTTTGACGTTCGGCTGTAAAGAAGAAAGTAAAAAGTTCGACTGAAAGGAACCGCAACAAAATTTCATTGCCTTTGATGCTTCGCTCCTCTCCACTCCTGGTAGTCGAGTGGCTATCGCTCCTTTAACTGCTAATTTTATTCCACCCGAAGGCTAGTTAGAAAAAGTCATTGACGCATATGCCGCAAAGAGTAGTATCTGAATCTGTATCTGATGATGATACTGCTGCAGCGGCTGAGGCTGTGGTAGTATGAAAGAATTCCCTCCTCGATGTAGAGAATTGTCCGCCTAAGAGAATCGCGAGTTTACTCGGAGCAGGCTTCCCCAAAGCCTTACAGTAAAGGTAGGTAATCCTCTTCTTATAATTAGCCTCAAGGGTAGATCAGACGCCCCCTTCCCATTCATCTTTCCCTTGGGATGATAAAATTATGCTTTCTCTAATAGGAAAGTCTGAAAGAGGTTTACTTTCTTTCAAAGAGTTAGCAGGATAAGGGCTTAGAATCGAAGACAATTCGCAAGAAAGAAGAAGTAAGTGAGTCTAATGGCCTTCTAATATGCCAACATAAGCAAACAAGCGGGGATGCATCGAGGAATGCCCTCTTAGAAAGAACAAGAAAAGGCTGCGACGAACCCTAAGTGAACTAACTTTTTGATTTTGACAACGAAAAATCCCGATAAAATGAAAGAAGAGTTGATAAAACACTTGAATTCTTTAAACCATTCCTTTCAAGCTCTTCTTTCCTTATATCAAAAAATATCATAAATCAACGAAAAATCCCGATAAAATGAAAGTTGGAATACTGTCGAAATTACATAGACAGAGACGATTTCATCTAGTTCTGCATGCCCTTCCGCCGGAAGTCAGTTCGAAGGAAGTCTGAAAGAAAGCCCATTGGGCCTAAGATTCAGTTTAAAGCCCGGGATTAGAGTAATAGCCCTTGGTTCAATCCTTTCGTTCGTTGTAGTCCCTTTATCAGTTCTCGTACTCCTCCTCTGTAACTGAAGCAGCCAGCTAAGGAGCCTTGACCAGGATATGGTGATATTCAAAGTTGGGAAATGCTTATGTCTGCAGTCTTTCTTTCGATTTCATAAGATGATTCCAAGCCAACTGCCCTCCCAAGTGAAATGCTATTGGAAATGCCCTTCCACAAGCGTACTCTGTAGCTACTACTTAGTACCTCCTTGCTGTCCTAGTCTCCCTTTCTGCTTCCGTACTTTCCACTGCTTTGCTTCTTCCTAGGGATGAGGTCTCGCTAATCCCCCTTCCTAACAGCTTTCATGGAAGAATAGGCGCTTAGGCTTTTTTGCTAGGTGATTCAAAAGAAAAAGTACTTACCCATTGGTCAACTGTAAGAGTTCCCATACCTGGTTCAGTATGGAAACTTTACAGAGAAGCTTGATGTTGAGTACTAATCGCCCCTCCGCATGAGACCCTTTCACAAGGGAGACATGCTGGATCTGGATCCTTATCTCTAATAATTCCAGGATTCCACCCTGGACCTTTTCCTTCCGTCCAATCGAACATCCTCCAATACAAGGAGAAAGCTTTGAACTTGACTGTTCAATCTTGTTATAACTTCCTCTTGTAAGAAGAACATACGACCAGAGGGTCAAATAAGGTCTCGAGTGAGGGATCGTACTCCAGGAAGAGGTCTTTATGGTACCAATGAAGGTCTTTCAAATACTGCCCCTCCATCCAATTGCGATAAAGGGTGTATTCCATATTTACCCTCTCCCCTTCAACCATCAGATCATCAGGAGGAAGGACAAGTTGTTGAGGCTTTAATTCCTCCCTGATCTGGTGAAGGATGAAGCCTTTAGAGTTCAGACTGAGGGGAAGCCCTCGTCCATAAAACCACTCTATAGGTTGCTTCATCGGATCACCTTGACCGGCCGATGGTTTAGACGCCATCGCCCGAATCCGCTTAAACCGTCTGGACAGTTTATTAGAATCGGAACGAGACATTGTCCGGTACCCTGCCCCCGCAAATCGGTATAATACTGATTGCGACATATTAGACTTCAAAGCAAGGGTATGGTATCCGATGAGGTTATTCGCAGCTAAAACAGCACGGGCAGAAACCGGTGACAGATTGACCTGTACCTGTTTTACCCAGAACTGCTTAGCAAATTCGAGAGCACCAGTCTTAGAGACCAAACTTTTAGCCTATTCGATTTGGACTCCGATTTTCTTTCATAAGCGAAGATACTCATCAGCCACCGCTTTATCGGCAATGACAATGTCATCACCAAGCAAAGCATACCGATGAAATGGTCTGGTACGATGTGGATTAGCCTTGTCTGCTGCTAACCATACCATAAAATGGTGGGTTAGAGAGAACAACGCCCAAGAGCCATAGTAGCCCAATGGTTGACCAGTCCTGAATACCAAAAGTGAAATCCTCTTTGTTAAAGGAGGACTTTTTAAGCGTCATAGTATAGATTTTCGCGTGACGGCCTTAGTGTAGAAGCTCCAATGATAATTTCCTTATATACGAAAGAACTTGGGAAACTCCAAAAGTTATCGAGGTGGTGTAACCGTAGGACTCGCTGCTTCCAATGGATTCCTTCTCTGACTGGCATGGTAATGAAAGGGGAAAGAAGGATTCCCGGGGGAAAGGGTAGCGTAATCCTTTCTCACCGGACTTATGAAAGAAGTTTTCCCCCCGATAGGTTTCCAGAAGGAGCTAAGTGACGTTAGAAAGTCCTGCTTGTCTGTCCCGGTTGATATATTTATTCTGACAGAGAACAGAGCCTTTTCGATCTTGCAAGAAACGGCACCGGCACGAGGACATAGCAAAAAACCCTGTTGGGGTAAACAAAGAGCTCTTGACCTCTGCTTATTAGATTGGCTGAGAAAGCCACCCCTTTCTACCGCTAAAGCTCCCTACCCTAAAAGAAACCCTCTGTTTCTTCCCTAGTTGGATCAGCCCTTTTCCTGTTTATGTCGAGGGTGGGAATGAGTCCTTTAGCTCTATCGACTGGAAGTGGATAATCAGCCTTTTCCTGCAATGCTTGATCTCCATCTAATTGATATTGACTTTCATCTTTGACATTCTATACAGGCAGGCACAGGATCTATCGTCGGATACCAAGACTGCCAATCATCTATTCTTTGACTTGGTGGGACGTGGTATGATTTTCTTCCCTTGATGAAGGCTTGGAAGCCGGTAAGCACATTCAATCGCGTCAACCGAAATGGTTGGTGCTAGACCAGAATCCACATTCACTGGGAGCAATTGCATCACCGGAAAGAGGAATTCGAGAAAGGCATACGTCCCAAGGTAGGGTAGGATCTTTTATCATACAGGTTGGAAAAGGACAGAATGAATCTTTCGAATCCTAGTATGCAATTGAAGTGAAAAAACAAAGTAGTTCCTTTATCTTCTTTCTACTTGTTAAGGCCTATCCGAAGACTTCTTTATGTTTCTTTATTCATTTTAGTAGTTAGCATAACAGAATGCGAAGAAAGCTCGTAACAAGGCATATGTGGTTGTTTATGTAATGTAGTGCTTTATGTGGTAGTAATGACAAAATCTTTTTAGGAAAACAAATCTTTAAGACCTATGAGTCGGCGAAGAGGCCGAGTTTTGTTCAAAGTTCCGTCAATGGGTATACGCCTTAAAACAGCCATACACCAATCATGGGCCGGACGCATAAGAGCTTGCTTAATGCGTTCGGGATCGCAAAGGTCCTTAGCTTATCAGACCCCTCATCCTTAAAGCCCAGTCTTCCCAATGGGAATCGACTCAACAACTGATCATCAGATAACCCTTTGACCTTGGCTACTCTCCTACAGGATTTCCAAATCTACTTTTTTTACCTGCTTGAGCAGCAGCTGCACGACAGTAAACGGATTCCAGGTTTGTAACTGAATATACATTGACCATGGAAAGTTTACATCGTCTGGATCCATCTCACCGTTTTGAGGGTAGATGATCCGAGGAAAGAAGAAAGAAACGAACAGTGGAGTGAAGAAGTTAACTGCCCACTCGAGTAATTCATGCTTAAATGGCCAAAGGCGAGATAGAAAGTCATTTTTTTTTGAGTCAGACCATCCGCGCCTAAAAGAAAAGCATGGCTCGATCCCACATGCATTGAGAGAATATATCCTACTCCATGCGGTATAGGGGAGTCCAAGACTTGCGACTCTTGCCAGAAGTCAAACTCCTAACAGGGGAAGACGACCATTGACATTGAGGTAACCACCTGAAGCCAATATCCATAGGAATGGTGAACATAACAGGTGCGTACCTTTCAGCAAGCGAAAAAAACTTGTCTCTGAGCTCCCCCAGTACTCTATCGGGAGATCCAGACGATAGAGGTTTTTTCCTCACTCAAATTCATTTAGATATGGAGTAGTTGGACAGGTCTAATTTAACAATTTGGTTTGGTCAGCCTTATCGTCACGACGCCTCATCATCTTACGATGAAAAGCAGGTTTATTCCGTGGTAAACCACAACGAGTAAGCGAGATAGGGTGAGGTAAAGCCTCAGACCGGTCAAAAGAGCCTCCGTCAAACCTCTGATGACAGGTAGCGGAAGCTTGAATCTAAATAAAGACCGGTGTTCAGCCACCCAGCCCCATGTCTAAACTCATAGACCCTTCGGGTTGACAAGTAAATCGCTATACAACCTTCCTTCGTAGCTATAGGGAACATGTTTATCTTATCATAGTGGATGCTCCGCTTGGGATAGGTTCCTCTTTGCTTAGCTTGGTCTATTCTGGCTAAGCCTGGTCCATCCTCGTCTAACGAAAAAACTGCATTGTGTAACTAGGCAGCTTCGGGAGGAAGCGGGGTCGTGCTGCTTGGAGAGTAGCCCGTCAAAGAGTCTTTATCTTTCAAGCATATACAGCCGGGAAGTCCGGAGGTTTCCCGGAAAGCTTTGAGCCTATTCTATTAAAGTAGAGATCAAAGACTTCTTGATCCTTAGTGCTTATCGCTAAAGACGAGACGATAAAGAAGCATATAAGGGGCAACCTGGCCTGATGAATAGCTCAAGCCTGACGTGACGTGTTGATAACGCATATAAAGGCAAAGTAACATATTTTTTGATCCCGAGACAAAGCAAAGGGAGTCCCGTGGGTTCAGTTTGCTTAAAGCCGTCAAGAGGCCTAGAAAGAATAAGGAATAGGCACTGTACCGGCAGCGAACTAACAGGGTTGGCTTTTTTTCTTTTATTGACTTGAGAAGAGTCAATGTCGCATTTCGAGTGCTTGGTTAGATCTTAAACCCTAATGTAATGAACGAGAAGGTGCAAAATTAAGTCTTAGCTAAGCATTCAAATTCCGGGTAATAGAGGACGTTGGAATCTGTGCTTACTAAGCCTTTGTTTGAAGAACCGGTCTGAAAGTGAAGTGCAAGACTAGCTGGACCTGGACTGAGTAATCGCTAACATTCCTTTTTCTCTCGGGACCGGGGGAACTCAGAATGTTAAGTACGGCATTCAGTAAGAAAGAAGTAAGCCAAGTTAGAAAAGCTAATAGAACGAAGCTTAGACTCGTCAGTCTGTGATGCATTGAGTTGAGAGTCAAAGGGCAAAGGAGTAGAAAACCTTATAACTGAAAAAGGATTTGAGTGAAAGCCGGCTGCATGAAGTCCATTATATGTATGCGGGTATGAATCACACCATTCATGCACAAGATTCGTCGCCCACACTTGCTTATCTGTAGATAAACAAGATGGAATCCTCCATACTGAGCATTTATGTCCGGGATATATAAACTCCCAGACTGTGAAAAAACTGTAAAAAAGCCTAGCCGGTAGGCGGCTAAAAGAGCAATTCTTATAATTTCTTCCTTCTCGAAACCCAGCTGTGGGGGGGCCACCTCCCACTCCCCCCCCCTTGGAAAATAAACTCAATGCCATTGACCAAGGCCCTCCGATCTCTACCGCGGGTGCCAAAGAAGAATGAGAAAAAGCGAATAAGAGTACTAATAACTACGGATCCCCTATATCCTGGGCCCACCCTTTTTCCAGGAGAAATGACCACACGGAAACCAGGACCTCCTCAAGGGGGCCTTGGAAGGTTAATTGGAACTCGCTAAAGTTGTAAACGAAATACAGCACGTAGAAAACGACCTGCGCGAACGCCGGAGACTCGACGTTGGAGACACCTGCTCCCGGCGAACACGAACCCTGCCGTCGTGGAAAACCGCATCCGCGCGACGGACCAGAGAACAAGGGACCTCGAGAGTAGACTGATAATGCTGCTAAAAGAACAGGAAGAGCTCATTGTGCGGGCTCTCACCCGCGGTGCCTGATGAGACTAGAAGAAAAAAAAGTAGTTCTAAGTCGGGTTGGCCTATTAGTTGTTGTGGTCAATGATGCTCGAGCATGTAGAAGTTTTGAGTCAAACATCTTTTGGATCGGTTTATGAGTGCGGGCGTGCCAGAGTCACAGTGGACTCGAGTGTACTGGATTATATGCAAGACTAAGGACCAAATTCCCTTGAATTGAGATTGGGCGACCTCAGATGTTCAATTAATTGCACCAACCACGACCTCAATCTAACTTCTAATCAAGCTTGTAGGGAAGCAATGGATTCAACTCTGCCTCACTGAAGAGGACTTAAACACAACAACAGAATTAATAAAAACAGAATAAATAACAGTAAAAAGTACTCCCATTTCTCACTCAACGACGCAACCTTGCTTATTTCATTTTTTGAGGATCGGCGAATCAAATGATATTTTTGTTCCAATTTTTGCCTCTTCTTCTCCCTCTGAATCAAACTTTTCTTTGCCATAATGGTTCAGT
>Ga0209574_10000024_pt1 | contig 64018 bp, 86 predicted proteins | sample AgamicMgMarz_FD_187168 | JGI IMG/M metagenome (GOLD analysis project Ga0209574, IMG submission 187168) | Agave microbial communities from Guanajuato, Mexico - Mg.Ma.rz (SPAdes) (version 2) | ecosystem: Host-associated > Plants > Phyllosphere > Phylloplane/Leaf | place: Guanajuato, Mexico... | reverse complement strand
GCTTTATGGTTGTTTTTCTTTGGAGCACACCAGCGTGTTCCCATATTTTGCATTGGCAGCTTACACTTTGAACAACTAATAGAGGACATGCCGCACTTTGGTACGGGCCATATTTCTACCCTGCTTACCTTACGACATGGTACACAGCAATAGGTATAGCTGCTGCGTGCCGATCCCAGTAAAAGCATGCTACCTCCCAGTTTGCACCCCATGAAGGAGTTGAACCCTCTCTTCGGGCTTAGAAGACCCAAGCCTAGATCCGCTAGATGGGGTAGGTGCGGTTTACGATACCGCAAAACGTGTTACTTAATTCTTTTATCATTTTTCCAAGAAGCGACCAAAACTCTGGTGGCTTCATGTCTATAAATGTTTACGGTATTGTTTGAAAGTACATAACGCTTGCCATATTTTATGGCCTTTTCATCACTTTCAAAGTATTCTTCTTTTTTGCGATCATGATTTACCCAAAATTCATAATATTTTGGTTTAGCCATGCATTTCCTTGGCACGTCGAATAGCTTCTACGCCTACATGTGCGGCGGTGAGACCGCAAGCACGAATACCATTACCGTAGCCACCAATTTCTTGCTCTGTATGCTCCGCGCCGAGGCGCATCATCTTGGCAAGGGTCATACCTTCAGTATAAACCTTTAGACCAATTTCATCAATACTGTTGGCAACTTCATCAATCTTGGTATCTAGTTCAGACATTTTCTTGCATCTCCAAATCAATATCCAGGCTTTCTAGCCAGTCAGCAACCTGTTCTCGTGTCCATGTGTGATCATCATTAAGATGAATAATCATTTTATCAAGTTTTCTATATGTATCAGTTTTTCTTGTATTTGAGCAAACTGGACACTTAACCGTTTCACTAAGTGCTGGAAAAAGCTTCTTAAGGTTGCTCTGAACAATAGAGCCTGTATCTATTGCTGGATGTATAATACCTTCTGCTGTATAACCAATTGACTTCCAACCCGGCTCATTGTACACAAGTTTTGCATTTAAGCTAGCAGCTTGTTTTGTCCAAATATTAAATTGCTCTTCATCAGTTAATTGAATTGTACTTAATTCATCAGAAGAAATATTAAAGGCTTCAATTACCGTTTTATCCTTATTCCATACTGGACTAAAATGTAGACCTGTACTTACAGCTTTAATTGGCCGACCTTGAATATCAACAGCTCCCCCGGCCATTTTTTGTAGTTTTTTGTACTCTTCCTCAATGAGCGGCTGTATAGCTTCCTGTATTAGATCTCTGACTGATGCTGCACTGATGGTAGCCGCAAACTCTTCACTTATAGTCCAGCCAACTTTACGTTGACAATGCAAATATACTATAAAATTGAACTGCATTGTCATAATGGAATGCTGCATTGCAATTTCTTTAATCCTAGGATCCCATGGTTGAAGATCCGGATGTTGCGAATAGTAATCTTCTAAAATCATAACGATCCTTCTACTAAGAACCCCCGAGAGGAATCGAACCTCCGCAGCTCTCCTTCGTAGGGAGTGCGCCGGGAATCCACCGGCGAGGGCAAACGCAAGCTATGTTTAACCATACGGATTCGAACCGCCATAGCTCGCTTAGGGAATCTTAAGCTTCCCTCGTGCGCATGAATGGATTTGAACCATTGACCGCTTCGTTATCAGCGAAGTGCTCTCACCAGACTAAGCTACATGCGCGGGTCTTTCCCTGTGCACTTTATTTCATAGTGCCCCACCGTTAATCCTACAATCTAAGAACCGGGATAGAAAGAAACCTTAAGAATTAACAGCTCCCTGACTTTACTACGGAGGGAAAGTTTAGTGCCACGCAATAACTCTCAACATCCTTTTCTTTCAGCGCGCTTGGATGCTCACGTATTGTTGCGTTGCAAGTTGTTAGGAACGTCTTTGCAGATCTGCCTAGAAGCTACAGTATTTATCGGTGCTTACTGTACGCACTTAGCGACTTTCTATGCTGCGCAGTCATATCCAGTCTATTTAACGCTTCTAGGTTTTGCATATTACTATGCCGTTCCCTGTACCGGGTGAGGGGATCGAACCCCCGACATCTTCCGTGTAAAGGAAGCGCTACTTCCGCTGAGCTAACCCGGCTCAAAAGCAGTCATTACATAGATGGATTCGAACCACCAACCACCGGCTTCACGCCCGTAGCTCTACCTGCATTGAGACTTATATGTAATTTACGTCTGCTTTCTTTTATATCAAATTCACGACGTCGACTTTTCGCTTCAATGATATTACGTACCTCTGACAGGAGTTGAACCTGCACTTCCGAAGAAACCTGATCCTAAGTCAGGCGCGTCTGCCACAATTCCGCCACAGAGGCATATTATTTATATTTGGCGAATCGACCAGTTCGTTAAGCTGGATCACTTCCTGAACATGGAAGCATTCTACTTTAAACTACCGATTACGTAGGCCCGGAACGTACTGCCCGCTCTTCCACAGATTAAGAGTCTGTTGCATCACTATTAATGCTTCGAGCCCATTCGCGGTTTCCCGCTTGGTGTATCCAAAGTCTAGCAGACTAGACTTACTGTGTCAACGCCTTGTACCAACCAAAGTCTCTAGCTGTTTTTCGTTTATGGCAGTTAGCACATCGTACATCACACTTGGCCACTTCGTCAAGTACTACTTGCTTGGGCTTTCCCCAGGCAACAAATTGACTAATGTTTCCCAGCTTATCACCACGATGATCGAATTCTAAAACAATAGGATCTGTCTCACCACAGTCAATACATGGATGTTTTTTTAAATACTCTAGTAGTAGATCTTGCATTTCCCGTCGAAAAGCGATACGTCTTTCCGCTCTCCCGGGATTATGGATCTCCTTGGTAGTTTGATAATACCCCTTGTTGTATCGGTTCTTACACTTCTTACACATATTGTGCTTGCCATCAGGCTTTGAAGCGTTATTCGCAAATTCTTCAAGGGGCTTATCAAGTTTACATTTTGTACATGTCTTCATGGCTCTTAGTATATCATATTAAGAGTCTAATCCACGTTCATGCTGATTTATTCCATGATGCAAAATTCCTGACAATTCTTCCGATACTGACAAAAGAGCTTTTGCAATGGCTAAACCTACATGATCGCTGGCGCTCAATTGTCCACCAAATTGACGTTCTGTCTCATTGATTTCAAATTGGGCATCACCATAGTAATCGCCCATGCTTCACCTCCCCTCGCGGAGAGTGACTTCAATCCAGCCTTCGTGCCTTTTAATTACACCTTCTTGTTCAAGTGCTCTACAAGCCTTGCTTACATACTTCTTTGCTGAGGTACCAATATTCACTTCACCTTCAGCCCAAATAGCATAACGAGTATCTGGAAACCGATGCTTAAATTCATTAAGAATGTCAGCTCTTGAGACGCACCTCCGGCCAAAGAAAGCAATAATTTTACGGACTTCTTGGGTTGCCTCTTCATCAGTCATTTTCCGGTGTTCTTTCCATTCTTTACGGTCTGAATACCATTAACCCATACATGTAAACGCCTTTGATGATCGAAGGCTCCGACCTGCATAACAACAACTTCATTTTTTGAAGTGATTTTCTTCTTAGCGTGTCCTAAAGCTTCCGTTTCACGCCCAAAAGTTCCCTTTGCCGCTCCATTGACATAAACCCAGAATGGAGTTGGAATTTCGGCAGGCATCAGTTTCCCTTAAACTTTGGATTCTTCTTCTCTTTATCCTGCCATTGCGGATGTGCGATAGCATTGCGAGTAGTGCGACCCTTTTTTACGGTCTGAACACCACGCATCCAAGAATACCATAGTGTAGTACCATTAGTTGTAACCTTATTGATAGTCACATGGTGATTCTTTCCCACCTTGCCATTGGCAAAGCTTAATGCTTTAGGTTCTTTTTCAAACTCTTGCTTGCCGCTTCCCCAGCTTACGACAAACACATCATTTTGATTCTTCATGCCTTCAACTTTCGAATAGGAGTGCAGTCCTGGGATTCTCCGAGGACTCGTTTATTAGCTGGATCAATTACCTTGATATGCCATCCAAGACGCCCATTTGCATCAACCATATTGACTCTTAGTCAAATTTTACACTCACTGGCTTATTACAAAAAGGGCATTTATCTTTGATGATTTTATTAACCACGCCAAAACGCTCTACCTTGAACTGCTTCTTACATTCTTTATTTGCGCAAGTAACATTTTTAGTCACCATGCTCTTTTGCCCTACCATTAATTATCCTTAAGCGGCCTAGCGGGGAATCGAACCCCGGCACAATAATGAACTGTTATTGCGTGTAGGTTGTTCCTGCCTACGCACCGTCTCCTAGGCCAAAATCATTATGCTATTACAAAAGAAGGTTCATTCAAGTTGACACGAATATACTGAAGAACTCCTTCTGCATCCATTACTTCATCCACACTTGTAATTTTATGCCCAACATTATCAATATTTAAATATTCACCTTTTTTAGGTCTATATTGCGTTGCCTCAACAGTTTTAATTAGTTTTCGATTATCTCTATGATCAATGTAATTGAGATTAATTGGCTCTAACACGTATTCTCCAAATAGGTTTGAAACTAAGTAGGCCGCCAGGGACTCGAACCCTGAACCCTCCGATTAAAAGTCGGATGTCTCTAACCAATTGAGCTAGCGACCCATTTGTGTTTGTTTGCTCTTTGATAAGCATTCTTCAATGGTCTACAAAGATCGCACAAACAATTCTTTTTACCTGTCAACCCTCCGCCATGTTCAACTGATTCTTCCTTTGCAGATTTGTATTCATGGTGATCTCTGCATAGAAGTTGACAGAGCTTAAGTTCTTCAAAATATTTCTTTTTAGCACAAGACCATAATTTACCAAGGTCCATTGTTTTAGTCTTTGGATCGGTATGATCGATCTCTAGGTTTTCAGTTGTACCACACTCTACACATATCCCGCCCAAAAACTCAACTGCCTGTTTTCGACGTGTATGATAACGTTTGAGCATATACTCACGCATGTATTCGTTGGTGTTGGCCATGTGCAGAGTGTAGCACACCTACTTTTAATCCGCAACCTGCTCTTCCTCTGAGCTACGGAGGCTTAAGCCGCTTACGCGGCAGTTTTTTACTTTACAACCTTCACATCTGGTTCTGCTTCAAAGCGAAGCGCAGCTTTATAGTATTCACTGCTTGGATCATTCTTATTTTCTGCCCATTTATTACTAATCTTACGAAGCTGGTTGCCAGTCTGATTACGCAAAGTCTTGGTGACCTTGCCGTTTACACATAGTTCGATTTTCCAGCGATTATTCATCTTTCACGCTCTTTAATCTAGGCTCTTTTTCTACTCTAACGCCTTTTACTACAGTGGGTTCGTTGTTATACATCCGTTCCCATGCACTGGCATTTTGAGCAGTTTGATTTCGATAGGTTTCTTCGGCTCTATGGTAATACCAAACAGTTACTTTGAAAAGCTGGTCATTTGCCATTAAACCTCTTAAATTATTTTACAATATTAATATTTGGTTCTTTGGTAACATCAATATGTGTTATCTTTCCCCGACTATTAATATATTCGACTTCGTGTTTTTTAACCTGCTTAGCAGTTTGATTTCTAAAAACTTTTTCCGGTTTATTTCGATAATATACAGTTACTTTGAATCTCTGGTCAGTCAAACTTTCCCCTATATTTCCTAGCAACCTTGTCGGCTAGCTCTTTATGACCATTCAAATTAAGGGCAGCAACTACAATTCCAATGTCACTCTTTACAAGAGGAGATTTAGGATCTGTAACTGCTCCATTGTTCTTGCTTACACGAAGAACAGTACCTTCAAACTTTATTTCAAAGTAATTACCTTTATCTTTAAAGGTAGCCATCATACTCCCAAAATTCTCGAACGCAATATTGTCGTCATACTGTTTGTTTTAGGGTTATTGATGTGTGCGCTAGTAAAATCTTCTGGTGCAAGCCTGCGCCCAATCCGGGCTTCCAAGCACAACACGTGTAGCATACCAGCTTCCGGCATGTTTGCCAAGCCCTGCCACACATTATTTTTTACGAAATAGTGCTCAAATTTGGTGCATTCGCCGCAGTCTACACAAAGCCATTTACGCTTGGACTTATGCATTGCTACTCCAGTTGTTCGGGGCACCGATTTGGTTGTTTAAGCATCCCAGCAAGAAGCCTAGCACCTGGCTGGCCATTCTGGCTATACCCCGTCACAAACTAATTATCAGGCGCCGCCGCCTGGTTGTGGCTGTGCTGCTACCTGGTTTAGCTGGTCTACTGCACCTTCAATACTATCTGCGGAAGCCTGTGCATTTGCTAGGGCTGCGTCTGTTGCTGCCTGTGCGTCTGCTAGAGCTTGATTCTGCTCTACGTCTTCCTGATCTTCTGCGGCTGCTAGTGCGGCTGCTGCGTCACGCTCTGCTTGTAGAGTTGTCTGTAGTTCAGCAATCTGATCCTGTAGTGGACCAGTTAGCTGTGCTACACGATCAGCAACACCCTGTACGGCTGTCTGAAGATCTGCAACGCTCTGATTAAGATCTGCCATTTGATTTTTCACCTCCCGAAACTCATCTCTCAATTGCTCGAATTTAAAAACAATTAAATCTTCGAGGTCCTTGAGCATAAGCCGAGGGTCAATAGAGTTTGGCATTTTCACCCTCCTTCTGGCTACATTAATATACCACAGAAGGATGAAAATTAAACCTTAATCTTAATGTTATATCCAGCATTCCCAGCACAACCAGAGTGTTTCTTTTTCACTCCAATAGAGCCTACGCTCTTTATGGCAGATATCACAGCACTTTGGTGTACGTCTCATTGCGGCGGAAATACAATCCAGTTGGTATTTGGAGTTAAGGTGGAATGAATATTGATTTCGTAATCAACAACTTCCCAATTCAACCCGCCAAGACCACAACCTAGTGCGGGGACTGCAACACTGTCAATATTAAAGCGATTAAGGTAGGTGGCCATGGCAACAAGACCACTTCGTACATATTCATAGGTTGAAGGGTCACGCCAATCGTCCTTGGTTGGAAGATTAAGAATAATTGGTTCTTCTTCTAGGTTAGAATAATAGGAATGAACCATCCCCGGGCGTAGGAGATCACGATTGCAATATTCTTCGTAATCCATCAGCATTAGTGGATATCGCTCTGCAAAAGCTTTTGCTAGGCCCCCGCCCATTACGCCTACGCAATTTACTGGGTTTACAATCGCAGTAGCACCTGATTCAAAAATTGAATCTGTAGAGTATGTCAGCTGCATTTACTTTCCATTCTTTTCAATTAATTCTACCCAGGCCGCGCCCCAACGCTTTTTAGCGTAGGCGCAGATGTCTTTGGCTGTACGCAAATACCCATTCTGCTTATGAAAAATATAATCATTGTAAGCAGCTTGTATTCGATCTCGCTTACGCCACTTCATCTATTTCCTTAGATCGCGTTAATTTTTCGGTTAACCATGGCGATACCTTCTTCGATATCACGCTTTTGTTGAACAAGTTCTAGCCTAAGCTTTTCAAGCTCTTCACGGTATTTCGATGTTTTACCTTGCTCCTTAAGCTTATTAATCCTAAGAATGCGTTTGGCAATTTGACTCTTCATATCTTATTTACCTTTCGGTTGGAAACAAAGAGCCTTCTATGGGAATCGAACCCATGCTATATCCGTACCAAGGATATGTGCTACCATTTTCACTAAGAAGGCGATTATTACTCACCAAAGAGTCCGTTGGTGTGTAGACTTATATTTTTTTAGAGCATCCTCAATTGGCTTTAGTTCCCTTTTGCTATAAGTCAACTTTGCTAGCTTAATTAGCTCGTTATATGCCTTAACCGTTCCTGGCTCATGTCGCTTTGCCATTCTAGTGACATGATCATTTTGAATTTGAATTTGACGTCGAAGAGTTGAATCAGGAAGTTCGCGCTTAATTTTGTTATAAATTTCTCGGTCTTCTCTGTTAAACATATTTTACTCCTCAATTTAATGTTACTACTTAATTATAGTAGCGGGGGAGGGATTTGAACCCCCGACCTCCGGATTATGAGCCCGTTCAGCTACCGAACTGCTGCACCCCGCTAAACTTGGGGATCGGAATTCCCACCTTTCCCGACCACAGTAAGCCCAAACACTCTAGCTTACCACCCGACTCAAAAGGGGATATTTACCGCGCACCTTTTGAGCAGATTAATTAACGTCTTCCATTTCACGCTGAAGTGCCTGCAAAACTCGCAGCCGTTCAGCAAGAAATTGAACCTCGTTGTATTCTACACCACGGAGGTTAAATCGTGCAATACTCTCCGCGTGCTCTAGAAAAGTTACACCCGGACAAATTTCTTCGTTTTCACGCATTCCTGTTTCCTTACGCATTGTACGCATTACTACCTCCCAGTTTTTATTTAAAGGGTACGCGGGGGGATTTGAACCCGCCGATAAGAGAGTCACAATCTCTCGTGTTGCCAACTACACTACGCGTACCATGGAGTCTTGTCAAGACCCAAGAGCCACCTGGAGGACTCGAACCCCCGACCTGCTCATTACAAGTGAGCTGCTCTACCAGTTGAGCTAAGATGGCACGGTATATGTAAAGCAACTAGTGCTAGCATTACTCCTATTAAATGTGGGTATTAATAGGCTAGCTGCTTTACTTCATTAGACCACGTTTCCCACACCCGGGTCTAATCGCCGTATACCCGGCGCCGCGCGGAGATAGAAGGATTCGAACCTTCGGGAGCTTTTACCCTCCAGCACCTTAGCAGGGTGCCGCCTTAAGCCAAACTCAGCCATATCTCCATATAACTTTTAAGGGTAAGTTACCAACCCATGCAAGCTATACTAGCCTACATTCGTTTCGTTGTCAATCACTTGAGGCCAAGTGTGAATACTTGATTGCTTAGACCACCACAAACCCCGGCGGCTGGCATCTGACCATTGTTCTGAGCACTCCACTTATTAACAATATCAAGACACTTATCCATTAGGGTAAAGGGCGTAAGCTGCTTCTGCTTGATCTCGTTAGTACGTGCCTCAATTTCAGCGGTCTTCTGGTTTGTTACAGCAGTCTGCTGATCAGTTACAGCCTGGTTCTGCTTATTAACCCGATCCTGAAGTTCAGGTGAAAGGTCAATACGCATAAGGGCTACATCAGTAACATCGATACCATTCGCATTAAGAACATGGCCTAGACCATCCTTAATTTCCTGCTGAATCTTGACGACGTTTTCACCCTTGACTGCATCTTCTGGAGTGTACTTGCTGATGACCTGGTAAACAACTGAACGAGCTTGCTTATTTACCAGCTTGTCAGCAACAGCATCGAATTCCTTCCATTGCTGCCAAAGCTTAATAGCCTCATCATCATTACGAACAATCCAGTTGATATTTACGTTAGCAGCACCAGATCCACCCCCGGCAAACTTAACCGAAACATTGGACCCATTGCCATCAGTTTCATCAAGGTCAATTGGCTGCTTAAAGGTAGGAAATTCAGTAACTTCTGCCCAAGGCGCAATCCAGTTTAGTCCAGGATGTAGAGTATCCGTAGCCCTACCGAATTGAGTCTCAATACCAACTGTACGTGCAGTCACATTCTCAAGCGAGCCACCGATAAGGAAAGCTGCAAAGAGAACTGTGAAACCCGTACCTACACCAAGTAGAATCTTTCGAAGCGGAAGCTCGTCATAACCCTTCCGATCACTATCCCGCTTAGCAAGAAAACCGCTCGTAAGTACTGCTAGAGCGATCAGCCCTAGAATTCCAAGAAAAATAGTATAGCCCATATTATTCCTAACACTAGGGGTCAATTTACTTCGTTTACTGCGTCCCCACGACGGGAGTCGCACCCGCTCTACTACCGTGACAGGATAGCGTGCGCACTGGTACACTACGTGGGGTTATTTCCAGCTCTTGTTGGTTACAATCTTATGTATCGCATTCCTACCAACATTAAATTCATTTGCTAACTTTCTAATACTTGTCACTTCATTAGCATATTTGTGCCGGATTAAGTCAACTTGCTCATCTGTTAGCTTAGCACTTGAACTATTAGAGCCAAAATTCCTTTTTTGAGAAGCCCAATCAGTTATACTCTTAATTAGATGACAACTTTTACATCTAACTACACACTTGGCTAACTCTACCAATCTAATTTCTGCTCTTCTAGACCAAATATCTCTTATTTCAAAATTTTTTACATTTGGATTAACATGATCTACTTCAAGGTTTAAGCGAGATCCACAATCAACACAAGGACCATTTTCATCTATCCAGTCTTGTCTGCGCTTAGTAATCCACTCAAGCTGATACTGCTTCTTCTGATCTCCGCTGTAACCCATGTTGTATATACTAGCACGCTGACTGTTTAACGTCTAGTAGCTCGTGCTAGGAATTTCCGTTATCTTCTGCCCGGCTTGCCTGCCAGGCACCAAAATGTCCAACCATATTAGCATAGCAACTGATTAGACCAATCCATAATACTGATTCATTCCAAAATAGAGCGGTAGGAATGACTAGCAAGCCCCAAATAAAGGTCAAGGTCAAATGAACCTTTTTCCAATATTTTGGATTGGAAGCCCGCTTTTTGAAAGCGTTTAATATTTCCATTTACTAAGTATAACACTGAGTAAATAGCTTATGCTGCTTTACTTACCACTGACATGCTCTTTAAATGCTTCTTGCAGATCCTTTTTAGTAGCACCAGTTCCAACCCATTTACGACAGGAGCAATCGGCGGACCATGTGCCAAAGCGTCTTCCTTCACCATTATATGTCACATTTTTCATTTCATGCTTTTTGGCACTCATATTAGATCCTTCAAGTGGCTAACTTTCCAAATATTCTTAAGCATCTTTTTATCCGGCCCCATACCATTCCATCTGCCACATTTACATGAGCCTGACCATTTACGAAGCTTCTTAGATTCGTTGGGATTATGCTTAACATCTATTAGTTCATGCATTAGGCTACTCGCCTTCCCTCTATCCATTTAGCAATTTGCCGTGGATTTTTATCGTTCACGGTTTCATATACAAAAACTTGCTTAAATGTAGTAGCTATTGCGCAAGTTTTTGTATAGCATAAGCCCTATTTGTATGGTCCTTACCGCGCTGTTTCCCACCAACATAAATTTTCCAACGAACCATTTAATTCCCCTTAAATCTTAGGGCTAAGTAGTTTCACTCCGGTTGCTTCACTTAGCCATAATCATTCGTAGCTGTCTCCTCATTGACTCCACTGTCCGGTGGAATAGGAACTGCACCTACCTACTACGGGGCTTATCTCTGCCCAGCACCCTGCTGATCAGTCAATGGTGCAATGCGCCGTCCCTGTTGGTAACGCTCCAACTCTTCTAGATTTTCAGTCTAGTATGCATCTATAAACATCTAAGGACGCTTGTTCACCACATATCTTTTGGCAAAAATCGTTGTGCATCATTTGCTCGCTGCACAAGCAAATTAGCATCTTCGTTCATCCTCATCTTGCGGAGCTTTTCTGCTAACTTTTTAGCCTTTGCTGGTGAACCCTTCTTGCGTAAGGCTAGATCTCTATGCATTTCTTTGATAAGTTTGTCAAAGTCTTCAGCCATTCACCAATCACTCCTAGGCATCTTCTTTTTAGCTTCACGAATCTCTCTGTTCAAACGAGCAATTGTTGCATCCCAGCTTTTCTGCTCATGAGTCTTTAGATATTCTACCAACGTTTCTGCCCGCTTGACACAACCTTTGTTCTGTTTTGCCAGAGCTTTGTAACAAGCATTAACTTCTTTGACTGGTTCAAAAGTAGCCATATTACCTCCGGCGTCTAAACCATCTTGGCTTTGTATAATCCTTTAAGCGTTCAATATGCCCGCATTTTCTGCATTTACTACTTGCTTCAATAACTTTTCCATCATCATCGCGAACAGTATAGTCACCCATACTTTTAAAATGACATTTTGGGCATTTTTCCATGTGCCGCCGGAGGGATTTGAACCCTCAGAGTAGTGTTTTACAGACACGCTCCCACATCCTACGGTCGTCGGCTTGAAGGTGAAGTGCTGGAATCGAACCAGCAGGCGGGAGCTACCCTATTTTGCACCAAAATTTATATTGCGGACTCGAACCGCTCGCAACCATTGCCAAGACAGGAATCGAACTGCATACCTCCATACTTCACCAGCTCCGGCGATAGGAATCGAACCTATAGGGTGGCAGATTAACAATCTGCTGTAGCTGCCAATAGCTACTCCACCGGAATATGTACAAGCTATGATGGAATCGAACCATCGTCTTGGCGTTCTACCTGCTCTACCACTGAGCTAATAGCTACAAAATAACCGCTGTCCTCACGTATCATCTCTTGGACATTTTACGCCGCTAAGCGTATTCTCCATACATTTTCGGCATGAGAAACAGATACGCGCCCATGCTTTATATATGTATTTCACGGTTATTTTGTTTGTACGCTCCCCCGTTAGGACTCGAACCTAAAACCGGTCGGTTAACAGCCGACTGCTCTGCCAATTGAGCTACGGGGGAATGTGCCCCTAAACAGTAACGCCTTTTGCCATACAGCGTAGATCCTTATTGTGATGACCTAGGGGTCGCCAGCCATCTTTTGAATCTACCGCGATACCGTCTGTAAGAACTACTCTAGCGCATCAGCGACTGGGTGTCAAGCACTAGTTACCACCAAATTGTGATGAGGTAATGACCTTCTGGTAAAAGCTTTTTTCTTGCTAGGTCGCATCCAATAAGTTCCCAATCAACATAAGGGTTCGCTGACTCTTTCCATTGTGTGATTTCTGCATCAATGTCTGAATCTGTTTCAAAGTCCTTTACTTCAAATTCAATATAGGATTCATTTGAATACTCACCTGCTTGAATGTCTGGCCTAAAGCCATATATACCCTCAAGAAAATCTTCTAGATCATGGTACCATACAACAGTTACATTACTACGCGCCTTAAGATCCATTTTATCCAATTCTCTTAATTAGACTGTTAAAGTACCGCGTGTGGGGATCGAACCCACCTAGTAAGAATTCATAAGATTCCCGGATGCTACCAGCTTACCTTACGCGGCATAGCATGCTTTCGCATGCCTTAATTTTAAATATCAAAGGTTTTGGATTCTCCCGGAGCCCATTCCTTTGCAGTGACGACCATAGTACCTTCGGTGGTCCCCTTGCTCTTTGCCTCCCGGCGAACCCGCTGAATAAATGCATTATAAAGTTCATTCGCTCGAATTACTAGCACTACCTTACCTTGCTTATTTTTTACTTCTGCTTTAAAGTGCAAGCGTACTGTCATGAAAGCTTCCTTATCCCTCGAATTTCATAGTTACCAACATAGGTTTTGAAAACCTTCTTTGCGGAAGTTTCATCTTTAGCAAATAGAGTTATGGTTGTAATTTTTGTTGGTTGATCATAGGAGATTCTATACTCATTCTCCCCCGGCTTACGTGGTGGTACTAGCATATTTCCCCTTAAGTCTTTAGGTGAATGCTAACACGGCAGCGCGTCGTACCCAACCAGCCCAGTACATTATTAGCATTTCTTATGTGGCTGTCCGCACCTGCTCATTTTCGTTTTTAGAAAGGCGTCTTTCCTGCTCCTATTGGAGTCTTACGGCAGTGTCGACCTTTGGGGCATCACTCCCGCAGGTCCGGTCTGATGCGGACCAACCTTTCGTCGCAGGGGTGCGGGGAGTCGAACCCCATTGCAGTCGGTTTTGGAGACCAACCTCGCACCATGCGCACCCCTATACGGAGAGATAGGGAATTTCACCCTATTCACCCGCCCGTTCGTACCACCCGCCGGTGATCTCTACTAAGGCCGGTATGCGAATACACCACTCTCCTATAGGCAGTCTGACGGAGACGCGACTCTCCCGGCTTACCTAATCTTATTAAACAATCTTGATGCCGTACTTGCTGGCATCTACGGTTAGAAGACTCTTCGGATCATGGCTTGGACGAACATTGATCTTCTTTGTGCTGGACACACTGTCAAAAATAACAGTTGGCCCAGAACTCGTAAGAGAATCGCCCTTCTTTAGTTGCTTACCGTTTAGCATAGCCTTCATACCCATATTTACTCCCTTTGTTCATCGGTTTGTACGTAGCGCAGACGGGACTCGAACCCGCAACCTCTGGGGTGAAAACCCAGTGAACTACACAATTGTTCTACTGCGCCATGGGAAACTTTTTCCTGCCACGAACACAAACGCTAGCTTTCGTTGATGGACCAGGCTTAATGGCATAACCACGGTAATAGTTTACCACTATCAGGGCAGACTCACTAGGTTTACCACATATATTACCGTATATGTACTAGCCGAGTGTTTCCCACTGCCCCTGCGTACTCCATGCCGGATTCGAACCGGCGTTACTTGACTGAGAATCAAGTAGACTTGGCCGCTATCTTAATGGAGCTTACAACAAGGTTTTGGATTTTCACCAAAATCTCCTCGCATTTGTGCTTGCCAAGCTCTGCGTAGGGCTCTAACCAGGTTGGCATCCTAGTTTATTGAGCTAATCCCTGCTGACCTGAACTACTTTACCGTGTTGCTTGGCTGGTGTCAAGCCCTTACTTTTTTGCGTCTAATGATTTTCTACCATAGGTGGTTGTGATCCAACCATTTGGTCCCAGCTTAATAAAGCCACCTCGTTTAAGTACCGAGACTACTTCTTGCTTAATTCCACGGTCACCAATTTTAAGCGGTCCAAAAAGGTCAATCGTCGCTAGTGTCTCCTGCTGTTGTGGTGTCACCTGCTGCCTCCTTGAGTATCTGCAAAGCCTGCCACAATTCCGTTGAGTTGTCAAGCAACCAAGGAAGATCCAGGAGGACCTGTTTATAGTTAGGACGCCACTGACTATTGTCATAACGTCCCCAGTCTTGCCCCGTCGCCAAACTATCGATTACGCGTAGTAGATTTAGCCAATCTACGTGTTTTAGAGATTCTTGTAGCGTCAATCGCGCGTCGTTTGGTTGCATCCTTCGCTTCCTTGGTTACTCGATCTATATGTACGGGTGTGCAATCAAGCTTAGCCCGCAATCTTTCAACTATAACTTCTACTATATTTTTTGTCTCTAACTCCACTGCAATATCCTTGGTTGGAATATAGACAATATGCTCGGCACGATCTTCAAGAACATACCGAATAGAGTAGAAGTTCCATGGTGGGTCTACTAGCAAGTAGTCTAACTCAGTTATCCTGGGAATCAAGTTTTTCAAGGTACCTTGCTCCCTCTGGTGTAAGAGCATAGCGTGGGTTCCCATCGCTGTCAAGAGTTAGGTGAACATACCCATCTTGTTCTAAAACTTCCATACTATCGGCAAATTCAGCAGCTTCAAAAGCCTTAATTAGTTTATAGATATTTTCATCTAATTCTTTAGCTCTGGCTGCATTTGTGCTATAAACTCCATTGCTCTGAATGAAGAAAACACCTTCTTGAAGAAAATATCTAATAATAGTATCTTCTTCGTCTTCCCCGGGCAATGGGTCAATTGGAATCACCAGTTCAAAATCAGGATCAAGCTTAAGCTGTCCTAGATATATATCCGACCAATTAGACAATTTCTTTTCTCTTAACCAATCCTGTAACACAAGCCCAGCAATGCTCTCTGCCTTCGTGGGAACAGTTCTTAGGCTTACGCTTGTATGCTGTTGGGTAGCTTGGTGGCTGTGGACCAGATCCACAGTCCGGACACAATTCACCATCTAGTAGAAGTCTACCAGACATACAGGTACCACACAATTCCGGGCGTGCCTGCTTTGGTATGCGCACCCGGCGAATAATGTCAATTGTCCCATCAGGATTTGGTACAGTATCGCCCTTACGATTGTTACAGCTAAAGTGCATCAAGCATAGGTTATCCAAGGATTCATCCTTGAAGATACTGTATGGATACCAGTGGTCAATAGTTGCTTTATCATCATTAGTAAATGGCCTGGTGCAACCAGGCATCATACATCGATATCCATCACGCTCAATCAGAGCGGCGATGATCCGCTCTTTTGCTTCTCTGTTCATCTTGATCCTTATAGTACTTTTAATCCGTCCAGGAAGCTGGCAAGGTCACTAGGCATTTGCTGTTTTGGAACATAGATTCTATTTTTAACCTCATTAGTTTTTCTACGTTCCTCTTCACGCTCATGTCTAATATCCGCATAGGTAACAATCTCTCCAGATGTATCATCTTTTGGAGTATGTGCCGCTGCATTAAAAATAGCTCCACATACTGCATCTGCAAGGTCATTACCGGTACGTCCGGGGTGGTCAACCTTTCCTTTTTCATTGATGATGATAGTCTTCAACTCATGCTTTAGCTTTGTTTCATCCGGTCCTACTACACGGTTTTCTACCATTGCTAGCAGAAATTCGTTATAGTGATCTCTGGCTACAGAAAGTTTTTCTGCTCTAATTCCGATTTCATTCAACATTGAAATAATATTTGTTGAATTCCAACGGTCAAAAGTAACCAAACGAATATCGAACCCTAACCTCCGCAAGGAGATGATGAACTCTCTAATATCCGAAAAGTCCAGCGCACGGTTGGGACCTGGCTTCCAATAACGCACTAAATCTACCACGACGTGCGGTGCTGGGTCAAGTACTGTTGATCCATATCTGAACGACTTGAAATCTTCTACGTGTGCAAGTGCCAACGCAGCGTTGTCCTGTACAAGCGCAAGGTCAACGTGAACATAATACTGCTTTGAAGGATCTGGTTTAATTCTAATGCTTCCATCATCCAAAATACCATTTGGGTTTTTGAAGGTTGCATCAATTTTAGCTTTATCTTTGCACCAATCTGAGATACCATCGGTATCCTGTGGACATGCTGCAAAACGACCTAGTGAGTCATTAACATCGGCAAAAAAATCCATCATAAAACTGTTTACAGTCTTAGTGGGGTTTACTCGCCAGGTTGGAGCTTTCAATGCCCATACGTTTGCATAGCGATAGGAGACGATCTCATCTTCTTGCCAGGTAATCTTAAACTCATTACCTTCAGTGCCCGGCGGCAATTCAGGATTAAGTACAAAGATATGGCTGTGCTCAGTGACAATCTTATCGACAACGAATTCATTATATTTCTTCATAATGAATCCGTCCTTACGTCTTGGGAAGCTTAGAACCAAGACCTTACCTACATCATCAAAACGAGATGAAACGGTAGCACGAAGGGTCTTATACATCTTGTCTGCGTTCTCGGTTGTATCGCCTTCATCAAATGAATCCAGCTCATCAAGTACAGCAACAAGAATGTTGAGACCTTCAGTAGCTTCATTTTCCGAGTTTAGTGAATATACATGGATATTCTTTTCAAACTCGATATCTCCTTTTCTGGGGGTGTACTTGTTTCTAAACCAAGCACAATACTTAAGACGCTGCTTGAGTCCTGAAAAGAATACGTTGTTGGCTTGCTGTGCGTTCTTCGCTACGTTGACAATATCAATGGCATCGCCTTCAGGCTTTCCATAGTAACCCGCCGGATCTTTCAAGCACAGCAAAATATAGGCGATACGGACACAGATAATTTCGGACATAAAGTCCTTACCGCTACCCTTACCCAAAAGGAAGAATAGTTCTTTACGATTTCTATCTGCAATATCTGCTCCGCGCTCTTCACCATAAAGGTCAATCAGCGTATCGCGCCTAAGAATGTTACTCCCTAGCTCAATGATTTCTTCCTGAATAGGACTGAGTCTAGGGAGTTTCATAAACTCTTTGCTGTAAAGGAAGGTTTGTAGATCAACCGGGCGTTCTTCCCAGATGTCATCTTCTTCATCTAAAGCATCAAAAAAACTTGTAAGATCAACCATTTATTACACGAACAGGCTCTACTTCACCAGTAACCTTTGAAAGCTCGTAGGTAATTTCACGAGCAACTTCAGGGTACTTTTTAGCGATGTTCTTGAGAATACCGACTAGAATAGCCTGCTTCTCTTCCGCCGCTGCAACCATGTCACCGACATGGGACTCTGCAATCAAGCCTGCCTTTCTTAGGAATTCAACTCTATCCGATTCAATCTTTGCTACAGAAGACAGCCCGGCCATTTTAGCTTTATAGTCATCTGCCAAATTTGCTTCTTCAATTGCTTCATAGTATTGCTGAATGATATCAGAATAGTGCTGATCTACAGTCAATACCACTTCACGTGATCTTGCAACCATGTATTTATCATTGCGTGCAAAGTCGCGGAAGTCTGCTAGATGCTGCTCTATCTGCTTACGAGCAAGCCCAGTCCTCTTCTGAATCTCGCTTAAAGGCACCCCGCGTGCTCGCATGCTGACAATTTTTTCCTGCTCTTCTTGGTAGCGCAGGACATCCAATTCGGTGGTCATCGCTTCATACCACCCCCAGTAGATGTCGGGGCGTAAACAGCTCCATTGAAATCGAGCATTCTGGTTAGACGATGCCCCTTGCCGCAATATTGTTCATCGCGATCGGCAATCTTAACCCTACGCTCAAATTCATATTCTTCTTCTTGAGTTGGCGTACATTCATAGCAGTAATATGTATAAAGTGGCATTCTAGCTCCTTAATGCTCTCGCTATTCCTTCTTCAAAGCTAATCTTTGGAGTATATATTTGTAGCATTTTGGTTGGATCTCCGATTCTCACTCTAACACCTACCGGCGCAGAAAGCTCGTGTTTTAGCTCAGTATCGTAATCAACCATCTTGGTTACTATTCTAGCAAACTCATTGAAACTTGTCGGGCGGCCTGTACAAATATTAAACACATCGGGCTCTGAAACATCAATTGCTCGCAAGGTCATTTCGACGATATCGTCAATATGAATCCAGTCTCGAATCTGTTCTCCATCACCCCATATTTCAAATGGATTATCTCTTCGCTTGGCACGAGCAATAAAGGATGGAAATGGATAATCTAGATCCTGAGTTTCGGAATAACCACTGAAAGGACGAAATACCCAAACATTTAGCCCCTGCTTTGTTGCCCAACGTGCGAAATGCTCGCCGGTAAGCTTAGACCAGCCATAAACACTTGGATCTGGGCTACGTACGTCATCCAGATTAATGTCAGACTCTCTTAGACCACGCCTATTTATTGCACCTTCATGCGGTCCAATCTCCCAGTCACCTTGCAGTTCCATCGGATAAGCGGCAGAAGATGAATAATACACTATCTTTGTTGGCTTTGTTTTCAAGGCCCACTGAAATAATTCTGAATCAAGGTTGAAATTATTGAAAAGCTTGTGTGGCGATAGATCGATGACCTTACGTCCGCCCACTGTTGCCGCTAGGTGAATCACTAAATCAAATTTAGTATCATCCTTTCGGAAAAAATCACCTGCATCGTTACCGTCCTTAATATCAATCAAAGTAAGGTCATGACCTTGTAGTCTTTGTACGAAATGCTTTCCAACAAATCCGGCGCTACCAGTAATAAGAATCTTCATTCTGTTTTCACCCCGGCCATTACCTGAAAAATCGTTGATTCTTCATGGCGAACAATCTTATATTGTTCATTTGTCAATAGCTTTTCGTATGCTGGCCAACTCCAACCCCAAGTATGAAACTCATAATGTGCTTCTGGTGTTTCGCCATTTGGTCCACTGACAACAAAGAAATCAGAGTGCTGCGATACTCGCTTAACCATTGCATGCGGATCGGCAAAATGCTCTAGGCATTCAGTCATAATGCTTAGCTCTCCAAATTCAATGTCATCATTCATGACATCGGCAAAACTGACGTCAACCTTACGCTTGTATACTGCATCGCGAACATTTGCTGGTTGGAAATCGTAACCCCATGCAGTTACGTTATTGGCTTCAAAAAATGGCTTAAGGTATTCGAGTAATCCACCATCACCACAACAAAGATCGGAAACAGTAGTAATACCATGCTTGCTGACCAGCTCTTTGACAAATTCAGCAGCCAAGATCAAACGGTCACGTTGCATTCCATGCTGTTCTATATGCGGAGCAGCTTCTCTATCGTCATGGAATTTCTGAGTTGAGAAATATGGCTCGCCATCCTTGATATCAAAGAATCGATATTCTCCTTCAATCATAGCAATTCCCTCAATTTTGCTGCGTCCGCAGGAAGTTCATTAGCTACATATTCATGGAATCGACGTTCATCGTTAGACCAATTAGCTGGACTATTAGCTTCACGATAGGTTTGATCCTCCGGCGCTGAACCAGCTGAATAATGCATATGCTGCACAATTACATCAGGAAGGTATTGTAATGCATTAATAGACTTACCTAACTCCATGAAGTAGTTATCTACAAATAGATGAATGAACCCCGGCGGAATCGCATAACCCAAGGCGTCAACAATGTTTGAAGTAAAGGCTAGTTCAGTGGCAATATTTTCACCTTGTACTAGATCATTTCCATATACAACACCTACCTTTAGGTAGTCCAAAACATCTCGATATCGTTTATCCCAATGTTCTGTACGGGGAATATGGTCATCGCCCATCCACGCAAGGTACTTATAATCTTCGTGACTATGTACTGCAATATAATTAACTGTTGCAGCGAAACGTTTGCGTTCTTGTGAAATCCACAACTGGAAATCGTATTCGTTTTGCACGGCCTTATACTCTTCCAGCGCGAGGTCATCTTGATCTACACCCACTGCTAAATCTAATTCAGCATTTGTATCTTCCAGCGCTGCACATAGTCGTCTAATGTTTTCTGGGCGGCCACGTGATGGCACAATTAAAAGCATTTCAGTCATTTTATTAATTCCTCCAGCATTCCCCAATTACTATGGTGAATAGTTGTAGGAGCATTCCAATCGTAGTTTATTAGTTCGGGAATCCCCGGTTTTAAGCTGTAGCCATTTATATACCCAGAATGAACTGAAATACATATCAGGCAATCTATTGGAGAGAAGAATCCTTTATTTGATATATATCGTAAAAGATTTTTGCACCCCTTTTGTGAAAAATACATGGCTACATTCCCGTAGCCTTGCCATAGCCTAACTAATTCAGGATGGCCATAATCAAAAACTGATCCTTTGTGTCGTTCATAAATTGGTTCGCCGACATTATTATAGCTACTGACATTTTCGTAATCGTAGTGCTGATTCATTGGAGACCACAGAGCAAACGTATCCATATTGATCGGCAGATCGTTGAGGTAAGATTCTAATCTCGATTGGAAATTATCTACCACAATTGCGTCATCTTCGAAGTACAGAATTCCATTGTTTGCTGCTCCATACTCTAAACAGTTGAGTACAGAATAAAAAATTCCAAACTCCCCCGCCTTAAATGGCCCAGGAGTTTCGACATTCTTCCAATATTCTGCCGCGCTTTTTAATTGCGCTGGATTTTTGCCATTTACGGATTCAACCTTAGCTTCAGGCCAGTCTAGCGCAGCACGTATATTTTGTTTTTTTAATTCACGAGTGTCGTCGATACTAATGATGCAAAACTCATGCGTCATCTTATTAATCCAGCTTCTCTAAGTCTACGTCTTATTGTTTGCGTAGAGCACCCGGCTTCCCTAGCTATTTCTTCTAGGGATTTCTGCTCGGTTATCCATTTCATTGTTAGCCAAGCTACGCTCTTTTCTATTTTTGGTTTCATAGCTTGCTCGACCCATAATAAGCAATACAAATAGAATCTGCACAGTCACTTGGTACGTTGATGCCAAAAGTCTTCGCCACCCAATCTATAATTCGTTGCTTACGTATCTTACGTGCTTCATTAGAATACCAGCTCTTAGCTCTCCCCGGGTTTGCCAGCTTTAATGCTGCTTGTTCAGCTCTTGTTAAGGTTGGCTTGGCTGTAGCAGCCTGCCAGGTTAAAGCTGGAACTTCGTAAGCCTTAATACCTCTAGCCTCAAAGTATCCAATAATTGCACCAGCGATCATAGCCAACTTGACCACAGTATCGCGGCTATTGACCTGAACAGTCTTCTCAATGACGAGTGTATCAATTGCTTCGGTATCAAACCTAGCCGCCAATTTCTTTACCAGATCGCCTATTCTAGCATAGACGGTAGAGCCGAGTAATGGAATTTCCTCCCAGTATTCTGGTTTACCGTCTACAGACAAACAAAAGGCAAGCGTTGTCGTTGAGTGATCAATACCCAGGACACGCTTGCCTTTTTTGTTTCGTAACTGTAACACACTGTTATTGTAGCATATTGTCATGCGTCTTCGTCGATATACTCTATGCCTAATTCATCAAGCAAAGCTCTTCTATCACGCTGTTCATCAGCAATAATACATGCATGGCATTTTGAATTCGAATTGTAGCGAGAAAGCTTGGCTCCACATGTGCATCTTCGCTCACCTGTGTTTTTAACCTTGTTAGCATGGTAACGTGCGATTAATTTTGCATTGGTTGCCTCTTTACAGCAATCGTTGCTGCAATAGATCATATTGACCCTGCGAACCTCGAATTTATTCGTACAGGTGGGATTGGCACATTCTTTGGTGCCGTAGGTCTTACTCGCTATCTGCATCTTCTTCCTTGTAACTCAAAGTATCTAATTTAATTGTACCCTTTCCTTGCTTAAAGCACCAATCTCTAATTGGACAGGATTTGCAGATCTTTGAGTTGCTTCTATATGGAATTTCAGGAAGCTCTTGCGCCTCCCAATTTGCGCGAACCATTCGCATCCATTCGAATACCTTTTCTACTTTAGCTTTATTAGCTTCAGTAAGTTCTACTGGAATGAGTAGCTTATTGTGATCATTTTTATTTTCGTAGAGTAAAGCACCATACTGCTTGTCAAGCAGATACATATAAACCAGGAGCTGCATCTCTTGGTATTCTCGTCCTTTGTTCTTGGCAACTAAGTGTGCAAAAGCCTCGGCACGAGTTGTCTTGATCTCAACCAGAATATCTTCTCCGTCGTAATCTCTTACTATGGCATCAATGAATCCGCGAATTGGTGGATCTTCATTTTTAATTTCTACTTCATTTTCTATTTTCAATCCACTAGCTTCAAAATTAGCCTGCATTCTTCGGTGTGCATCAGTTCCCGATTGCATATTATCTACCGAATAGGCGTCAGGCTGCTTAACAAACTCCGCGCCATTGAATGCTAGAAACCAGTAACGTGGACATTCACCGTGCCCATAGAATATGGTAGATGGAGCAAATGTTTCTTTGGTTATTTCTTCTGTTACTGCCGAACCATCGGAATAGCTAGCGTCAAGAATCTTCGCTAGTTTCCGAGCGTCAAACTTACCTGCTTTACTGCCAAACAGTTTTATGAAATGGCCTGTCATATATTACTTACAGAGGTACTTAAGCGCTTGACACAATTCATTAATTGCTTCATGTAGTGAATAGTACATATTCTTTCGCTTGTACTCCTCCGTACCCGCCTTTCCTGGGTTCAGATTTTTATAAAATGCTGCCTGCATTGCACACACAGAACTGATAGCTTGCAGCTTCACGATAAGAGCTGCTGCTGCTTGTGGCGGAATATCAGGCTTTTGTACTATCTTTACAATTGTACCAAGAGCCTGGTCGACCTGCTCGCTATTTATAAAATTAGAAACCTCTAAAAGTTCATCTACATCAGAAATGTACTCAATGACAGTCTTTTCTTCATTCGCCATATTTCTCCTCCCAGGCTTCCAACATTTCTTTAAACATCTGGTCGCCAACAACCCAAACCCGGGTTATTTGCTGTCCTTCACCCAAAGCTAGCATCAGGGCTGGCTCATTACTATTCTTAGCCGCGTCGGTACAGATCTTTGCCCAGTTTGTACGAGAAATAGAATAGCTCTTTGAGTATTCTTTTACATCTACAGTGAAGGGGCCGAGGGTTGCATCACCTTTCTTATGCTTCCCCCGGCCCGAATTCTTCTGCGCACTGCCACCGAAACGACCTATTTCTTTTAGCTCAGATCGTTTGTCAGCCATGTTAAATCTACATCCGCTATCACTACATGCATCTCGCCATCCATATTATGGATAGTTTTAAGCTGTTTCTTATTTGGACTAATGAAAACTTCGTCAGCTTCATGTAGACAATTTCCGCATTGAACGTTTATTTCGATAGCCCTCCAACCTTCGTCTTTTGGCTTTTTAGCACCAAATATATCGTCTAGTTTAGACAAGCAGTTTCGCCTCCAATTCTTCACGGAGATTTCCGTCTTCACGAATCAGTTTAGCAAAACCTCTTGAACCTTGTGCCTTGATATCTCCATAGCTTACCCAAGAACCACTCTTGATGATTGTGCCCGTCTTAATGCCTAGTTCAACTAGTTCAGTTGGTGCATCAATACCAATGTGCTCTCCTTCGTAATAGAAGTCATATTCTCCAGAGAGTCCTGGTGGTGAGGTCTTTGAGTATTGAATTTCGAAGTTGACCTTACGACCTACCGGGACTTCAAGGATCTTGTCACCAAAGACCTTTTCACCCTTGATCTGCTCTTTTTCTGAAGATGAGCTACTTACCTTGATAACTACTGAGCTGAAATACATTAGTGCATTACCACCTTGAGCTTGACCCATAGCACCCCAGGTAGTGATTTTGTTTCGGGCCTGGCTAATGAATAGCACGACAGATCGCTTATTAACTGCGTTAATTTTCATTAGCGCATTAGAAAGCTCCTTGGATAGCGTACCAATTTGCTTGCTACCGCCAAGACCTTCCTTCATTTCTCCATCCGCATCTTTCTCATAATAGCTAGAAGGAATCAAAGCTGAAACACTATCGACAATTATAAAATCAACTTCAGCTTCGCATAGCTCGACTACAGCAGTTGTCATCGCATCAATAGACTTGGTATCCGAGACGATCATTTGGGAATTATCTACACCTAGACGTTCCGCCCAAGCTGGATCATAGGTGGCTTCTGCATCAATAAATGCTGCGGTAAGCCCCTGCTTCTGCAATTCCCCGGCTGTCTGTAGCAAAAGACTAGTCTTTGCTGCTGACTTAGAACCCCAGATGGTAGTGACCCTACCACGGGCAAGGCCACCACCTAGGTCACGAGTCAAGCCAATGGATGCAAGTGGAAGCTTTTCAATTGTGATTTCCGAAGCAGCCTGCATGCGTGCACGAGTCTTCTTCGAAAGCTTCGCCATTACATCTTCAATACTCATCTGCCGCTACTCCCATGTCCATTCGCTCCGCGAACAGACTCACTTAAGCTATCTGCAACCTGGAAATCTGGAAAGCTTGCCTGCTGAATAACGAGCTGAGCAATCCTATCACCAGGTTCAATATCTATATATTCGTACATATTATTATGGTTAATAACGTTAGCTTTAAGTGTTCCGCGATATCCTGAATCAATAATTCCTGGGGAGTTAAGCAAGGTTAGCCCATGCTTAAATGCAAGTCCTGAACGTGGACACATGTAGGCTACATAACTATCGGGTAATTCAATTGCTACTCCCGTATCAACCAAACGCCATTCACCACGTGGAATCCGTACACGCTCAATTGCATAAAGATCTGCTCCGGCATCCCATGGATTAGCTCTTGTCGGAATCTTTGCCAGTGGATGGCGAAGTTGGATCTTCATCCAAAACCTCCAAAATAATTATATTTTTTTGCTCAAAATCTATTTTTACTGCATAAAACTTTTCATTACGAAATTTTTCAAATGCAATCTTGTCTATATGCACAACTCCGCCTTGTTGCTCAACTAATGCACCAAGCAATTGTGCCAATAGCTTTTGTGTATCACTTTCCATTATGAAATATCCTCAATTACTACTGCTCCATCCTTTTTACGGCTAACCATGAACTTTCGAATAGAGCCTAGGCGGGCAAACATGCGCACCTTATCAAAGTTCTTAGAATAGCACATAAGGCTGAACAGGTTCTTTTCTCTATCACAGACTACCAGATTCGCGGTGTTATTACCAGCTTTGGAAACCCATTTTCTAGCTGCAAGAACCTTGTGCATGCCTTCTGGAATGTCATCCATGGTGGGCCTACGAAGGTAATCCAGAATTACTTCTTCAGTTTCATCCAATTCTCCGGCTAGCGAAATTGCTTTTGTAATTCTGTTATTGCTAATAAGGAAGATGTACATTTGGCCCTTGGCAATATTGGTATTCTGATCAGTAAAGGCGCCTGCTGATGCAGTACCATCGATCATATCAACCCTTGCCCAACCTTCCCCGCGCTTGACATTCTTGACCATACCCATGGCAAAGAATGTTTCATCGTCAGAGTAATCTTCCAAAGCCCGCATTTCTTGCTTCATTCGATTTGTAATTAGCTTTGAATCAAATGCCGGGATTCCAAGAAACTCGTACAAATGGTCCTTGTAATCCTCTGGACGTGGATTATCCTCAAATGCTGCCCCACCAAAAGTATTCAATGCTTGCAATACTCTGGTATTCAAGCCACTACCCTTTGTAAGAACATGCGTCTTGAATTCAGCATAACTTTCGTAAGGACGAGAAGCAATAATACGATCTGCCACCTTATCCGAAATATACTTTACGCCAACCAGCCCCATTCGGAGAGCTTCTTCGTCAACGCTAAAGGTTCGTTCGGACCTATTGATATGTGGAAGTTTAATCTTAATTCCCATATTCTTGCATTCAAGCAAGTAATCAGTAATCGCTTCGTTATTTGATTCATTTTGCAGTAGAGCGCACATGAATTCAAGTGGATAATTAGCCTTCAACCATGCTGTCTGGTAGCTCAGCATAGAATAGCACACAGCGTGCGATAGGTTGAATGCGTAGGCACCAGCTTCTTCAAAAGATTTCCATAGCTTTTCTGCTACAGTCTTTTGAATCTTATTCTGTGCACCGTCAACAAACTGAATCTTGAATGAATCCACTACTTCTCGCTTCTTTTTACCAATACCTTTACGAAGCAAGTTTGATTCACCAACTGTAAACCCGGCCAAATCTACAGACAAACGCATCATCTGTTCCTGGTAAACAGGCTGGTAAAAGGTTTCAGCCATATATGCTTCTACATCGGGATGAATTGACCTTGGGCGCTTTTCACCCTTCTTAAATGCGATGTAATCTTCACCAATAGCATTCCATGCACCCGGGCGAACCAGTGCATTGGAGACAACCAAGTCATTGAAGTCTTCACAGCCCATCTTGATAAGCAGCTTAGTGTATGGAGCTGCTTCACACTGGAATACTCCCAGGGTCTTACCTGTGGCAAGCTGTTTAAATACCCGAGGGTCATCAGTGCTGAGTGAATCAATATCGACGATCATGCCCTTATTGCGGCCGATCAGCTTGACTGCGTCATCAATAACAGACAAGGTCTTAAGACCTAGAAGATCCATCTTAATTAAACCAAGCTTTTCACATTCATCCTTGTCAAGCGCTACTACTTCTACTCGGTCATCGCTACTCGTTGACTTACGTGTTTCAATAGGGGCGTATTCAGCAATTGGCTTATTGGCAATAACCACGCCTGCCGCGTGCATGCCATAACCATTGATACGACCGTAAAGTCGCTCGGCAATTTTAACGACATCTGGATACTTGGTATTAAATGACTTGGCCATTGGAGACTTTTTAAATTCTGCAATGACATCATGCCCGGTCACTTCATCGATACCATCCAGAATCTTCATGGTCTTATTGACTTCAGAAAATGGCACGCCAATTACACGCGCTGCATCCTTAAGAGCCTTCTTGCCCTTGTAAGTATTGATATTTGTAATGTTTGCTACATGCCCATAGGTATCGACAAGATAGCGTCGTACTTCCTCCCGGCGAGTATCCTGAATGTCAATATCGACGTCAGGATAGTCTGCACGCTCGGGATCTAGGAAGCGCTCAAATAGCAAATTGAATTTAAGGGGATCTAGACCAGTAATATCCAATGCATAGCAGCTCAAAGAACCAGCAGCAGAACCGCGACCTAGGCCAAGACGAATTTTTTTCTTGCGAGCCCACTGGAGCATGTCAGCAACAACCAGGAAGTAATTAGCAAAGCCCTTTCCTGTAATGACCTCAAGTTCACGCTTAATGCGCTCTTGGTATTCTGGCTCATCGGCCAAACCCTTTTCCTTGAGACCCTTTTGCACTTTAATGCGCAAGGTTTCATTTGGGTCTTCTACAATATCGGGAAGTGTAGTCAAACCTTCCTGGTAGGTGTAAGACTCAATCTTATCAGTGATTTCAAGTGTATTTGCGTAGAGGTCCTCGCGGTCAAACATTGCCGCGCGCATCTTTGCCTGCTTTTCGGCATAAGCTTCTAGGTAAAGATCAAAGTCCTTGAAGGACATTTTGCGTTCGGGATATAGAAAATCAAAGCGATCCATTAGGTCAAGCTTCTGTGCATCAGAAATGCTTGCCTGCTTATCCATCTTAGGATGCGTAGAAAGGATAAGAAAGACTTCCTGCATTACTTTATCTTCAGGAGATGCGTGGTGACAGTCATCTGTTATTACCGGCTTAATTCCACATTCATCGGCTACATGCAGCAGCCCGGCATTAATTGCTCGTGGGTTGTGTGTCTGCAATTCAATATAAAAATCCTTGCCGAATGTATTTTGAAAGCGGTATGCCCAATCGAATGCCGCATCTGCATCCCCGCGTGCAAGAGCCTTGGCAATAACGCCATTCAAGCATCCAGAAAGAACAATCATGTCTTCTGCATACTCTTCAATAAGCTCGAAGTCCCAACGTGCCTTTTGGTAGAAACCTTCATTCCAGGCTACTCGGTTACCCGTCTGGACATTACGTAAACCCTTATCAGACTTAGCTAGCAAAATAAGGTGGTTGTAAACACTGTCGGCTTCTTCTCGTGTGCCTTTGGCGCGGCGGTCAAAACGGTCTGTTGGGCTTAGGTAGGCTTCTACGCCTAGGATTGGCTTAATGCCAGCTTCCTTGGTCGCCCGCTGAAAATCGCGGTGTCCCGCCAAGGTTCCATGGTCTGTAATAGCCATAGCATCAGCCCCAATTTCCTTGAGGCGAGTCATATATTCTTCAACAGTGCTGTAGCCATCCATTGGAGAGTAATGCGTGTGTGCGTGCAAATTGACGTACATATTTACCTTTCTATATAGCTTCGAAAAGCTTTATCTCTAATGCAAAGGGCCCCGCCGGAACGGGGCCCTTGCAACAACTAAATCACCAGTCTGGATCTTCATCCTTAGGCTTCTTAGCAGCCTTTGGAGCTTCATCTTCCTCATCTGCTGGTGCGTCACCATTTGGAAGGTAGAAACTCTTCTGCTTGTCGTAAGGAACCTTATTGACGATTGCTTCAGGAGCCCAAAGCTCTAGGTTGTCTGGAACCTCTAGCTTCTTTGAGCTTGGAAGGAATGTCCAGGGAGACTTCTTTTCTCCACCCTTGGAAATGGTAAAGGTCTGGCCTGTAACCTTACCCTCGTTCTCTTCCATTGACCATTCTAGCAGGTCATCAAAGAATCCACCATCCTTGTTTTGGATGGAACGGGAAAGTAGCTCAACCTTTCCTTCGCCAGGCTTATCATTCTTACGCTCTACGTAAACGTTAACGTAAAAATTAGTCTTAGCCCACCAGTTGCTCTTAGGCTCTTCCTGATTCATTTCGCAAGCAAAGCAACGTTCGCCTGCCTCTTCGTTGAATGAGCATTCAGCTCTACGACGGAAATCTTGTGGGGAATTGTGCTCAACCAAATATACGGCTGGGCCACGATCATCGGCTTGCTCTTCGTCAAGCTCCTGCAAAAATACAACCTTTGCAGATTCGCTCTGTGCTAGCTTAAACCATTCGATCTTTGGTCGATCTGCGCGCTCTGCGCGTTCCTTCTTTCGCTGAAGGATTTCTTTTAGACTTGTTGGCATTTGTTTATTTTCTCCTGTTTATTTGGGTGCAACCTTGGTGGTTACTCCCTCTATTATAGCACATGACCTGCTATTTTGTGCTAAATAATAGCTAGCTCTGGGAAAGTTTTAAACCACATGTGAAGCTCAGCAGTGCCTATTGCATTGTTAACACATTGCCTAATTTCTTCATCTGTCATATCTCCCACATCCTTAGCGCCATGTGGATAGATAACACCATAATCGTAGGCGGCCCAGCGAATTCGCTTTGTCTTTAGTTTTTCTTGAATCTTCATTCCTAAAGCCCGGCCTGGATTATGTCCCTTGCATGTATCTGGACACTTCTTACACTTTAGATCTCTATGTGCATCGTAATCATCATTATCTGTCATTATAATGATTTCATTAAAATAGCGATTAAGTAGTTGTTGATGTGCTTCGGTAAAGAATCCTCCGCAGGTTGCCACCACGCAGGGAAATCCTGCCTGATGCAAGCGCATGGCGTCCATTGCTGACTCAACTACGATTACTTTTTCGCCATGCTTTCTTGCGCGATGGACATTAAATATTGTTCTTTTAGTAGGAAGTTTCTCGCTATTTTCAAATCGTTTACCTTGGATTGTTCTCCCGATAACTCCAACTGGTGTTCCTTCCCAATCATGGACTGGAATTGTCACCAGATTCTTTTTCTTTGAAAAGCCTATTCCGAAGTAGGCTAGGGTCTTGTCGGTAAATCCACGTTCCTTCATGTAAGTGTGAGCAGGTGAATCCCAGAAGTCATCCGCCATTCTATTAATTATACTTACAGGAAAAGAAGGTAATTCATTGCGCTTATTGAAGATTTCCTCAACAATTGATTCTATTTCTTTATGTCCGGCATTGAATCTGGCAATTAAGCGCTTGGCAGGAAAGACATCCAAGTCTCCTTGGCGCATTACCAATGCTAGCAGACTGCCAGAACGATCACAAGAAGGTGAAAAACAGATGTATGTGCCATTTTCTTTATTGACCGCAAAGCTCGGAGTGTCTGTATTCTTGTGGAATGGGCATAGACAGGTGAAAACTGAATCGGTTTCACCGACAATGTCAATTCCCAGTTCCAGAATCACCGATCGGATCTGATTCTCGGAGTACAGATTTCCCGATTTTGACCAGTCGCCAATCGCACCAAAAATCGTAATCCCTTGCCTTCTTTGGTCCTGCATATAAAGCGTGCATTGTTAAACTAAAGCTGTATTTTTTACCTAGCCATTCAGTAGACCAAAGCGGGGGAAGGTCGTGTAGCGGTAAATAACCTTCCTCCCGCATGGTCTCAATCATCAACTTCTCAAGGTTTTCGCGCATTCTAATGAAATCCTTGTCATCCCGGATTTCCCCTGAGTGTGTATATTTCTTTATCTGCTTCCCGTGCATTGTACGCCTTATTCTTCGTCAAAAGGGCTCGTTTCTGGCCACTCTTCTTTAATTGTACCACCCTCAATATCAAGTCGTACAACAAAATCAAATAGTGGGCCGTTACGGTTTTTACGGGCGCAAATCTCTGTCTTCAAAGCACCATCATGTTCCTTATGTGAAATAAGCGAGAGGACTAGGTCAGCGTCAAAAGCTGCTTGCCTAGAACCAGCTGTTTCATAAATCTGTGGTGGCGTATTATATTCTTTTGTTTCGTGTGAAGATGCTGCTGCTACTGCAATGATGGGAACGTTTGAGGTCATAGCTAATGACTTCAATTCCTTAGAGGCATTACGCACTCTTTCGGTCTCCCCGGTCGAACCACGGTTGTCCGACATTAGCTGCAAGTAGTCTACAACAACTAGATCAGGGCCGTATTGCTCAATCTTTCCCTGTAGCTGAGCTGGAGTAAAATCACCCATACCATCACTAGCGGTAACAACAAAGCTGTTGTTACCTTCCATGGTTTCATTTGTCCAGACTTTTAGTTCATCAAGGTCAATTGATGCGCGGGCTAGGTCAGACATCTTGAATGCACCTTCGGACATAAAAGTATATGCCCTATCTCGTACAGACTGTGGTGACATTTCCAGTGAAACATAAAGAATCTTCTTTTTACGAGTCCAAGCATTTCGTGCGAAGTCCAGAGCTAACCATGACTTACCCTGGTTTGTTCTGGAGATAATAAAGATTAGCTGCCCCGGGGCAAATCCAGTTGGGTAATTAGCATCAATAGAGTCGAATCCCGATTTGATTCCCAGCACCCCGCCGTTAAGCTCCATGACGTGTTTCATTTGGGTGTAATGCTCTAACGACTTTTCTGGATCGGTAATATCCAGATCCTTGATGCCAGCACTTACTCTATTTAGATCCGAAACAATACTTGAGAGCTTTCTAATCAGATCAGTATTTGACTTCTTCCCTGCATCTTTGGCAAGACCGATGGCTACTCGCTCTAGTTGATTGGTGATGAATTCATCACGCAATTGCTCAAGATAGTGCTTTACGGTACCTGAAGTCTTCTCAGGCTCAAGTAAATTGAAGTCCGGGAAATTCTCCTCAAGGATATTTCCAGGAACAATTTCCCTATTCTTGATGAAGTAGTCCTTGGTATATTCCCAGATATCACCATGAACAGGAAAGAGCATTTCAACATTCTGACTATTCAGCACCGGTGCAATGTCCTTGCTATTGACAATTGCAGAAATCAATCGTGCTTCATTGATCATTTACCGTAACGCTCCCTGTACTCCATAACTCGTCTTTCTGTGTCCCGGCGTAAATTCGCACGCTCTTCGCTATCACTTTCGTTCTTACGCATCTGCTCAAGAATGTCTGTGTATTCGTAGCATAGTGAGATCAGCTCAGGATCTTTTTCTACCCTTATGTAGTAGTTTATGAGCTTTTGAATTTCCGCTAGACTTAGGTCTCGTAAAATGTCGGCAATTAGGTACTTTAGTTTATTTCTATTCAGTACTGGCTTTTTGCCGAATCGCTTTTGATATTGGGTCTGATAGAAAGATATCAGAGTATGTGCTTGGTTAAGTCTATCTACCATCAAGCTTCCTTATAAGGTTCTAGCTTCTCGGCTAACTTAGCTTCGACTAGGCTGTGGACCCGGTCTATTGCGGCCCCCGTGCCCTTGTCGGTCGACCTTACATGATCTTGGACCTCTACGTCAAGTCGGATATTTTCAAAGTCACCCAAATTTACTGTAGTGCCCAAACGAACACTAATCTTCGTCACTGGTTCCGTCATCTGTTTCACCTTCTTTCTGTTCTGCCTTTTCCATGCCAGGACCAAAACCAAAAGACAATTCTACTTTTTGAAATTCTTCATTCGGCATTTCACCATCATCTTCTGTTACTTCCATGATATTGGCGAGACGTTCGCCCATATTAAGCCACTTAGTAGAAATTTTGACCATTCGATCAATGTCTTTATTATCTGTAGCCATCAATGCCGCGAGATCCAGTAATTGCATAGCTTGAGCTATTGCTAATCCGGGTTCTATTTGAGATTCACCCGGGATCTCCTGGTACTCATACTTTCTGGTCATAGCGCTCGCCATACCTTTTTAAACTCGCCTTCTTCGTTCCTTACGTAATAGGAGACATCACCATTTATAGCCTCGCGTAATTCTGCTTTGCTTACTAAAGTAAAACGGCCCCTTGGAAATCCATCCGGGCCTTTTGGTGCTAGCTCATATAATCTATCACGTAAACTTAAAACTTCTGATTCTGACCAATATAAATTCAATGGTTGCTTGGTTCTAATGGCATAGGCGAACCCCGAAGGTCTATCGATCAGTTTATTTTTTAGAAATTTATGTATTTCAGTTTGAGGTCTTTTAACAAGCTTCGCGACCTCTTTCATGGTGTACGCCTTTTGAAATTCACGACATGTCACACTATACATATATTGCGCATGTGTTTCGTCAGGAAAACAAAAGGCGACTACCACATTCTCCGTCTTTACGACTTTTAGCTTTTTATGCAGCTTTCCATTCAGGAAAAAATAGTTCGGTAATGTTATTGCCAAAGTGACCTAGCTCCCTCTTACGCTCAATCTTATTAAAGATCTTAGCGACAGGGGAGTCTTTATGAGCCTCCCAGCGTTTTCCACATCGTAAACAAAATAGTTCGATATGTCCATAGCTGCTATACGCCCGGTCGAGAAATACCCTACCGCTGCATTTGGAACAAGTGAGCTTAGCCCGCATAGGTTCCACGGTCATCTTCTGGTAGATCATTATCTACCTTGGAGCCAGTGCCGACATTTGCAAGCTTGTCTTCAGCCTTGGTGCCCTCAAAAACAAGCTTGTAGAGAACCTGAGCTGTTGCAAATACCGTGGCGGCGGTGGTGCCATAATTGACAACACCTGCATCTGTTAGATCAACAGGAAGTGAAATTCCTAAAGATGCTACGAAAGAAAGAGCTGCACTTAGAAGGAACTTAGCCTTAACATCCCAACCTCTTTGCTTAATTAGCGAAGTAATTGGAACAATTAGTGCACCTGCACCTAATGCAATCCATTGTGTAACGGTTTGTGAAATCATTATATTTTAATATCTCCTATGAGTGATCACAGGCAATCGGATAGGTACTACTGCCAAACTTCGCTAATGCATTTCCATTTTTTGTAGCGATATTGAAAAATAATCCTTCATGCCTGTCCATGGCCCAATGCAACCGGGTTATATTAGTGTTACCTTCTTTAGCAATACTAAAGGCTTGGGTCCATTTACTATAATGAGCTTTTGTTTTGAAAGCTCCATAGTAGGTCCCCACTCCGGCACGTGGTGCCACGTGGTATAGCATAGCCTTTATGGCTTCGTTTCGCAACAAGCAGGTTTTCATGTATTGCGTACGTCTTCGCAGTATATTCCAATGAAAAAACGTATTCAACCATGCTCTTGCTTCCAGAGCTGTCAGATTTTCTATCATTGGATAAATAGCATCCGGATATAGTACACCCTGGTTGAAGCGGGAAACGCTAACGGCTAATCTAGCGGTCCATTCTATATCCTCTAGTGCATTAGTACGCTTAAAGGGTTCAAATGGTTTATTTGTAAGAAATTGCTTATATTTTCCGCCATTTTTAAGAAAAAGTTCTTCGGTCGGAATTCTACTAAGTTCTTTTGAATATGGATTCATAATTAGAAGCGGGTGATCAGGCGTCACCGAAATAAAGATGGACGCCTGCTTCAAACCCATTAATCCAAGCTGCTGCCAGTCTGTCTGTACTCGTGTAATAGTGTCGTACTCTGTACAGCCTCGGCTTGGATTATAGCTTATCACCTTATCGCCCGCAGTCAAATCCCCTGCGTGAGTAAAACCACGTGGAGTCCATATTTTGATGCGGTCTGGAATCATGCCTTAAATAGCTTTCCATCAACCACGACGGTATGGTCCTTGACCAAGTTTAGAGAGCAATGTGCTACTCCATCAACTACATGTGCAGTTAAAAATGCTTGCTGCCAGTTATGCACTGTTTGGTAGATATGCAATTCTGGCAAGGTCATATGCCCAATCTCGTAACCTTCAAGGCTAAGCCCTGCAAGTGGGTAGTCTACCAGAAAGGTTCCCGCTCTGTGTGAATGGCCACGAATCAGCGAAACCATGTAATTCTGCATGTCGTTACGAACAGACTCAGCAGAGTGCTTACTGATTGATTCACCATGGTGAACATAGATGCCACCTAGCCGTTCTACTGGAGGCTTTTCATAATCATGCCAAATGAATCCACTATTGTTTAATCCATAAAGCGTATCTGGAGTGATGTAGTCCATCATATTTGGAGCATTCTTTTCTAGATACTTTTTGTGCCGATAGAAGTCGTGGTTTCCGCCGTGCCAATGGCAGTCTTCAGCCTTTTTAGTAATTTCTCTGATTTGCTCAAGAAATTCCTTAGCTGGTTGTGCTCCTGATTTAACGCTATAGTTTTCGGCTGGGGTTCCTTCTACCCATCGGCTTGTGCACTCGGCATCGTCAATATCCCCGGCTAAATCAATAGCATTCGGCTGCCAGCTTTTCATAACTTTAAGCAATAATTCTACTGTTCTTGGATCATGTTTTGGAAAGTGAATATCGCTTACTACCAGCCATTTAATATCTTCTGTCATTTTACTCCTTAAGTAAAACACCCGTCGCTGTTTAGGCGACGGGTACTTACATTAGCATACAACTGGGCGATGATCAAGCTTAGGGGGTAGCTAATTTATCCTGTTGGTGCAATGGCTATGTAGCTGACATTCTGGTCACCCTGGAATTTGGTCGGACCCCCGGGGTCACGCAGCTGCCAAAGCATTAAATTAAAGCCTCTATGATCAGGTACTGCACGGCCGTCCAACCCCTTTACAGCATGCAAGAATCCAAAGTAATTATCGCATGCCATCCCTGTTACCACAACCGGACGTGCGCCTGGGAGAAACGGACGGGAATAGTAGCTTCCAATGAAAACGCCTGTATTTTCAGTATTTATAGCTTTAACATAGCCAGCACGCAAAGTAAGACCAGAGTCACGAACAACACCCAAAGCATCATAATAAGCAGTGACTGAGTTCTGAAAGAGCCAGTCATTATTAGCAATCATATCATTGAGCTTACTGGTGGTTATTTGTTCCCCCGGCCCCCAGTTAATGCGCTTATATGGCAATGTCACGTATGTCTTCTCCCTTTTTATGAAAATCTATTTCATTTAATGATACCACGTAGGCATCATCGATATCAAACCCTAATACCTGATAGAAGCCTGGATCTGCTATTAAGCGACGTTCAGGTGCTAATACATCTGCCCCCGTGATAAACCATTCTGTTTTATCTGCTTGAGATATTACTAAGGTCCCCGGCGCAAATCCTATCTTTTTAAAAGTTGGGTATCCACTTATAGACTTTTCTGTAACTTGAATTGGATTGCGACCCCAAGAATCAAATGCTCGTTCACTTATAAATGGCATTTTTGTCTTTTCGAGTATTAAGTAATATTTATTTGATTCTGCTACCTGAGCGAAAGTCCACTTTGGATATCGTAATGGCTTATTGGGTGGCATATGCTTTATGGGTACAACTGGCTCTGGTGGCTTTTTAAACCAGCTCATTTTATTCCTTTGTTACAGTTTGAATTGTAATATCTGATTGATTCAGTTTTTCACTAAGCTCTTTATTTTGCTCTTGTAGCTTCTCAACGATTCTGACAAAAGTCTTAACCTGTGCTCTTGCTACTGCTCGCTCAATACTTAGTGTTGCATTTTGCTGGGAAAGTTCATCAATGATATCTTTCCATTCTTGCTCTTCCATTTTACTCCTTATTTAGTGAATTGAAAAACGTACTCCACCAAGTCCTACGGTTGATGGTGAAACGCCTACGTTATATAGGAACATATCACCACTGGTGTTAATAACCAAAATTGCGCCATTCTTACCCGAGTAAGCTGTGATAGGGAAGTTGTCCTCTTTTGGTGGACGATAGCCAGCAGGAAGTGTGCCAATCCAGACTCCGTCAGTATAGTTTCCGCTGGTCATCTGTCCTCGGAGCATTACTGTTCCATCAGGAAACTTTCGATAACCCGGATTAGGCCAAGTAGATCCACGAGCAACCCACCCATTCTGTAGGGTAATATCTGTCCATCCGCTATCATGCACAAGTGCGTTCTTTGCATATTCATATCGTACATAATCACCTTGGGTTCCAATAGTCATATATGTATCGTAGATACCAATTTGTCCAAGAATTGCACCAGCAGATGTTTTTCTACCCCAAACAGATTGAGTACTGTCTTGGTACATGTAGCCCAATTCATTTGATGAAGAGTCAAATACTTGCACGTCAGTTGAACCATTGGTCATGTCCAAACTGATAGCGGCACGTTCGACGTTCGATGAATTAAATAGCGACCAACGTGAAGAAGTTTTGTCCAAGGTTATTTTACCACCATAGTACTTGTATGTACCAGCTGCGGCGGTTGCTGTTTCATCAACATGCTCTAATGTAAGCTTATCTGGCATCCATATTCTTGGTCGGATCGTATTTGACCCTTGAGTATACGATGAGCTATTTAGACCCAGCAATGCCTTGCTTGAACCACCAGCTGCGGCATTGATGAACGCCTGACTACCATCATTACCATTGAAGAAAATTGTTGGATAGAATCCGCTCAAGTCCGTCTTGATAGTTCCGGAACTACCAGTAACAATCAACTGTCCGCGAATTGTTGCGGCGTTGAATTCAACGGTACCATCACTATTAATTGTCCAACCCTGTGAACCAGAAATATAGTTGGCTGATGCCATTGAGCTAAGACCAATTGTGCCATCGGTAAAGGCGCTTGGGGTTGTCACACCAACTGGAGCAACTTCAACCTGGAATGCGTCCCATGTAAGGTCAAACGCAGTTTCACCAGCCTGAGTATTCATCGCTAGATATACAGCATTTGTGGCTACAGAAGGTGCAGTAATTACACCAGAATAACGTACATATGAAGTTGTAGGAGCAACGACTGGAAACGCTTGTGTAAATCCATTTGTTGCATTCCAGAAGCCAAAAGCAATCTTTGTTCCCTTTGTAACGTCATTATTTTTCACATATGCAGAAATAATATATTGCTGTCCTGGAGTCAAAGTAATATTTCCACCGCCAAGGAAAGCATTTAGGGTTGTGGATGCGCTTAAACCACTTGTTGCATAAATACGTAGGCCATAGCTACCATGTGGTGGCGTTCCCGCAGTTGACTGCTGCATACGTATATTAGAACTGCCTGTTCCTACTAAGGAAAATGTAGCAGCATTTGGAATGTTATTACTTACATTGTAATAGGTCGCTGCTGCATCTTCAAAACTAGAATAAGTTCTTGGAACAAGGTTCTTTTGGTCAGCAGCTACACCCATGGTCAATTTACCACGAACAAGCGCATCACCAAGCTGCATATTACCAGCAGTATTTATTGACCATGCTGGTTGTCCGGGAACAGTAGCACTTGCGGCAGAGGATCTAATTGATCCGGTGATGATTGACCCACCATCAATTATCGTGGTGCTTGGTGGCTTCCAGGCCGAGGGGGTAGTTTCAGCAGTTAGCTTTGGTTCAAGCTGCAATGCATCAATCACGATATCGTATCCTGTAGTTACAGCTTGCAAGCTAATATACTGCTTTACTTTGCTTACTCCAGAAGGAACTGTCAAAACAGCGCTATAGCGCGTCCAGCTTGTACTTGTTACAGGAATACCAGCAGACTCTATTGCGGCTCCTGTGTCTGGATATAGTCCAAGCTTTAGTGTTTGATCAACAGCACCATTCTTCTTTGCCCAAATAGAGTAGATGTAATCTCCTGGATTTAGGTCAATATTAACTCCAGTTGCCGCATCCCCGCCAGTTGCGAAATGAAGTTTGTGTACAGTGGAACCAGTAATTGCAGTATTCCATAGACGCAAAGATTGCTTTCCAATCTTAACTCCAGTGTATTGCATAGCTAAAAGCATGCCTGAGGTTGCGGTCATTGTAGTTGTAACTACAGCATTTGAAGTATCGTGGTAATAGCTTTCGTTGAATTCAAAATCTGCAAATGCCGACGGTGCAATATTATTACCATTTTGTAAAAGCAAGGACTTTGCTGCAATTGATCCATCGTAAATTACAAGACCATTTTGATCTAAGCGCCAACCAGTTTTGCTAGGAATACTGAAGTTGGTAGAAGCAATATAACCACTTATAGCATCTAGAGTAAGCTGGGATTGAATACTTAAATTATTTACAAAAGCAGTACCTGCTACAAGCTTTGCAGCAGAAAGGCTTCCTATTTTAGCATCAGCAATTGTAGCATTAGCAATGTTGGTACCTTGAATCAACCCTGGCAAACCACTGACTTGAGCAGATTGAGTTGATTTGTTTCCAGCATAGTCTACAGCTTTAACTCGCCAATACATATTGGTTACGCTATCAGTTACTGGAGCTGGGAATTGACCAACAACTGTTATACCTTGACCAGCTGCATCTATTGTTCCTATCAATGTAGAGCTTGATGAAGTAAACCCAGAGCTTGTTGAGGCATGAACTTCCAAATAGCGGACGTCAGCTTCAAGGTTTCCACCGCCGGATTTTGTCATGTCGTGCGAAACTAGCACAGTCTGCGTATTAAATGAAACAGAAGGCGCGATCGGTGTAGAAGGAGCTGTAGTGTCTTGTGCGGCAGTAATTGGATATGTTCCAGCATGTACCCATGCTGAATAGCTACTAACAAAGCTTACCGCTGCTACACTTACGTAATAAGCAGTATTAGGTACTAGATTGGATATACGAGTTTTTGTGCTATCTGCGGGCACGCTAATATAACGCCATGTCACTTCATCAGTACTATAGCGCACAACGTAGCCCCCGAGATTTGTACTTGGTGATGCAGTCCAGTTGACATCAATGTGTGCTGTCCCCGCAGAATCTGCTGCGGTTGTTACCGTAATAGCAGAAGGTACGTCTGGAGGAGTTGTATCTAGGTCAGTAGTATCAAGAGGTGTTCCTGAAACTGTCGCATAATTGCTGCCTTGGTTAAATACATCAAGCTGGCGCACCTTAAAGTAATGCGTGGTGATATTTGATGTAGGAAATGAGAATTGACTACTTGAAGTAGTTGCAAGCAAGTTGGATGGCCCTGGCGTAAAACCTGCACCAGAAGTAGACATGTAGATTTCATAGTTTCTAAAGTCATCTTCAACGGTATCATCCCAATCCAAAAAAATTGCCAAGGGGATTCCAGTTGCAGTCAATCCGGTTAGATCGGCTGGTATGGGATTTACAGCGGTTGCAGTTACAGCAGTTGAAAGATTGCCTACGATGTCTCTTACTTTTACGGAAATTTGCACAGATGGTTCGGGTGCACCAAAAGAAGCAACATTTTGTTCAAAACTTAGATCAAAACGTTCCTGCATTGAAATGAACTTCTTTGAAATACTGTTGGCCGTAATGGTAATTTCATAACCATTGAAATCCTTTAAAGGCTTTCCATTAGAGTCTGTTGTTGGCTTTGTCCATGTTCCCCAAAAAGCATTTCTATTTACTTGCCAAGTTAAAGCTGTAATAGGTGAAGGTGCTGTTGTATCAGACGCAGTGGTTAGCTTGAAGGTATTTGACCATCGTGAAGCAACACCATTAGCACTTTTGCTTCGGGCTTGCAAAAGGTATTTGGTGCCAGGAAGCAGATCCTTTACTACAACTTCCATTAGATATTAAGCTCCAACATATATTCGACATCCATTGATATCCCGGCCAGTTTTTGCTGTGGAGTATCCAATACGACTCTAGATAGCAAAGAAGAATTAATTGCTTCGGAGACTACCGGAACAGTGTAGCGAAGAGCGTCCAACGATAAGGTAGCACTGGTGCCAGTTGCTTCTATTTCAAGTACAGTCAAATTATCCCAGCTTGGTGTTCCAGTTGCAGTAAAGTTAGATTTTGCTATTTTTGCAATATTATATCCATTTGTCACTGGCCATGTTGCGCATTCAAAGTAATTGGTAGCATCGGTTTTAAATCTAAGAATTAAATCACTAACACCATTTACATAATATGCTAGATCAAAGGTTGCGTTGTCCGGAATTATCGACAAATCCTGGTAAAATACAGCGTGTCCCTTTACCGCACTAAAGCTTTCGTACTGAATAGATGCTGTACCTATACGATTATTAGTATTAGCAAGAGCAAAGGACCCTGTGTCATTTATCCATGGTGTATTTTCACCAAATACGAGTAACGCAATTGATCCCGCGCCAAAAGAATTCTGTGCACCAGTATAGTTTGTTGAAAAACATCCAAGCTCACGAATTTCATAGTTGTCTGCGGATGGTAAGGTAGCCTTAAAATATAGCTTTTCATTTACCAAATCTGCAATAACTGCGTTTACGTCATTGCCTCCCACTGCATACTCTAATTCAGTATCGTTAACTGTTGCAGCAGTAGAACCAATTCCGGCCACCAAAGATGTCGCAAATCCCACGGACTTACCCGCTACGGCATTAAGAATACTGGCCTTGCCAGCAGTAGTAATTATATTCTTGGCGACCACTATCCCGTCTCGGGTGGTCAGCTTATAGGTTCCCTGCATCTTTAGCGATCCTTATGTCGTATTCGGTAACACCTGGAATATCCTCTATATTAAGAACAAGGTCAATTGTTGAGGTCCCATCATCATGCATATTAACTATTTGTTCTTTCACACTTATGATATGCGGTACTGCTGGTGGCTGAGCGGCATCATTCAACCCGTCACCATAGCTTACCCCACCCAGGTTCAATACTGGGTCGTAATCAATTCCCGTACTTGTTGGAACACTAATGGAAGCCTTTGGTATGGCAGTACCATTGGCTTCCTTAGTGTTTAGCTCTAGATCCTTTGGGGGAGCTACAGATGGGTTTTGGCTTAGCTCCCTTACCGGGATAATTTGGGTAGCACGAATTTGTTTCATTATTTCGATTATAGCAGAACTAAAAGATCAGCGCACTCTACGTACAGTAACACTTGTAGTTAAACCACTCGCTCCAAATACTGTAGATTTGTCAGTTACAACAAATACCCATTCTTCATCAATGTTGGCATTAGGATAATAAATATTAACCTTGTCACCAATCTGTATAAAAGTACTACAGAAAGTGTCCAATAGGATTACATCCATAGAATCCGCCCAGTGATCAGTAATCCATTTTCCTAGAGATACCGCTTCTTCTTTAGAGAAGACCCAGTCAGCATCCAAGTCTTGGGCAATAATTCCGTGACGTAAAATGCTCAAATCATTTGATACTGTTTCTGTAGCTTCACCTTTGTCTTCCAGCATGTAACCGTACAAGAGTAGAGCTTGGTCAATACTATTAGACTCGTCAATTTGCTCAGTTCCATTGATAATCTCATCCCGATGGGATGTATTTACCATTGTAAAGATTCCCTTTACTGGATTATACTTAAAGTCAATTACCTTTGAGTGCTGGTTCGAACTATAAACAGAGATACCCTTAGCTGGCGCACTATCCAAATCAACATTAAAATCACGAATTTCGTGAACAATTGAACCAAAATCTTCGTAGAAGTAGCTCAAGGAAATTGGAGTTGGTTCTTCATCAGTTGAATACTGAGTGCCGGAGTACTTATATGGTGTGTATAGAGTGCCCTCGAATCTACTTGAGAAATAGCCATTCTTGACCATATCATAGAAGCTTTCAGTAGGAGGAACTGGCTCATTATCTACGCCATAACGGAATACTCGCGATGTACAGAATTCCATACATAGTGAAATAGGATTAGTAGATGTATATTTAATTTTAAGAATACCGTGAAGCGGTAGGATGTCATCTAGCTCAAAGGTCATTCGCTGGTTGGGCTTCAAGGTCAACCCGGCATTTCCTGACAGCACTACCTGATTCTTTGAATAATACTGCTGAATACGCAAATCGGAAATTGTCGCATCTGAACCCCAAGTAGCAAAACTCAATACGCCAGATCCAAGCCAGTCAAGACCAATAGGTAGTTCTATAGATCTTTCGATATTCGTACCTGCTGGAAGCTGCAAAGTATTGGCTTCAAACATTTTATCTGGGTATACAAACCTACCCTTGCTTCCTGTTCTTGATCCGTAAATGTATTCAAAATCAACGATTGTGGTGTCCATTGCTCCAACACCAATTAAGCTGGTTGGTCTAATGTTGTGATCCAATTCAGGATACCAAGTATCCATGTAGGCACCATCTAAATAGATTTCAATGGCAGATCGTGCTCCATAATAACCGCCGCCTTCAAGCAATTCACCCTGGCCATCTCGGAATACAAATTCAAGGTCATACCACTTATCAGCGTCAATCTTAACCTTACCTGTGTTTCCCGCAATTTCGCCGGACCAGATTCTATAGAGGTTATCTCCGTCCTTGTATTGCATTGAAATTTCATGCACTCTTCTATCTGTAGTATCACAGTATTCCGAAGTAGCAACGTTTATTAAATAGCATCTTGTAGCATAAAATGCTTCATTAATTGGCGGATTTTCGTTATCGTAGCCTGAGGCATTTGTCATATAGAAAGGAATAACCATTCTACCTTTGGTTCCGCCGCGAATTCTAAATCGAGTACCAATTTCGCGGAATTCAGTATCGCCGTGATCCTTAACCAGCACTGTAGCATGGGTAGCATGATCAGGTGCACTATTATTTGTCGCATTGTCAATAGTTGCGATACTGTCGTTAATACTCACACGACTTTGGCATTCAGTCCAGTTAATTCGTTTATTCCAATCCTTAAGATTGTCAATATTGTATTGGTTACCTCCAGGAGTAAAGTATTTACCCGGGAACCCCCACGAATTTGATTGTGCTGTCCAAAAGTCCATGGTATACCAGCCTAGTCCCTGGTTATGCGGGTGGAATTTACGCTGACCCTGCTGATCAACATCACGTGTTTTTGGACGCAAACGACCAACAAAGTGGTTCTGCCTTACAGGGTCAGTACTTACTCCACCTATGATTGGATTAAGTGGATCTTGGCTTGCTGCCTTCCAGGACAAATAGCTCTTTCTATCATAAGCTTTTCTTTCATCATCATTAAAGACCATAGCCTCCATATATGTTGGATAACCGCTTGTAAAGTCCCACCATGCATAGGACTTACCATTGTATTCAATGATTTCACCATCAATATTTACTTTTCCAGTGTATGGCCAGGTTTCAGCGCGTGAAGAACTAACCCAGATATCCCAGTTGTCCTCAAATCCATCCGGGTGAAGCTGGGTAAGGTCAAGGTAAAATGTCTGAATTACGTTACGTAGAATTGGCAATAGAGTACAATACTTAGCCCCCGCCGGTACATTGAAAACATTTTCAACGTATTGCCAAGAGCCCCCAGGAACTGTAACCCAGTTATAACTAGTAGACATGTACTGCCTATTTTCATCAAACCAATTTATTGCAGCGGAGAAGTTATCAAAGACTGTAGAATTAAAGTATACATAGCAGGCAGCGTGCATCTTTCCAACTGAAGAAGTGTTGACCATATTCGACTCAACACGAATATTGGTTGGTGACCCTACCGCTTGTACCTTTCCGGTTTGATTGCCTAATAGCGGATTTGGTGGTTCCTTTTCAGTAGTAAGTGTTAGAGTACAGTTGTTTGGAGTATATGTACCAATACCGTCCATAACACGATATGGAATTGCGGACAAATCTTCAGCCAAGAGTGATCTAACTAGTGGAGCACCGCGCAAAACAATAGCATCGGAACCTTCCCACACTGTTGATGTCAATGGCTGCTGAGTAAGGTCAAGATCATCTATTTTCACTTGACGCTTTGTGTATTTAACATTTACCTTATTTACTTGCAATGCATACTTCTTATCAAGCTTGATAATATCAGGAAGATCTAAACCTTCCTTTGCCCCTCGGAAAGTCCATACAGTTTCTTCTCCATCTTCTGGAGTATATTCGTTTCTGGTGATCAGCCTAATAATGCCATCTTCATCCACAAAAAGCGCGGCTTGGAATGATTGCACAAGCTTTGAAAGGACGTCGAATACCTTTTCGGTGCCATCCGACCAAAAGTACTTAACGGTATTTGTTTTATCCCAATCCTCGAATTCAAAGCTGTAGGTGTCAATACCGACCATGTCTAGCAAGGTTGCAATAACACGTGCAAGTGATTGGTTTTCGATAAGTAGGGCTGGGCAATCTATTGTCTGCAAGATTTTAAGAACATCAAATAGCTCTACAGTGTATTGCCATTCATTATTTTGTTGGTAATCATTAGCATACATTGTAGAAGTTCTGATGTTGTATTCCGCAGTTCCGCCCCAAGGAGTAAGGTCATACTGAACATAGGTACGATATTGGCACCAACCAACTAATGCCCCGTAGAAATCAGAAGTTGAATCCTGGTGGTTCATCTTTAGATCAGTGTTATTAAAAGTAATACTTCCATCATTAGCCGACATTTTACCAACCGGAAAAATGAAGTCCTGTGCGTCCATAGATGCATTGACTGAGTATTCTTCGGTGCGATCAGTGAGCTCAATTTCACGGCGGCCGGAAACTTCTACAACCTGCAAACGCTTATTTGGTTCTTCCAGCGCACGGACCTCAAGTTTGATTTTTGAAATACGTCGATAGACAGTCTCGTCTAGTTGCTGCTCTTCCACCCATGCCGAACCGTTCCACCAGATTTCAGCTCTACCGCTAATATCGCTAATGCTTGGATTATTGATTTCAACCCAGTCATTTAGGGTTTGATCAAATAGCCACAAGCTCCAATCGTTTGGCATTGGACCAAGGTTAAAAGTTGCAGTAACCTTATTCATATTAAGGAACTGGCCATAGTCTAATAGGAGAGTACCACGGTCTACCGTATAGGTCTGTGGCACTATTGTACCTTGATCTACGCCCGGCGCATTTATTGCAGAGGGGGTAGGACATACCCAGTATTTATACTTATTAATCGAGTCAATGGTATAGTAGCGATTTGCGTCAAGTCCAGTAGGGGAACCATCAGTATAGGATTCATCAGTGATGCCATAAAAAATACCACTGTTTGGTCTAAATCCGGACACGACAGATTGAGGAGTGAAGTACTCCTTATTTAGAATCCAATTTTGGTCATTTGGCGGGTTAGTTACTGCAACATTGAAAATCTTATTGTAGTTCCATTCGGCAACTACAATCGACTTTCCTTCGATAGCGTACCCACGCTTTATAGCTGTTTCAAATTCTCCAGGTATTACCTGCACGATCAGACTTCCTCAAATGTAACATCAAGACTATATAAATCAGTATAAGTACTACGCTTGCGAAGAACTGGATTGAAATCGGCGAACATTACTAGAATGTCCTCAAACGAATTATTTCCATATGTAATACGCAACGTAAACTCATCAAATGTACTGTTATAAAAGTTTACCATACTTTCAGCCCCCCAGAAACCATCAACTGTATGGGTATCCTGTTTTGGCAAATTGTCCCACGATGTCTTTATTTTACGCTTTTGAGCAACTACAAAATTACGCAATGTTCCATTAGCCATGCGCTTACGATTCTCTATACGCTCTGGGGTGATAGAGATCGGTGCACGATTGTGGTCAGTTAATTTATTACCATTGATCGCCAACCCCGCGCCAATTGGTAGAATTCTTGGTCTTGGCAACATTACCTAATTGCTCCGATCTTCTTTTGTTGTAATCTGTGCTTATTGTCAATGGCATCGCTAACAACACGCTTTAGTTCATCTGGAGCCATTCCAGCCGCATTAATATTCACGTCGTAAGTATATGTATCTCCTGCGCGGGTGTCAAAGCCTGCCGCTGCTGGTGAAACATTGATTGCATTTTGTAGCAATCCGGCGAACCCGGTGTAGGACATTGTAGCTTTATTCAATGCCTCAATTACTCCCTTTGTAGTACTATTTGTCAATACTGATTCAGGAAGATTAGTTCCATTGTAAAGGAAATTTGGTCCTGGCATTACATCTCCACCAGAGTCATACCAGTTGTGTGAACGGTGGAAGTTCCATGCACCAATTGGATCACGGTAACGATCCTTGATGTATCTCAAACCATACTGAGCTTGTAAACTTGGGTTTGAGGTCTTTGAACCATATCCGCGCCAAGTGCTGTCCAAAAACTGAAATAGACCGTACGCTGATGAAGTTGGGTTTTGAGCATTTGGATTCCAGCTAGATTCCTTCTGAACTAGAGCATAGAGCGCATTCCATTCTGCTCCGCCATCCCAGCCATAATTCTTGGCTACAGCCTTAACCAATTGCTGAACATTACCGCTAGCTTGTTCGCCAGAACCATCCCATGAGGCTGCGCCTTCAACGATTCTATCATCTGGAATGTGGAAGTGCAGACGGAACTGCTTATCTGTAGCACCGTGAGCATCCTTACCATAACGTACGTGGTTACCAGTTGACTCAACATTGGTTCCAAGCAATGTACCAGCGGTGTGGCCACTAGAAACACCAATCTGGAACTTACCACCAAGACCAGGTACGAATGGTCCGAATGCCTTACCATTCTGAACCATACCAGTCGAGAAGATACGCTTGTATGGGCTAGAAGCACCAGTCAATACGTTGGCGATAGCTGACATATAACCTGAACAGTCGAATCCAGCAGGACCCACACCACCCCAGATATATGGCTTTCCATCCTGTGCGCGGGCGAAGTCCACTGCCGCACCTGTTCCACTTCCGCCAAGCATTCCAAGTGCTGCTGCAATTTCTGAATTTTGAGCAGCGTAATAAGAAGCAAGGTTGTTAACAGCTAGGTCTGTCATCGCGCGACCCATAATACCGGCAAAGGCACCACCGAATCCAGCGAAGTTTACACCAGGATTAATCGATCTTGGGTCACCGGCATTGATTCTAGTAAGATTTTCCTTACCGATCTTCTGTACAGCGTCCTTATTAATAACGAATTCACCGCGCTGCAAAACCATAGGAATTTCGCTTGAATGCAATCCACCGCTTAGACCATTACGTGAACCAGGAGAATCATCGACCGGACCACCGGCGTGTCGGAATCCCAGACCTCCGGCAGGACCACGTGAAGGTGCGTAAGGATCGTTTCTAGTGCTTGGTGGATTCCATCCAGCAGGAGGATTACCAGTACGCAATAGATTCATGAAGTCATTTAGGTTAAGACCAAATGCACCCTGTGAAATAGCCCCGGCCACTTGAGCACCAAAAGCAGCCCAGTTTGCATCACTAGACATTTGAGTACGAGCAATATTAACATTGTTCTGCAATGCATTACCAACGATTTGACCCCACTGGCTACCAGCACCTTGCAAGCCTAGACCAAACTGACCATAAGCAGCACCGACACGGTTAATGTGGTCATTTAGCTGCTGCTCATTCTGAGGAATAAATGCCTTCAAGGTAGCAAGCTGGATATCTAGGGTACGCTTATTTGCTTCCTGAATTTTTTGCTCTTTCTTTTCAGCAGCCTGCTGTTCCTTATTTAAGCTTTCAATTCGGTTCTGTAGACGTTCACGTTCGGTATCACGTGCTTGCTCCATGCTACGCTTTTCCATTTCGCGCTGCTTCTGCAAGGACTTTTCTACAGCCTGTTCTTCATCCTTAAGTGAATCAAGCTTAGCTTGCTTTTCTTTACTGATAAGATCCTTGGTTGCATTAAGCTCCTTAACCTGCTTATCTGAAAGCTTTGACTTCTTTTCTGCTGCATCTGATGCACGACTATTAGCATCATCAATAGACCAGCCTGTGATCATTGAGTCAGTATTGTTTTGTACTCTTGCGGCTTCATCAAGATTACCCCCGCCAAGAGCACGACTATAAGCGATGCGCTGATTTGCTAGACTTGTAAGTCTTTCAATACGTTGTTTTTCAGCCTCGAATTGCTTTTGGCGTGCATCCTCAATTTCCTGTTCGGCTTCCTTTTGATTTTGAATTGCATCAACTTGCTGATCAATAGAATCGATTCGAGCTTGGGCTTCATCCTCAATTGACTTTTGGCGTGCGTCGAAAGATGCTTTTGTAGCATCCATTGTTGCATCCCAGCGATCCTCAAAATCTTGCTGCTTCTTTTCATATGCTTTATCAAAACTATCAATTGCATTCTGAACCTGTTCTTTTTTAGCTTCAAAATGACTAGTAATTGCGTCAAGACGATTCTTCCAGATTTCTTCAGCAGACCCTGCATATGCATCGTAAACGCTGCCCATCGCGCCGCTGAAAATGCTCTTCTGAACATCAGTTAGCTTCTTGGCTTGATCCTCAGCAGTTCCACCAAGTGAAGCAAAACCAGATCCGGCAGTAGCAACATCCTGCCACATATCTTCTCCAGCATTGCTTACGTCCTTCATTGCATTAACAAATTTCTGCAATGCTACAGCATTGTCATATGCTGTCTGAGCCATGTCCTTGCTCGCTTGTGCATATCCATTAGTCGCAAGTCTGGCTGCATCTAAGCCAGAAACACTCGCATATAGGGTTGCAAGCTTCTGCTTTTCTACATCGGTCATCTTACGCCCGGCGTTTTGTTCGTAGGAGGTTACAGCCTTATTGTAGGAATCTTGAACCTTGGTCGCGTCACCAACACCTTGACTAAGGTATGGCATGATGTCTCCAATTACAGAGATCTTCTTTACTTGATCATCAGATGCGCCATTAGCTCTAGCAATAGCCTTTGTTAGGTCAGATTCTTCCTTTGCTAGAATCTGCAACTTGGTGGCTGCGTCACCACTAATTTCATTTGACTTTCCACGGTCGTTAAGCTGCCATTCTCCAGAATCTTTGTTAAATTCCATGAACTTTGAACGAGCATCCTGCCAATCCTTGCCAAGCTTACCTCCGTATTCGCTATTTAGCTGCTTGAAAGCATCACCATATGCTGCCGCCATATTATCAGCAAATTTCTTTGCAAATACTGCGCGATCGACGTCGGACATGTTGGCGATACGATCCTTAAACTGCTGCGCTAGCTCTTCAGTTTGACGCTGAAGATTCTGTAGATTGTCACCCTTTAGGCCTAGTTCACCATTACCCTGATCCTCCAAAGAATTGGTTTCGAATAGATTGAATTGCAAGGCTCCTAGCTTCTTACGAATATTATCCATAAAGCTATTGAAATCCTTTTCGGTATTAGCGAAATCGAATTGAACCTTAATATTTCCAAGAATCTGGTCAATTTCACTACGGGTCTTACCAGCAGCACGAAGCAAAGCTTCCATGGCATTAAGAATTTCAGTCTTATTCATGCCCTGGCCCATAAGGTTACCAACTTGAGTATTTGCCATGTATTGCAATTCCTGCATTTGACCTACATTGCGGAATCGCTCGACCATTGGACCGTTGTCAGTCTTCATTTTTTCAGCCATAGAGGCAACAGTATCTTGTACCTGCCCGGCCTCATTCTTGATTTGACCCCATTCAACCTTGGTACGACCAAGAGCCTTTGTCCAGTCATCAGTTGAACGCAAAATTTCTTGGTGCTTTTGTTCCTGCTTTTCAGCCTCAGCAGAAACTAGCTTGGTGACTGCCAGTGCACCTACAAGTGCGACACCAATTCCAATACCCATTGGCGAGGTCATAAAGCTCATTGCAGAACTTAGACCATTCTTGATTGAGCTACCAATCTTTTCACCAATACCGCCAAACTTTGAAGCCATGTTGCCAGTTGCGCCACTAAGCGCAGAGAACAACTGAGTCCCCTTGACCACCTCAGAGATCTTACTTACAAGCGGAATGATACCACTCAACGCTACAGATCCAAGTGAAATATAGGTAAGCCATTTTTCAAGTCCTGAACCAGTCTCGGCAACCATACTACCAATACCGGCGACGGCACCAACGCCAACAAGTGATTCAGTACTAAATGCTTTCTGCGCAATATTAGTCTTTCTTACTTCATCGGTGACCTTGGTTTCAGCCTTTGCAGTCTCTTCCTTCGATGCAGTAAGAATCTTCTGTTGTGCATTAAGCTCAGCTGCTTCCGCTGCGCTCACAGACTTACCAGTGTTTGTGCGCCATTCACCAGTAACAGGATTTTGTATGGCACGTGTTTGGGTAGATGTCATAGCCATTCCACCACCAAGCATCCCAGCAGACTTTGCAGCAGTTGATTGTGCAACATCGACAGCTTGAATTGCTCCTAGAAGCTTATTCATTTGGAAAATCAAAACTTGTGCGGCTTCGGACTCGGTCATGAGCTTTGAGGTCATACCCTCGGCAGAAAGCTGAGCTGCCTTCTGTTCAATGGTCATTGAACCATAGCCCTTACGTAGACCCATTAGGAATCCAGTGAATTTGATTACGCTACCAAATAGGTTACCAAACAGACCAGCAAGCATTACAATAGGACCGGCAGCAGCAACTACCAGACCCAGCGCGGTTGCTACAAACTTGATTGGTCCTGGAAGACTATTAAAGAAAGCAAATGCCTTGCTGAATCCAGAAATTACGACTGTGCCAACCTTCATGGCAAAGTCACCAAAGTCCTTTAGTTGAGTCTTGAAGGACTCAACCGCAATGGTGAATTGTCTTGATGCAGAATTCTTGATTGCTTCCTCGTGCTTCTGTGCAATACTACGTAGTTCACCATCCGATTTTGCGGCAAGTTCCTTGGTCGCGGCAACTGCACCAGTCTTAGACTGCAAACCCTGCAAAAGACCAGTAATACGTGTTGACTGGTAGGTTCCGAATAGCTTACCAATGATCTTCTGCTGGTCTTCAAGCGCTACGTTTCCGCCCATAATTGCATCGGACAGTGCCTGCATAGTGTCTAGCGGGTCGCCCTTGGTGCGTTCAATAACCTGGTTTAGATCTTGCTTAGTGAATTCATGGAACAGTTCCTTTGCCTGCTTTGTTGGAACCAATACACGGTTCATAGCTGACTTAATTGCGTTAGCACCTTCAACGGTGTTAATACCACGTTCCTTGAATGCGGTTAGCAATACAGTGGTGTCCTTGAGATCTCCACCAAGCTGCTTTACGGTAGCACCGGCAATAGGAATTGCATCAGCAAGATCCTTCATACTTGTTGGAGTCTTGGCGTCTACCGCGTTCAAGTAGTTAATAGAGTCAGCTAGCTGCTTTGTGTTCAGACCATAAATTGTCTGCATTGAAATAACAGCCTTGATGGATTCTTCTTTATCAACATCACCAAGAACAGAAAGGCGTTGGGCTTCACGAGTCATATCGTACATGTCCTTACCTTGCTTACCCGCCGCTGCAAGATCACCCATAATTTCTAGAGATGATTGAACGGTCTGACCAAGCTCTTGGGTAATACCCATTGCTACCTGAGTTGCTTCTTCACGCAAACCCTTGGTAGAACCATCATATACCTTTTCAATACGAGTAAGCGCCTTATCGATGTCCATTGCGTACTTACCAGCGGCTACTGCTGCCATAGCAAATGGCACAGTAAAACCAACCATCATCTGGCGACCGGCCCATTGGGTATTTTTACCCCAATCCTGAACCTTAGTTCCTAGACCAGAAAGTAATTCAGATTGAACAGCCCAAGTGCGATTCAGTCTTTCCATTGCCGTGATGGTTGGTGTAATTGAAGCAACAGAGGGAATGGTCATTGTCATTCCACCCTTATTGCCTAGAGGAGTAGCGTATGCTTTTGCAAGACGCTCCTGTTGCATAACGAGATCAGAGGTACCTTTACGTAGAGTACTAAAGTATTCCGAAGCAGTAAGCTTACCCTTTTGAATCCTGGCAGTAAGATCGTCCATTTGTTTGAGACCTGGATCCCAATTGAACTTAGGGTTAGCAATTTTATTTAGTTCAGCAGTAAAACCGGCGAGCTTAGTTGAATTAAGTCCGCCGATTTGCTGGGTCAATCCTGCTACGGCTGTACGTAGGGCATTAACAGAAGCCTGCGCTTCTGTTGTTGTACCTGTGGCGACAAAGTTTACGCCAATGTTCTCAGCTATACTAATTCATCCTCTTCTTCATCTTCATCAATGAACCCAATCTGCATGTCATTGAAGTCGTACTCTTCTTCGGTCATACCGGCGGCCTTCGCAGCACCACGACGCATTACCTCATCAAATTCATCAGCCTGACCTTCGTCGATGTCAATTCCCTTCAAAGCGGCTGCAAATCGTTTATCTTCCTTGCGAATCTCATGGGCCTTTTCGTAAAGCTTAACTAGTTCATCTCTGGTGAGGTGTTCTTCCAGATCATCAAAGTTTTTATAAGCCCCGGGGTAATAGAAGAGCACTTCGGCTTCTATTTCAATCAGCTCGTCCCAGCCATCCCCGGAGCCGCCTGTAGATTTGGGTCATTTAACTTCACCCCGGCGGCTATGTCGAGAATGCGCTCCATGGTTGGCATATCAACATGCTCAGAAAGCTTTTCAACATCTGAAAGCTCTACATCAAAGGTTTGCATTGCAAAAGCTGTTGCTTCAAGCATTACATCAAGGAATTCCTTGTTCTTGAAACCCTTCTTCTTACGCATTTCTTCGGATGGAGTTAGTTGCTGTAAAATCTCAGCTAGCTCACGGAATTTCTTAATGGTAAGTGGGTGAACACGAACTGGCTTCTCCCAGTCTTGTAGTTCGATTTCCTCGATTGTATATACTCTTGTTGTCATTCTTTTTAATTCCCTTTCTAGGTTAAACTTATTTTAACACACTGTGAGCAGGTAAAGCAAAAGGGCTTCCTTTCGGAAGCCCTATGCTTAAAACAATTTATTCATCAGCCCTGTATTGGGATCAAACGGTCACGAATGGTTCCATATTCTGCACCTGATACTTCAGATGGAAGTAGACGGAAAGTTACCGGGAATAGAGTAGCTTCGTTCTTCTTCTGAGAGTGAGCTGATGCTTCAACACTAAGAACACGACGAACGTGGTAAATACGCTCACGCTTCTTGTTTGCGTTTGCACCACCTGGAGCTACACGTGGAGAAGGACCAATGAACACCATTTGACGTTCAACTGGTTCTACACCAAGAGCACCTGCCTCCATACCTAGAACTTCTTCGTCTGCTGGTACTGTTACACCTTCAAAGTCCTTAGTTGCATCTACAGTACCACCAGTAACATCGGTTGCTGTTGAGCTTGCTGTAGAGCGACGTAGAGATGAACCACCCTGCGCCCAAACAATTGCTAGATTCTCTAGAGTTGCCTCGGCAAATGTGGTCTTAACTGTAGCGGTCATCTTCTGCTTGAACATCTTTGCAGCGTCAAGTAGCTGGTCTACGTCAACCTCTCCATAGTCTGGGTTATAGGAAACTTCAATACCTCCGGAAGTATATCCGGTACCGCGCCACATACGAGTTGGAACGCTTGCGGCATCATTGGCTTCAAGTGTTCTAGTGTAAGGGGTTCCCGCTACACGTGCTGGTAGAGCTACGCTGTCCCAATCTGTAGATAGTGAATCTGCTACTGAAAGGAAGGTGGCCGCTGCACCAACAATAACGTTTCTGCTTGTTGGCTTTGCCATATCGTTTTTCACCTCCTGTTATTTTATAGTCGATATTCGTTCTCTTCCAAAAACGATTATCGCATTATGTACTTTATGACGCAAATTTAATTCCACATAAAGTCGTTAGTCTCGTCGCCGTAGTTGCCAATTCGACCAGTACCTTCATATACAGCGTCATAGCCTATTGTTATTTGCAATACATTCAATCCGCCCTCATCCTTTGCTGCAATAGGGCCAGCGGCATTCATGAAATTAATTGTCTTTATATCAAAGGGGTAAGTTGGGTCATTTCTGAAAAACCAATTACAGTCATATGCAGATCTATCTTCACGCTTTGTCAATGCCTCAATAAAATTAAGCATTTCTGTCAGCTTACCCACATTTCCGAACAGGAAGGTGTATACAACTGCACCACAAAGCTTCCATGGTTCATCCTGAATCTTGTTGAGCATTATTGAATATGATCCTACTGGAAGCTGTGCAAATTTCTTTGATTGGTTATCCCAGATTGTCATTAACTCTGGTAATGTTCCGCCCGGCGATAAAAAGGGAATCTCTTGAATTGAATCTGAATCTGCAAATCGATCATTAGTATCCACGTCAGTAACATATTGATCTTCTGGAGGAATGATCGCAAAATCTGGATCTACTGTTCCATTTAATTCCTTAATTCCACGGAGTCTATTTTCAATCCATTTATTTAGCCTATAGTATGGGGCTTCATTGTAAATCGTCATCTGCTACCAATGCCCTTCTTGTTGCAGCGGCTGCAACATAATTTGTATGTAGACTCTGCGCTAGGGTTGCAGCAAATGCCTTATCAATCCCCACAGGCTCAAGCTTAATTGTTTTTGGTTTTGTCTTTAATCCAGAAATCGCACGTAATTTATTCACTACAGCATTTCTGATTGTTTTAGCTACTCTAGGCTCAAGGTGAGTCTTTATTAATTGGTCAGGAATGCCTGATCTAAACCAGGTGTTAAATTCATTAGTGAATGAACCCCATGCTTCTGCTGGTCCAGCCTTGGCAATATTAATAGTTCCATTAAAGTAAACTCGGCCGTCAGCCTGGAATCCGTGGCCGCTGCTTTCAGCACCGCGCTTTACATCCTTAGCTACAAAAACAAGCATTTTAGCTAATTTGGGAGAAATACTTACTGGTTTTCCTAATTCAATAACGGGAGCTTTCCATGTAAATCGATGGTTACGCTTAACGCCAACAGCAGCCAATTCAGGATCAACTGGAACCATTTTTGTTGATGCCTTGAAGTCGAATGAAATTTGTCTAGTCGCTCCGCGCCCGCGCAAAACATGTCTCCAAAGACGTTGTCCTGGATTTCCGATCTGTCCCCAATCGTACATATGTCCAAACTTAAGTGGGTGACTTAAAGATTCTCTCGACATATGGTTGACAAATTCAGCGGTAATAATTGTATTAGCGCTTTTTACCAAATCATTGACATGTGCATCTGTTTTAATTGTGGCACATACACCATCAATTACATTTGCAACCTTGCCGTATTTTTCAGTTTCCATCCCAATATTAAACAACGACTTCACCCTGTTCTTCTGCACGCTCAATCAAGGTGCTCCATTCTACTACAGCTCCAAATGGATCTAGAACTGGAGATGAGCCCATTGAGTTATACCAAGTGGGTGGGGCGCCTCGAAGCTCAATTTCACAGTAAATAACTTCGCCAGTAGTTTTGTTTCTAATATTTGTTATTTGAACATTTCTACCGATATTTTCTTTGCAGACCATATTGAGGTAGCTCTGCTTATCATACATTTCGCCAAAGCTTTCAGTAGTTCCTTGAGCCTTAAAGCTAGTAGACACAAATGGACTAACCATGCAGTCTACGGTCTTCCATAGCTGCCACTTATATTCTATCTGGCCAGTTGTGTCGTCTTTAAAGCGTTTCTTTGAATAGATATCGGCTTCAAACGCATAACCGGCGGATAGGATACATCCACCGATCATATTATCCCTACCCCCGGGTAAATTCTATAGTCAAGTAGTAATTTATCTGCTGTGGCATTACCAGTACCATTAAATGCTAAATCATGGAATTGAAGACGCCAATCACCCATCTTGATTGATTGCAAGTACTTGTCACGATACTTGTGATCTTGGCACATGAGGTCGGCTGTCAGTATCTTACTGGCTTCCTCAACCGCTGTTGGTGGTGAATTATAACCCCAAACTCCGGCAACATTATATAGCATGTTTCTACGGAAGAATGGTCCACCATTCCATAGCGGATCAATTGTAACTCTATTTGGCTGTTGTCTTAGCATCCAACCATCAGAACCTAATTCCCAAGCTGGATATCCTAGGCCAATAATCGGTCCTGGACGTGTAGCCAGAGTACGATTTAGATATTTCACATCAGTAAGAGTCATAAGACGCCATGGTAGACGTAGGCTATCTCCACCAGTACCTTCTACGACATAAGTTGTTGTCTTCTTTCCAAATTGCTGACCACAATATGAATTAATAACAAAGCGTGAAACTCGCTCACATTCTAGGTAATCTGCATAAGTTTTTCCAGAATCAATAAAGTAAGACCATGGGGAATAGGGAGTTACTACGGTGTAGTAATCCTTAATGGTAAGAGTAATTCCGCTTACTGTAAATGTCCAGTCGATTTCAAGTTCGGCCTCTTCCGTAACCACCCCGGTCAAAATTGAATCCACGGTAACAGAGACAGGCAAGGTATAGGAATACTTCCCTACCTTGCCTGTTGTCTTAGTGGCTACAGCTGAGTCTACTAATTTTACGCCGTCCTTATAAACACTTACTAGCACATCACCAGTGGCGTCGGTTAGGACGCCATTCTTAAAGGCATCAAAGTAAACGTCACTAATTGTATTTGCTAGTATTTCCTTCATAGTGCTTTTATTCTAGCATATTTTTTATCAACTATAAAACGCTTTTGCTTCAGCTGGTGAAGCAAGTCTAAAACCTTCGTGATCGTCAATAATCTGCTGTGCAGTGTGTTCATTGACAATTGCGTATGGGTGTTCTCTAGTAAAAGTAACTCCATATGCCTGAAATGTTGGATTCTTGCGCTCCATCTTGATTAGAACGTCAGAATTCTTAAACAATGTCGAAGTGTCTTCAGACTCTTCTGTTTCGCCCTCAAGAAAAGCCTTCTTGTAAAACTCGTATCCTACATTGTTTTCCTTAAGCTTGGCGACAATCTGCTTATTGGTTTCATCGCCATCAAGCTCTACATCTGCCTTAGCAGCAAGCTTGGTTAATTCTTCCTTGTTCAAACTGTTTAAACTCATCGTAACCTCCTTTCGCAATTATAGCATGAAATGCAAAAGGCGGGACCGAAGTCCCGCCTTTTGACTAATCAGATCAAGATGCAACCTTTAGGTTCTTACCTACTACGTAGGCATCTGCATTCTCGATGTTTACACCAGCGCGGGTGTAAACGGTGTACTCGATAGCATCCTTCTTTGGCTTGAATTCACGGTGTACCTGGATTTCACGACGGATACCAAGAACACGGTTCTTCGGGAAGGTAAGCTCTACGTGTCCGTGCTGACCAGTGGAACCTGAATAGGTACCAGCAGCAGTTTCATCGAATAGCGGAATTTCTCGAAGTTCAACACCAAATGGACGACCGGCGACGAAGCCAGGTGAACCCTCAGTACGAACAGCGTTATCACGTGCCTGATCAGCGCGTGGACCTGCCCATGGGTCACCACCAGCTTGCATAAAGTCGGATAGGTAGTCCTGTAGAACGTTAGTACCAGTATAGAAAGCTAGTTCAGCACGCTTTTGCATAAACTTACGTGGCATAGCCTTTAGCATCTTGTTGAAGACTTCCCACTTAAGGGTCTGTCCACCCAAGTCTACTACGTGAGCCTCTGCAAGAGCACGCTTGTACCAACCATCAAACGCCCTTAGGGTACCGTCAGAACTTGCGGTGTCACCATTGATTGCAACATCTTCAAGGTCGTTACCAAATGCAGTTGCCATTAGGCGTGCAATGTGATCCTCGATATCTGCTCCTTCAAGGTTGTCCTCCAAGGTTTCTGTTGAGATTTCCCAGTCTAGACGAAGCTTGGTTGTAGTAAGCGAGATCTTTGAGAAGGTGGCACCTGCGTTCTCACCGGTGTCAACAGCTTCTGTAGCAACGCGAACCAATCTCTGTCCTACGGCGATGCGGTCAATATCTGCAATCGGTGCGGACATACGGTGCGTACGGCAGTCTCCATTAAGAAGAACTGTTGCGTCAAACATGTAGTCAATGAAGCGGTCAGCTTGTTCATTCTGAAGCAAAGCTGGCTTCTCGCTACCGGTATTAGTAGTTCTAATGACCTTTTCTAGAATTTCACTCATGTGGATTTTTCAACTCCTTTCTTTTTATATATTAGTTACGGTCGTACGTAGGTGGAAGAAAACGGTTCGACCAAAGACTTTCTGTTTTTTCTGCCTTCTTGATTGTTTCTTCTTCTTCAATATCGGCAGACTTCTTAACGGCGGTAGACTTCTCTACTGCGCCTTGAATGCTCTTAAGACCTTTTTCAACAGTACCTAGACTTTCCTTAAAACCCTTAACTTCCTCTTCTAGGGAAGTGTGCTTTGTTAGAAGATCTTCTAGCTTTGCATCAACGTCTTCCTTTACGGATGCAACTGCCTTCTGGATTTCTGCTACGGTCTCCTCACGGTTTTGCTGTGTAGTTGTACCAAGGGCTGCTTTGATTTCATCAAGTGCCTTGGTGATAGTAGCTAGATCTGGCTCAGCAACCTCTGAAACAGTTTCGGAAACTTCCGGAGCAGCTTCTTGCTTTTCAGTTTCAGTAGTAATAACTTCCTCAACTGGCTTTACTTCTTCTTGCTTTTCATCTGACATTTCGGAACCTCCCTTCGCTGCGTCAACCTTCTCAAGCTTTTTACTAGCTTGCAAGACTTTCTTTACTGACTCTCCTTCTGGAATGCCAGTTTCGATTTCATACCAACCGATATTTTCCATCTCTGTGGAGCATGCGGAGCACTTACGTACGTCTTCGTGTGCTGCAACTGCAATACGATCGATTGGGCACCAAAACACACTATTTGTTTTGGTTTCTGCGAGTAGACCTTCAATTCTATCCGAACCATCTGCTGACTTTTGTACAGTCAAAACATTACATAGTTCATTACCAGGAGAGTCTACCAAGCTTAATTCTACCATCTTATACTTTGTAATATAGCGAACGGTACGATCATCATCGGCTAGATATTCAGTGTGGCATTCAAGAATGTTACCACCAACACTAAAGCCGGATAGCGTACCATCGAGTACCTTTTCCCAGGTGGCCGGGGCTCCCTTGGAAACATAAACATCTACGTATAGGCCGTTATATACTTTACCATCATCAGCCATATAGGATTCGGGACGCCAATTTAATACACGTCCCGCTGCTAAATCGCTATGTTGTTCGCGCACGTTTCCGCGCCAAGACTTCCAGGCTTCAATACTGGCTTCCTTGGTGATGACATCATCGGTTTGATCCGGATTGTCAATAGTACCGAAACCAGACACAATACGCTTTTCCTGATCCACGTTAGCCTTGCTAAATGGAATATTAACGTATACTTTATCCTCGGTTGTTGAAAAATGTGCCTTTTCCATAACAATCATATTCTAAACTATTAATTTTTATTTGGCAAATTGCGATTGTTGACCAATATGTTGAGACCAACAAACCCATGGTATACAGCAATCATCAATGTAAAAATCCAATCTGTAGCTGTAAAATGGGTCACTACTGCCAAACCAGTTGCTATTATCCAAAAAATAAATCCGACGATAGCTCCTGTTCCTAGTGTAGAAATCCTTTCTCTAAGTGCACCATAGACGATAATTACTCCTATGGTCATTAAAATTGCACCAACACTAAATTCGATACTATTTTCATATTTTCCAAGCGACTTAAAAGGGAGGGCCAGCCAAAATCCAAGTAACAGATCGAAGACACCCATGATACTGATAACTGATGTATTTACTGGTTGCAGCATTCGCTTAGCTACCTTATCTAACATTAGGGTGTTCTCCTTCCTTTACCTTTGGCATTTCTACTGCCTGTATCCCCCCGGCCTTGACTTGAAGCCGCTTGTCGGTTCTGATCTCTTGTTCTAGAACCCGTAGCTTGCGCTGTAGCCTCTGCCTTTTGAGCAGGGTTAAGCATACTCGGCTCCATTCCCTTACCGTCTGGGCGAGGACCTTGACCCTTTCTACGGCGCACTTCATCCGGAACGGCAGATCCAGAGCGTAGATCTCTTTCGTCAATCTGGCTTTGAGTATCCTCGTCAACCAAACTAAGTTCATTAAGCTTGAATGTAACCATGTCAGTTACTTGCCTAAATACTCGCGCCATTTTCTTTTCAAAGATCGACTGCTCAGGCTTTGAGTAGCTTTCTTTGAAGACCTTGTCTGCATCTTGTGACGCAGCCAGCGATAGATTCGCGGTAAACACTCCCGCGCGACTAGCGGGAATACGGTGCGCCATAAAAATTTCTTCATTATTTGCCTCCCTGTATGCTCCAAAACTAAAGTCCTGCTTACCTGATTCAACATCGTGGAATTCAATTTCGGGCAGCTTTCCATCCTGGACATTACCGCCCAGTGGAATAAAGATAGATCTGTGGTGTTGTCCACGTAGTCCAGATTCAAAGAATTCTACAAGCTTATTTACAGAATCCGCACTTAATGAACCACCCTTAACGACGATTACATGTCGTGGAACAGCCTTATTCTCAAAGTAGTCAAGGTTGTATCTATTGGCAAATTCATTTCCTGCCAACGGTCCTTTAGCAGCAATAATATCCGGAACTCCGTAATAGAGGCTCGCTGGGCTGTATTTCTTGAGGTGAATTATTTCGTTAGGATTTTGATCGTCAGTTATGTTGTTAACGACATCCTGACCAAAGTTCTTGAAGAATGCGATTCTATTACCAATAATTTGAATAAATCCGTCACGAAGCCTACGAATACGCACGTGTTCGGCTGGAATATGACCAATGTATCCGATCGCTCCACTAGCCGTACGGCCTACCTCGATATAACCATTTCCTGTGGTTTCATAATCCTTGCCGACCTTCTTCATGACCTCCTCCCAGACATCAATATTGTTGATGTCGTCGAGCCAATCGGTCATTTCTACCTGAACCTTGGCGAGGTTCTTTTCAAGCTTTTCAAGCCCGGCTGGTGTAGTAGTGCGATCACGCATTTGCTTCGTCTTTGGAGATTCGATAAAACTCCAACCAAGACCAAATACCGACTCTACCTTTGCGTCAACTGCTGCATGGTGTGCCGGGGAAATGTCATAGAGCTTTGCTAGGTAATCAAGATTGTAGGGTGGTGTAATAGCATCTAGGTATCCATAGCCATAATATACTTCATCGGTGACCTGCTTGGATTGTGCACCATCCTTACCGTAATAGCCTTTCTTTGCTTCACGGTCAGCCTTACGGATGTAATTACGTGAAAGTCCACGAAGCTTACGTACATCCTTAAGTTTTAAATTAAATGGGTCGTCTTCTACTATCTTTCTTTTTTCTAGTGTAGAAGTAAGAACAGCATCAACAACCTTATCTTCTTCAGCTACTGCGGCCATTTCTCATGTTCTCCTTATATACACCGATATCATATGGGTCCGGCACTAAGCCGTGTTCTAGACGCCAGTTTTGCTCTTCCCATTCTTCCTGGCTGATTTTTCGTCTTCCTTCTGCAAAAACTGGAGAACCATCTCCATAGCCCAAGTTTTTGGCTACTGCTGTAATATTAGCCATAGCCTTAATATCTCCACGCATTGCAGTAATAGAAAGGATATTCAAGTCTTCATCCGCCAGGAATGTATCATCCGGCAGTTTCCAAACATAAACGCCTAGATTTGTTTCTCTTACTTCAGTAAGTTTACTCTTTTGACCCATGTGCAAGAGTATAGCATTTTAACGTAAAAATGGTCAAATTAACGTCCATTTTTAGCTAAATTAGTTTCCTCCTGTACCAACAATTGCCCATGTATTTCCAAAAAGCTGGAAAGGTTGGTCGTTATCAAATAATCCTTCTGTTATTTCTACCGGCACTTCGTTGACAGTTATGTCGTCTGCACCTATAGAAACCTTATACAAATTAGCGACATCCGAATCACCAAGTTCCTGGAAATAAGCAGTAAGTAGCAAGTACTGCATTGCTGTAGGGGAGCTAGACCCATCGGTATTTAAAGTAAAGGTAGTTGCTGCGGCAGAGGTATTAACAAGCACTAAATGGTTCCATTGATTCATCAGAATATCAGTTAGATCTGTCACCGGAACACCGTTAAGCCACATGCTATAACCACTTTGCTCTGTTGTGCTCACAGAACCATCAGCACTCGCAAAAATGACACCATCCTCTTCCGGGCGGAATATAAGTTCTACGCTCTGTGGTGGCACTTGAAGGTCGGCACGGTCAGATGTCAACCAGGTTCCTTCCCAGCTTGCGTAGGTCATATCAACCCCATCAGGAACATTTACAATAGAGTCTTCGGTTGTATCCGGGAAAATTGGTTGTCCTGTCGCAAGCAGTAAAGCCGGGGTTGATTGTACGATGTCAGCTGATCTTATACTCCTGATTACCGCTTTAAAGTCAGAACGAGGAGTATTACCCAATCTAAAAGTAATAATAGTTCCACTAATGAGCGTAATTGGGACAACAAGCTTTTTGGTAAAGGTATGTATCTGGTTATTATTTAAATCCCAATCTATTGACATCGTGTCATCATTTACTTCTACTGAAACATAGCTCGCACTACTTGGTACTCTATAGCGAAATAAGTAGGAATCAAGCATGAATTGTGAACTAAAGCTAAGATCAGAAATACCTATCTCAACCTTTTCAATTTGATCAAATGTATTAAAATTAGTTGATGTTCCAGCATAAATAGCAGCCGCATAAATATTATGACCAATTGATTGATCATCAATGGCTATATCCTTAGTGTATAGTTTTCGCGTATAGACACCAAATCCATCAAATAGGTATGAGTAATCTGTTGGGAATCCCGCGCCAATTGAAGTTTCGGTGATTGCGACATCCAAAACTCCATTAAGTGAAATAGTTTGGGATTCGCCATTAACTGTTAAGGTAGCCTGGTTTTCACCAATAGTTACAATGACATGCAGTTTTTTATTCCAATTAGTAACCGGAACTGCACACGTTAGTGATTGAATTGATTCACTCTTATTATAAGTTAGACTAAGCAATATTGAATAAGGAGTTAGCCAGACGCCACTTCCGTTATTTGCAAGTATGATTGCTGCATTATCTTCAGGTCGGTCGGCCAGTACCACGAATTCTGTTGTTACACCAGTTTTGAATACTGGATTACCATCAATTGTGGCATTAGCCGTAGCATCTAGCTTGAATGCTTTATTGTGACCGCGAATAATTGGCTGGCCCCCCAGTGCCATTGAATTGCTTGAAAGCGTATAGACACTAGAA
>Ga0209574_10000021_pt1 | contig 72668 bp, 74 predicted proteins | sample AgamicMgMarz_FD_187168 | JGI IMG/M metagenome (GOLD analysis project Ga0209574, IMG submission 187168) | Agave microbial communities from Guanajuato, Mexico - Mg.Ma.rz (SPAdes) (version 2) | ecosystem: Host-associated > Plants > Phyllosphere > Phylloplane/Leaf | place: Guanajuato, Mexico... | reverse complement strand
GACGCACCGGTGATGAGCGCATAATGCTGTGACATAGTGTTCACTCCTTATGTTTATATGTTCAAGAACTTAAACATTTAAACTTATCTTATAGGATTCATTTTTTCCCGTCAACTGTTTTCTATACACTCCTTTTCTTTTGTGTTTTCCATTTTTTCCATTTGCGCATTTCTGTACATTTTTTTACAAAATATTCGTTTTCTTTACATAGAAGGCTAATGTCGTCTAGTTTTGACAACCTTTGTCACCTAGCAGGAAAACAAGTGAAGATATGGTGAATACAACATACAACAAATAATCCATTACATAGTTGGATGAAAATAGATAAGGGAGGAAATGAAAAATGATGGAGACATATACAATTAAAAAAGTAAGTGATCAATTAGAGGTAGAAAAGAAAACGCTAAAACAATGGGAAAAATTATTGGGCAGCTATTTAACAATTGAACGAGTAGATGGGGCCCGTGTCTATACAGAGGAACAAATTGAATTATTTAATGATATTAAACAGCTGTTTGATGAACAATGTACGTTAGATGAAGTCAAAGAATACGTTCAGCTGCTGATAAAGGAACAAGAAGAACAGGAGCATTTAGTGATGGAATCAGAGGCAGCGGTTTCAAAAGAAGAAGAACCGGCACAGCTGAAAACTGCTAAAAAAGAAAATGTCATTGATTTTCAAGAACATTCCAATAAACAAATGAAGCAAGAAAAGAAAAAAGCTGCTGAAAAGCAGGAAAGCATTTCAGAAAATAAGCAAGAGAAGACCCCTCCTATACCTGAAGCACGATTAGCTACTGAAGCAGAAAAGCAGGCTATTTCTGCTTCTATTGAAGAGCCAAAACCAAACGACCTTGTTGTGAATGAAAAAGAACTGCTTCAAGGGGAATTAGTAGAAGCTGTTCGCCGCTATGAAGATGTGTTTGAGGTACTTGATACATTTAAAGCTGATTTGTTAAAAGAAATGCGAGAAGGTATGCGAAATGAAGTTCGCGAAGAAATTGTCGGAGAAGTAAAAAGAGAGCTTGAAAAAAGTGCTACCCAAACTGTAGAAATGGTGGAGTCGGTCGGGGCATACATCTCTGAGTCTTCAGAACGCAGCGCAAGAGATGTAGAAAATATGTCTAAAAAAATTATCCGTTCTAACGAAAAATCGTTTGATGAAGTCACTTCTTTGATTGAAGATTATTCAACAATCGCTGAAGAGAAAACCGAGGATATGCGCCTGTTCATGAAAGATGTCATGGAGAATGCGGATGAATCCTCTAAAGAAATGCAGTATTTATTAGACCGATTCTCAAGCAACTCCACCGTTGCGATGAATCAAGTAAAATTTATGGTTGAAAAATTAAACAATTCTTCAACTAATACAACAGAAGAGCTTCGTGATTTAATTGATTCAATGAATGAGGAACGAGTCTATTATTTAAAAGAAATGGAGAAAGAACGTAAGCTTCATCGTCAAAGCGTAGCTGAACGCGAAGAGATGTTTAGTGATTTTGTCCAAACCTTTAGACAAACCGCCGCTGCTGATATGAAGCGAAAACGGAAGTGGTGGAAGCTGTTTCTCTCCTGAAAACACCGGCCCTATGGTAATGGGGCCGGTGTTTTTAATGGTATGAACAATAGTAGTTTGTATGTAAGCAATGTTAAGGTAACGTATGGCGGTGAGATGTTATACTTTGAAACACATGATAGCCGCTTACCGATACGCCTATAGTTCCTGCTCCCGGAAACACTGTATCTCCGCATAACCACAGTCCTTGTAAGCCAGATCGATGCGAAATACTGTTAAACAAGGCATGCTCTAACGTTTGCGGAAATCCTCCCACTCCGCCGTTTGGACGAGAAGTAAATCTTTCCCACGCTTTAGGAGCCCCTGAAATTTGATTTTCTGCTTTTTCAATGCTAGGAATAATTGTTTTAATGCCTGCTATCATTTTTTTCTCAAGAACTTGTTTTTGAAGATCATAGGTTTCTTTGGTACTCCACTCGCTAAGGTCAATGTGAGTAGATGCTGTAATTGTACGTTTGCCTTCAGGCGCACGAAAACGATCGTCAGGATGAGAGACTGAGATAAATAAATGATTTCCTTCCGTCATTTCTCCTCGTTCGGATTGAAGTACTTGCTGAAACAACTCTACCTTTTGCGGCAGATCTCTTTCATCAATCGCAAAATACATCGAAAACGTTCCCCACTGCGGAAGCTCACTTTTTTCTTTTGCGCGCTTATGAACATGTTGGTAATCTTCATCATGCAGCAAAGACTTTAAGCTTTGAACAGGGGCGTTGCATACAACGTCTGATGCACGGTAACGGTTACCTCTATGATCATGCACTATCCACCCGTCATTATCACGCTCTATCTTTACTACTTTCCTTCCTAGAGTCGTTTTTCCTCCGTTGACTTTAATCGATTTTTGCAGCGCTTCTGCGACTTTGTATAAGCCGCCATTCACATAAAAAGCTCCTTCGTGATAAATATCCAACGCTAAACATCCAATAAGCATTGAACAGTTCTCACTCGTTGTCTGCATGCTGTCTATTAATTGACCATCAACAAAATGAAGAAAGTCCGCTTCGTCTAGCAAGCTGTGTTTTTTTAGTAAATAACTAAACGATTGATAAAAATAAGGCAACAGCTTCACAGAACCAAAATTCAACGAACTTACCAGCCTTCTCCACTCACCGACTGTCAGAGGAGGAAGGACCGGCAGAGACTGCATAAGCTTGCGAATTTCTTTTGCAATTCTAAAAACATTCTCATAAAAGCTCCTAATATTTTTTGCTTTATGAGGAAATTGTTTTTGAAGATAGGAAATATGCTGATACCGGTCTTGATAATAAATCAGTGTACGATGAGGAAGATGAACTTTCATGATTTTCTCAAGAGAAACCTTTTCAATTTCTAGGCCAAGGTACATGACGATTCGCTCATGTATCCCTCCGTGCTCAAATCCCATTCCAAGCGTCGCTCCAACAGGAAACGTATACAAATGGCGCTGAAATTTCCCTGCACAGCCTCCCCATTCTCGAGAAGCTTCTAAAACCGTCACTTCATAGTCATGTTTAGCTAAAAGCGCTCCCGCTGTTAACCCACCTATTCCTCCGCCTATTACGACAACTTGCTTATGCATGTTTTCACCTTCTTTAGCTCTTTCTTCTATTGTGCAAAAAAAAGAAGCTCACCGCAATTTAGAAGCGGCTCGTTACTGAAATAAAAAAGCCGTGAATGATTTCACAGCTTTTTGGCTTATTTTGTAATCACTCCACAAACAATCCGATCTCCTGAGTTTCCTGAAGGATCCGTTGTGTAATCGTCGACTTTATCATGTATCACTAATGCCGATCCATCCATATCCAAAAGAGAATTCGGCTTTCCTTCTTGCAGCGTGACAAGAGAAGCAAAAATTTCTGTATCTACTTTGCCATTTGGAGCAACTTCTAGATTGGGCAAATCACCTGCATGCGGGCCTTTTGTATTTTTAAAGCCGTGTTCACGTTTAAAAGGATTAAAATGGGCACCCGCTGTTTTAAAATCCGGCACCTCACATTTTCCTATTTCATGAATATGAAATCCATGTCTTCCCGGTGAAAGACCCTGAGCAGTTAATTTAATGTGCACGCCGTTCTTTGCTTCTGACAGGGTAGCCTCTCCTACTTTTTTGCCCGATGTATTCGTTAAATCCACTTTAACAGGTTCTACCGATACTTCGCTTGTTTCTTTCGCTTCCTCTGTTTTCAGGTGGTTTTCATGAGCGTTATTTTGCTCTTTTACCATGCTGCATGCTCCTAACAATAACAGAACAAAGACTACGCATCCGTTCATTATCAACTTTTGCATCCGTGATTCCTCCTTTTTCTTATTTATCACCATCCTTTCACTATTTTCCTTTTTTTAGACATCAAAAATAAGATTGAGACATACGTTCACCTTACCAATGAAAAAATCCGAACGAGTTGGATTCTTAATGAAGAACCTCGATTCATCGTTCGGATTTCCCTTCAACTAAAATACTTTACTTTAACGTCTTACTTTTGTTTAAAGTTGTATTCTTTTTCCGTTCCGTTTGAAAAACGAACTTCTAATTCAAACGACTGAAAATCTTTTTTTAGACCAAACGCATCGATTACTTCCTTTTTTACATCTTCATCGGGCGTGCGCTGATCAAAATTTAACTTTTTAAATTTTGAAGATAATTTATTAAAAGCTTTGTCTCCGTTCAAGTGCTCATCGTTAATATTATCATCCACTTTGGCTTCTATCTCATCATTTTCATTTTCATAGTCAGCTTCATAATCATTGTTGAGCCCCTTATAGTCTACTTCTAAATCAAATTTTGAAAAGTTAAAAGATGTGTTTTCGCTTTGATTATCATAGCTCATCGGCGTTCCGCCATTCGTCACGCCTTGTTTATTTTGAGCTTCTTTTGCCGGTGCTGCATCATCATTGTGGCATGCTGAAAGTACGCTAATACCTATAAGGGAAAAGAATATGAAAAAGGGTCGTTTCTTCACTGTATTTCCTCCTTTGACTTCACTCTTCCTTCCCTTTATGTCCACAAATTTGATTTTTATACGCCTTCACTAGAAAACCCCACTCTCTAAAAAGAAAGCGGGGTTTTTCGTCTTGTTTATTTTACATTCGAATAAGAAATACTGTACATGCTGTTAAAATACGTATTGTAAAGAGCTTGAACAGCACGGTCTAAAGCATCTGCTTTCACACCAAACATCATGCTCACCTCAGAAGAACCTTGGTTGATCATTTCAAGATTCACTTCAGCACGAGCAAAAGCTTCTGTAGCTTTTGCAGCAATTCCTACTGTGCTATTCATTCCTTCTCCTACTACCATAACCATAGCAAGATCACGTTCAATAAAGATTTCATCCACTTCAAGTTCTTTTTCAATTCGAGCAAATACACGCTTTTCCACATCTGGCGTAAGCTGATGCTCGCGCATGATGACAGAGATATTATCAATTCCTGAAGGGGTATGTTCGTATGAAATACCTTCATCCTCTAAAATTTCAAGCAATCTTCTGCCAAAACCAATTTCACGGTTTAATAAGTATTTGCTCACGTGGATGTTGCAAAAACCTTTATCCCCAGCGATTCCAACTACCGGCGTATCGCCGTGAGGACGCTCAGCTACAATGAATGTACCCTTTGCTTCAGGATTATTTGTATTCTTTACACATACAGGAATGCCTAGTTTATAAACCGGCTCTAGCGCTTCATCATGGAAGACAGAAAAACCTGCATAGGATAGTTCACGCATTTCTCTGTATGTTACTTCTTTCATTTCATGAGGCTTTTCCACAAGTCTTGGATCTACGCTATAAATAGCATCTACGTCGGTAAAGTTTTCATACAAATCAGCTTTTACTCCCGCTGCTACAATTGAGCCTGTGATATCTGACCCACCGCGCGAGAACGTAACCATGTTCCCTTCTTCAGAGTAGCCAAAGAATCCTGGAATCACCAAAATGCCCGAACGCTCTCTTAGCTGCGGTAATTTTTCATAAGACAGTGGAAGCACTCTTGCTCTTCCGGGTTCATCAGAAACAAAAATACCTGCTTCTTTTGGATTTACATAATGAGCTTCAAAACCTAAATGGTTTAAATAAGAAGCCATTACCTTTGCGTTATTATCTTCTCCACTTGCTTTTAGGCAGTCTAATAAGCGAAATGGATCGTTTTTATGTAAATCAATAAGTGATTGTAAATTCGTAATAATGTCAGTAATAATCGTTTCTGGCATAGACAAGTCCACAACGATTTCACGATAGCGATCAATTACTTGCCCAAACTCATCGACGTAATCTTCTCCAAGCTGTATTTTGGCAGAAAGTGCGATTAGCAAATCTGTCATTTTTGTATCTTCTCCGTATCGCTTGCCCGGAGCTGATACAACCACCAGCTTTCTCTCTTTATCAGACGTTACAATATGCGCAACCTGTTTAAATTTCTCTGCGCTTGCAACTGAACTCCCGCCAAACTTCGCAACCTTCATGTTTGAGACACTTCCTTACTTTGTTTTTAATATTCGATTATTGTACCATATTTTATCAAGTAGAAAAGCTTATCTATCTAACTTTTCTAAAAATTAAAGGAATACTACCGTAATTGTACTCTCATAAAGAACAAATGTCTACCACAAAAATACAAAAAGACTGATTTTACATCATGTAAAATCAGTCTTTATTTGTTATTCTGCTTTTGGCTTTTTTAATACACCTACAAGGACCGCTGTCACAATTGCACCAATTAAAATTGCTAGTGCATATAAAAGAGGATTTCCTTGTACAATTCCGATAACGAATACGCCGCCGTGTGGTGCTGGTAAACCGATGTGGAACATCATTGTTAAAGCACCTGCTACTGCAGCACCGATAACCGATGCGGGAATAACACGGCCTGGGTCAGCTGCTGCGAATGGAATCGCACCTTCTGTAATAAATGAAAGACCCATTACATAACACGTTTTACCTGTTTCACGCTCTTGGCGAGTAAATTTGTTTTTGAACAAAGTTGTCGCAATAGCCATACCTAATGGTGGAACCATACCGCCTGCCATAATCGCTGCGTGTGGTGCATAGTTTCCAGCATCAATCATTGCAATACCAAATGTAAAGGCTGCTTTATTAATAGGACCACCCATATCAATCGCCATCATACCGCCTAAGATAATACCTAATAATACTAAGTTACCTGTACCAAATCCACTTAACCAGTGCGTTAATCCTTTGTTAATTGCACTAACTGGCTCATTTACAACATAAAGCATAATCAATCCTGAGATAAAAATCCCAAATAGCGGATAAAGAAGAACTGGCTTAATTCCATCAAGCGCTTGCGGTAAACCGCTGAATAATTTCTTTAACCCCACTACTACATAACCCGCTAAGAAACCAGCGATTAAACCGCCTAAGAAACCGCCTCCGCCAGAAGCTGCTAGAAGACCTGCCACCATACCTGGAGCTAAACCAGGACGATCAGCAATACTCATTGCAATGAACCCTGCTAGTACTGGTACTAGTAAGAAGAATGCATTATCTCCGCCAATAGTTTTTAATGCCGCTGCAAATGCATTATACGTTGGATCTTTCGGCTCTGCTGAGTGAATGCCAAACATAAATGAAATGGCAATTAAGATCCCGCCCCCTACAACAAACGGAAGCATTGCGGATACACCACTCATTAGGTGCTTGTAAAACCCTGTACGCTCTGATCCTTTACTTTCTCCGCCTTCTTTGCTGCCACCGCCGCCGCTGTATACAGGAGCATCTCCTTTTAACGCGCGGTTAATTAATTCTTCAGGCTTGCGAATTCCTTCAGCTACTGGAACTTGAATGACTTTTTTACCTGCAAAACGTTCCATTTCTACTTGCTTGTCCGCTGCAACGATAATAGCGGTAGCGTTTTCAATTTCTTCCTTCGTCAACGCGTTTTTAACCCCGCTGGAACCGTTTGTTTCAACTTTGAGCGTGACATTCATGTCTTTCGCTTTTGCTTTTAAGCTGTCCGCTGCCATATATGTGTGGGCAATTCCCGTTGGACAAGCCGTTACAGCAAGCACTAATTGATCTGAAGCTGTATCTACTTCCTCTTCCGGCGCTTCATTTTCAGTTTCCTTATCATCAATTGCTTTAATGACTTCATCGATTGATGATGCTGTTAGCAACGTTTTTCGGAACGATTCGTCCATTAATAACGTAGACAAACGAGATAGTGTTTCTAAGTGAGCATTATTCGCTCCTTCACTCGCTGCAATCATGAAGAATAAGTGTGCAGGCTGTCCGTCTAATGATTCATAATCGATACCTTCTGTTGAGCGTCCAAATGCAATGGCCGGTGTTTTTACCGAGCTTGTTTTCGCATGCGGAATGGCAATGCCTTCTCCAATTCCGGTTGTACTTTGAGATTCACGATTTAAAATTGCTTCTTTATAGCCAGCTCGGTCGCTTAAGCGACCAGCTTCGTCTAATTTTCCAACTAATTCATCAATAACATCAGCTTTTGACGTGCTTTTTAAATCAAGAATGATTGTATCTTTTTTTAATAATTCAGTAATTCTCATTCTCGTTTCCCCCTACTCTACCTTTGTGATTGACACTTGTTCACGAAGCGTCTTTACATCTTCTGCTGTACATAATTCAAGTGAGAATGCTGTGGCACTTCCTGAAGCTACTCCTGTTTGAAAAGCTTCTAATAAATCCCCTTGTTTTACATAAGAAGCAATAAATCCAGCTACAAGTGAATCTCCAGCTCCAACAGAATTTTTTACCGTTCCTTTAGGGACTGTGGCACTGTAGACACCGCTTTCGTTAATAAGAAGTGCTCCATCACCTGCCATAGACACAACGACGTTTTGCGCTCCTTGTTCCACGAGCTTCTTACCGTATACTAGCGCATCTTCTGCACTGTTTACTTCTGCATCAAACAATTCTGCAAGTTCATGATGATTCGGTTTGATAAAAAACGGCTTGTGGGACACGACGTCTAGCAAAGTTTTTCCACTTGCATCTACTACAACTTTTACTCCGTTCGCTGCTGCTAGTTCAGTTAGCGTTTTATACACAGAACTTGGAAGCGTTTTCGGTATACTCCCCGCTAATACGAAGATATCGCCTTCAGTCATTTGCTTTACTTGAGTCAACAAAGACTGAAGCGCTTCGTCTGTAATAGCAGGTCCTTGACCGTTAATTTCTGTTTCTTTTTCTGTTTTTAACTTTACGTTAATACGGGTATCTCCCTCAACTCTTGTAAAAGCTGTTTCGATATTCTCCGCTTTTAAGTAGTCTTCGATATAGGTTCCTGTAAAGCCGGCTACAAAACCGAGGGCTTTATTATCAACACCTAATCGCTTTAAAACGCGAGAGACGTTAATGCCTTTTCCTCCTGGAAACTTGGCTTCATTCGTTGTGCGGTTAAGCCCGCCTTCTTCGAATGCTGAAACATGTACTACGTAATCAACGGATGGGTTCAACGTACATGTATAAATCATGATTTCACAACCTTTATGTCTGTTTTGTTTGCATACTGTATAAGTACATCGCTAGGTACGTCATTTGTTATAATTTTTGCTTCATGTAAATCGGCTATTTTCGCAAAGCTTGTTTCAAAAAATTTAGTGGAATCCGATAAAATATAAGATTCTCTAGACAGCTTCATTGCCGTTTGCTTGATCAATGCTTCTTCTGGATCAGGAGTTGTATATCCATATTGATGATGAATCCCATTCGCTCCCATAAAGCACTTATCAAAACGATATTGCTCAAGACTTAAAAGAGCTCCATTGCCAATTAAAGCGCCCGTTTTATGTTTAACAGATCCCCCAATTAAATAGAGGGTGATGCCTTGTTCTAGCATCGGGTTTAAATGCATTAAACCATTTGTCACGACAACTACATCTTTTTGCTTTAAAAAAGGAATCATTTCATACGTTGTAGTTCCTGCATCTAAAAAAATACAGTCACCTTCATTTATAATGGAAGCCGCATACTCTGCAATGTTTCGTTTATCTTGAACATTTTTAGCAGATTTTTCGATAACGCTCAGTTCGATTCGTTTACTGCGAATAAGCGAAGCGCCACCGTGAACACGTTTGAGCATTTGCTCTTCTTCTAGTTGACTTAAGTCTCTTCTAATGGTGGATTCCGAAGCGCCTGTAACTTCGATAAACTCTTGCACTTTTACAAGTTCTTTCTCTTTTAAAAGTTTTAAGATTAGTTGATGTCTCTCCGGCGTTAACATGTTCTAGCTCCTTTTTCAAAAAAGCGTTTTCATTTATTTCATGTACTTACTTTATCACGGTTTACATTCAAAATCAATCATAAAAAATCAAAAACATTCATTTTTTTAATTACAAAATAAAGTTTTTTGAACGAACAATTAGATTTGCATTTGGTTTAATAATAGTTAGTATAAAAGGAAATATGCTGGTAATTCAATAATTTGTCTACTTTTCTCATTATATGTAAAGGTTTTCTTCTACTCAATTAGCTATGACTGTTTTTGACTACTTCTTGACCGATTGAATTTTTCTGACTGAATCAGCCATAGCTTGTCCTGATTTCATAAAAGCCTACACACCAAAAAAGTTGTCCACCTTTTTGGACAACTCGAAGTGACCCATCATTTAAATAAAAACAGAAGCATATATAATATGGAAGCAAGGGCAGAAGAAATAGCTAAACTTGAGATAAAACGAACGAGTCTTTTTTTAATGAACTGCGTTAATTCGATTTCTCTTACTTGAGTTTTTTCATTTTGCATACAATAATCCCTTCTTTAATTAAAATTTCCTAGTAGCTAGAAGTTACTACTCGCAGAATATGCTTTTATGTATTGTATGCATGCGTTAAAAAAAAGATACAAAACGAACAAAAAAGCTACTCTTAGCTAGAGTAGCTTTCATCTTTCCATACATCTGCTTCAATTACTGCATCCGCTCGAATCGAATATGTATAACAAGGGCCTGTAACCATCAGCGTATTCGACTGCAGCGAGACTTTATCAATCGTCACTCGTTCATACCTTTGAATATGTCCTGCTTCATAGACGTGAAGCGTTACTGGATGATGCTCCGAGTAACTGTTCATAATGACATTTTCAATATGCTCAATCTTTTCTTTTTTCAACCCTAAAGGCTGCTTATGCGCATCGGGACTGTACATTTTCTTCATTTTCTCTAAATGCTCGGGCATTACTAACTTCGCATACTGTTTTAATTCATCTTGATACACGTTCATTCTCCCCCTTGACTCTTGCTTCTATTTTACCGAACGAACATTCTCATTGCAAAACTTTTTAATCAAAATAAAAGCAAACAATTCATTTTTTCATACTCCATAAAAACTGTCAAAAGATTTTATGTTAATAGCAGAAGCTGATTTTTAAAAAAATAATAATATCCCATCTTTAATTCGGTCTCTAGAGTTGGTATAATACATTGTCATGACTGTGTTTTCGGAGCTTTTGATGATTGGAGGTAACGTTCATGATTAATAAAATAAAAGAAATTATCCTCATTATTCTAGGGAGCCTCATTTTCGCACTGGCCATTAATTACTTTGCTATTCCAAATGAATTAGCAGAAGGCGGCGTAACCGGTGTAACAATGATTACCTATTATGTATTAGGCTGGTCTCCGGGTATCACAAACTTTATATTAAACGGGTTGCTGGTACTGATCGGGTACAAATTGCTTCATAAACGTGTGATTGCTTACACAATTATATGTATCATTTTCACGTCTCTATTCCTACATATAACCGAAGGACTGGGAAATCCTCTTGACGATACGCTACTAGGGGCTATTTTTGCTGGTATTTTAGCTGGTGTAGGACTCGGACTTGTGTTTAGAGGCGGCGGAACTTCCGGAGGCTCTGCAGTTATTGCCCGCTTAGCTAATCAATATCTAGACTGGAATATTAGCAAAACGATGCTGGCAATTGATTTATTAGTTGTAGCAAGCGCTTATTTTGTCATCGGTGGAGAAAAGACGATGTATACGGTTATTTCTCTTTACATCGGAACGAAGGTGCTTGATTATATCATTGAAGGACTCAACCCTCGCAAAGCAATCACTATTATTTCACACCGTTCAGCTGAAGTAGCCGAACAAGTCAATAAAAAGATGCAGCGCGGCGTCACTGTCTTTTCTGCTCATGGAAGCTATACAAAAGAAGCAAAAGACGTATTGTACGTAGTTGTGAACAAACAAGAACTGCTAGAATTAAAGCGCATTATTCATAAAGTCGACGAACAAGCTTTTGTGGTCGTACACGACGTGCGCGACGTCTTTGGAGTAGGTTTTACCATTCCAAAAGCCAGTTGAAAACCCGCTGTAAAAAAGCGGGTTTTTTCTATTATATATGTTTGCGCTGAAAATACAGTAAACCTGCTGCTACAAAAAGCAGAAAGCTGCTTATAACAACCACTAAGAAATTCTGTGTAGTCAGCATCAACCCCCATGATGCTTTTCCGGTTACACCTAACATTCCATACATTGGCTGAGTCCATGGGTACCAGGGGCCAAATCGTTCAGAATTAGCAACGAATAAATTCGGTAGTGTTAAAATGACGTTGACTGTTAAAGATGCTCCAAAACTAGAAAGTGCCATTGACACAGCTAGCATAAACGCTAGAATTGGCAACACTGCAACCCAGCCGCCTAGCATATTTCCAGCTATCATTTTTAGTGGAATAGCATTTGGATAGTCTTTCAACATGCTAACTCCTAATAAAACAACAAATACAAGCACTTGAAGAATTCCCATGAAAGCTGCTGCTGTAATCAATTTTGCTCCGTATACTGATGTTCTTGTCACAGGAAGAGATAATAATTGCTTCCACCCTCCCGCTTCGTGTTCATACCGACAGATGAACGATGTTACTAACCCGCCAATTAACGGATAAAACAGTAAGCCGTGAACATTGGCAATCAAAGCATCTGCCATTAACCATTTCATCCTCCCGCTTGGCATTGCCTGATCACCTACAAAAAGGATAGCAGCGATAAGAATGGGACTAACAAAAAGGTAAGTCCAGGCTTTTGTTTTAAACAATTTAAACCATTCTATCTTGCATAATGGCCACAACATTTAGGCCACATCCTTTTTGATAAAGTGAAGAGCACCTGCAGCATATAAAAAAACGCCGATAATTACACCTGTTATCATATACGTATTCCGATAATCGGAAAACACTAGCATTGGCCATTGCCAGAAAAACCAGCTCGGCAATTCTCTCATACCACTCATTGTCACACTCATCACAATACCTAGTGCAAGAGAACGGCTTTGATTTTTAAAAAGCATAGATAGCCATATTTGAATAGCTACAAACGGAATAGCCGAAAAGAACGGATAAAAGGTATAAACAAAAAGAGTTTTCCAAGAAGGAGGCAGACCAAATCCTAACCACCACCCTAGCCCAAATATACCGATTAATAGAACAGCAGAAGCGATAAGTAGCATAAACATAACTACTACAAATTTTGCTGTATAAACACTCAGTCTGCTCACAGGTAAGCTCAGCAGCTGCTTCCATGAGCTTCTATGATATTCAATATGCGCTACATTTGAAGCAAGAATCGTTCCTCCCAGTAAAAAAGCTATTGGAAGCGTGATGTTTAGTTCATGCAAAAGACCTTCCCACACATTCGGATTTTGCTGAATTAAATATTCATATCGAACGCTATAATCAACTAGCGTTAAGCCAATTACACCCGCTGGACCTAAAAATAGTAAAAACCAGAGCCATTTTCTTTTTAACTTTATACACTCAGCCTGCAGTATTTTTGTGAACATATCCATTCTCCTCGCTCGTCAGCTTTAAAAAGATATCTTCTAATGATTTCGATTTTTCTTCAACTCGGTAGATTGAGACATTTTCTTGCACAAGCTGATAAACAAGATGTGCCACTTGCTCATGATCAATATAATCTAAAAGAAGACTGTGTTTATCGATAGTAGGTACAAAGCCGCTTGCTAATAGGATCGTTTTGGCCTTCTCTATCTCTCCCGTTGTAAATGCCACTTGATGCTTAGCCTTTTTGCGAAGCGATTCAATCGATCCATTAAATAGCATCTTTCCTTTTGTAATAATACCTACTTGAGTCGCTAAATGGTCAATTTCATAGAGTAAATGACTTGAAATCAATACGGTAACTCCATTTTTTCCTGGCATTTCTTTAATTAATGAACGAATTTCTTGAATTCCTGCAGGATCCAGTCCGTTGGTTGGTTCGTCTAAGATTAATAAACGAGGATTTCCGAGGAGTGCAGAAGCAATACCAAGCCGCTGTTTCATCCCAAGAGAAAAGCCTTTGACTGGACGATTTGCTTCTTTTGTTAATTTTACAATATTCAGTACTTCATCCACTCTGTTTTTAGATACACCTAGTATTTTGCGAAGTACCTCTAGATTTTCTCTTGCAGTTAAATGCGCATAATAGGAAGGGCTCTCTACAAGTGAACCTATCTTTTTTAAGGTCTGAATATGCTGCCTGTGATTTTTTATTCTTTCTCCAAACAGCTCGATTTCCCCGCTCGTTGGCTTCATTAGCCCGAGCAGCATTCGAATCGTTGTCGTCTTTCCTGCTCCATTAGGTCCTAAAAAACCGTATATTTCTCCTTCTTTAATGGATAAATTCACTTCATTTACAGCTTCTGCTCCTTTAAATAATTTTATCAGCTGAGTCGTTTTAACAATTTCCACTTTTATCACCTCTCCTTTACTATAAACAGCCAAAGTTAAGGGAGAGGAAAAGAAAGGTTAAAATTCGTTTAAAAAAGCGAGTGAATTAATCACTCGCTTTGTACACAATTTGAATATCCGTTCCATGTTTTGTAGAATGAATTGACCACGTTAACCCCATTTCTTTAATCATCGCATCCACAATCGCTAGACCTACACCATTTTGCTTCGTATGGCTATTCTTTTTAAAGCCTGACCCTTTATCAGAAATGGTAAGAGAAGATAAACCATGCTCTTGAACAAGTCGAAAGCCAATAAAGTTACCTTCTTTAGCATGACGAATGACATTTTGACATAAATTATCTATTATTCTTTCTAACCACTGAACATCTCCGCGCCAATATATGGACTGAGAAGGCAGTTGAATATCCACTTCCATATGCTCTTCTTCAAATAGTGGATACCACTGTGCAATGCTTTTTCTAAGAAATCGAGCCATATCAACTTCCTCTTCCCGATATGGATATTTTCCATTTAACAGCAGCGTATAGGAAAATAAATTATCTATTAAATCACTAACAAATTCTACTTTCGTATCAATTAACTCAAGAGATTGTTGAACGTTCAAGGCCATTTCTTCGTTTTTCAGCTGATAAATATGAGTTCGAACAGTCGTGAGCGGTGTTCGTAAGTCATGCGATAGACTCATAATTAAGTCTTGCCGCAGCTGTTCTTCTTGCTGCTCTCGGTTCCGGCTTTCATGAAGCTGTTTAACCATTTGATTAAACGATTGTTCTAGCTGACCAATTTCATCCGTGGACTCAGATACAACAGGCAAGGGAATTCCTTGCTCGTCTTTGTTGTTCATAGCAGCTTGTAACGCTCGCAGCCTTTTTCGAATTCGAAGAAAAAAGAATAGAGAAAGTACAATAAAAGAAAGCACAATGATAAAAACAAATCCTAAATAAATATTATAGTAGGCTGGGTCTAGCCTTTGAATAGGAGGCTCAACGGCTTTTTCTGGCACTTCAATGACCATAAAACCTTGCTTTTTATCTGTTCCAATAAAGGTAAAAACCGTATACGGATCGTTTCCGTATCGTTTTTTTATGAATTCAGCCGTATAAGAAGCGGACCATTTCTTCGGGAGTGATTCACTGTAAGGAAGGGGAAGCTGCGTTTGTCCAGCTTCGTTTACCCAGAACATTGAAGCTTCAGGGTATTTTTCTTTTAATAATTTTAACTTTTGATTAATTGTTTTCTCATTTGCTCCTTCTAGCTTTTGGGCTTCTTCATTCCACATTTGTTCGTAGTAGCTTTTTCCTTTATACTCTTCATTTAATAATCCTTGAATATGCATAAAAGGAACGGTGATCAGCCATGAGCCTGCAAAAAATGATACCGGTATAATTAGTACAGCTGCAATCATAATTAAGATATACTTCGTGACAAGAGACTGTGTAACGTTCATTGCTTCACCCTGTAGCCAATCCCTCGTATTGTTTCAATAATTTCAGGCTTAGCTGCATTTTTCTCCAATTTTTCTCGCAAATAGCGAATATGTACCATTAATGTTTTATCTCCTTCTATATAACGCTCTTTCCATACCCCTTCATAAATTTGTTCTTTTGTTAAAATTTGATTTAAATGCTGAAGAAAATAAGTAAAAATATAAAATTGCTTACCTGTTAAACTAATTTCTTCACTTGTCTCTCTGTTCATCACGCGATAGTCTCTCATCGAAATATGCAAATGTTTTAAAATAAGCTCTTCTTTCTTTCTTGAAAATCTTCTTAACAATACTTCAAGCCTTGCAAGCAGCTCTTCTGGATGAAAGGGCTTTGTGACATAGTCATCGGCAAACTCTAGCCCCATGATCTTATCTTCTAAAGCTGTACGAGCCGAAAGCATTAAAATTGGGACATCAGGTGCTAGTTTTTTAAGCTTTTTTCCCACTGTAAATCCATCTAATCCAGGAAGCATTACATCTAAAATGACAATATCCGCTTGTTCAATAAACTGACTGGCGATATCTCCTGATTGTAACCAAGTAACTTCATAGTTTTGCTTTTTAAGCTCATTTTGAATCATTAATCCAATTTCTTCATTGTCTTCAATATATAAAACGTAATTCATATGCACACCCCTTTACTTCTTTTTCCATTTTATCGAATTCTTCTTAGCAGTAAAAGACAAAAAAGCTAAAAGGCGACGCCTTTTAGCTTTTTTCTTTACACGTCCATTTGATTAACAGACCGCAGTGCGTTAATCCTCCTCCAAACCCATAGAGAATAAGAAGGTCATTATCCTGTACTTTTCCTGTCATTATTCCTTCGTTTAAAGCAAGCGGAATAGAAGCTGAAGATGTATTTCCGCAGTATTGCACACTCGTTAAGGTTTTATCCATTGAAACACCTGTTTTAGCACAAATAGCTTCAATCATTCGAAGGTTTGCACTGTGCGGAATAAACCAATTTACATCAGAAAGGGAAATGGAAGTATTCTTTAATAATGCTTCTACTCCTTTTGGAATCGTTCGGACAGCAAAGCGATATACTTCACGCCCGTTTTGAACTAAATTTCCACTGAAATTAATTTCTTTTCCGGAAAGAGTGTTAGATAAATTAGAACGGTATAAATTTACGCCTCCGCTTCCATCCGTTCCGTAATGAGAGCCTAAGAAACTCGGATTATGCTCATCGTACTCTACAAGCATGGCTCCCGCTCCGTCACCAAACAGCACACATGTGGCCCGGTCCGTATAATCTGTAATTTTCGACATGACTTCAGCACCAATAACTAAAATCTTTTTATGCAATCCCGACGTCACTAAGCCGTTCGCCACATGAAGGCCATATGTAAACCCGGCGCATGCTGCACTTAAATCAAATGCAGCAGCTTGCTCAATATGAAAGTAATCTTGAATCTGACATGCTACGCTAGGAAAAAAGTGATCCGGCGTTGTTGTCGAAACAATAATTGCATCTACATCTTCTATTTTTACATCATATCGGTTGAGCAAATTTTTTACGGCTTGAATAGCAAGCGTGGACGTGTATTCGCCTTCCCCTGCAATTCGTCGTTCTTTCATTCCCGTACGCTGTACAATCCATTCGTCACTTGTATCAACCATTTCTTTTAAATGGTCGTTCGTTAATTTTTGCTTTGGTGTATATATCCCCATTCCCGTGATTCTAGCTTTTGATTGTATCATTTCTCCACCTCAAATCAGTTGATACTTAATTATAACATCTACCTTTAATATCTGGTACTAATTTATTAATAGATAAAAAGCGCAAAGGCATACCCTTCACGCTTTTTATTAAATAGAATAATCTTCTGGAATAAATACCTTTAGCTGCTTAGGCTTTACATACACCTGATCTCCGACTTGAAGGCTGAGGACTTTATAGTGCTCTTTGCTCAATTCAGCTTCTAAAAATTCTTCTGCATCTTCTCTTTTTAATTCAATTTGCACGATAGGCCCTATCACATGAATATGGCTAACGGTTGCAGAAACAGCATCTGCGCTTGTTTTTAACTTTTCAAGGTGAATATCATGAGGTCGTACATATCCAACAGCTGCTTCTTCATTTCTTCCGCTAAATTCTGGAACAGCCATTTCAAAGCTTCCTTGTTTTAGTCTTCCTTTATGAATGCGGCCCTTGAATAAATTGACGTTCCCTAAAAAATCGTATACAAATGGACTGTTAGGATAATCATATACTTCCTCAGGACTTCCAATCTGCTCAATTTTCCCGTTGTTCATCACAACAATACGATCGGCCACATCTAAAGCTTCTTCTTGATCATGCGTAACGAAAATACTCGTAATATGAAAATTATTATGCAATTTACGCAGCCATCTGCGCAAATCCTTGCGAACTTTTGCATCCAGAGCGCCAAAAGGTTCATCTAGTAGCAGTACTTTCGGTTCTACTGCTAACGCTCGAGCAAGCGCTACTCGCTGGCGCTGTCCGCCCGATAATTGAGAGGGATAGCGATTTGCAAGCGGCTCTAGTTTAACAAGCTGCAGCAGCTCGGTTACTTTCTTGGTAATGGCTGTTTTAGAAGGCCTTGTTTTTTTATGTCGTACTTTTAAACCATACGCAATGTTATCAAACACAGTCATATGCCTGAACAAAGCATAGTGTTGAAAAACAAACCCTACATTCCGCTCTTTTGGATTTACGTGCGTAATTTCCTTTCCATCAAATAAAATAGCTCCTTGATCAAGATGTTCAAGACCGGCAATGATACGAAGCAAAGATGTTTTTCCAGAACCGGACGGACCGAGTAAAGCTACTAATTCACCCGTTTGAATATCAATGTTAATAGAATCCAGCGCTTTAAAATCACCAAAGTTCTTTGATACGTGCTTAATATGGATACTCATCTCATAAGCTCCTTCCTATTTAAATATGTTTGGCTTTCCACTCAATAATGTTTTTTAAAGTTAATGTAAAAATAGCTAAAACTGACATTAAAGATGCTACCGCAAACGCTGCTGCAAATTGATATTCATTGTAGAGAATTTCAATATGAAGAGGCATCGTATTTGTCATTCCTCGAATGTGCCCAGACACAACGGAAACAGCTCCAAACTCCCCAATCGCCCGCGCATTACATAAAATAATGCCATATAATAAGCCCCATTTAATATTAGGTAACGTCACTAGAAAAAAAGTTTTGAAACCGCTGGCTCCTAACGTTAACGACGCTTCTTCTTCGGCTGACCCTTGAGCTTGCATGAGTGGAATCAATTCTTTGGCAACAAACGGAAGCGTTACAAAAAGAGTAGCTAATATAATACCGGGAATAGCAAAGACAATTTTAATATCTTGATTAAACAACCATTCTCCGAATAACCCTTGTGCACCAAATAATAAAATAAAAACCAATCCAGCAATAACAGGCGAAACAGCAAACGGCAAATCAATAAGCGTAATTAAAATATTCTTTCCTTTAAAATCAAACTTTGTAATTAACCATGCAGCTACTACGCCGAAAACGGCATTTAAAGGAACGGTAATAAGCACCACAATTAGCGTTAGTTTAATAGCAGCCAAAGCATCCGGATTCGTAATTGCAGCGAGATACGTTTCCAACCCTTTTTGAAAAGCTGTCATAAAAATGGTGATGAGCGGGAGCACTAAGAATAGAGCTAAAAAAGCCAGTGCAATAAATGTAAGCAGCCACTGAACGACTTTGGGCTCTTTTAAACTAGAATGATTAAGTTTAACAGTCGTTTTTGCATGCTGCATTGGAACATGTCCTGCCAATGTCATCCCTCCTTAACTATGTACAAATTTACGATTTGTCCACCATTGAATAATATTAATAAGTAATAACAGAAAAAATGATACAACGAGCATGACTGATGCAATAGCAGTAGCGCCCGCATAATCGTACTGCTCGAGTTTTGTCATAATAATAAGCGGCGTAATTTCAGTTTTCATCGGCATATTTCCAGCAATAAAAACAACTGACCCGTATTCTCCAAGCGCTCTTGCGAATGAAAGAGAAAAACCTGTTAAAATAGCAGGCACCAGCTCTGGAAAAATAACTTTTTTGAACGTTTGCATTCGGCTGGCTCCTAAACTAGCAGATGCTTCTTCGATCTCTGCATTGAAGTTTTGCAATACTGGCTGCACCATTCGGACAACAAACGGCAGACCAATAAACGTCAGAGCGATAATAATTCCGATAGGCGTAAATGCGATTTTAAACGTAAATAATTGACCAATCCATCCTTTCGGGACGTAAAGAGTGGTCAAGGCAATGCCGGCAACAGCCGTTGGTAAAGCAAACGGCAAATCTACAAGTCCATCAATAAACCTCTTTCCAGGAAAATGATATCTCACTAATACCCATGCAATAATGGTTCCAAAAATAACATTAATAATGCCTGCTGCAAATGCTGCTCCAAAACTTAATTTATATGATGCTACTACTCTAGCGTCTGTAACAGTTTTAATAAAGTCGCTCCATCCCATAGATGCCGTATTTAAAAAAATCATAGCTAACGGAAAAAGCACAAGGATACTTGCATAAAACATCGTAAAACCTAAAGAAAGCCCAAATCCAGGTAAGATGCTTTTCTTTTTCTTCTGTCGTTGTAACACGCTCACGTCTTACACCTCTCTCTGCTTTCAAGATACATGTACACAGAAGATACGAATTACCATTCGTATCTTCCTCATTTACTTTTTTTAATGCATCATATTACTTTGGCTGATAGATCTGATCGAATGTTCCTCCATCGTTAAAATGAGTTTCTTGAGCTTTTTTCCAGCCGCCAAAATCTTTAATGGTGACTAGGTTAAGAGAAGGAAATTGATCTTTGTGTTTCTCTAATACCTTTTCATTTCGAGGACGATAGTAGTTTTCCGCTGCGATTTCCTGACCTTTTTCTGTATATAGATATTTCAAGTATGCTTTTGCTACCTTTGTTGTGCCTTTCTTTTCAGCTACTTTATCTACTACAGCAACAGGCGGTTCTGCTAAAATACTCAATGACGGTGTTACAATTTCAAATTTATCTTTTCCTAGCTCATTTAACGATAAGTAAGCTTCATTTTCCCATGCAATTAACACGTCTCCAATGCCCCGTTCTACAAACGTAGTTGTCGCTCCGCGTGCGCCTGAGTCTAACACTTCGACATTTCCATAAAGTTTACTCATGAAGTCTTCAATCTTTTTGTTATCTCCGTTATATTTATTCTTCGCGTATGCCCAAGCTGCTAAATAATTCCAGCGTGCACCTCCAGAAGTTTTTGGATTGGGTGTAATAACGGATGTACCTTTTTTCGTTAAATCATCCCAATCTTTAATTCCCTTTGGATTTCCTTTACGAACTAAAAAAACAATTGTTGATGTGTATGGTGTAGAATTATGAGCCAATTCTTTTTCCCAGTCTTTGTTTAATAATTGGCGAGTTTGAGCGATTTCATCAATATCATAAGCAAGCGCCAGCGTTACTACATCCGCTTCCAAACCGTCAATAACTGCCCGGCCTTGCTTACCAGAGCCACCGTGTGATTGCTTGATAGTAACGTCTTGCCCTGTTTTATCTTTCCAATAAGATGCAAAGCTCTTATTGAACTCCTGATAAAGCTCACGTGTAGGATCATATGAAACGTTTAAAAGCTCTACTGGTTTTTTTGAATCGTTTTTACTCGCAGAACTATCTTTCCCTGCTGTTTCAGTAGATTTCCCATTGCCGCAACCTGCTAGCACGACGAGCAGTGCTGTTAGCACCATTAAAAACTGAACTGCTTTTTTCTTCATGTTTTACTCCCCTTTTTATAAAAAAATACAAAAAGGCCGCTATCTCTTTGAAAAGAGAAGCAGCCTTCAGTTAGTCTGATCAGCGTATATGCTCTTAAATTATTCTTATTAAATTTATTCGTAAGAATAAAAAGAAGATACTTTCTGAAAAGACAATTTATTCTTGTTTTTATAATAAACACACTTTACCTATTAGTCAACTAGGTTTTTAATCTTTTTTACACTTATTTTAGTTCTTTTTACGTGTTTTCCTTACTTACTGCGTGCCTGATACTCTTTTTCTAAGTCAGAGAGCGTGAGTTCAAAAAGATGATGGTTTTCTTTTTTGTAAACCCCTTTTTTCAATAACTCTTCAATGAGGTATTGTTTTCTTTGCCGCACCGCTGCTCGTAATAAATTTTCCATCTTTTCTCCTCCTATTATATTAATTTAAGAATAAAAAAAGACTTCTAACACAGGTCAGAAGCCTTCGGTAATCCGGTCAGCACAGGAATGAAACTGTCAGATTTTCATAATTTTAAAAAGTATAAAGCTGCTTCTTTAGCAGCTTTATACTTCTCATCGTCATACTCGTACAACCTATAACTCAATTTTAATTCGAAAAATTCTAAATTTTTGACCGGAAAGAAAATCAATTTTTCTTCGAATACGCACGTTTTCTATATTTAATACAGTACTTGCTTGCCCCGCCGTCAAGCATTCGCTAGCTAGGCTGGCCCTTCAGTTTCTCTAAATACGTATTTAAATAGGCTTATTTGTGGCTTGCTACTTTGCTTTTAGCTAAAAAGCGGTTTTTTTCCGTGCTGTCCACTTGAGTAATTTGTCCGTCGTGAAGAGTAATTAGTACAGATCCATAGTTGATTTCAGTTAGTAATTTAACAATATAATCTAATTTTTCTTGTGTAATTGAGGCCATTTTATCATTCTCCTATTCATAGATAAATTTATATTTTAGTTGCAGTTGAATAAACAGAGCGAACAACATCTATAAGTACTTGTATAATGTGCAGAAGATAAATACATGGTAATCCTCCCCATATGTTCAGTTGAAGATTGAGATTTTAATGACCACAACCAATGTACAGAAAAGGCCCACACTAGTAGCGAACAAGTATGAGCCTTCGGTTGACCGATCAGCTTCTTTAGCATCCCAATTTTTTCAAAAGATTTATACTATCTATATTATTTACACTTTACCTATATGTCAAGTAGGGATTAAAAAAATAAATAGATATTATTAAATTTTTTTATATCTTTGACCTAATAAAAAAGACTCATCTGCATGAACTTACACAGACGAGTCTTTTTTAGCCCTATTTTTTTGGATAGGCAGGGTTACCGTAAAAATGCTTCCTTGTTCTTTTTTGCTTTCAACACGTATTGCGCCCTCATGCAGCCGAACAATTTTTTTTGTAATGGCTAGACCGAGGCCGCTTCCTTTTAACGTTCTCGATTTATCTACTTTATAAAAGCTTTCAAAAATATATTTTTGATCTTCTTCGGCAATACCAATTCCATTATCCTTTATTTTCACGTCTATTTCTTCGTTTTTTAGAGAAATGGATATTTTCACAAATCCATTTTCAGGCGTATATTTAATAGCATTTGTTACTAAATTTAGCCAAACTTGCTCCAACAAATCTTTATCTGCTTCCATTTGAACATTGGATAAATCAAGGTCAATTTCTATGTTCTTTTTTGTCCACTGAGGTTCTAAAGCCATGACCACATGCCTGATTTGTTCATCTAACCGGTATTGCTGCAGCATTAGCGTTTGATGTTCAGAGTCTAGAGAAGCAAGCTTTAGCAAATTGGAACTAAGCTGAGAAAGTCTTGTACTTTCTTTTTCAATAATCGTTAAATATTGTATCTTTTTATCTTCACTGACGATATCATCTTTAAGTGCCGCTGAAAAACCACGAATAGAGGTCAGCGGTGATTGAATCTCATGCGAAACGCTAGCAATGAACTCTTGCCTCATCGTTTCTATTTTGTTTAATTCTTTAGTCATTTGATTAAAATTTTTAGTTAACAGACCGATTTCATCATTCGCTGCGTGCTCGACTTGCACATTGTATTCGCCTTGTCCGACAACTTTCATCGCTGTACTGAGACGCTTAATCGGTTTAATAATAATCGTTGAAACATATGCAAATAATACAATACCTACTAATAAAATTGTAATAAGCTGGATATTTTGAACATCTTGAATAACTGAAAATTGCCGCTGTGGATGTGACTGAATAAATAGAGCATACGACCGTCCATTTTCTTTAAAAGGAAGACCCACTACGTTTGGCTGTGGACGATCACCTTTTTCCTCGTTTAAATTAGAATAACGCTTCCCGTCTAATACTTGATCTACTTCTTGCGGTGTAATTGGAATAGGCGGTCCTGGCTGTCCTAATACTTTTTCTTCATGCTGATCATCAATAATAATAAACGAAAAATGAATGAATGATGAATTAGATAAAAACCTTGCAGCTTTGTCGGAGTCTTCTGCTCCGTACAAATCGATAAAATCTTCTCCCATCTTCACCATATCCTGACCTAATCGCATTTCGAGCTTCTGCTTGCTAAGAAATGTCGTGACGACAACGGTAATCACAACGCTCAATAAAATTGTAATGATGAACGACAGAACCAGCTTTACATAAATTGATTTCACGTTAACACCCTTCTGCTCTATAGCCTAGTCCGCGAATTGTTTTAATTTCCATACCGACGTTTTTCATATGATTAAGCCTCTCTCGCAGACGTTTTATGTGAACGTCTACCGTGCGCTCATCGCCTTCATAATCATATCCCCAAATTAATTGAATAAGCTGATCACGAGTAAAAATCTTTCCTGGAGAACTAACTAACGTAAACAGTAATTCAAACTCTTTTAACGGCAGCTGTTCGCTTGTTTCTCCTGCACTCATCTCTAATTTGGTACGGTCTAGTTTTATATTCCCCATATAGATTACATTGTTAGCTTCTACTCGGTACCTGCGTAAAAGAGCCTTTACACGAGCAACCATTTCCTGAGGATCAAAAGGTTTCACGACATAGTCGTCTGTTCCAATATCAAATCCTTTTAGCTTATCATGCGATTCGCCTCTAGCTGTTACCATTAAAACCGGTATATCAAAATACTCCTTAATTTCCTTTGTTAGTTCCCATCCGTCTTTAAATGGCATCATGATATCAACGACCGCTAGATCAATTCGAAACTCTTCCATTTTCGCCCACGCTTCTTCACCATCTGCTGCTTTTATAATTTTAAATCCTTGATTTTCTAAATATAATGATATCAGCTCTCGAATATGTTGATCATCATCTGCAACTAATATTTGAATCATACATGTCTCTCCCTATTCCTAAGTTTGTCCAGCTTTTACGCACAGTAAGCTCTCTGTTTATAGTAAACAGAGAGCCACATAAGATCATACAATGATTTTATACTTCAAATATGAACTGAATATGAACAAACTGATTAACTCTTATTAGCTGAAGTTGTTTGCTCGTTCTTTTTCTACAATTCCTTCCAAATACGATAAAAACGTTTGACGTAAATCTTTACGCTTTAACGCCACTTCTACCATTGCTTTCATATAGCCTATCTTATCTCCAATGTCAAAGCGCTGTCCTTCCAGTTCAAGAGCAAACAGCCGCTCTTTTTCACATACTACACGCAGTGCATCTGTTAATTGTAATTCATTTCCTACCCCTCTTTCAATCGTTTTTAGATAAGAAAAAATAGAAGGGTTTAAAATGTAGCGGCCCATAACGGCAATAGTTGACGGAGCTTGTTCTATTGATGGTTTTTCGATCAAGTCACTCACTTCATGAAGGCTACCGGATTTATTTTTTGGCTGAATGATTCCGTATTTCGATACCTCTTCAACATCCACTTTTTGAACTCCGATAACTGATTGATTAGTCGTTTCATACGCTTGGATCATCTGTTTGAGCGCAGGTTCTTCAGAAGTCATAATATCATCTCCAAGAAGAACGGCAAACGGCTCATCTCCAATAAACTACTCGGCACAAAGAATAGCATGACCGAGTCCTAACGGCTCTTTTTGACGAATATAGTGAATGCTGGTCATTGATGAGATCGTTTGTACTTCTTTTAACATGTTAAACTTGTGTTTCTCTTCAAGCATTTGCTCTAACTCAATTGATTTATCAAAATGGTCTTCAATTGATTTTTTGTTTCGTCCTGTAATAAAAATAATACTTTCAATTCCTGATTTCACAGCTTCTTCTACAATATATTGTACAGCAGGCTTATCGACAATTGGCAGCATTTCTTTCGGCTGCGCTTTTGTCGCTGGCAAAAATCGAGTTCCTAAACCGCCTACTGGAATAACTGCTTTTTTTATCGTCATATATGAATCCCTCTTTCTTTTTTAGTAGTAAATACAAATAATTTAGTACCAATAAAGTTGATACCGACACTTGCGATTGTAATTAAAAGTTTACTGATTAGCAGCGGTATATCCCATTTATTATATAGAACAGTCAATAGAAATGATGTTAGGGATAAAGTGATCAAATTTACGATTACGAATAAAATCACTTCACGCTTACTGCTTTTTTCTTTTCTCTCAAACGTCCATTTGCGATTCATGACATAACTGTTTAAAATGCCCGCACTGTATGAAATCCACTGCGCTAGTATGTAGTTAACACCGATTGTTGTTAAAAGTGCGTATACTACAAAATCAATCAGTGTATTTACAACTCCTACTAACGCAAATTTAATAAAAGATATCCATTTGTTAGTCACGAAGTGATACTTCCTTGCGTGTTTCAAGCTGATACTTTTCACGGACAATATAGAGTGGACGATTTTTTGTTTCATCGTAGATGCGGCCAATATATTCTCCAATCATCCCAAGAATAATTAAAATGATGCCGCTAAAGAATAGCTGAATGACAATTAATGACGACCACCCGGTGATGGTGCTGTCTGTAAATAACTTCAAATACAGCACCACTAAAAGATAAATAAAACCGATACCAGATAGAGTTACACCAGCATAGCTAGCTAGCTTTAATGGTTTATATGAAAAAGATGTAATGCCATCCATTGAAAGCTTCAGCATCTTTTTCAAAGGGTATTTCGACTCCCCGGCCAAACGCTCGTCTCGCTCATATTCTACTGCTATTTGCTTAAAGCCAACCCAGCTTACTAATCCGCGAACAAAGCGATTTTTTTCTTGAATGCTATTCATTTGATTGCACACTTTGCGATCTAGCAAACGGAAATCCCCTGTATCAAGCGGAATATCAATATCGGTCATCGCACGTAAGAAGCGATAAAACATAGCAGCCGTTTGTTTTTTAAAGTATGTTTCTCCTTTTCGCTTTGTACGCTTAGCGTATACAACGTCAAACCCTTGCTTCCATTTTTCAATCATCTCTAAAATCAATTCGGGCGGATCTTGCAAATCAGCATCAATCACAACGACCGCCTCTCCTCTTGCATAATCCATACCAGCTGTAATAGCAATTTGATGACCAAAGTTACGGGCAAAATCTAATAAAACAACCGCTGGGTCTTGCTCACTGTACTCTTTAATGATTTCTGCTGTTCGATCTCTACTGCCGTCGTTCACGAAAAGAAGCTCGTAAGCTTCTTTCGTTGAACGCATCACTTCTGTGAGACGGCGGTAGGTTTCATGAATCACTTCTTCTTCGTTGTAGACAGGAACAACAATAGAATATTTAACAATTGAACTCATGCTCATGCCCTCCTTATTTAAGCGTTATTTCGTATAGTGTTCCGTTTCCAGATGGCCCTTGCTGAGCACTTGATGAAGTAGACTGCCATTTGGAAGAAGGAATCTCCTTACTATTTTCTTTAATCCACGTGATAACGTCAGATTGACCTCCCTTGCCCATTCCAGACAAGTAGAAATATTTCACTTCACCTTTTTTAATCATGGCTTTTAATTTACTTACCGTTAAAATTGGATCTGAACCGCTAAATCCACCCATTGCCATTACTGGCTTGCCCGTTTTGATAATGTAAGGCGCAGCTGAAGTTGAATCCGTTGTGGCAAATAAATATTTTTCACCTGTATTATTTTTTGTTAAATAGTTTAGTAGCTTTTGGTTTACTTCTGCGTTCATCCCTCCGCTTTTTCGTTTTAAAGATGATGATTTGCTTGAAGAGCTATTTGGCATTTGACTATTATTGGATAAACCGCCTGGCATTTGCATTTGACCACTGTTTGAAGAACCGCTTGGCGGCTGCATTTGACCATTATTGGACGAACCGCCCGGCATTTGCATTTGACCGCCGTTCGATGAACCGCTTGGCGGCTGCATTTGATTGTTCGATGATGAATTGCTGCTAGAGCTTCCTGGAGGCTGCATGTCGTTAAAGCCAGACTGTTTGCTATTTGTAGCTGTGCTTGGAGGTCCTCCCATACCGCTTGAAGAATCAGGACCTGCTGCTGGAAGCATGCTATTTCCACCATAAATAATTGGTGTCATCGCCCAGTACGCCGGCATTGCAAGTAAGACAACCATCGCTGCGGCTCCTAGGTAATTCGTCAACAAATTTTTACGCTGTTTACGAACAGCTAAAACAAGAGCTAAAATGACGCCCAGTGCTCCTACCCCTGCAATTGGCGCTACACCGATTGAGCTGACATAAGGAGACATAATATATACTTGAAGTGCTGCTGTTGTTAAAATACCACCTGGCAGCAGCCATGATTTCCAGCCATTACGCTGTTTGTACATGCTCCATAAAGCTACTGCTCCCGCTCCGGCAAATGCAGCGATTGGAGGTGCCAGCATAATTAAATAATACTGATGGAAAAATCCTGCGATACTAAAAAAGACAGCTACTGGTAGCAGCCACGCTAACCAAAATAAACTTTCTTTTTGTTTTGTCGTGTAAGGCCCTTTAAATTTTACTCCAGCAAATAGACCCACGATTGAAAAGATTACAAATGGTAATAACCAGCTGATTTGATCTGATAACCCTTTTTGGAATAGTCGGAATGGACCAGGATTCCCCGTGTTGAACATTCCGTTTTGATTCCCTCCGCCTGGAGCCTGCATCTTTTGAGAAGAGCTGCTCTTTCTTTGATTTGAGCTTTGTGAAGAATCAGCACTTGAATTACTATTTTGTTTTGTTTCACTGCTTGCTGTTTGCTGCTGAGTTTGAGCAGGCTGTTTATGACTGCTTCCCGTCACGCTTGTATTTCCAGTTAAACGATTAATACCGTTATATCCGAAAGCAAGCTCTAGAACTGAATTTGTTTGACTGCTTCCCATATAAGGTCGCTTATCAGCAGAAGTAGAATCTACCACAACTGCCCATGAGACAGAAACGGCGAGCATTAGTGCAGTCGCTGTTGTTAAAAAAGCAATTTTCTTTTTCCAAGTGATTTTGGTTGCCACTACATAGAAAACATAAAATGCTGGTAAAACCATGTATGCTTGAAGCATTTTCATATTAAATGCAACACCAATCATCGCAAAAGCTGCTAACACCCAGCCAAATTTAGCCGTACGCACAGCACGAAATAACATCCATATTGCTACTAGTAATGTAAATACAAGCATACTATCGATATTATTTGTTCGGCTTACCGCCGGTACAATGGGCGTTAGAGCCATGGCAAGAGCAGCAAATCTCCCAGCCCATACGCCAAACGTACGTTTTACGAGTACGTATAGTAAAAGGACTGAACCGATGCCAGCTAATGCTTGCGGTAGAATGACGCTCCATCCGTGAAACCCAAATATTTTGGCACTAATTGTCTGAATCCAAAACACAACCGGCGGCTTATCAATCGTTACATAGCCTCCTGGATCAAAAGATGCGTAAAAGAAATTATGAAAACTTTGAAGCATACTTTTGACAGCTGCCGTGTAATAAGCGTTGGCGTATTCATCTGTCCAAATTTTAAATAAGTTCAAAAATGCTGCAATTAAAACAATGGGAACTAAAAATAAGTCTATTCTTTTTTTATTTGAAGTTCGTTCTTCTTTCACTTCACTGTTCATGTGTTTCATTTCACTCCTTCGTAATTTCTGACTTTAGTCTAACAAGCATATGTGAACTGATTATGAACAGTGAAAATAATTTTTTATTTTTTAAAAACCCATTTGACCTCTTACGCTCATCAATGAAATATTTTACAATTAAAGAATCAAGCACATGAAATAGAAAGCATATTCTTGGAATGCTGCAGCTTCTATGAAACATTATTATTAACACTTCATCCACTTCTTGCTGAGAAAGGAGACAACTTTATGATTCAAGTAAAAGATATATACGGAAATTTACCCACACTAGAAACAGAAAGACTCCGCTTGCGGAAAGTTACTAAAAAAGATGTGCGTGACATGTTTGAATATGCCTCAAATGAAAAGGTAAGCAGATATGTAAATTGGGAAAAGCACCGAAAGCTTCAAGATACAAAAGAGTTTGTTTCCTTCGTTTTAAAGCAGTACAGCAACCAAACCATTTCTCCTTGGGCTATAGAAATCAAAGCCTTGAAAAAATGTATTGGCACCATTGACTTTGTCACTTGGAACCCTACTCATCGTATTGCGGAAATTGGCTATGCGATTTCTGAAACTTATTGGAATAAGGGATTTGTTACGGAAGCAGCTGAAAAAGTAATTGCGTTTGGATTTGAAGAAATGGATTTAGTCCGCGTTCAGGCGAGGTGCTTTGTTGAAAATGCTGCATCTGAGAAAGTAATGAAAAAAATCGGTATGTCTTATGAAGGAACGATTCGAAAAGCCATGTTTATTAAAGGAGCTCATCAAGACTTAAAGTTATATTCAATCTTGCGAGAAGAATATACACGCAACGCGTAGAAAATGTATAAAATACTTTCCATAACATAGGCTAACTTCAACACTAACTCTTCCTTTTGAGGTGAACAATGTTGGAGCAAGCAATTCAGCATTTAGACTTATCTGCACATGGTTTGTGGTTTCCGATTACCGTTAGTTTATGTTTATTTATTCTTGCCCTTGTTTTATTTAAACGACAGCTAACTTGGCGAGATTTTTATATCACGTTTTGCGTAGTTGGATTTGTCGGATGGCTTTGTGATGTTATCATTACGCGTGTTTTTAACGTGATTGATTTGGGAGATCCAAAAGTTACAGGACTTGGAGATATTCTAAGCTATACATTTATTCCACCTTCCCTTTCTGTTTTATTTTTGACTTACTTAACAGCTAAAAATAAATGTGTTTTATCACTTCTCTTTTGCGCTGGTTCACTACTCATAGAATACGGAATGATTAAAAGTGGCTATATGCATTTAAACGGCTGGTTTTTTATCTATTCAATAGTGGTATACTTCCTCGTTTATGCTTTTGTGCTACCATGGCATATGGCATTTATTAAGTAAAAAAGCAGATGTTGATCAACATCCGCTTTTTTACTATGCGCTTACTTTCTATCTGCTGAAATCCATATTTCATACCGACGTTTAGAAGAATGAATATCTCCATTGCATGTTCATAGCCGGTCATTTTATGCGCCGTGATGACACATGCGCGCGGCTATGTTCTTCAGGACGTCTAAACCCAATTTTTAAAAGCGCTGCTTCTAAATTTGCTTCTGTTTTCATTTGGTTAAAATCAATTCCCAGTTTCACTACCGTTTGGGCAATTTCAGGTCGTATCCCTGTTATAATAGCTTCCACTCCTACTAATTTGAGAGATCGATGAATTTTGAAAAGATTGTCTGCTACCATTGTATCAATAATCACGACACCTGAAATATCCAAAATAAGATAGGATAATTGAAGGCTTGTCCCTTTTTTCAAGCAAGTTTCCATAATAACTTGCGAGCGATGAGTATCAATTTCTCCAATAATCGGCATAATAGCGATACCTTTTGTGACAGGTACGAGCGGAACTGACAGTTCTTCTAGTGACGTGTAAGCTAAATTCATCATATATCGATTATGTTCATCATAAATTTGACCAAAAACACATGTTACCGTATCTAAAAGCGGATCAATTCGTTCACTGACATGCAGCATGGTAATTGCAGCAAACTGATGCTCCTCTAGTTCTCTTGTAAATACATCCCAAATAACGCTGCGATAGATTGGGAGGATACCGAGTGCTTTTTCTAAAGGAATATTTTTTTCTACTGCATACTTTCCCGTGTCAAGTGCCCATTCTTTAACAAGTTTAAGTATAGCCTCTTGTTCTTCAAATAGCGCTCTTCCAAAGTACTCCATAATTGACACTCGCCATTTCAAAATTTTCTTTTCTTTTAATTCCTCTATACTTAGCGTATGTGTAGAATCTAAACGTTCGGCTAATTTTTCTGACAAGCTATATTTATGTTCAAGAATCTTTTTTCCTATATACACGAGCTCCTCTTTCATAAAATATGTTCAGCTCCTCTTTTCTGCTATTTTTACTGCGTATATAACCTTGACTAAGCCTACTTACCCATCCGACAATTGACTAGCCTTCCTAAAAATAACAAAAAAGCGGTTATTTTATGAATTTTCTTTCTTTTTATTATAGTACCAGAGTAAGAGCCGCACAACTGAAAGTTTGCTGCGAATAAAATTCGTAATTTGACATAGAAAACAATCCTGTTTGAACTCAAACAGGATTGTTTTCTATATTTACTTATCTCACTTTACACTTGGAATAGCCAGACAACAATCGGCCCAAAAACCGAGCCCAGTACAGCGCTTAACGTCATTGATACTGAGCTCATCGATACCGTTAGTTCACCGTATTCAAATGCTTTAGAAGTTCCTAGCGCATGAGAAGCGCTGCCTAGTGCAATTCCTTTTCCTAAAGAACTTTTAATACGAATCCACTTTAAAAGTAAAGGTCCAAGAATTACTCCCGAAAAGCCTGCAATCATAACAAATACCACAGTCATCGATGGAACCCCTCCTAGTCCCGTGGCAATTTGAATTGCAACGGGAGTGGTAATAGACTTAGGAACAATAGATAAAATCAGGCTTCGGTCAATGCCGAATACTTCAGCGAACACAAGTCCGCTAATCATGCCTGCAAATAATCCTACAAACACTCCTCCAATAATAGGAATGCTGTATTTCACTAGCATCTCACGCTGTTTATACAGTGGATACGCTAATGCAACAACCGCTGGCCCCAGAAGTGAATTAATCCACTTGCCTCCAATCATATACTCGTCATAGGAAATATGAAAAGCAAGCAAAAGAAGAATAACAAATACGGTTGTAGTTAAAACTGGAATAAGAATTGGGTAGGAGAACCGTACGTATACTTTCGCCATGACTAGATACAGAGCAACTGTAGCTATGATTATAAAGAGCGCGATAAAGAATTCTTGCACTGTTGTTTCTCCTTTCGTTTGTTCGCTTTCTTTTCTAAAAGTTGGCTAGCAGCCCCCGCGGCAGCCATCGTAATGATTGTACTAAGCACAATAATTAAAAACAAAATCGCTCCGCTGCTTGAAAGAAGCGAAGGATAATTCATCACTCCTGCCATAGCTGGTATGAATAATAAAGGTAAAAAAGATAACAAGAAGCTTGCTCCGTCTTCAATCACTTTGATGGGAACAATTTTGCACGTTAAGCAAATGAGCATTAAAATTAAGCCTATAATACTGCCTGGAATAGGCAGGTGAAGTATGTGGTGAACAGCTTCACCAATCATAGAAAAAGCATAAAGAATCGCGATTTGTAAAATGATTCGTATCACTTTCATTATAGGTCACTGTCCTATAGATAAAGAACAGCTGTCCTCCTCTCTTTATTTTGTCATGTTGTCTAACATTTAACTATATAAACACCCTTTACTTTACCTACTTTTACTTGTACTATACAACTATATATACATTTGTATTATACAAGTATATATTTCTTTGTCAATGAATGATTTTGTAAGGAGAGATTATAATGCAAGAAAAAAATTCAATTGAATTGATTGAATATGAACTTACTACCTTTATTAGACGAGCCGTCTATCTTGATAATTCTGAAAATAAAATAGGAAATCTAGAAAGATCAGCTTATTTATTATTGCGGCAATTAGATGAATTTGGACCAGCTCGTGTAAAAGAGCTAGCAGAAGCATTTAAACTCGACATTTCAACTCTGTCTAGACAAGCTGCTGCTTTAGAAAACAAAAAGCTTATTTCCCGCTCTTCTGATCCTTCGGATGGACGCGTCAGCCTATTTGACATCACACCACGTGGAAAACGCATGCTGCAAACTGATAAACAAATGCGCCTTGAACGCTATCATAGTATGTTAAAAAAATGGTCAAGTGAAGAAAAGGAGCTGTTTGGCAAACTACTAATGCGGATGAATGACGCATTTATCGATTAAATAGAAATTTATAAAAATTAGGCTGCTGCTGCAAGGTGTTTGTCCCTGTCTATTTTCTCTTTTTTGCATTTAATGTAAAGAGGCTATTGAAAAGGATGTATGATTATGTCTGTTCCGAACAAACGGAAAGCCACGCCCTGCCTCTTTCCCGGCTATAAATGGTGTGGTCCCGGATGCAGTGGTCCTGGATGTCCTGTAAATGATGTAGACTGCTGCTGTAAATACCATGATTTATGCTATGAAGATTATGGATCATGCCGCTCATGTGATGAGCAATTTCTTGACTGTCTTTGCTCCAAAGCAAATCCGTACAGTTTAAAAGGAAGACAGGCATACGCCATGTATACCTATATGCGGCTGAAGTTAGCTTTAAAACAATATGACTAAGCATAAAAGAGGAGAATTGAAAAATTCACCTCTTTCTTATGCCATTTTATCTGTATGAATCCAAAAACGTTGAACAACAGCTCCGTCCTCTTCTATATAATCCTCGTCTTGTATACCACCGTTTGCCAGAATAGTTCGACGAGAAGCGGTGTTCCAATCATCACACACAACTAATGCCCGTTGAACTCCCAGCTTTTTAATTTCTTGAAGAGATAACTTCAGTAGCAGCTTCGCATATCCTTTTTGTCTTTCGCTTGGCCGAATACCATAACCTATATGTCCTCCGCTGTTTCGAAGTATTTCACTTAGCTCATGGCGGATATTAACTACGCCTATTACTTTTTCGTGATGCATTAGCCAGTAGGTGGAATCGGGTACATATCCTTTTTTTAATCCGATCCCTTTTTCTGCATCTAACAACTCTTGAACCATTTTTTCAAAGTAAGCAGGATCTTTAGCAATTACCCACGGAATCATTTTTTCTCCGCTTGCTTTCCATTCATTATAAAAGCTCATATAAGCCTTTTTATAAGCTGCATCTGGTTTCATTAAAACGGCGGTTTCCACGTACCTTCCTCCTTTTTGTTTATTATGTTTATACTACCAATTTTACCCAGTAAATAAAAGGGGATAATTTACATCATGTGACAAATGTGTTTATTCACTTATTTATAAGATATGTAACAAAAAGCACTCAATGGTATATCCATTGAGTGCTTTTTGTTCTACTGCCGGTTGTTTAAATAAATTCCTTAAAAAACCTCGTCACTTTTGCAAGGGCGTATAGGAAGGTTCGCTTCATAACAGGTTCTTCTTTCTTTTGGGTGTCAGGAGATTTAATCCATCGCTTATGGTTGGCAATAAGGATACTTTTATCCATTTTGTTTTCCATCGCCATCGTCAACTTTTTTGCAAATTCTTGACTATCGATAATGACCATTGATTCATTATTCAAAAATGTAGAACGAGAATCTAAATTAAAAGAGCCTACGGCGCTGAGTCTTTGATCATAAATCACAGACTTTGCATGGATCGAATAAGGTCCTTGGTATTCGTAAAGCTTTACACCTGTCTTCATAATCGTATCACGCATACTTATATACCCGGAAAAAGCCAACACATTGGGCGTAGATGTAACTGAATTTGTGAGTAGCGTCCATTGAACAGCTGGATTCTTTTTCATTGCTATATACTTTCTCATCGCATTGGTTGGCACCACATAAGGACTTTGAATAAGAACAGAGCGGTTAGCTCCTTCTGCCAGGTTAATAAACGTTTTCCACATAAAAGGTCTTTTATTAAAGCGTTCAATTGGATTATGAATAAAAGAAACACGGTTTGTAGGAACAGTGGAAGCATTCCAATTAATCTTAGGCGTCGCAAACGTTTCTCCTACTTGCTTAGCTTTATCATATTGCTGCAGCAGCAAAGCTTTCATCCTCTTTCCCTGATCGACCTGGTACTGTGTGAGATGATAAAAGGCTTTTTTAGTGTAAGGATGAGCCCATAATTCATTTATATAATTTTGCATTTGAGTGATGACGCTATCTTGTTTATGTTTGCTGTTTGTAATGAAGACATCACGATCATAGACGAAGTCTGGAGGAGGCTTTTTAGCCAAATACTTGTCCCCTATATTCCGTCCCCCTATTATGCCTAGCTGTCCGTCTACAATCATTATTTTGTCATGCATACGATTTTGCCACGCCCAAGGTTTGAACAATTGAAACGGTTCATAATACTTCACTTCAATATTAGGATGTGATGCTAATGCGTAGAGCACGCCTCTTCGGTTTCCCCGCAAGCCGTTAGCTATCCCGTCTAAAAGAACGCGAGTATGGACGCCTCGATCAGCTGCTTTAAAAAGAGCGGCCATAATTAAATCAGTTGACTCTCCTTTTCCTATTGAGTAATATGCAATATCAATCGATTTCTCAGCTTCTTGAATCATTTGAATACGAACTCTTCCTGCCTGGTAACCATCTTCAAGAAGTCTCACTCGGTCCGGAGACTCACTGTGACCAAAAAAGCTAGCCGGTTTAATTGAGGTCGTTTCCTCTCCAGTTTTTAAAGGTACATAAAAGAGAACCACCGCGGTTATAACCACGTACAGAATATATAAAGATAAAATAATAAGTAATCCTTTGAATGCTATTTTTATCATCGCAACTCCAGCTTTTTGTCTTTTTCTGTTATCGTTCACAAATAAGGATCATTACATGCAAGAAACTGCTTCTTTGATTGCTTTGCGCTTTGTCTTTTTGACACATTTATTTTTTCTGATTCACTATTTGTATAGTATGCTAGTACATATCATAGAAAAAAGGATGATGGTGATGGAGGAATATTCTTTTCGTTTTCATATTACAGATTCTTACCCTTTGCAAAATGAAAACGATAAAATAGAAGCTGTTGTACGCACCAAAATCAAACATGCGGAGCGAGGATGCTTGTATGAGGGTTATCTTCGTGTTCATATAACTAATATCGGGGTATTTCCTGTAGCAAAAGATATTGCTGAAGCAATTAGCGTTCGTTCGCTTCGTCAGCAGTTAGCGGCCGAATTAAAAAGATACGTACGGCCGCACCGCAATTTTTTATAACTTTATCCAAACATTTGGCCAAGTGGACTTTCATCTACAATAATATCTTGAATAGCATAGATAGAAATGGGAAAGTAAGGAATTCCGTATACGTAAGGAGCCAGGTCATACAGCTGATAGAATAGCACAAGCGATTTATCAGCGATATAAAAATCTTGATCTGGTTTAATGCCTTTATATTCTCCAAGGACCATAATATCGCGCTCTTTTATTTGCTCTCCTACTATCTTAGACAAAACACTCACGTAATCACTTTCTTTTTTAAATAAATCTTTTAGTTGATACGTTTGTCCAGTCAGCATATTAAAGGTTAACGGAACTACTACGGTCAGCCCGTGCGCTCCACCAGAATAAGCAAAATTGACAAGCGTTAAGCTGAGCACATTTCGCTCGTTTGTTTTTAACTCATAATAACCCGTTTCTTCTGTATTCGGATTTTCTCCATATCCCTGCTGACGAATTAATTCATTCGTGCGCTGCAAAATTTTACTGTTCACGCTGTGCTGAACAGCTTGATTAGTCAAATGTACAACTGGATAATAAACGTTTAACTTTTTCTTCACCATTTGTTGAGAATATACCGTTGCAGGTAACGTAACCATCGCTTCCTCCTCTTTCTATACAGGTTGTTACATTCTATTCTTGTAGCGTTCATTCCATTACTGAAGCAAAAAAATCCCGTGCATATACGCACAGGATTTTTAACTTTTTATTATTTTACGTTATTAATTGTTTTAGCAGCGTCTACCGTATTTTTTAATAACATTGTGATGGTCATCGGACCAACTCCGCCTGGTACTGGTGTGATATAACCTGCAACTTCTAAAGCCGCTTCGTAATCAACATCACCAACGAGTTTACCATTTTCCATTGTGTTACCTACATCAATTACAATGGCACCCGGCTTAATATCATCTGCTTTGATAAGTCTAGGTTGTCCTACAGCTGACACAAGAATATCAGCTTGTTTTGTTAAAGCAGATAAATCTTTTGTGCGAGAGTGAGCAATTGTTACCGTTGCACTTTCTTGAAGTAACAGCATGGATACTGGTTTACCAACAATATTGCTTCGTCCAATTACTACCGCATGTTTACCTGAAATTTCTTCACCTGAACGTTTAATTAACTCAACGATACCGTGTGGTGTACATGGTAAATAGCACTCATCGCCAATAACCATATTCCCTACGCTTACTGGGTGGAAGCCATCTACATCTTTTTTAGGAGATACAGCATTTAATACTGCCTTTTCATCAATATGTTTTGGTAATGGAAGTTGAATAAGAATACCATGAACAGATGGATTTCCATTCAAGTGATGGATTTCGTTTAAAAGCTCTTCTTCCGTAATCGTTACGTCACGTTTGATAATTTCAGATGCAACACCGATTTCTTCACAAGCCTTTGCTTTTGCTTTTACATATGATTGGGACGCAGGATTTTCTCCTACTAAAATCACGGTTAAACCAGGAACGATACCTTTTGTTTTTAATTGAGCTACCTCTTCTTTTAATGCGGCGCGCAGTTCTTGCGCTACTTCTTTTCCTTTAATTACTTTCGCTGTCATGATGTTTTTTGCTCCTTTCAACTGTAGCCATTTAATAAATGTACGAATTATAGTTATTAATCTAACACAAAAGTTCGGTTTTGTTCAATGTTTTTATTATTTTTATTTTAAATAGATGAAAATAAATAACAAATAACGTATATTCCGTTCTTATCGTACTATAATATTTTGTATTCACCAAAGCTGTTTTTATTCAAACGTTGCTTTTCCAAATTAAAAACCGCACCTTCGGCACGGTTTTCGACGATTTATTTTTCTGTTGATATGCTTTTCTTTGTAGTCAACGGCAGCACGTCTTCCCCTGTTTTTAGATCCTTTACATGCATTTCCTTGAGAGGCGCACTTATTTTCTTATTTTTCGGAGGTTCTTCAAAATTCTCCACCCAATCACATAGCAATTCAAATCCTTGATACACATAAGGCAGGAGAGGCTGAAGCTTTCGATCTGGGTCAATTTGATGATTCCATACTAAGCTATCAATGTGGTTTCCATTTTCAATTACATAGTGACGATGAAGGTGCTGCTTACCAGAATCTTTTACCAGTTGTTCATAAGGATAAGCATGAATATCCGGAAAAATAAGAGCATCTAACGACCCTGTAATGCTTATCAACGGAACGGAAATATCACCTGTATTTTCAATTTCACGAACTCTTTGCTTTACATCTTGGGGTCTTTCTTGATAATCATACTTTTCAAAAATAGAATCTAACGAACGATCTCTAACTCCGTTTTCAAAAAGCGTCAAGTATTTTTGCCATGGAATTCTTCCAGGTGCTTGACTGTCAAACTCATCTCTATATATATTAAGCGTTAAAAACCAATAATACTGGTCATGATATGGCCATAAAAACTCAGATCCTTTTGGCAACCCTGCCTGATACAAACGGTGCAAAGCTTCTTTTTGCGATTCACCTACCGTGTACAGTGCTTCTTCGGCATGATTTACAACAGGTGTTAAGGAAGTAATCAAGTTATCGTGATCAGCTCGCCACATAACCCCTTCCCATTCAACACCCCCATTAAAAAGCTGAGGCTCTCCATTTTTTCCATCGTTTTCTAAAGCATAACGAACAACATAACCCCCGTTAGAAATACCTAACGCATACGTTTTTATATCAAAATATTCTGTCACTTCTTTTTGAAGTTTGTGACGATAATTTTCAAACAAAAATCTCTGAGCTATTTTTGTCACTTCTCGGTATTGAATATGCCATTTTCTAATGGAGTCTTCTTCTTTGACTAGAGCGTTCTTTGCTTTAGCAAATGGATCATCTCGCACTTCTTCTCCCTGAGTTCCTTTATCAGAAGCAGCAAACGCAAACCCTTTTGCCAACACATAGTCGCTGAATAGTAAATCCGTTGATTTCTCATCTCGGGTAGCTGGGACTCCCGACATAACTAACTTTCCATTCCAATCATCAGGAATTCGAATGAGAAATTTACCACCGTCAACTTCACCTTCTACTTGAACGCCCGTTATTTCTTCAGGCTGATACATGTAATACCATCCATTTTTTTCTTCTTTTGTTCCCCAATAGATAGGGGCCAGCCCAATGTTCCCATAGGCAGTCGCTGCTTGAAATTGAAGAGGGTTTTTAGTCGTTAGCCAGTTTCCATACTTACCGTCAAACGTTGTGATATTCAAGTGATAACCTCCATTCACATTTGCTTTTGAAGACACTCTTGGGGACTGTACACGCATCATTTTAGTTAAATATTACCATCCATTTCTCAAAAAGTACATCAAAACGCCTTTCTTACAGAAAGAAAGTAGACATTTATCACAACTGAGCCCATAGCGCCGTATAATATTGAAATTTATTCAAAAAAAGGAGTGTCAATGACTATGAGTTCGTTTAATTCTTCAAAACTTTCTACGACTCTTATTCCCCCTGCTACTTCCTCCTATCCGGTTTCCGGAAGAAAATATACTCTTACTCATTCTGATACAACCGGTCAGCTTTTTTTAAGCATCGGATGCTCATATAACAACAAGGCGATAGATAAAAATATGCGTGATGAAGTACTGGCTGCTCTTCACGTAACAGACCGACAAGCAGTTATTCAAGGCGAAGTTTTTGTTAGCGGAGGTGAGTTCAGTCGCGAGCAAGCGCAGCTTCGTTATCAGATTTTCCGTCGTGAACTCCCTCTTGCTTTAGAAGCAATGTTTTACGGAGACCAAGCGTTTTTTCAACATTATCCCGACTTGCTAAATACACCGATTTACATTTATTTTATATCGACTTATCAAGAATTTAGGGGATGGTCCTATTATCAAACTCCTAAATTTTATTTAAAACAAACATGCAGCAGCTAGCACGCTAGTGCATAAACTAATGGGAAATGAACGAGGAAGGTGTGAATGTTTCATGTACAGTCAATGGGTTTACCCCTATATGCCGCGTTATTACCATCCAGTGGTTCCTACTACGAATGAAAATTATTTAGAACCTTATAGATACAATGAAGACTTATTTTCTTATATCCTGCATGAAGAAGAGGAAGTTAGATCTACACGCGATGTAGACAGAGTGATGAAAATTTTAAAACGCCAGTATCAGTCCATCTACAGAGATGCTCAACGAGGCGGGATGGATAGCAAACTAACAGAATACTTATTTCGTTCCATTGTAAGATTTGTTGATGATAACTATAACAATTACAGCGGATCTATTAACGAACGCGTCGAAAAAGCCGCGCGACAGCTGAAAAAACGTGACCCCTGGATATTTGAACTTTTTAACTTATACAGCGTTTCCCCCGCTTCACAAGTTCGAATTACCAACACGATTTTAACCGTTTCATTTGAAAATTTACGTAGAGGAAATGAAGTGCCAAATCCTAGATAAACAAAAAACCGCCACAATTGTGACGGTTTTTTGTTATGGTAATACAGTTGCTCCCATTAGATGGCTATCAACTTGTTTAGCTACTTCACGACCTTCATGAATAGCCCATACGATTAAACTTTGCCCACGACGAGCATCACCAGCAGCAAAAACACCTTCAACATTTGTTTTGTAATTTCCATACGCTGCATCTACGCGACGATTTTTCGTTTCAACACCAAACGCTGATAGAACCGGATGCTCTGGACCTTCAAACCCAATCGCAATAAAGACAAGCTGAGCTGGCCATACTTTTTCTGTTCCTGGAATTTCGGTAAAGATGTACTGTCCATTTTCACCTTTTACTTTTTCCATTTGAACCGTATGAAGTTCCTTTAGATTGCCTTGCTCATCTGCCACGATTTTTTTCGTTTGAATTGAATATTCACGTGGATCGTCCCCAAATTTTGCCTGTGCTTCTTCATAAGCATATTCAAGATTAAATACATGTGGATATTCAGGCCACATATTATCTGCTGTACGCTCAGCAGGAAGCTGAGGATGTTTACCAAACTGAACAACGCTGCGGCATTTTTGACGAAGAGCAGTAGCTACACAGTCAGCTCCCGTGTCTCCGCCTCCAATAACAATAACGTCTTTTCCTTCAGCATCAATAAATTGACCATCTTTGAAGTTAGAGTCTAAAAGGCTTTTTGTTGAAGTTGTTAAGTAGTCCATTGCAAAGTGAACTCCTTTTGCTTCACGACCTTCTAATACTAGATCTCTTTGCTTCTGAGCTCCTGTACACAAAATTACAGCATCATATTGTTCTTTTAACTCTTCAGCAGTAATGTCTTTTCCAACTTCCGTATTCGTTACAAAATCAATACCTTCTTGCGTCAATAAGCGAACACGTCTTTCCACTACTTCTTTATCTAGCTTCATATTCGGGATTCCATATGTTAATAAACCGCCAGCACGATCTGCTCTTTCATATACCGTTACTGAATGACCCGCTTGGTTCAGCTGATCTGCGCTTGCTAAGCCTGCTGGCCCAGAGCCAATAACAGCAACTTTTTTGCCTGTTCTCTTCTCCGGAATACGCGGAGTAATCCACCCATTCTCAAAGCCTTTATCAATAATAGCGCGTTCGATATTTTTAATCGAAACCGCTGGATCTGAAATAGCAAGCGTACAGGAACCTTCACACGGAGCAGGACAAACTCGTCCTGTAAACTCCGGGAAGTTGTTCGTTTTCATTAAACGCTCTAAAGCTTCTTTCCAGCGTCCTTTATAAACTAAATCATTCCACTCTGGAATTAAGTTATAGATTGGACATCCAGAAGTAAAAGCATTAATATCCATTCCCATGTGGCAAAAAGGTGTGCCACAATCCATACATCGTGCCCCTTGACGGCTTAGCGCTTCATCAGATAAAGGAGCAGCATACTCTTTCCAATCACCTAAACGTTTTAACGGGTCACGTTCCTTCCCTTTTTCACGTTTGATTTCCATAAATCCTGTTGGTTTTCCCATCGTACTCTCCCCTTTCTTACTGAGCTACCGCTTCTTGTTGTTTTGCCGATGCTTTCTTTTCTTGTTTTGCATTTTCCTCAAACGCACTCATAGCTGCTTCTTCTTCCGTTAGTCCAGCTGCTTTTTGCTCTTCAATGCGATTCATCATGCGTTTATAATCATTCGGAATCACTTTTACAAATTTTGAAAGTGATTGTTCCCAATTTTCCAAGACAAATGCTGCTTTATGACTGTTCGTATATTTCAGATGATTTGAAACCATCTCTTTTACTTCTTCTGCTTCTTCGCCTTTTAAGCTCTCAAACCCAATCATGTCTTTATTACAAAGGTTTTTGAATGCTTCTTGATCATCAGCAAATACGTAAGCAATACCGCCTGACATTCCTGCACCAAAGTTTTTACCTACATCGCCTAATACGACAACACGTCCGCCAGTCATATATTCACAGCCATGATCGCCAATTCCTTCAACCACTACGTTCACACCGCTGTTACGAACTGCAAAACGTTCCCCTGCTAGCCCGCTAACATAGGCTTCACCGCTTGTTGCACCGTAAAATGCAACGTTCCCAACGATAACATTCTCACCTGACACAGCTGTTGTTTCCTTAGGTGGAGCAACAATGATTTTACCTCCTGATAAACCTTTTCCGATATAATCATTTGCATCTCCAGTTAGATACATAGACATTCCTTTTGGAACAAACGCACCAAAACTTTGTCCTGCAGAGCCAGTGAATCGAAGAGTAATCGTATCTTCTGGCAGACCTTTCTCACCGTAACGTTTTGTAACTTCACTTCCCACAATTGTTCCAGCTACACGGTTAATATTAGAAATTGGAAGTTCTAACTCGACTTGATACTTATGCTCGATTGCTTGCTGTACCGCAGGCAAAATCTTTTGCATATCAAGAGATTCGTCAATTTTATGATTTTGAGGTGTTTTAAAGGTACGTACACCTTCAGCTTGATATAAAAGAGTTGTTAAGTCTAAGTGCTGAGCCTTCCAGTGATTTTTTGCACGTTCGCTAACGCTTAATACGTCTGTACGTCCAACCATTTCATCCACTGTTTTAAATCCAAGTTCAGCCATAATTTCGCGCACTTCTTGTGCAACAAATTTCATATAGTTAACGATGTGGTCCGCTTCTCCCAGGAACTTTTTACGAAGCTCTGGATTTTGCGTTGCCACTCCAACTGGGCATGTATCTAAGTGACACGCACGCATCATGATACAGCCTAAAACAATTAAAGGCGCCGTAGCAAAACCAAACTCTTCTGCTCCTAGAAGTGCTGCCATGACTACATCTTTACCCGTCATTAATTTCCCGTCTGTTTCAAGCACTACTTTTTCACGAAGACCGTTTAACATAAGCGTTTGATGAGCTTCTGCTAAGCCAAGTTCCCACGGTAGTCCAGTATGTTTAATACTTGTTTTTGGAGATGCTCCCGTACCTCCGTCGTAACCGCTAATGACAATAACATCCGCTACTCCTTTTGCTACTCCGGCAGCAATCGTTCCTACACCTGCTTTTGAAACGAGCTTGACGCTGATTCGTGCATCACGGTTTATATTTTTTAAGTCATGAATAAGCTGCGCTAAATCTTCAATCGAATAAATATCGTGGTGTGGAGGAGGTGAAATTAAGCCTACTCCTGGCGTTGATCCACGCACATCTGCCACCCATGGATATACTTTGTTTCCTGGAAGCTGACCGCCTTCTCCAGGTTTTGCACCTTGTGCCATTTTAATTTGAAGCTCATCCGCATTCACAAGGTAGTGACTTTTCACCCCAAAACGCCCAGAAGCGATTTGTTTAATCGCACTGCGGCGATTATCTCCATTCTCATCCAGAGTGTAGCGGCTAGGATGCTCGCCACCTTCTCCACTGTTGCTGCGTGCCCCTAAACGGTTCATCGCAATCGCTAATGTTTCATGAGCTTCTTGACTTAAAGATCCAAACGACATAGCACCTGATTTAAAACGTTTTACAATCGAATCCACGGATTCCACTTCATCAATGGAGATAGATGAACGCGATTCATTAAACGAGAACAGGTTGCGCAAGAAACCGATGCGTTCTTCATTAGCCGATTCAGAGAATTTTTTAAATAAGCTGTAATCTCCCTTACGGCAAGCCCACTGCAGCGTGTGAATTGTTTTTGGATTAAACGCATGATGCTCGCCCGTGTGTCTCCACTGGAAGTCACTTCCTGATTCTAATGTTTGCTCAATTGTTTCAACATAAGCATTGTCATGACGCGTTTTTGCTTCTTTTGCAATAACATCTAAACCGATACCGCCAAGCTGCGAGGCAGTACCTGTAAAATATTGCTCGATAACCTCTGCACTGATTCCAACCGCTTCAAAAATTTGTGCACCCCGATAACTTTGCACCGTTGAAATACCCATTTTAGACATTACTTTTACGACACCTTCAGTAACGGCTTTTACATATTTCTCAACAGCATAATCATACGATACGTTCAACGTACCTGCGTTAATTTCATTTTGATATGTTGCAAAAGTAAGATATGGATTAATTGCGTCTGCGCCGTAACCAATCAGCGCTGCAAAATGGTGCACTTCACGCGCTTCTCCCGTTTCCACTACAATGCTCGCCTTTGTACGGTTTCCTTTTCGCACTAGGTGCTGGTGCAGCCCGCTGACCGCTAATAAAGCTGGAATAGCTACGGATTGAGCTCCCGCTTCACGGTCTGTCAGAACAAGAATGCTAGCACCTGCGTTAATTGCCGCTTCAGCTTCAGCAAATACGCGATCAAGATCTGCTTTTAAATCATTTGTAAATACAGCAGATATAACGGCACTTTTGAAATCCGGATGAATGGCAGACTTCAGCTGATCAGTTTGATCGTTTGTTAAAACCGGCGTCTCAAGCTGAATTCGATGAATGTTTTCTTTGGTTGGATGCAGTAAATTCCCTTCTGCACCAAGCAATGTCATTGTCGATGTAACCAACTGTTCACGAATAGCATCAATCGGTGGATTCGTTACTTGAGCAAATAGCTGCTTAAAGTAATTGAACAGCGATTGAGGACGATCAGACAACACGGCTAATGGAGTATCGTTCCCCATTGAACCAAGCGGATCTTTTCCTTCTGTAATAACTGGAACTAAATATTTATGAATATCTTCATACGTGTAGCCAAATGACTTCTGGCGAATGACCAAATCATCGAAGTATTCAGATTTTTCTTCTTGCACTTCTGGCAACGTTACCAGCTGTTCATCTAACCACTCTTGATAAGGCTCAGCCTGTGCCATTTCAGATTTAATTTCTTCGTCTGAAATAATTCGGCCCTCCTCTAAATCGATTAGAAGCATTTTACCTGGGCTTAAACGATCTTTATATAATACATTTTCATCTTCAACATCAATGACGCCTACTTCTGATGAAAGTATGATGTAATCATCTTTTGTAACATAATAGCGAGCTGGACGTAAACCGTTACGGTCTAAAATAGCACCGATTTGCTTTCCATCCGTAAACGAAATAGCAGTCGGACCATCCCATGGCTCCATTAATGCGCTATGATACTCATAGAAAGCACGTTTTTCTTTTGACATGTGCGGATTCTCAGACCAAGGCTCTGGAATAAGCATCATCGCTGCATGCGCTGGCTTGCGGCCGGCCAATACAAAGAACTCTAGCGCATTATCTAACATGGATGAGTCGCTTCCTTCAGCATCTAAAATTGGAAGAACCTTCGGCAAATCCTTACCAAATGCGTCCGAAACAAACTGCTGTTCACGTGCTCTCATCCAGTTTTGATTACCGCGAAGCGTATTGATTTCACCGTTATGAATTAAATAACGGTTTGGATGTGCTCTTTCCCAGCTTGGGAACGTGTTTGTGCTAAAGCGAGAATGCACTAAAGCAAACGCTGAAGTAAAGTCTTCATCTTGTAGGTCAAGATAAAAAGCATCAACTTGCTCAGGCGTTAATAACCCTTTGTACACAATTGTTCTACTTGAAAGACTCGTAAAATAAAAACGGTTTTGACGCGCCTGCGCCCAATTTTCCGCTTGCTTACGAATAACATATAGCTTGCGTTCAAACGCTAAGTCATCTTGAATACTGTCATTTGCCCCAATAAATACTTGTCGTACGTACGGACAGCTTTCTTTTGCAACTTTTCCGATTTTTCCGACATTTACAGGTACAGTTCTCCAACCTAGTAACGTTTGTCCCTCTTCTTCAATTAATTTATTAATATAAGCTTCGATTTCTCGACGCTCGTCTTCGTTATTTGAGAAAAAGATCATTCCAACTCCATAACGACCTTTTTCTGGCAAGTTCAATTCAACGCATGTCTTTTTAAAGAACGCGTGTGGAATTTGTACCATTAATCCAGCTCCATCTCCTGTTAGCGGATCGCTTCCCTGTCCGCCTCGATGGTCAAGCTGGCAAAGCATATTTAGTCCTTTTTTAACGATATCATGTGACGCTACGCCTTTCAATTGAGCGTATAGTCCGATTCCACATGCATCGTGCTCAAATTCAGGACGGTAGAGACCTTGAGCTTTTGGCATTTGATTGTATGTCATCTTCTTCTCCCCCGTTCGTTTTCTTTATCTTTTTAAGATCACCTGTTTACATTGTAAGTTTTCAAATCAATATAAACAATATATAATTTAGATGAAACTAATCTAATTTTGATATATATAGATGGAGGATGCCTATGGAACTGCGTCAATTACGCTATTTTATGGAAGTTGCAAAAAGAGAACACGTATCTGAGGCGGCAGAATATCTGCATGTGGCTCAATCAGCGATCAGCCGTCAAATCGCGAACCTGGAGTCTGAGCTAGGTGTTAGTTTATTCAAACGCGAAGGAAGAAATGTTAAGTTAACAGCAATAGGAAAAGTCTTTCTTGAGCATACGGAGACGGCTATGAAAGCTATTGACTATGCGAAAGAACAAATTGATGAATACCTGGATCCCGAAAGAGGAACGATTAAAATCGGATTTCCCACAAGCCTTGCCAGTCACCTTCTTCCTACTATTATATCAGCCTTTAAAGAAGAACACCCAAATGTTGCTTTTCATCTTAGACAAGGTTCGTACAAATTTTTAATTGAATCGGTTAAAAAAAGAGATATTAATATCGCTTTTTTAGGCCCTGTACCTGTAGAGGACCAGAGTATAGAAGGGCATATTTTATTCACAGAAAATCTTTTAGCCCTTGTTCCTTCTCATCATCCGCTCGCTGAACGGGATAACATCCGGCTGCGGGATTTAAGAAATGAAGATTTTGTGCTATTTCCAAAGGGATTCATTTTACATAAAATGGCCTTTGACGCTTGCAAACAAGCAGGATTCATGCCCAATATTTCATCTGAAGGAGAAGATTTAGATGCGATTAAAGGTCTTGTATCCGCAGGAATCGGCGTCACGCTTCTTCCTGAAAGCACAGTGTCTGAAACGACTCCTCGTTTTACGACTAAACTTCCTATTCATACGCCGCAGCTTCAGCGTACAGTCGGGATGATTATTCCTAGAAATCGTGATTTAGCACCTTCTGATAAAATTTTTTATAAGTTTGTCAAAACCTTTTTTGAACGGTTGGAGCAGTATAAATAAGAGAGGCCCCCTGCCTCTCTTATTCTTTGCTTTACACACTATTTCTCAGCTGATCAATTGTATAAATAGATCTTCTTCCCCTAAAGCTAACAGGCATTGACGCTTACCGGACTCTTTCTTATACTGAAGTAACTGACTAAAAAGAAACAAGGTGACTGCTATGGATTTTAAAATTAATTTTTTATCATTTTACGTAATACAAGTAGAAGGAAAAGAAGAACAAGCCTCTAAACAATATAAGCATTTTCAAACGCTTGATACGGAAGAATATGAAGAAAGTTCCATTAAAGATTTTTTAGACGGTGAATTTAAAAAAATTGTAAAACGCAAAGTAGAACGACACCCCAAAGCAGAACAAGTGCCTACAAAGCTCGGGTATTTTATAGTTGAACCAGGACACGCTCTCGACTCAAACCCTAATTATAATTTATTTCACCGCACTCGTTTTGCCACAACCAAAGAAGAATTTGAAGAAAACAGCGAGCAGTTTATCAATGCGTACCTTGATACTGCAGCCGTTCGAGGAGGAGCATTTTTAGTTGTATCTGCTGTTCCAAGAAAATATTTTGATCATGCTTTTGTGTTTATTTTAAAATGTGACTTCGAACCAAAAGTGGCTTCAATTTCAGATGAATCAACTCTTATTCGCCACGTAGAGATGGCGATTACTACTAAAAACATGAAATCTATTCAATATCCATACATGCCTGAAGAAGGCATGGTCGAAGAAAGTGAACTCGTCATACACCAAGCGTCTCATGCCCGTTACTTTGAAGACTTCTTGAAATTCATTGACTACAACGAACCAATGCTTGAAATTATGAAAACACAAGTGATGGATATGGTGCGTGAACACGTCAGCGAAACGTTTGAAGCGGAAAGCGTAGAACTCGAACAGTTTGAGTCCGACATGGAACTGTGGGCAACAAGTGAAAAGCGTGAGCTTCAAGAACGTTTAGATACGCATCAAGTCATGGAAGCTGCTGCTCATATCGTCGAGCATACGCCTGATGCCGAGCTAAAAATGAAGCTTGGCGAAACAGAGATTAAAGGACTGTTAGCTGATTTCGGGGAAAATATTCACTTAGCGAAAGTGAACGGACGCTACGTGGCTTTAATTGAAGCGGAATCGATTCTGTTTGAAAAAGGCGCGTCTCCGATTGAGTTTCATAAGCCGGGTGATTTGCACGGGATTATTGAGAAAATCAGCAGTAAGAAATGGGAAGAATAATAAAAGCCAGAGAGCACAATGCAGCTCTCTGGCTTTTATTTAACTGAAAAAGCAGCTCTATTTATCCACCTTAATTCTCTACTAATTGGCTCACGGAAACATTTTGTTCATTCTCCGGCTGACCTAGCGGATAAATTCTTACCGTGTCATTTTCTTCGCTTACATGTTGAATATAAACGGCCGTATCGTTATACGTAACGTTAGCCATAACGGGTGAATCAGCAATTTGTTTTGCTCGCTGCTTGTCCACGTTTCTTCCCCCCTCTATGCTGATATATATATAAGGTTTGCTTAAAGAATAGATGCTATTCGCCCCCTAGAGCAGTTCTACCGTTTTTTAGCGGTGCGGTAGCCAAGGTAAAAAACGAAAGAAGTATAGGTAATAAATGCAGCTCCGGCCAACAAGAGCATTTTGTGATGATGCCAAAGGGCCGCATATGTTTTGATGAAGATTCCCTTTGTGAGTAAAATATATTGATACACAATAAAAGCAACCACTAAAGCAAGAAACAGCACTCGAAACAAACGAATGAAATCAATGTTAGATAAAACTGAAGCAGCTTTTACCCAGGGTGATGTAGGAGGCTGCGCTTTTTTGGTGCTCCGGCTCTTCGACTTTTGTTTCTTTGCAGGCGGAGCTTTTGATTCTTCTATTTTAGGTGCTGGTTTTTGTTTCCCTTGAGCCATCGGTCGCTTTCCCTCTTTCTTAAATAAAGTGTCTAAAAAAGAAGCTTTTCTATTTTGCATATTCAAGAAAGGACCGGCTATCTCCTTTTCGCTTTTAAAAATACTTTCCTTTTTTAAATACAGAATGTCTTTAGGTATGTGCCTATAGCATTTTTCTTATCTTCGCATACGTTATATCGTGTTTGATTTGAAATTACTATTTAAAAGGAGCGATGCCCTAATGAACCCTTATTATTTCAACCCTGGATACATTCCTCAGCAAGTTGATTACTCAGTTCAACAATATTATCCCCCTTACGTACCACAGCATGAAGAATACGATGAAAGACAGCAGCTTCAAAATCTTGGAGGATTTGAACGAAGAATTCGTGCCCTTGAGAGACAAAATGAGGAGCAAGTCAGAGAAATTACTCGTTTAAATCGAGTTGTGGAGCGACATACTGACCGTATAAACAGATTAAATCAGCGCTTACGCAATGTAGAAAGAAGACTTAACATTCCATTTACAGCAAGCCAGGACGGATTTTAAACTCACCTTAAGCATTCCCGTTTCTTTTGAGCGAGAATGCTTTTTTACATGTCTTCCGTCGTTTTTGATAGCACAAAGGATATTTGATTAAACTTTACATAAAATAAAATTTGACTATGAAAAAGAAAAGGAGAAAATCACATGAAATCCCCTGTTGTTATTTGTCCTAACTGTCATTCTCAAAAAGAGCTTGCTACCGTTTTAACTGCTCAGTCCAATCAAAACGTTATCTATACATGCTCAGCTTGCAGCTATAAGCTGACAAACATTAAAACAAGCAAAGGATAATCAGTATCTCTCACCTCACTTAGTACCTATACTCAATACGTTCTTCTGTCCACATACAAAAATTAACGTTTACGTAAATGTTATTAATTTTGTATACTAATAGTATTATGGGAAAGGGAGTTGAAGAAGTTGAAGTTTAAAATGAAGGAACGCGGGCAGCTGCATTTGAGTCCCGAAGGAAAACAATTGATTTTAGACTTGTACGAATCAAATATGATGGAATCTGTAAATGAAGCTTTGGATGCTGAAACAAGAAACTTTCACAGTGGAAAAGCCGATGGGATACAGGCTATTCTACTTCTTTTAGGAGTACAGCTAGAAGAAAACACTTCACAATCATAAATGAATGCCCTATAAAAACCGTAAAAGCAGACGCACTCTTCTGGTGAATGCGCCTGCTTTTTATGATTCTTCCTGCTCAAATTTTACAATTGCAGTCTTAGCACGATCTCTCAGTGACAGAAGGTCAGACTCTACTTTTAAGATATTTTTCTTTTTCTGTTCAATCAGCTTGAGCTGCTCTTCTACCGTATGTAACACTTGCTCTAACTTTTCTTTTTGTTGACTTGTTCCTTTCACTTGCCTATAATCCATCTTTTGTATTTCAAGAGTATCACTTAAAGCAAGAAATTCCTGTAATTCTTGAAGTGAAAAGCCCATGACTTCTTTGGCATTCGTAATTTTCTTTAAAAATTCTACATGTTCTTCGGTGTACAGACGAAATCCACCTTCACTTCTTGGAGGTGCTGGCATCAGTCCAATTTGTTCATAATAACGAATTGTACGTTTTGTTAAACCGCTTTGCTTCGCTACATCATCTATTTTTAGTTCACTCATTTTTAAATCCCCTTTAATCAATTAACAATGTCAACTTTTCATACTTGTTACTATTATACACTAACGCTAGATATCTCAAAACAAATCTGAACAGCTGTGCACTTATTTAAAAATAAATAAGCAATTTCTTTACCCTTTTTTAGAGTAAAAAAATTGCTTATACAGTATATGCTGGGTTCTTTTCTCTAAAACCTTATCATAAGTGCCGTTTTTGTTAATTTACGATTTAGCATACAAATTAATAAATTTGTTTTTGAGAGTTCTTATTTCTATCCACTAAATGTTTATTAACTTGTATGTAGCCTTCTCTTTCTGTACTAGCCCCGCCTGCGCTGAGTACACCGATAGCCACGCATGCTATCCAACCTAATTTCATTATAACAGAAAGCGCTTACATAATAAAGTGTTATGCTTTAATTTCTAAAAAGTTATAAATAAAATCAGCAGGTATTTTTCCACCTCCTGCTGATTTGTTAAATAGAACCGGCACGATACAGCTTTATCAAACAGTAAATAAGTCATCTTAATAAGCTACTTTATAAATCAAAAACCGTTCATATGGGTTTTTACCATCCAACTCTGGCAGCATTACTTCTTCTTTTAAAATGAAAGAAGGGTGTTTTTCGAGATGATGAAGATAATCCTCCGAACTATAATATAAAATCAAATCAATCTCACGCTTATTCTCTTCCCACGAAAGCAAAATATTGTTCACTACTTGGATAAAGATTTGAACTGAAAAAGGATTAAAAAAATAAAAGCAGTTGTCTAGTGGGTGAACCTTATATTCCTGAGCTAAACAACACTGAAAATGAATATGATTTTTGCGGCCCTTGGCTTTTTTCAAATAGCGCCTCTGATTATCTATGGCCTGCTCATAAAAGTGCTCGTTCATTTCTACCCCTACAGCAGTAGCATTGCACAGGTAGTTCACGTAAAAATTTAGCCTTCCTTTTCCACACCCGAAGTCGACAATTCTATCGCTGCTTGTTAGCTCATACTGAGTGAAAAGTGTTTCTAATGCACTATAAGGCGTGGGTTCATAACGATGGTAATGAAATGAATTATTAAATCCCTTTTGTTCTCCCGTTGTTTTTATATTTAATAAAGCGTCATAATATTGCTCATTCATGGCCAATCTCCTGTTTATAGTTGCTGAAAAAGAGAAGGACAGATGTCCTTCTCTTTTTTCTCACTCTACTTTCACACGCATTTCTGATATTTTAAGACCAATCTCTTCGATTAACTGCACAGCTTCCGCTCGTTTTTGATCATCTAATGTGCTGATTCCCCGTACGTCTACGCTTTTTAAATATCGATAAGAGGCTTTAAGACGTTCTAATGTATCCTCTTGGTCAAATGTTTTCATGATTATCTCCTCCAGTATATGTAGTTACTATATGTATACCACAAACATGTCCGTAATAAATCTAACCTGTTTAATAAATACTAAACGTATCTGATTTATCTAAGAGGAAATGCACTTCTAATAGCTGATATATACTCAAAAAATTCCTGGGTTTTCGAATTTTTACGTTCATTTCTCGTATTAGTTGCAAAAAAAGCTTCTCTTTGAGCTTTACTTATCTCAATTTGCACACCCATCCGCCTAGCTGTTTTATTGGTTATATTTCTAGGGCTTGTACCGGAAAAAGGGTCTTGATCTGATAAAATTTCTGCACTAAAACCTTTGGAAACAAGCGCTTCATGTACCTTAGACCTTAACGCTTTGTCAGCACCGCCGATTTTAGTGTGTTTTTCACTTTTATCATTGTATCCATGAAAAGATACTGCATAGTCTTCTTTCGATATAATAGTTAGCGCATGAGGTTCATCAAAATGAGTGGATGTGATATGAAGATCGGCATTCCCTGCTTTCTTTAACCCTTCAAATATATAGTACGAGTATTCGTTTCCTGCTAGCCCAACAGCAAGTTCGGATGTTCCAGTTTCGATACCTCCGCCGTGTATCGCGAGCATAATAATGTTAGAAGGTCTGATTTCAAATTGAATTTTATAGTCCTGGTTGTATACTTCATAAGAGGCAAGTTCAGAGAAGCTAGCATATTTATCTGGCATCATATATCCTCCTTGTGAATAAGACATAGTAAACAAACTTATTAGTTCTTTCTTTAATGTACCACATCTTTTCTTTCATCACATACTATGTGATTGCAATTACCAATAAATATGGTACGATTAAGTTCGAGTTTCTTGCTCGTTAAAAGTTCACCAGATAGTCAAAATTTTCATTTTTAAGCATTCCATTTTTATCTTATAATAAAGGATGTACTTATTTTTAATTGGTAATTCGACATTTTTCTTTGTTTTTTTAAAAAGTTCAAGGAATGTTAACAAATTTTACGAGCAACCTTGATGTAATTACGATTTTTTTTTGTTAAAATAGTTTAGTTGATTAATAAAGATTAGGTTTATTCATGCAAGAATAAGCTCAAAAAGGAGAATTGCTGTGAAAAATACCGAAGTTATCACAAAGGAATCACTTCCTATCAATCAGTATTTTTCCCGGGAAGTAATCAGTGCTATTATAAAAACTGGGATTATTAAATCGAACTCACTAGGAATGGTTGCTGGGCTTTGTCTCGCAATTGCTGTTAATGACTTAAGCTTTGTGACACAAATTCCTATCATTATTTTGGCTTTAATTGGGACATCCTTTGTCGTAGGAGGAGCTGGGGCAGTTAATAACTTCTATGACCGTGATATTGATGCGATCATGAAACGTACGAAAGACAGACCGACGGTAACAGGAGCGGTCAACCCCAAATTTGCTCTATGGTTAGGACTGGCTTTATTTGTTATTGGTGTAGGTATTTTATTTTTAGTTTCTAACATGGCCGCCATTATGGGTATTTTAGGATTTTTCTTTTATGTAGTGCCTTATACTATGCTTACAAAGCGTACAACCATTTATAATACCGAAGTCGGAAGTATTTCTGGAGCTATGCCTCCAATCATTGGCTGGGCCGCTATTTCACCAGACTTATTTCATCCGGTAGCAATTGGATTGTTTGTATTTATGTTTTTATGGCAGCCTCCTCACTTCTACGCTATTGCGATTAGAAGACTTGAGGAATATAAAGCCGCAGGTGTCCCAATGCTTCCTGTAGTAAAAGGTATCCGTCGTTCCAAAGTCCAAACGCTTGTATACCTAGTTATTTTGCTAGCGGCATCTTTCTTATTTTTGTCGTTTAGTAAAATTATCGCATTTACAATGTTCGGTTTAACACTAGTGTGGATGCTTCTTGGGATTGTTGGATTTAAAAAATTAGAAGATACAAAATGGGCTACTTTAATGTTTGTGTTCTCATTGAACCATCTTACGATTATTTTTGCCCTTATGATTATACTGTCATTTTTTAAATAATAAACGTTCAAAAGCAGGTAGCTATCAGCTACCTGCTTTTATACTAGATACATCTTTTGCTTTAAGCGAAATTATTCCTCCGTACCTTGCCGAAACTGCTCCACCTAACGCGTTAGCAAAGATTGTGTACTGCTTCTGTGACTCCTCACTTTCAGGTAATCCTTTTTCGTGAACACACCATAAAATTCCTGCCATAAATGCATCACCCGCTCCCGTCGTGTCTATCGCCTGCACTTCTTTTGCACTCACATGAAGCGTTTGATTTGCAGTAACGGCTGCTGCGCCATTTTCTCCCTGAGTGACCCATACGTACGGAATATGATACGCTCTCAGTTTTTCTAGGCTTTCTGTCAGGTCTGCTGAATTCATCAAAAATAGGAGCTCATCTTGAGAGATTTTCAAAATGTCTGTTTCGGACAAAAACGGTGTCAGGATATTTCTACATGCTGCTTCATTTTCCCATCTTTTCATTCGAATATTTGGATCAAACGCTACAAGCAAACGATGTTTTTTTGCGAGCTTCACAGCTTCTTTTGTAGTTTCCTGAGAAATCGGGTGAAACAACGTACCTGATCCAAAATAAAAAATCGCTGCCTGCTCAAATAAAGCTTCCTGCAGCTCATGTTTATACACTTGCTCATGAGGTGTAGAATCTATGTAGGAATGAAAATAACGATCTCCTTCTTTACTTTTATGTACATACACTTCACAAACTTTTTTAGCCTCCGATATTACACAGCCGCTTTGATTCACTCCTTCAATTAAAAGGTTCTTTCTTACAAAATCACTTGTTTCATCACTGCCTAACTTGCAGATATAATATGCTTTTGCTCCTAACTTCTGAACTCCAACTGCTACATTAACGGTTGTGCCTCCTAAAAAAGGGTCAAAGCTGGTGTTAAATTCGTTTTTAGCAATATAATCAATAAATGCCTCACCGTATGAAATAATTCCTTTTTTCAAGTTAATCCTCACCTTCTTTCTTCTGTCTCCCAACGCATTTGACACATACACACGCTTTTCCTCTGCTTTCTAAAGGAATTTGTTTAAACAGCTCAGGAGTAAAAATTTTCTGCATGCACCAACACTTTTCTATTTCTCTGCCTTGTACAGAAGCACAGTTATTTTTTTCTCCGCAGATAGGACATCTGCTATCATCGCCTGAAAATGGCATGAATTCCCCTCCTTTTTTTCTATGCAATTGTGTAGATTATCTTTATTAGTATACAAGAGGTGGTTAAATTGTGCTTTTTGCTTTTTGATATTTTCGTTTTCAACTTCTTCTATTCTTGATACTATACATATAAAGGAAATAACATATTGCGAAAGGAGCCTTTATGACGACACATTTATTTCACCAAAAACCCCTTGCTACATGGATGCATGAATATCCTTTATTAACACCTTTAATCAATAAACAGGAAATACTTTGGATAAATCCTTATATAAAACCTGCTCAAGGAGCACTTTCTTCACTTTCTTTACATACCAAAGATATAAAAGATGCAAAAGAACGACTTTCTCGCTTTTCTTCTTTTCTTCAAATAGCTTTTCCGGAGCTGAAAGCATCAAAAGGCATCATTGAATCACCTCTTCAAGAAATTGCATACATGAAAGACTATTTAAATCAACAAATGAATAACATGCTGCAAGGAAAATTACTGATGAAATGCGATCATGATCTTCCCATATCAGGTTCTATTAAAGCAAGAGGCGGCATTTATGAAGTATTAAAATTTGCTGAAAGTCTTGCTATCAAAGAAGGACTGCTTACCGAGGAAGACAGCTACGCTCTTCTAGCTGAAGAACGATGTAAAAAGTTATTTTCTTCTTATTCTATTGCAGTAGGATCTACCGGTAATTTAGGTTTAAGCATTGGTATTATGAGCGCTACTCTCGGCTTTAACGTCACCGTCCATATGTCAGCGGACGCTAAAAAATGGAAAAAAGATCTGCTTCGTTCTAAAGGTGTAACCGTTATTGAATATCAGTCTGACTACGGAAAAGCCGTGGAAGAAGGACGAAAGCAAGCCGAAGCAGACCCCGCCTGTCATTTTATTGACGATGAGCAGTCTAGAGATTTATTTCTTGGTTATTCCGTCGCTGCTTTACGTTTGAAAAAGCAGCTAGCCGAGCTGCGGATTCAAGTAGACGCCGAACACCCTTTATTTGTCTATTTACCTTGCGGAGTAGGCGGAGGTCCTGGCGGTATTACGTTTGGATTAAAAGCAATATACGGTGATCACGTTCACTGCTTTTTTGCTGAACCTACTCACTCTCCTTGCATGCTGCTTGGATTAATGACCGAGCTGCATGATGGCATTTCCGTTACGGATATTGGACTTGATAATGTAACAGCTGCCGATGGACTAGCTGTAGGGAGGCCATCTAGCTTTGTAGGCGAAACGATAAAATCGCTTATTAGCGGAATTTATACCGTAGAAGATGATCAGCTTTTCCGATTTATTTATGAGCTAGCCAATCGTGAAAATATGTATATAGAACCTTCAGCAGCGGCTGGTTTACAAGGGCCTCTCCACCTGATGGAAAGCGGGTCTTCCTATATACAAGCGCAAGAACTAGAAAACGATATGTCAAAAGCTACTCACCTTGTATGGTCAACTGGAGGCAGTATGGTGCCAGTTGAGGTGATGAATAGCTATTACGAGCAAGGGAAAAATTTAATGAATAGATAACGTCAAAAGGCATGTAGAACAATGATGTTCTTCATGCCTTTTTAGACGAAGTAGCTTTCAGAAAGATAGGATGCCAAATCTCAAATGGAAAGTATCCCGACTTATAGCTGCCGCTTGTACCCATAGTTGCAATTTTTATTTTCCTGTATCCTTTTTTCCATAAAAAGGTGCCTGCAAACACTTCAATTTCCTCCACTTTTTCCCTTCTAATAATCGTTGTTTTTCGTGTTAAAAACTGCGACCGGATACTGATAAAGACCTCATTCATCATCAAGCCGCCTTGACGATAGCCCAACCAGTGAATAAGTACATATGCAAGGCACAGCACAGCAATAATCCACACAAACATTGATTTCCAAAAGCTGATGCCAATCCCTGCCGCTGCAAATAACAAGAGCGGTACTAGTAATGGGTACCATGCATATTGAATAGCTGTATTTCTTGGACACTTTATATATTCATAGTGCGGCACATATACGTTCATTAATGCTGAAATCTCTTTTTGTTGGATAAACGGGTGCAAATAGACCTTTTCTTTTAAATCAGAGGTTACGACATTTAACGAAACGGAAGACCATCCAAATAAGCGTCGAACCAACCCTTCCTCTATCGTAACAGCCTGTATTTTATGAAAAGGAATCGTAAGGGATTTCTTATTTAACAGTCCATATTTAATATGTAGATAATGATCGTAGCGTTCTACTGTAAAACCGCCAAATCGTATCACATATAAAACGATAGACAGCAAATAAGCAAGCGCCACAATTACAGCCACTAATACAAATAAACCAAGCATTGATTGATGAATTACTTCTTCGTAAGCTGTCTTGACCCAGCGGTTTATATACGTATCAATATACTGATAAAGAAAACCAAGAGCAGCAAAAATATAGCCGAAATTCCCGGAAAACGCAGCAGCCAACGCAAGCTGTTTTACCGACACTTTCATCGCTCGTTCAGGAATTTTTTCTCTTACTTCCGGCTGACTTCCTGACAGCTTTAACGTATCTTTAAGGTAGTGTGCTTCTTTTAGTGAAATGCCGGATAAATCAATTTCAGCATCCGTACCGCTGCTGGCCGTGTCGATACGAAGCCGGGCTAAGCGAAGAATCCTAAAAACAAAAGGCTGATCTAACTGAATCGATTGAATGCGATTTCGTTGAATAAATCGTTTTTCTTTTTTAAAAATCCCTTTGTACAGACGCACTTCCGTTTCCGTTACTTCATAGCGAAATTCTCTCCAAGTAAAAAAAGCAAATAAAGCAACTACGCCTCCCGCTAATAGCGTGGCCCACCAGTATGTAAACAATAAGTGCCGATTGACTATAAATACAAACACAAAAGGTAGAATATTGTTTTTTATATGTTCAATAAATGCAATTGCAATATATAACGGATGCAGCCGCTTACTCATCTTCATCATCTACCTCTGCTAGTCTAGCAATATACTCCCGCAGTGCTTCAGCATCTCTTTGTCCGAGTGCAGGAATTTCAACACTTCCAGCTGCTGTGATGATTTTAACAGATGCCAAGTCAAATTTTCGAAAAATCGGCCCTGTCAACGTTTCAACGTGCTGCACTTTCACAAGCGGAATTTTCGTATGATACCAGATGAAGAGTCCTCTTTGTACATCAATTTGAGTATCTGTTACTTCATACGAATACACATTCATATATACATTCGGAGCTATAATTGTATATATAATAAAGCTAACGACTAATAGTCCAACGGATATCCACCCAATGATTGACCACCAATCAAAAAAATGAACGAGTAGAAAATAACCTGCTGTTGCAAGAAGCCACAGGCTATGCGTAAAAATGGATTGCCAGCGCATTGCTTTTTTAGCCTCGACGGGCAATTTGCCCTTTAAATGTTCGAACTCCATAAAAACTCCTTTCTCTACCTTTTTTACTAGTTCTATTACTATATTACGCTAAAAAAGGAAAAAAGTTTCATAGTTTGCTATTTTCTTAATATTTTTTGATAAAAAACAAGACCGCCTAAACATAGGCAGCCTTGTTTTATCGATAAACGCTGTCTTTCTCTCCGTATACAGCAGCGGCTCTTTCTACTGCTTCAGATACCGCTTCATGTACAGCCAGATTAAGAGGATGAGGAACTAAATCACCTGGACGCGTCGAATTTGCAATAGCTTCAGCTGCAGCAACAAGCATCGTGTGGGTAATATCGCGCACTCCCGCATTTAATACTCCTCTGAAAATACCTGGGAAGCCAAGTACATTATTCACTGATCTTCCGTCAGTGGCGTAAATAGCTCCTGCTTCAAGGGCATCTTCAGGCTCGATTTCTGGCTTTGGATTGGAAAGCGCTAGGATGATTTGCCCTTTTCGGATCCATTCTTTTTTTATTAAGCCAGGTACACCCGTTGTCGCAATGACAATATCACAGCTCTCCATAAGCTCTTCTAACGAATCCGCTACTTTTCCGCCGTAGTTAACTAAGCGCTCATTCGCCTCGGGAGACTTATCAGCTCCTATCACTTGTTCGACACCGTAAGCCATGAACATTCTGCATGTAGCGATACCGGCAGCTCCTAAGCCGATTTGTCCTACTTTAGCTTCTTTTAAATTCACACCCGTGCTGCGGCAAGCTGAGATAGCTGCTGCTAGTGTCACCACCGCTGTTCCGTGCTGATCATCATGCATAACTGGAATATCGAGCTCTTCTTTTAAACGTGCTTCAATTTCAAAGCAGTGAGGTGACCCTATATCTTCTAGTAAAATACCGCCAAATCCCGGTGAAATATTTTTAACCGTTTGAATGATTTCTTCCGGCTCATTTACATTCAACAAAATAGGGATAGCGTTTACATTGGCAAGTTGATCAAATAATGCTGCTTTTCCTTCCATAACGGGCATTCCTGCAACTGGACCAATATTTCCTAATCCTAGTATAGCGGTACCATCTGTTACAATCGCAACCGTGTTTCCAATGCTCGTATAAATCTTCGCTTTGTCGGGCTGCTCTTGAATAGCACGGCAAACGTTTGCTACACCAGGGGTATATACTCTTCTTAAATCAGCAATTGACTCAATTTTCATTTTGCTTTTCATTTGAATTTTGCCGCCTTCATGCGCATGAAGAACTTCATCTGATACTGTATGTAAAGTAATACCTTCTAAACTGCGAACCGCTTCAAGCAATTCTTCAAGCTGATCTTCACTTTCTACTTGAACCGTAATGCTTCTCATCGTGTAGTTATGTCCTACTTTGACAGTTTCAACTTCGCCAATATCTCCTCCAACATTTCCAATGGCTGTTGCTACTCTTCCTAAGTTTCCCGGTACAGTCGGTGTTTGTACCATTAACGTGCGTATTAAATTGTTCATCATTTCCCCATATCCCCCTTGTCTTAATCCCGCAAGTACGTATGCTTACTAAATGAAGCGTTTAAAATGGTCAAATTTTCTATAAGTTCATGTTATCTACTTATCTTACAAGTAGATCTATACGTACTGTCTTTTCCATTAAAAGAAAAACAATAGATAACGCTTTCAAACAGACGTTTCGCTTTGATTATAAGCAAAGTTTTTAGAATAATCAAGCGATGACATTGTGAAAATTCATAAATCATTAAGAAGGAATTTGTTCTTCACAAACAGAAAAGACTTATATAGAGAAGAAATAAAGGAGTGAATCAATTGAAATCAATTTGTGTGTTTGCAGGATCAAGCGCTGGAATAAAAATGGAATATAGAGAAGCGGCGGTATCGCTAGGACGTTACATGGCCAAAGAAAACTACCGGCTGATTTACGGAGGCTCACGAATGGGACTAATGGGAGAAGTGGCAAATGAAATGCTTGAACATGGAGGCGAAGTTATCGGCATTATGCCCCGCGGTTTATTTAGCGGTGAAATTGTTCATACCGCGCTAACAGAACTCATCGAAGTAGAGAGCATGCATGAGCGAAAGGCAACTATGCACGAGCTAGCTGATGCTTATATTGCGCTTCCTGGAGGTTTTGGGACATTTGAAGAGTTGTTTGAAGCTCTTTGCTGGGCTCAAATTGGTATACATAAAAAACCAGTTGGGTTATTAAATGTGAACGGCTACTACAACCCGCTTATGCAAATGGTTCAGCATGCCGTAGATGAGGGGTTTTCTACCGATTCTGCTATCCGTCTCATCAACATTTCTGATACTCCTGAACAGCTTATCTCTTCAATGGACACCTACACGTCTCCTTCAGAAGACCAAAAATGGAACACTGAACGCTAAAAAGCGAGCGCATAATTTGCGCTCACTTTTTAAGCTTTATTAAAAGTAATCTCATATTTTTTTACGCCAAAAACAAAAGGGCTGCCTATTGGCTTTAAAGACTGATTTTGAACTTTCGAAAATTCTCCTTTTTCTAGTAACTTAGTAAAAGCAATTTTCCCTTCCATTCTTGCAAGCGGCGCCCCTAAGCAAAAATGGATGCCAAACCCAAAGCTCACGTGAGGATTTGTTTTACGATGCACGACAAAAGTATTGGGACGTTCAAACTTAGCTGAATCTCTGTTTGCACTTGCTGCCCAGCTAATTACCTGCTGTCCTTTTTTAATCTTACACTCTCCCAGTTCTATATCTTGAGCAGCTATGCGTCCAATCGCTTGAATAGGAGGATAATAGCGAAGAGTTTCTTCCACCAGGTTCGGAACTAGCGATATGTCTTGACGAACTTCATTCTGCACGTCTACGTCTTCTGTCATATACCGAACTCCGTTCGTAATTAAGTTTGTTGTGGTCTCATTACCTGCTACTAGCAATAAAATACAAAACCCCAGTACTTCCTCTTCTGTTAAATGCTCGCCGTCAATTTCTGCTTCTAAAAGAAGCGAAATGAGATCTTCTTGTTTATTTTGCTGACGCTCAGCGATAATTTCTTTAAAATACCCTTGTAAAAAAATCACGCCTTCATTACGCTTTTGCATCATTTTCGCAAAAGCTTCATCTGAATTATTTTCAGCACCGCTCACTAAATCATCAGAGTACTTTTTAAACAGCGCTCGGTCTTGTATAGGTACTCCTAGCAGCTCTGCTATTACAATAATTGGAAGTGGTCCAGCAAAGTCTTCTACTATATCAAACTGTTTTTTACTGCTCACTTCATTTAATAAATAATCTGCAATCTCTTCAATATGACCCTCCAAGTGCTGAATAGCTCTTGGCGTAAACGCTTTGTTTACTAAGTTTCGTAACTTTGTATGTTTTGGAGGGTCCATCATTAAAATACTTTCTTGGCGCTCTTCCATTGCTCGTTTGGACGAAAAAAGCGATGGATTTTTAAAAATATACTTTACTGTTTCATAATCAAATACATCCCAGCAGTTTCGGCTTTCATCGTAACGAATAGGTGCCTCTTGACGCAGACTGTTATAAATATCAAATGGATAAAGCTGCTGTTCAACTGATTTAATTTCTTGCATAGGAATCAAGTTAGCATAGCGATTTTCTCTTTTTACTGCTTTTGAATTCATCTCGTATTCCTTCTTTCGTTTAAAAGTGACCTCGTTAAGTTTTTTAATCTTCTACAGGTGAAAAGAATTTTTTTCCATCTTTATATCTTTTGATCAGACTATCACAAGGTTTTTTCACTTTCAACGGACATAATCAGAAAATTTTGTCAATTATACAGAAGACTTATTTTATTTAAGGTCTAAATCAATGATTCTTTTCCATTTTTTTAGTTCATTTATCTTATTTCATAATAATTACATAGATGGTTACACTACAAATAAGTACGCAAGAAAGTAGGGATCTCATGTGATAGATGCCCTTATGTGGGGTGGTGTCTCAGGCTCGGCTGTATTAATTGGAGCTATTATAGCTATTTTTGTACCTTTAAAAAAACAGTTGACTGCTTATATTATGGCTTTTGGCACGGGCGTTTTGTTAGGAGCTGCTGCTTACGAGCTCATTCAAGATTCGGTAAAAGAAGCAGGAATTATTGCTTCTTCTTTAGGTTTCTTAACAGGCGCAGCACTTTTTACTCTTCTTGACATATCCTTAGCTAAAAAAGGCGCTCACAAAAGAAAACGTTCGGACCACCTTGTCCCCGCTAGCTCGGGACTAGCCATTTTTATTGGTACCATTATGGATGCTATACCTGAGTCACTGATGATTGGCGCAAGTTTGATTGAACAGCACCACGTTAGCTGGCTGCTTGTTGTCTCTATTTTTATCAGCAATATACCCGAAGGAATCTCCGGGACAAGCGGACTACTAAAAAGCCAATATAAGCAAACGAAAATTTTTTCATTATGGCTTTCGGTCTTCTTTATATCAGCTCTTTGTTCTTGGATTGGATATCTATTTCTTCAAAATGCTACCCCAAACATGATGGGCTTTATTGCCTCATTCGCCGGTGGTGGAATTGTAGCCATGGTTGCTTCTACGATGTTGCCAGAAGCTTTTGAAGAAGGTGGTCCTGTTATTGGTTTTATTGCTTCATTAGGGTTATTAACTTCTATTATTTTGGATTATCTGTCTTTTTAATGAATAAACTTATATTTTGTATGAAACAAAATATATAGGTCTTTCGTCTTTACAAGTAGATATAAATAAAAGGAGTTACAATGATGAAAAAAATATATGCTTCTCTTACACTTTGCACAGTGCTCACTTGCCTATCAGGGTGTGCTTATGCACCTCATAATAATCTGTCTGCCGAAAGAGTCTCTGCTTCTTCTATTCAACATACTTCTTCTTCAAAACATGAGGCTTCAGTAGAGGAAATTACAAATAAGCTTCCAGGACACGTTTATTTAAAAGGTATAACCTTTCAAGACACGCAAAAACCTTATTACTTAGCAATTAATTACGCTGCAATAAATAATCAGCATACGTTTGAAAAAAGCTGGACGTCTGTGAAAACTAAACGCATACTTTTACATAACGCAACCATCTTACTTTCTGCCGTACAAAATGCTGACAGCGTTCACTTTACTATTAATACGACTGTTCCTCAGACAATCACCATTACTCGAAAAGAGTTAACAGACTTCTACGGAATAGATCTGGGGAATTATAATGACGTGAAACAAGTATGGAAAGAAAAATTCGAAGGACAGCAAGAAAAAATCGAGGAATTTTATGATGCACATCCAATTACGGAAATGCAGTAAAAGCGGCCCATGGCCGCTTTTTAAAGTTGTTTTTTCATAAACGCCTGCTCAAGTTTGATTCCTTCATCTGTATATAAATCTTGAAAACCAAATGATTTTAACATTTTCACGAGTAAGCTATTTCTTTTTTCAGGTACATTATATGTATTGTAAGCAATTGGTCCATACATATTAAAAATGGTTGCTAATAAAAAGCCGAGAACATCCTCTGAATTTGAGATATTTTCCTTAACGCCTCCTTGATAAAAAGTAACGGAATTCACGATGCCTATGGAAGAAAAATTCTTTTGAAATAACAGATAGCCAACTTCTTCGTTTTTTTCATTCAACGCAATAAACGATTCTCCATCATGAATACAGTCAAATTGATTTTTCTACGGAGCGTCGTATGTATAAAAAGATAGGTTCGAAATATCTTTTGCAAGCCTTCGCTTTAACGAATACGTAAGCTGATTCTTCTTTTTAAGTAAAGAAGCGTGAAAACTACCTCTATGCTTTAAAAATAAAAGCGTATCTACAATCTCATATCCGTATTTCTGATAAAGGTGAATGGCTTTTTCATTCACTTTAAATGCTTCCAGACTGGCTTCCACTACTCCTTGCTGCTGGTATCTCTCAAGTGTAGCTTTTAGTAAGGCTTCTCCAATTCCCAGTTTCCGGTAAGGTAAGGCTACGCTTGTACCTCCATTCCAAGCATGTTTTTTTCCCTTGACCTTTTTTATTCCATTTAACATAATTCCAGCTGGTGTATTATTATAAAAAGCCATAAAAGAGTAGTCGACAGATAGCTGATCCAAATCAAATCTACAAGGGAATTGATCTAGTGACAGCTCAATCGGAAGATAATAATCTTCAAAACCTTTATTGAATGCTTGTAGTGCATCAGAAAAAGAACACTGGCTTAGAGGCTTAATTATAATCACGGGACATTCCTTCCTTTTTTAAAAAGATAATAAGCTAGAAAATTATTATAAGAAAACATCATTAATAACCTTCTGAATTTTTGTGGTTTTTAAAAGAAAAGAAAGAGACATACCGTTTAAACACCCTGTCTCTTCCTTTCTTTTAACACTCTATTCTATTGTCTTTTAACCTCTACATCCGACGCTTTCACAAACGCATAGCGGTGATTAAAATAAATTTGATAATATTCGTCTTTTCCAACAATCATTTTATGATCGTTTGGATTGGTTGTAAAAATTGGTGCATAGTAATAGTCACTCGTTACTTTTTCTATCCCCACGTACACCTGCTCTGGAGAAATTTTATATTGAAGTGGCACCATAGCTTTAACTGGTATATCAGAAGGATAGGCTGAAGCTTCCGGAAAAGCTCCTCCGTACACTTGAATGCTTTCTTTTCCTGGTTTTGGCGTTAATAATATGCCTGTACCTTTACTTGTATTTTTATTATGCGGATTATAAAACCACGCTTTTTGCCCTCCGTACCAAATCGCTGTCCATTCTCCTTTTGTCTCAGCTACTGCATACGTTTGGCCAGTTACAACTTTGCTTCCCCAGTCTAACGTTTGTTTCGTTCCCGGCCCTGAAGCTGCAGGCTCATTCAGTAGCGGTGAATCATTGCTAGGAGCTTGATGCAAATACACAAAGTTGGCCGGCTGCTTTGGTGCATCCGATACCTCTGGCTGATTGTTTTGAAAGACTGGATTAATCGTAACGGCTAGTTTGTTTGTGTGCTGGCGCTCAACTGGGCTTCCTACCAAATCCATGTAGTGTCCCCAATCCCAAAACGGCCCGGGATCTGAATGCATACCTGATTGAGCCTTAGGAGACAAACCTGGCACCTCGTCATGACCAATAATGTGAGCTCGGTCTAATGGAATATTATATTCTTTGGCAAGGTGGCGTACGAGTCTTGCCGAAGAACGATACATTTCTTCTGTAAACCAAGTAGATCCTTCAAGGGCGAATCCTTCATGTTCAATTCCAATACTGTGCGTATTAAAATACCAGTTTCCTGCATGCCATGCTACGTCTTTGTTATTGATCATCTGTGCGATGTGACCATCACTTGAACGGATTACATAGTTTGCAGCTGCTCTATTAGGGTTAGCAAACAAATCAATCGTTCCATCATAACTTACTTCTGTATCATGAATAACAATATAGCGAACATCTGATTTTTGACGGTTTGCAATATCATAGTTTCCGTAATCTGAAGGACTTTCGCTGAATTTCCCGTAAAATGCAGGGATGTATTCACATTTTAAAGATGCCGGACAATCCGCTTTATTCGTATTGGAATTTTCAGCACGAGGAATCGACATATCTATATTTTGAGGGGAAATTTTAAGATGCTGTCCGTCTGATGTTGTATGCTCTGCTCCTTTTTCCAACGTTTCATATACATCATCGGCAAATACTTGAGCGTTTTCTTTATCCTGAGAAGCACTGTAAGCGGCGACTGCATCGTACCATTTCTGATCAGTGGACGGTATGTTTCCATTTTTGTCTTTTGCGATAAAAGCTAGCACAGCAGCGCCACCGCGAATATTTTGCACAGGATCTTTTTTTAATCTTTCTTTATCTGAGTTAAGCAGCTTAGCAGCTAAGGAGAGTGTTTGCTGTTTGTCATATGCTGGTTTTGAAGGTGCAGCTCCGTTTCCTTTTCCATCTTCTAAAGAAGGGATGTCTGTTAAATGCATAAGACCGTATCCCCCGGCTGCACTAGGTTTTCCGTTATGATTTTCCCAGCGCGACTTGTTGTAGGAAATTGCTTTTAAAAGCGAAGCTGGCACACCAAACTCTTTAGATGCTTGTGCAAATGCTAGCTCCAAAGAATTTGACTGATTCTCTGCAGCCAAAGCGACTACAGGCGCTTGTAGCGTATGAATAGATGTATAAGCTGTACACATAACCCCGGCCGCAAGCATGGCTACCCCTATCTTATTTAATTTTAATCTTTTTTTTAGTTTCAAACGTATTCCTCCCCCGTAAAGTATGTAAATAAGGTCAATAAAGACATGATATGACTTTACCTCATTCTCAACCATTTCGTCTTCTTTCTTTCTATTCCCTTGAGACAATAGTCTAGAAGATTCGACAGAGTTACTAGGAGGAAAGATGTGGTACGAGGAAAAATCATAAAAATCATCCCTCTTCTTTAAAGCTGCGCTCTCAAAAATGGTTGAGTACAACAGCGGTCCATTCATCCCTTTTGCTGCCTTTTTAATAAAGCAGCAATATTGTAGATAATGACATTCCTTCTATAATTCAACTATTACTAAACCAAATTTCTTAATTTACCAGTTTTTTAACAGACTGTACGTTCGACATTTTAGTAACTTTTCACCATAGTTAACCATGGAAAAGGTTGCTATTATTAAAGACAAGAGAATGTTTACATATGATTGAACGCAGCAAGAACTGCTCTTGAAAGGAGATACCTTATGAGAGGACACAGCATTCCAGCAATTAAGTTGAATGAAGAAGAAAAAGAAAAATTAGAGGAACTTATTGAACACTATAATTTAAAACGAACGTCTCTCATTCGAAAATTTATTATGGATGGAAAAGTTAAGCCTCCTTTAATCGGCAAAGAAGCAGGTGTGGAACTATTGGTTAACCTGCGAAAGATTGAGTCTGAACTAAGCCGGCTAAGCAATAATATGCATCAAATTGCAAAGTACTTACATAAACCAAAAGATAAGCAAAACCATTCACAGAATCTTGAAGAAATCCTACTAGAAATGATGAAAAAACAAAAACATGTACAAGAAGATGTAGAGACTATTTCAGAGCAGCTTAGCGATCATTTATACGTTAAATAGAGAAAAAACGCTCTTTTCATTTCAGAAAAGAGCGTTTTTTATAAAGAAGTAAGGATTTAAATGCTTTTTTTCATGCCGCACTTTGCGCATGTACGGATAAAAATAAAGTCTTTTACTAAGCTTTTAAATTTCACATGTCCACAGTTATCGCATCTGCCTGCAACTTTATCCGGAAACTCCTCATATACATATACTTTTGTTAAATCAATCGCTTCTTGTTGCTCTTCCATTTCCATCACACCTTTATGCATCTTTACGATTCAGCTCTTTATATTCTATCAAAAATAAGTAAAATTACTAGGGTGAAAGCTTCAAAAAACAAGCAGGTTTTTTCACTATTTTTTTATCCGTTCAGCTTTGTACCACCATTTTTCTCTATCTAAAAATGCTTTTACATTCAGTATTTTTTTATCGCGAAGGGTAATGATGGCTACCGCAGCTCCTTCTTTGGAAAAGGTTACGGCTGTTTCTAATTTCTCTTTTGTCACAAACACTTTTAATGTTTCCATATTCTCTTTTGTTAATTCCGCAGTTGTGATGGTTTCTCCTTCAATGATTGTATCTTTTTTTTCAATAAAATGTTGTCCAGCAATCACCCAGGCTGCACGTGTTTCACCATAAACTTGAAAGAAGGTATTCTTTTTTAAATAACCTGTTCTCTCTGACATATTTGCATCCTTGTACGTCTCCGTATCCTCGGTTGTTTTTATCCATAAAGGTTTATATAAAAAAGTAGGCTTTGGAAAACCTTCCTCGTCAGAATCTCCCACAGGATTTGTAGATTTAGGCTCCAAGTTTAAAAACTGCGCAATCCCTTTTGCATATGCCACCCCCATATCTTTTAGAAATTGAGGATTTTTTAAAAGCTTTGCATCGTGTTCTGTATCAATAAACCCAATTTCAGTTAGTACAGACGGCATATATGAAAGCCTTAACACACTATGATTAGCTAATTTCCTGCCTCGGTTAGAGTGATTGTATTTAGTGAGAACAAATTTCACATGATCGTGAATATCGTTTCGTAACACAATGGTTTGGTTATTTATATTTTTGCTATAAATAAAATCTTCATATCCCGTTTCGCCGCCTGAATTTATATGAATAGATAAGTATACATCAGCACCCCACTCATTGGCTTTGTTGACCCGTTCATTTAATGACAAAAACACATCGGTTGTACGGGTTGTACAAAGAGAAAATCTTTGATAGTGAGTAGAAAGAAAAGAGATGATGTACTGTTGAACAGCTAACACTAAGTCTTTTTCATATAGCCCGCTGGCGACAGCCCCTAGATCTGCCCCTCCGTGACCTGCATCTAAATAAATTTTTTTCATATAACCTGTCTCCTCCTTATCCGTAGCATATGCATGAATAAGCGAAGACGTTTGTTATACAAAACTACTTTTATGTATAAAGCTTTTTGCTATGGCTCATTTAGAAGTCTTTACAACTGATTTACCATAGCTGGTAACATCAAAATATGTATTTGATCCATCGTCTTCATTGATCACAACATCTAAGTCATGAAAATAACGATGAAGTTCTTTTAACAGTGCTTTATCTTTCGTCTGCTCTAGCTGTCCAGCGAGCTTTTCCATATGCTTAAAGTCTTTCTTTAAAACAGAATCTTTTACTTCAATCGTGCCAATCGTATTTTTAATGGCTGCTGCTTCTTCTTGTACGGCAGGCCAGTCTGGGTGCTCAATGGCACCCCACCCCGTCAAATCATTTAGTACATCATGATGTTCAGCAATAAAATCTTTTGCCTGCTGATCGCTGCTTTCCAGCTTATCAACTTTTTGTTGATTCACTTTAATGGCACTTGCCTTTATACTTTGCTGTGATAAAAAAGGAATTTTTCCGTTTTGGTACAATATCCATCCTGTCGCTCCTCCCCCGACTAAAAGAACGGATAAAGATATAGAAATGATCATACGCTTTTTCTTACTTTTATGTCTTTTTTCCATTTGACTCCTTTCCGGGTATTCAAAACCCTTTAGGCCTTATGAACTGAAACGAATAACCTACAAAAAGAATTTTACCATATTTTTAATATTAAAAATATTAAAAAAAGAGACTCCTTCGAGTCTCTTTGAATCCACTTCAGTTAACTTTTACCTGTGTGTAGCGATTTTTAGGAACATTCAACTGCAAGTTACTTCTTAACGTACTCCCTTCGTATTCTGTACGATACAGGCCTCTTTCTTGCAGTATCGGTACAACATGTTCAACAAAGTCATCTAAGCCATGCGGAACGCTTGAATGAATAATAAAGCCGTCAGCTCCTTTTTCTTCGAACCACTGTTCCATCAAATTAGCGATATGCTCTGGCGTCCCAATAAATTGTGTTTTAGGTGTAGCAATTCGTAGCGCTGCTTCTCGCAGTGTCCACTTATATTTTTTGGCGTTTTCTTTAATTTTGTCGGTTGTACTGCGGAAACTATTACTTCCTATATCTCCTAAGTCAGGAAATGCATCATCTAATGGAAACTGTGAAAAATCAAAATGATCGAAAAAGCGTCCTAAGTAGTTTAGCGCATGTTCAATTGTCACCAATTGAGAAAGTTCTTCATATTTTCTTTCGGCTTCTTCGTTTGTACTACCAATTATAGGACCAATTCCCGGAAAAATTAAAAGTTCGTTTTCATTGCGTCCTTGCGCTACGGCTCTTGATTTTACATCTTGGTAAAAAGCTTTTGCTTCTTCTAAATTTTCTTGTCCCGTAAACACTGCGTCAGCCGTTTTTGCTGCTAAATCTTTTCCGCTTTCAGAAGAGCCTGCTTGAAACACTACGGGCTGCCCCTGAGCTGAGCGCCCAATGTTTAACGGGCCTTCTACAGAGAAAAATTCGCCTTTGTGATGCAATCGGTGCAGCTTTTTCTCCTCAAAAAATTGTCCGGTTTCTTTATTTCGAATAAATGCATCATCTTCCCAAGAATCCCATAATCCCTTTGTTACTTCTAGAAACTCTTCAGCTATTCTATAGCGTTTGTCATGAGTGGGGTGCTCTTTTCCATAGTTAAGCGCAGATCCTTCTAATGGAGATGTTACAACATTCCATCCCGCTCGGCCGCTGCTAATATGATCAAGCGAAGCGAATTGTCTAGCCACCGTAAACGGCTCACTATACGAAGTCGATAGAGTGCCGACTAAACCAATATGAGAAGTGACAGAAGCAAGTGCTGATAGAATAGTAAGAGGTTCAAAACGATTCAAAAAATGCGGAAGCGATTTTTCATTAATATATAACCCATCGGCAATGAACACTAAATCAAATTTTCCTTCTTCCGCTTTTTGAGCCTGCTGCTTGTAAAAACCGAAATTAACGCTGGCATCTGACAAAATTTCAGGGTGTCTCCACGCCCCCATATTTCCTCCGACTCCATGAATAATAGCCCCTAGCTTTAATTGTCTTTGATGTGTCATATTACCATTCTCCTTTTTCATACCCATTCATAAATTCTCGTAATTGATTGGTTAAACCGCCTGCTCCAAAGCGAAGGACTCCTTCTTTTTCTGTCTTTCTTTCATTTGCTTCTTGTGCAAATTGCAAAAAAGCGATAACGTGAACTCTTCTAGGGTGAATATTTTCAATTCCTTCGTCATAAAACCATTGATCAATTGTATTGTAAATCCCTTTATTGACTCTGAATTGACTGTGGCACCAATTAAAAAACTGGAGATCCGGCAAATTTAAATATCTCGCTTGCCCTAGCTTGGAAGCTG
>Ga0209574_10000019_pt1 | contig 77308 bp, 84 predicted proteins | sample AgamicMgMarz_FD_187168 | JGI IMG/M metagenome (GOLD analysis project Ga0209574, IMG submission 187168) | Agave microbial communities from Guanajuato, Mexico - Mg.Ma.rz (SPAdes) (version 2) | ecosystem: Host-associated > Plants > Phyllosphere > Phylloplane/Leaf | place: Guanajuato, Mexico... | reverse complement strand
AAAATATTATCGAATGGATATGAGTCTACGTTATTTTTTTATTACTAAATAAGGAGTTTTCACCTGGTATGATAAAACTTCATCACGCATCAAGTATTGACTCGATTGAGTGGGATACTAAAATAGGTGGTACTTACGTTAGGGATTATTTTAGCTTAATGATAAAAAATACACCCTCTTCCTTCGTATCTAATATTCAAACGGAGATAAGGCTTTTAGAGTTAGAAAATGTAGTATTGCCAATGACTATAAACAATGAAGAATATGAAAATTCTTATGTCTGCTCCCCTTTTACTCACTATGTTTCTTATGCAAAAGAAGAACTATGGGAATTAAAGAATCCTTTGGCTGAAAAAATATTACTTCCCATTATTAACTTTATGGGTATTTGGTTTAAAAAAAGTGAAATTAACAAAGTAGTCATAGTGAATAATTGGTTGTTATCTACAAACCTATACTATCCACTTTCTAAAGAAGAAATCAAAGAAATTACTACTCAACTAAGAAAAATATTTCCTGAGCACCTTATCATGTTTCGCTCTTTGAATAACTATTTACATAAAGAACTAATTCAGTCAGCACAAGATGTAGGTTACAAAACCATTTTTTCTCGCTCCGTTTATTTATATAAGCCTGATGTAATGAGTCAATTGACTAGAAAAGAAAAGAAAGACATTAAAAATGATTTACGATTACTGAAGAACAGCGGTTACGCGATTGTAGATAATAAAGGTATTTCTAACGAAGAAATTTCTACTATATTTGACCTTTATAATCAACTTTACATAGACAAATACTCCAATAAAAACCCTATGTTTAGCCATTTATATTATAAAAATGGAATAGACCTTGAATTATTTCAATTTCGTGCATTAAAGAAAAATAACAAAATTGAAGCGGTTTTAGGTTATTTTGTTCGAAATGGTGTAGCTACTGCTCCTATCTTTGGCTACAATATGAGTTTAGACAAAAAAGAGGGTTTGTATCGTTTATTATCAATTATCTTTTTGGAAGAGTGTCTCGAAAAAAATCTAATTCTTCACGCCAGTGCTGGTGCTGGACAATTTAAACGTAACCGAGGAGCCCAGCAAGAATTAGAATATAGTCTAATATATTACGAGCACCTACCTAGAAAAAGACGATTTATTTGGAATTCCCTTATTTTCTTACTTACTCGCTTTTTAGAACCTATGGCAAAAAAACACAAATTTTAAAATAAAAAAAGCCTAGACTATGTGTACTTTTACACTAGTTTGGGCTTTTTTTAACGGATGAATTACAGAAAACTGTCACATTCATGTATGTAGATTACCAGTTACACATAACTTCTATATGCCCCTGTTACTTTTCCTAATATCTTTACATCTTTCAGTAAAATAGGTTCCATTTCGTCATTTTCAGGTTGCAGTCTAATGTGGTCGCTCTCTTTAAAAAAACGCTTAACAGTTGCTTCATTTTCTTCTGTCATAGCCACAATAATATCACCATTATTTGCTGTTTGCTGCTGATTAACAATTACAAAGTCCCCATCATTAATCCCAGCATTAATCATACTCTCTCCCATGATTCGTAAAGAATATAATTTTTCATCATTCTTTTTCATTAATGGCATTGGTAGATACCCTTCTATGTTTTCAAACGCAGTTATAGGTTGACCTGCGGTTACCTTACCAATAATAGGGATTTTATTATAACCCTCTTTTGAATTATCTTCAAAGTTTAGATTAATCGTTTCATCATAGTGTTTAAGCACTTGAATTGCCCTTGGTTTGGAAGGGTCTCTAAGAATTAGTCCCTTACCTTCTAATCTTGTTAAATGACCATGAACTGTTGAACTAGATGCCAGACCAACTTTTTTCCCTATTTCTCTAACAGTAGGTGGATATCCCGTTTCTTTTTGTTTATTGTATATAAAATCAAAAATTTCTTGTTGACGTGGACTTAAAATAGTCATACCTTTATTCCTCCTCTTAAGTAGTATTGTGTATGGAAAGTCAATAATAACTTTTATTCACAAGAATATAATGATTATTATATCAAACATACGTTTGTAATATCAAATACTTTCCTATATTCTAAATTTTTTTCCATAAAAAAAACAACGTTGCTTTTTTAATTAGGCAACGTTGTTTTTTTATCTATATTTCTTATATTCTATAAAACTAACTATTTTATCTTCTTTTTTCTTATTCAACTTATATTGGCTTCGTTTTTTCTTATGCTGTTTTGTACCAAATAACATTCCTGCACCAAATACAATCAAATAAGTCGTTGCAAAAATGACAATAATCAATGTCCTCATCCCTCTCTTGTACAAGCGATGAGTTGATACACTATTTATGCAATTTTTTCAATAAAATAATCTATTTTTTTAGAATCCTAAAATATTGTAACCTGAATCTACATGTAAAATTTCACCCGTAACACCACGAGACAAATCACTTAATAAAAACATTGCACTATCTCCAACTTCACGTTGTGTAACGGTTCTTTTAAGCGGTGCATTATCTTCGATTTGGTGAATTATTTCATTAAAACCACCTATGCCTTTTGCAGCCAACGTCCTAATAGGTCCAGCAGATACTCCATTAACGCGAATGTTATCTTTTCCTAAGTCTTTTGCTAAATACTTAACATTTGCATCTAGTGCAGCTTTAGCTACTCCCATCACGTTATAATTTTTAACTACTCTCTCTCCTCCAAGGTAAGTAAGCGTTACAATACTTCCACCTTCAGTCATTAACGGTTTTGCCTCTCTAGCCACAGCAACTAATGAATATGCACTAATGTCCTGAGCTAAATGATAACCTTCTCTGGAAGTCTCAATAAATTCACCTTGTAAATCCTCTTTTTTCGCAAACGCAATACAGTGTGCTATTCCATGAATAGTACCTACACTCTCTCTAATTGTGTTAAAAGCTTCTCTCACATCATCATCACTAGTTACATCACACTGAACCAATACTTTTTGTTGTCCTTCTAACGTATTAATTAGCTTTTCAACACTTTCTTTTAAACGCTCTCCCTGGTAAGTAAATACAAGGTTTGCCCCTTGTTCATGTAATGATTGAGCAATTCCCCATGCGATACTTCTATGATTTGCTACTCCCATTACTACATATGTTTTACCATTTAATAAACCCATTGTTTTCACTCCAATAAATAATTGTTTTGTTAATTATTTATTTTTAAGTTTTTTGTAAAACCCTCTTCAAGTAATTTCCGAAAATATTGTAATTAAAAACATTGACAATGAATGAAATATAGGTATAAACATTCTAAACTTTATACAACAAAGGAGATATTTTATGGATAAGCGCATTAAAGAACTATATGAAACACTACCTGGAGATAGAAAAGAACTAGCAAAACTTACGGAACACTTTATATCAGCACTTAAAAATTTAGAGGAGGAACACCGAAGACTAGTTGCTTCCGATGCTTTAGCTGGTATTAGACCTGACAAAGACGAAGAGTATGTATTTCAAGATACAATAACTAACGTTAGAAGTATTTTAATCAGGGAACTTGAGAAAACCGTTCAGGACCTTGAACACAAAGGGGACAAAAATTGGGTCAAAAATTTTAAAGACGGAATAAATTAAAAAGCTAGCTACACACATATTATGTAGCTAGCTTTTTAATATTTAATCAAAGTTTTTTATAAATCTAAAAAAAAAGAAGCTATTTTCCGAATGAAAGTTTTTTCCTTATACGGTTTATAGCGCACTTCTTGCCCTGCTTTTACATTAGTCGTTTTCTTTGCTTTTATTATATCTTTTTTATTTGCAAATACCACTATGTAATCTCTATGTACTTCTAATACAATACCTTTCTTCATATTCATAATGCCCCCAATTTAAATTTCCTATTTTTTTATTTATTTTTTTTAGGAAACTTTTCTCTATATAACAAATGACGCTTTTATAGTAAAAGCGTCATTTGTTTGTCATATATATAGTTGTAAATCATTAATTAATATTTTCACAAGACATATCCACGTCTTTTCAATTCATTTCTAGCTAAGTTAGATGAGAATTTATTTCCCACTCTTTCAAATGATAGCATAGATTTATACAAAAGTACAATACCTTTCTCATCAGGAAAACAAAGCCCTTTTATATAATCTTTGTATGGATTATCCGGTACTCCCTCTAATATTTTTAGTGCTTCATTATATCTTTTTTTAACAATTAAAAAATGTGCGTATTCCATTGGATATTCATTTGGTTTTTTTGTAAACTGTTCCTCACTTATAAGTGAGAAGTAATTTTCAGTTGGTAGCAAACGAGTATTTAAAATCCAGTTAGCCGTCTCAATATAACCATGTTCTTTGTATGTTTGCACACTTTTATTTAGATAATATAAAGTTTTCTCTTGAGATTCAAACAAATATGAAAAACCTATATTATGATAAGCCTTTGCTAAAACTTTTCCTCCGGCGTAGGGATAATTAAGTATTTCCTGAGCAAAACACCTTGTTTTTTCCCTCTCATCCAACGTTAGAAAAGCATCAGAATATATTTCAAATATCCTTGTTTTAAAGGAATCCTTGAGGTATTCATCTGTCATTGTTTCAACGCGCTCATCTATTTCTTCAATCAGCTCAAAAAGTGTATTGTATTGTGCTCTTTCTAGTAAATAGTAACTAAAAATTAAATGTAGTAGCAATTTGCTATTATCATCCCTAGGCTGCATCTGGAAGTACTTTTTAACAAAGCTTTTCGGAAAACCTTCATTAGACATTTCATTTAGGAATTTGTATAGTTCAGCCATTTCTGCGGTTAGTGCATTCTTCATCGTTAGTGCTTTATCAATTAATTTTTCTAATAAATCTGATAAACTATGCCTTGATAAATACTCCATTGACAGCTTTACATTTTGAGGCTTAGTGCAAGAAAGAACATATTTCTGCATGAGTTCAAATTCCTTCTCTGGAGACAGCACTTGAATCATATTTAAAAAAGTCACAAAATTTATTTCTGCTTTTTTGTTCATGAACTTTGAAATGTTACCTGGAGTAACACTGAGTAGTTTAGCAAATTCTTTTGCATTTATATTTTTTCTTTCCATCTCTTTCTTTATTATATCTTCCAATACTACATTATCCCCCTAATCAAACATTAATATATCAACGCTTTACCTTTTTAAAGTGAATGGCATAGCTGCACTTTTATTTTAATTAAAATGCGAAATATTCTATGTAAAACACATTTAAGTTCGACTTAATTTTTAAGAACTTTACTAATTTAGCATACATACATTCGTTCATCTAATGAATATTTTCCTAATTTTTAAATGAAATATTTCCTTAATCACCCTTCATTTCCCATGATTTTTCATTAATATGGTTATCATTCCATTTTATATTAACCATTTTTTTTACTGTGTTATAATATGAAAAAAAGGGAGAAGTTTTATTATGGATAATTTAGACTTAAATAACGACCAACTAATGATTGATTTAGAAATACAATTAAAAAGTAATCCCTCTCAAATTAAGTACATAGAAGAGACTAATGGAATCTCACTACTTGTAATGGCTATTTCCACAGGTAATTTGGACTTTGCAGAATGGTTAGTTAATAATAATGCAGAAGTTAACACCTTTGTAGATGGTACACCCCTCTCTAAAGCTTGTTTTGAAGGAAACCCAAAGTTGATAAAGCAAATTTTAGCTAAATGCAATGAGAAGCATCGTTATCTTTGTAACCCAATGTCCTCCGCTATTTATTCTACCAAAACTACGCATGTTGATGTTTTGTTAAAAAATGGTTTTGGTATAAACACACCTGATGAATACGGATGTACACCCCTTTATTATGCAATATCAGCAATTGAAGTCATTGATATCAATCATGATAAGGACGTTTCTTTCTCAGTCAAAAATCACTTTAAAATGATAGATTATCTATTATCTAAAGGGGCAATATTAGATGCAAACTCTAGAGAAGCCTTAACTTACCTCTTTGAGTTAAGATGTAGCGATACTAACAGAGATATTCTCTCTGTACTTTCACATCTTATATTTAATGATTATGTGAAGAGTACTAGAAAAGAAAAGAAACCTATTTTATTAAATGCCTTAAAATTATTATTATCAAACGGAGCAAATACAGAATACTCATTTGAAATAACCGAATTAACCAATCAACAATTAGAAATCAAAGATGCTTCAAAAACCCAGTGTTTTTTAACTGATTTTGTGAAATTAGATAATCCAGAGCCTTTCAATATTAGTATTCCTTACGTAAATATCCCTGAATTACCTCAGGAAGCCCAAGCTCATTTAATTCAAGAATCACTTAGCGAAAACTATGTTGAATCTCTATTAAAAAAAGGTTTAAACCCTAATTCATATTCTGATGTCCAAGATGATTTATCCATACTAGTCTCGTGTATCAAGTTGAAGAAGTTTAATTACGCTACCCTGCTTATAATGTATGGTGCAGCAGTTGATAAATACAACAAAGCTTTCAAAGGTGACGCTTTAACTTTATTAATATCTGGTTCCGATAAAGAATTAGATGAATCAAACGGCGCACTAGGTACACTTGATGCAATTATGAAAAGTAGACCTAATTTGTTAGCTTATGATTTTACTAAAAGCATTCTAGACCCAGAGATTAATGATATATTTGACGTTGCTGTGGCTAGACGTGTTTACCACTGGTTTGAAAAATTTGCTGATAAATCAAACGAACCACATATGTCGGATGATGAGATATGGATTTATGAACAAAAACGATTAGATAACATTCTAAAGGCTGATAGCCCTGCTGAATTTATCTTATGGACAATATAATTTTATAGGTGCATTCATTGCACCTTTTTTAAAACAAAAACTTACTCCTTAACACGAGCAAGCAATGTTTTTATTTTCTTCTTTCTTAAGCGACTTTTAATAAATTTAACGTATTTAAATAGTTAACAGCATTATAAAAGTCTCTTTCACTCATAACTTTCCCTCTGGGAGAACCTGCAATAGTACTTCTTCCACCGGCTTCTGCACCCCATAACATTTGGACCACTTTTTCACAGTTAATGCTTTCATCACATGTAGCAATTGTAATTTCTCTTCTGCCAGCATGAAATGAAATAGTTACCGATACCGGCTTTTTCTGTTTTTGTGAGTAATAACTTGCACTACAGAATACATTTTCAGTTACAAATGCTCTTATAAAGTTATCTTCATATCTTAGGCATGATTCAACTTTTTCTGTTGTGTTCTTTGACCATTTTTTTCCGAATTCAATGAGTTGTTTATCACCATTCATAATTCGTTTAATAGCACTAATATGTTTAAAAACAAGTGAAGTAACATCAGAAAGTTCTTTAATTTTTGGAACTGCTCTTTCTTTGTAACACCAAGCCCAATATGCTTCAATCATTTCAATATGCTTTGTTGGCAAACTTCTAATATGATGTGGTCCATTTAGGTCGATGTATTCTACAGAATTCCAAAATTGTGGGTTAAAAGGTTTTTTGCCCAGTAGATGCATAATGCCTCCAATCGTATCAAAGTCGATATGGCTAATTACAATGGTACCGTCTTGAATAATAGGTAGAAACTCATTATTACAAGGGGCAGGATGATTTCTATATTCTCCTGTGTGGTGCGCAAGTGTTACTATTGAACCTTCTAGTACCTTTACTCCGTATTCAGCTTCAACCGTTGCTACCGCTTCAATTTCTTTTGCATGTGCCCATTTGGGAGCTAATAAAATTTTTAATCCGTTCATTTTTCATTCCTCCATTTTTTTAGATACTAATTAAATTATAGTAATTGTCAAATTTTTGTTATTTTTTTGTTGTTAACTATAAGAATATCTTCACCCGCTGCGAACAGGCGAAGATATTCTACTTAAACGTTAATCTTAATTTCCAGGTCCATTTCTAAAGCTTTTATTGTTTTCGATATCTTTTCTACGCTTGCTCCAAAGTACTCATTTCTCTCATCTCTAGACACCTGAGACTCTGAAGTATTCATCTTTTCTCCGAGTTCCGCTTGTGTCATTCCTTTATAAACCCTATAAGCGACTAATAAGTTTCCCAACTCTTCATAGCTATAACCTTCCTTAAATTCTCCCCTTTTAACTTGTTCGTATTCTTGTAATTCTTCTTTTAGGGATTCCAGGAAACTAATTGCTGGTTGTATCGCTAAATTGGCTGTTTCTTCGTCTAAACCCATCTCTTTGAACCTTTTTCTTTCTTGTTCAACAAAATCATTTTGCTCCTTAACTTTTTTAAGGTGCTTTGTGTACATTGCATCACTTCGTATATTCATTAGATACCTTCTTTTGTTTTTATTTGTTAATCTCATTCTATATTTACTAAACAATATTGTCAAGTAAACAATATTGTTTAGTAAATGCATTACATTAATAATTAATTTTTATAAGGCATCTGAAGGATTTTATATTTTTTTAAAAAAGGATAAACAACTTTTCTTATAAACATAAAAATATTCCCATATTAAATAATTTATGGAGTAATGAGGAGGATTGAAATTTTTGAATTATAATGCAATGTCACCTTATGAATTAGGCGAGGCAAGAACCAAGGAAAGTCTGCCGCACTTAATTGTTTATTTAAACAATGGAAGCGATAACGAAAAAAGATTAGCTGCTTCCGCAATCATCAAACTAATGCAAATTAACATTAATTGCTACTCAGCAGTTCCTTTTTTAATTAAGAATTTAAAAAGTTTAAAACCTCAAGTTAGGCAATATACATTAAAAGCTTTGAGAGAGTTTGTTTTACCTATTACATACTACGGAAATATAATGGAGATTTGTTCAAGCGATGACAAAGGTTACAATCGAGTAATAGCTAAAGAAATAATTGATAAGATGAGTGATACCGAGCTTGGGGATGCTTGCTACCCAATTACTGAAGATATTGAGCAAACTGGACAATTAGAGAAAAATGATGAGGTTGTTTTAGAAAAGGGATTTGTTTATTTTATTAAAGAAGATTACGCAGGACGAATTAAAATTGGGAAAACAAAAGACATAAATCAAAGATTAGATACATTTAACGTTAAACTCCCTTTTAACGTCACACTGATTCACGTAGTTGAGAGCAATAATTATCACTATACAGAAAAATTATTTCATATCCTATTTCAACCTAAGAGAGTAAATGGGGAATGGTTTGAATTGAATGATAGCGATGTAAATTGGATTAAATCTGGGCAGTACACCCAAAGAATTATGCAGTCGATACACACTGTTAAAACTGGTCCTAAGCAAACAAAAGACAGACACGTTACTGCAACAGACAAACAAATTTCATTTTTAAATTCCCTATTAGAAAATAGCCAATTAATGCTCATTAAACCTGCTTCTCAACTAAGCGCAATTGATGCAGCGTCTCTCATTGGATATTTATATAAAGGAGAATCTTTGCCCAAACATTTAAAAAGCATAATTCAGTCTAAGCGTTTTTACAACACTCATTAAGAGCTTAACGAATAAGCACCTCTAAAATGTTATTTAGATGGCGCTTATTCATTTTCTTTACTTAATTTTTTTAGTTCATCTAATAACTTCTTGCTTATCTTAAGGGTTCCGCTATGGGTACAGCTACCATCTTCGGTAAATTGCCAATTTAAATCGTCTAATTGAATAAAAAAGCCTCTCTCTTCCTCTTCGTTTAGCTCCTGAACAAATACTTTAGGAGCAACAAGTTGTATAGGGTTTATTTTCTTATAGTCCTTTAATACTTTCCTGCTTATTTTCATCTTCGCAATATCGGAGCAATCAAATTTACACAACGCCTTATAGATATTAGATTTTATGTATTTACTGTACACGGTCATAAGGCTGCACTTCCCTACTTAAAATTGTTATTATCTTAACTATTCCCTTGAATGGCATTTCTAGAAGAGGTAAAAAATAGAAATACGCCCAACTTGGGCGCATTTTATGCTCGTTTTCTTTTATTGTCTTTGTTGTCGTTAAGGATTCCTTTTGCACGCAGTAAATCACTAAAATTGTTAATTTCAATCTCTTCGTTTACTATTGGATTTTCTACAATAACTGGGCTCTGTTGTTGTTTAACTCTATTCATTTTTTTATTACGCATCAGCTTAGTAAATACTAATAATAATGCACAGGCATTTAATGCTTGAGTTAAATACAAAAAGATACTTATTTCTTTTACGTCAAAACTAACTTCAGTATTGTATACCTTAAACATTGTTATTGAGAATATAATTGCTATAAGGCTAGTTATGAATAATCCGTACCTTTTCGTACCTAAAAACAAAACTGGCGCTATAAATGCGCTAATCATAAGTAAAAGATTCATTCCTCTACCTCACTTTCCGCTTTCAAGCTTTAAATTATTTCATTTTATACGTAACAGTTCCTTTAAATTATTTCTGTTTCGAATACAACAAGAAGAAGCAGTTTTTATTCTGCTTCTTTTAAGCTTCGCACATATTTTAAATAGCGTTTGTATGAATACTCAGATTCCAGACCAAAGTTAATCATTGTCTCACTTTCACTATCGCCCTTTAAAATACTGTTAACAATTGCTGTGTTTCGAAAATTTTGCGGTGAAATACCTTTTCTCAAACCTGCTCTTTTAACTTCTTTTTGTAGCATTCTTTGTATACTTACTTCTGTTAAATCTTTTGGACGAATTGGAACCAACCCTTCATAGACATACTTGTAAGTATTAAGTTTCGAAAAGAAAGAGCAGTAAAATGGTTCATCCGAATACATTTTTGGTCTTACAGCCTCAGGAATAGTCTTATAATATTTGTAATACTGTTGTTTTCTCCATGCTGGCAACACTAACTTTCGTACGTTACCTCTATCTTGTCCAACAATCAACGTGTTTTGTATAAAATTAATATCAATCATTTGAATTGATGTTAATTCACTTATAGTAAGTCCTTCGTAATACATCATGTAGACGAGACTTAGATTCCTATCTAAAATTAAGTCTCTAATTTTCAATTGATTCTCCGATAAATTTTCATAAGACTTCATACTTTCAATTAACTTAATGAACTCTTTATTGGAAATTAAATCTTTTTCACTTAAAACTTTACCTTGAGTATCAGTCAATTCAATAAGTAATTCAGGGATAGTAGCAACTTTATTTAAAGAATTAAAATATAAGGACATCCGCTTTAAAATTACAAACATCTTATGTAACGTTTTATCCGAGTATTCTTTTTCATTTTTTAAAAAGTTGAAAAACTCATCGTATTCTTCTAATGTTAGTTGTCTCCATTGGTCAAATGTTAGTTCTTCTTTATTTTTCTTTTTTGTCCACTTAAAAAAGATAGCTAAATCATACGTGTACCGTTTAATCGTTGAGGGTTTCCTCCCTTTTTTTTCTAAGTGAATTAAGTAGTCTATTGCATAATCAGGCAGATAACTTTGATTTACTAAATCCATTACTACCCCTACTTTCATTTAATTTAATATAGTTATTATACCATTTTCATTACATACGTGAAATTATTACAATACAAAAGACCTACTATACCCTTAAGGAGTTATAGTAGGTCTTTATTTTACTTTATCCAATCGAAATTTTTCTTAGTTCTTCAGTTGTTCTATTATCTCGTTTGAAGCGTGTACGGTATTCTGCAAATACTTCCCTCTTAATTTTCTTTAGAATTACGTCAACCTCTTCAATATCTGCTTTACTTCTGGATAGAATATTTTCAATTTCTTGAAATATCTCAGTACGTTCATTTTTCACAATAAAACACATCCTCTAACTAAAAAACAAAACAATTTCAGGGAATATGACTAGCAGCATATCCTTACTAATAATAAGATTTATCGTATCTACGTTTACTCCTCTAAAAAAGATAAACCATCGTATCCCCACTCCCTATTTACATGCTAACTACTATTCGTTTTGTTAAAGAGCGTCTTAAGATATTACCCAGTATTTCTCTAGAAAATATTAAAGGAATAATCTATTTTCCACTTAAAAGAACTAATATGAAATTTAAAATACTTATTAAGGTGGAGATTTTCAAGTGGAGCATAATTTCTTAATTGCTTATTTATATATCGCTCTGGCACTATTAGCAGCTATTCGACTATTTTTTAGCATTAAACATAAAGAGTCTTTACGAATTATTAGTTCTTCCTTAGCAGTTTTAGGAAGCATATCTGGAGCAATCGGATTCTTCATTGGCAAAAGCCTTTTACAAATTATCTTTTTGGATGTTGCTGTTCTGATGTATCTCTTTACATTTATCGTTGTGATAATTGGACTTAAAAAGAAAACAAAGGCATCTACTCAAGAATAGCTATTATACCTCTTTAATGACTATCCAGACTTGTTGTTAAAGAGGCTTTTTTTGTTTGAAAGACACACAAACATCATCCATATTCACTCCTTCAACTTTTATTTTTATTAACTACCTAAAAACTAAACTTTTTTTCACACAACTTCCAAAAGTGCGATATATACATCTGAAATATGAATATCAATTGATGTTTCATTTAGTTTATTAACGTTTTAATTTTTATGGAGGAATTTATGAATAAAGGTTTAAAAAGAAGTTTTTTGGTGCCCGCTACAATAGCTTTCACACTTGTTTTATCACCCTTAAGTGCATTTGCATCTACGCCTACTTATAAATCTCAAAAGGTTATAATTACATTTAAAAACAATGTGGACCCATCTGTTCTAAAGAGCATTAAGAAGTACAGTGGAAAAGTTAACAAGCAACCTAAAAAGCTTAATTCTATATCTGCAACTCTCCCTTCTACTGCGCTAAATGCAATTAAAAAATTGCCATCAGTAGTATCTATAGAAGAAGATGATGTTGTAAAAGTAGAGGAACAAACTGTTGATTGGGGTATTAATCAAATGAATGTACCAACTGCTAAAAACTTGGGTTACACAGGCAAAGGTGTAAAAATTGCTGTTTTAGATACTGGTATATCACCGCATGAAGATTTAGTTGTTTCAGGAGGAACGTCTATTTCCTCTTATACTACATCTTATTATGACGATAATGGTCATGGAACTCATGTGGCTGGTATTATTGGGGCTAAAGATAATTCAATAGGTACCGTAGGAGCTGCACCTGACGCATCTATCTATGCTGTAAAAGTTCTAGGAGCAAATGGTTCAGGTTTAACCTCTGATATCATCTTTGGAATTGACTGGGCTATTGCAAATAAAATGAATATTATTAATCTAAGCTTAGGAACACAACAAGACTCTTTGGCACTTAAAGAAGCAATTAATAAAGCTACTAATAGTGGAATCATTGTTATTGCTGCGGCAGGAAACGATGGTAATGCAACAGGAACTGGAGATACCGTAGATTACCCTGCGAAATACGATAATGTTGTAGCTGTTGGCGCTACTGATTCTGCTAATAAAAAGGCTGCTTTTTCTTCAGCCGGACCCGCTGTTGATGTTTCGGCTCCTGGGGTATCAATATTAAGTACGCTAAATAACGGAAGTTATGGTTATAAGCAAGGCACTTCCATGGCTACACCTTACGTTTCTGGCATTGTGGCTTTATATAAAGAAGCTTACCCTAACTATAATGCATCACAAATACAACAATTATTAGAAAGTAATACTATAGATTTAGGAATCAAAGGTAGAGACAACCTATTCGGTTTTGGGCTTGTTCAAGCTCCACAATCTAAAGGTTCACTCGAAACTCCTAAAACACCAGCATCACCTAGCAACTTTATTAGTTCTGAACTCTTTACTAAGTCTTTAACATTATCTTGGTCTAGCGTTGATAATGCTACAAGTTATGAATTGAAGCGTAATGGAGTAACTGTTTATACTGGAAAAGATACCTCATTCACTGATAAAAATTTAGTTCAAGGAACCACTTATAATTATTCGTTAATTGCTAAAAACATAGCTGGAAACAGTAATCCTGCTTACTTGACTATTAAAACAAAGGTACCCGTTCTTACAACTCCATCAGGTTTAAAAGTAGATTCTACTTCTGATACCATTAATATTACATGGAATAAAGTAACGGGCGCATCAAATTACTTATTAAAAAAAAATGGAGTAACTATTTATGACGGCTCAAATCCGACATATAAGGATATAAATTTAACTCCAGGAACCAACTATTTATATGAACTTACAGCTATAGCTTCTGCTGGAATAAGCGCTACGTCTAGTTTTCAAAAAATGACGACACCTTTGACACCTGAAAATGTTTCGGAGACTCACGGTACAACAACTGCCAAACTATCATGGAATCCATCTAAGGGAGCTACCTACTATCGCATAAAGAATGCTAAGACTGGTGTGCAGGTATTCCAAGGTGCTGCAACATCTTTAAACTTAGCAAACTTACAATCAGGATATGATTTTTCATTTGCCGTTTATGCTGGTAACAATGGAGGTCTAAGTAATCCAGAAACTGTGTCATTTAAAACAATTCCTACTGCTCCTGGCTCTTCACCAATAGTTGCAGGAAAACCTACACAGACATCTGTATCATTGTCCTGGAAATCTATTTATAATGCTTCTTCGTATGAACTTAAGAGAAACGGAACAACAGTATACGAAGGAAATGCACTTACTTTCCAAGATAAAGATTTATCACCTGGAGGGAAATATACTTATACACTAACTGTTAAAAATGATATTGGAACTAGTCCAATTTCTACCGTAACCGTTAATACAATTCCTTCTATTCCAAGTAATCTAACCGCAGTTCCAAATACTAATAGCGTGTCTCTAAAATGGGAACCAGTATCAGGCGCAACTTATTACACGGTAAAACGCAACGGAGCAGTTATTTATAAAGGTCTTTCTACAGCCACTACTAACACTGGTCTATTATCTGGTGTTGAATATAAATATACAGTATCAGCTGGAAATATCTCTGGCTCAAGTACGGATTCAGCTGTTATATTGACTAAAACTATCCCTACAGCTCCAGCTAGTCCTAGTATTACTAAAAAAGTAGTAAGCAAAAACTCAGCAACAATATATTGGGGCTCAATTTATAATGCTAAAACCTATAGTTTAAAACGCAATGGACAAATTATTTATACTGGTAGCAACTTATCATTTACTGATACAGGTCTAATTGCAGGTCAATCTTATACTTATTCAGTAATAGCAAGCAATGAAGTTGGAACAAGTTCAGAAAAAATATCTACTTTATCAACATTGCCTAACCCACCAGTAGCAACTAAAATTACAGGTACATCCGTAACTCAGTCATCCGCTACTATTACATGGGAAGGGGTTAACGGTGCATCCTATTATACGGTCCAATTAAACGGGAAAACAGTTTATAAAGGTTCTGCAACTAAATATACAATAGCAGCATTAAAAGTAAATACGTCATATACTGTATCTGTGTATGCTGGTAATATAAGTGGTTTAAGTTCTCCTATCACAAAAAATATAACAACAGCAAAATAACAAAAAAGAGTTGCACTAACTTATAGTCTGCAACTCTTTTCTAATTTAGTTCTAAAATATAGTGCCTTATGTAGAGTATAAACAGTTAAACGTAATTCCTATACGGCTACTTGCGTAAATAATATTATGAATGCGTATATGCCATCTGAGAAATTACTCCCCTTGCAATTGTTTCACTCAGCTTATTAATGTCTTTAATTTTACCCTTCTTAACTTGGTTACCGTTTAGGTTTCCTTTAACAATATTATAAACCACTTCAATATCTTCTTTTTTAGGTTTAGAATGGTCAAATACGTGACGCATTATTTTCTCTAATTCTACTGAATTAATGCGACCCTCAATTTCTACATCCCAACTATCATAAAAAAAGGTAATAACAGCCTTATCGTTGGACCATTTTTCTTCCTTAACCAAGTTTTCATACTCAACACCAAAACTTTTTCTGTAATATCCTAATTTATATAAATAGCCTACTGCTTTATCTTCTAAAAACGAAAACATCTTTAGATTATCAATAAATTTTTGAACATCGCTTTGATTGTTAAATTCCTCTTCGTATCCATCAATAGCGAATACACTTCCATCTCCGTTTCTGTAAACAGCAAACCCTTTATATACATGACTAAATTTCATCTTTTTTCTCCTTTCACCTATATTACATGCATTCATTATAACAATTCTGAATTTACAAAAACAGATTTTCTGGATTTTATTTTTAAATATAAAAAAGCAGCAACTATAAGTTGCCGCTAAATGCAGTATATTGTTAAACTAAAAGTTTTTCTTTCCTAATTCCACTTAGGAATGCTTGCAATTCATACTTTCCATAGTAGTCTATAGGATTTACACTTTTTTCTTGGTTTTCATCCATAAAAAAGTTAAACACTATTTTATCATTTTTAGTTATGGTATAAATACCCTCAACATTTTCAAGATTACCTGTGGTTTCTTTAACTATTTTCAGGTTATGATTTGTCAATTTTTTTAGTTCTTCTTTTATTTGTTCAGTTTCAATCCATCCAGTAACATCAGACATATCAACTCTCAGAGGCATACCACTATCTAATACAATTGTAACCTCATTTTCGATAGTATTCCTAATAGATTTAATTCCTTTAAGATATTTTTTGGTATTATTATAAAATTCTTCGTCTACATATTTCCCATAATTGTTTCTTAACTCGAAAATTTTAGTATCAAACTTATGATTTAATGCTTTTAAAAACCCTAATTCTTTTAACATTTCAACAAGTTTGTGATTTAAAAATTTCTCTTCCTTGTGGTAATAATAAACATCTCCGTCGTTAAATTCATTATAAGTAATACTATACAGTTCATGTGGTTCTAAAAATCCATAATCTATTTCCTCATCATACATATCCTCAGATGTCGTTAACAACAAGTAATCAACCTTAACCTCTTTGTCATTAGCTTTAAAAACTAAAATTGTTTGGTAGTATTCAGCCGCATAGTTTTTACAGTTTTTCATTCCAAATTCAATATCCACCAGTTCTAATTCACCTTCTGCTACCATCCCATTAAGTTTTAATAGAATATCGAACCTATTTTCTTCGTTTCCCCATGTTTCTTGAATATATTGATTGATTTCCTTTAGTAAAGTAGTTTTCATTTGAAGTTCTCCTTTTTCTTTTCCTTTATTTTATCTTGTTTTAATGATTTTTGTGAAAAACTCTTAACAATATAAAAAAGCTTGTCTCTAATCTTTAGAGACAAGCTTTTTGAGTTCCTTTTCTTTTATTACGCTTTGTTTGAAGAACCAAACTCGCGAATTTTTCCAATAACAGTCGCTTTAATTACTTCACGACCTGGAACGATGTATTTACGTGGGTCGTATGCTACAGAATCAGAGTTTAAAAATTCACGCACCGCTTTTGTAAACGCAATTTGATTTTCAGTGTTTACATTAATTTTAGCTGTTCCACGAGAAATAGCTTTTTGGATATGTTCAGTTGGAATACCTGTACCACCATGCAATACTAATGGCATGCCAGTTAAGTTACAGATTTCTTCCATTTCATCAAATCCTAATTTAGGTTCACCTTTGTATGGACCATGAACTGAACCTAAAGCAGGTGCTAATGTGTCAATTCCTGTTTTTTGAACTAGTTCTAGACATTCTTGAGCATCAGCATAGATAATTCCATCTGATACTACATCATCTTCTTGTCCACCAACAGTTCCTAGTTCAGCTTCTACTGATACACCCTTCGCATGAGCTAACTCAACTACTCTAGATGTAATAGAAACATTTTCTTCAAAAGAATGATGAGAAGCATCAATCATAACTGATGTAAAACCAGCTTCAATTGCTTCTTTACATTTTTCAAAGCTAGAACCATGGTCAAGGTGAATAGCTACAGGAACAGTAATCTTCATATCTTCCATTAGACCTTCTACCATTTTAACAACCGTTTTAAAACCGCTCATGTGACGTGCAGCACCTTCAGATACACCAAGGATAACTGGAGATTTCTCCTCTTCAGCAGCAGCTAAGATAGCTTGTGTCCATTCTAAATTATTAATATTAAATTGACCTACAGCATATTTGCCAGCCAACGCTTTGTTTAACATTTCTTTCATTGATACTAAAGGCATTTATATTTCCTCCAATTTATATATAAAGAATTTACTTTTTTTAAGTACTTTACTAATTTGCAAAAAGATTTGTTGAATCCTTTAAACAAAAAGACCTATTATAAATCTTCTATTCTGCTTACTTTTTTACGCTTTATTATAAAGATAGGTATAAATTCACCCAGTGATAAATAGACTTAATAATGCTATAATTTAATTCGTGACATTACCAATAAAGAAGGAGGAAAATATTATTTAAAGAGGTGTCCTATGTATGCGTAAAACAAGCATCCCCTATCCTATAGAAGTTTACCTATCTGTTCTAAACGGACAATTAAGTAAGGTTCCTCGTGGATTTTGGACAAAGGATAAAAGCTATGCCCCCACTGTACTAAGATATATCATTGAAGAGATTCATGGTTGGAAGAGAGAAGATATCTGTTCCAAATTTAACTCTTCTTTTATAATGAAACATAAGCTTAGTGGTGTTTTTAAGCATATTTATAAAAGTAGTGTGTACAATATGCTAAATGACGCTTATCCAGATGAATTCTTTCCCTGGGAGCTTTCAGCCACTCCTAATAACTTTTGGAAGGATACTAACAACTGTATTCTTGCTACTAGATGGCTGCTAGATGAGAAACTTAAATGGGACGCTACAAGAATTAAAAACGAATACAATGGCAAAGTATTCGAAGAAAACGGGTTTACAGGATTGCTTAAGTGGGGTTGGAACGGCGAAACATTTAAAGCCATTAAACTAAGCTACCCTGAACTAAACTTAAAACCTTGGGAGTTGAGGCGTATTCCACTTAACAATTTAACTAGAGAAGAAAGCATAGAAATTATCCGTGATTTCATTGAAGTGCAGATGCAATGGGAAGACGAAGAAATACTGGCAAACTGGCGAAGTCGTACCTTAAGTTCACACGGAGTATTTAAGTTTGTAGTAACACACTTTAACAATAGCATGTATGAAGCGATAAACGCTGTCTATCCAGACCGCTTTAAGGAATGGGAATTCCCTTTACCTACTTCATATTGGAATCGCGATAGAGCTAAGTCTGCTTTGTTTTGGTTAGCCACCTATAAACTTTGGCTTTCGCCTGAGGAAGCTGTACATTCTTTAACCATTGAACACTTGAAACAAAACAACCTAATGGGGGTATTGTCACCCAATTGTTTTTCAAGTTTTGAAGAAGCGCTTGATGAAACATTCAACAAAACTAACATGGCATACTACATATGACAAAAAACACCTTTCCGCTACATGAAGCAAAAGGTGTTTTTACTGTTAATTAGGAACAAACTTCTTTATGTATTATTTATGGATATGTTCGCCGGCTTTTTTGGTTTTGTTAACATACTTTGCATTTACTACAGCAATTAATGGACTACCTATAATTGTTGGCAATATCCATATAAGAATAGCAGGAACCTCATTTATTACAGGAATACGGTGTGCATTCACAACAAGTGTAGCAGTTAGAATACCTATATACGAGCCTAACATTCCGCTAATATGTACAACTAACCAATTTTTCTTTTTTAGTTTTCCTGCTATATAACCTGTTAAGGCTAAACTATAAGAAAAAAGCGCAATATAAAATAAGTATGCACTCTCACTCCAATGCCATATTGACATAATGAGAGCCGTGATAAACTTCTCCGACCTTAGTATGCAATCCTTTTTTCTTCTTTGCTAATCCAGCAACTAACCCTACTATTAAACAAAGAGCTCCAGCAACGATATGCAATATTAAAAATATATTAAACAATTCAGCACCTCCATTTTTTGGTTTACGATGCTTATCTTAACATATTTTTACACTTCTATCTGCATATCTTCGCGCAACTATATAGTTTTCTAGATTATGCCCTCTTCTTCTTTTAAGTTCAGAAAGCTTTGTATTAAATGTATTGCTCCACATTCTTCTTTCAAAAGCATTTAAATCATTCCATGTTTTCTTCTTTTTCATTCGGAATAATCTACATAACATAGCCGATACCCCTACCTTGTTAACTTATTCAGCTACATCATAGCAAAATAAGGTTTTAAAAATACGCAATAATCCAAAAAACTTTTGCACATCTTTAATTTATTTAAACCATCCTTTTTTATTAAAGAGAATAATAAGCCCAACAGTAAGAACAAACATAACACCTAGCACTATAAAATACCCGTACTTGTAGTGCAGCTCTGGAATATTGTCAAAGTTCATTCCATACAACCCTGCAATAAATGTTAAAGGAGAGAATATAACTGTAATAACGGTTAATGTCATCATTGTGGAGTTACTCTTATGTGACTGGACGGATAATAAATTATCTCTTATGTCTGAAGTTAATTCCCTATTAGTTTCAACCATTTCTCCGAGTTTCCATAAGTGGTCATGAACATCCAAGAAATAATGTTTAAAATCCATAATCCCTTCTAGTTTGTTAATATTAATAATCCTATAAAGTAATTCTCTCATTGGAACTATCGTTTTCCTAAGTAAAACTAAATCACTTCTCACTTCGAAAAGTCGGTCTATCATTGCCTTTGTTGGCAAGGCATGCTTTTTATCATCAAGCATGAGAATTTGGTCTTCCACTTCATAAAGAATTGGGAAATAGTTATCGACTAAGTTATCAATTAATGCATGCAAGACATATACCGGAGATAATTCTTCTAACAACTTTCTCTCTACTTTCTGTTTCAACTCAGAAAGACCATCTAGTGCCCCTTTATGAAATGAAACAATAAAGTCATTACCAAAGAACACATCCACTTCTTCCGCTTCATATGTATTTTTATTTAGGGCATGTAACACAAAGAACGCATATTTATCATGAGCAGATTTTTCATAAAAATTAATTTTAGGTCTCTGTACAAAATGAAGACAGTCCTCTATTGCTAAAGGATGGAACTCAAAGAAAGTTGTTAAGTATTCTGCTTCCTCACTTGTTGGGTTTTCAAAGTCTACCCAATACCATTTAAATGCTTCTTTTTGTGACTTTAAATCTGTTATCTTTAACCCCTTTACTAGCTGATTTTCATTTGTCACAGCTACTATATTTATCATCTAATGCACCCCTCTCTCATTCTGTTCATATGTTTTACTCTCTCTCAAGGAGTAACTTTGTAATTTCTTTGACTTTCTCATTTACCGTAGAGTCTTCACTTACCGTATATCTAACTAATCCATCTTTAGCATATAAAACATCTATATTGTCTTCTGAAAAGAGTAATTCAATATGTAGTCCTTCATCCTTAAAAGTGAAATCCAATAAATCTTGAGAAATCCGTGTATCAATCTTGCTATTAGAGGACAGATTTACTTTTTCTAAATACAGCGCTTTGTCCGAAGATAAATGCCGCCACATAATTTCTATAAATTTTATATGAGCAAGGCTGCGTGTATAGATAAATAAATAGCTATCGTTTATTATGTCAGCTACTATTTTTTCGTTTGACCACGAGACTAAACATCGGTTACTTTTATCTATTGTCATGACATAATGAACATTATGTATCTTCATTGAATAATTCCTTAGTTGTTTGGCGCTATAATTATTAGAAACTATTTTTACTATATAAAAACAATTCATTGCTTCTTTCACCTCTATAATTGGTTTGTTGTTAATTCAATATTACTCTTCTACTTTTACTTTTCGTTCCATTTATATAAACCAACATATAAAAAATAAAGCAGGATGAACCTTAGTTGTTATTAACCAAGTCATCCTGCCTTATTTCTACTTACTTTACTACTTTTTTTATTTGTTTTTCACCCATAAATCTTTACCAGCCCATGTAAAGACTCTATACCAACCTTCACCCTTCCATTCTTTTGAAACAAAAAGGTTTTGTGATACAACTTTCATAGCTGGTTTCCCAGTTTGACCTGGTTCTTTGTATAAAGGAATTTCTCCACTCATTTTTAAGAAACTCCATCCTTCTAAGATAGGATTTTTTATTCTTATCCAGTATTTTTTATTCTCCCAAGTAATCTGATACCAGTCACCCGGTTTAGTTTCAAATGAATCAACTGTTGTTTTTGCTGGAAGAGTAATGCTTGTCTTAGAATTTTCATCAGGTTCTTTATACAATGCAACTTTCTGCATTACAGTTAGTTCTCGTCCGAACGTTTCCTTTTTCTTTGGTAACTTTGCTATCACCTTATCGGATTTATTAAATTCATTCAGTAACTCTTTTTTAAGAACTTCATATTTGTTATCTTTAATTTCTTCTTCTTTATGAGTATTAATATTAATAAGTTTTTTAGTTTCTGGATTGTAGTATTTATCATCTACAAATAGTGTACCCTCAGGTGCATACTCACCTCGTATACCAACGACATAATTGTTATCTTCAAATAAGTTATGACCAAATGCATCACTTTTCTTCATGTTAATGTCTAATATTGAAGCGATAGTAGGCATCATATCTAAATGTCCACCTACTTTTGTTATCTCTTGTCCCTTCATATTAGGAGCATGAATAATAAAAGGTATATGTAATGAATCCACTTCATCATAGTCTCTTCCTAAAAAGTCCTTCATAGCAGCTTTCTCTTTTTCATTATCTAAATATGCTACGTCAATTCCTCTGTGGTCCCCGTATACAGCGAAAACAGTATTATCCCAGGTTCCATTTTCTTTTAATTTCTTAATGAACCTACCAAGCGCAGCATCCGCATAGTTAGCCGCTTGAATGTAGTCACCTGTAATCGTATCTTTATACATATCAGGAAGTGTCATTTCTTTTAGATTTTCAGGAAGCCTAAATGGATAATGACTAGACATACTCACGACTTGAGCGTAATATGGCTTATCCTTTGGTTGTTCATTTAACAATTCAGCTGTTCGTTTATATAAAACATCATCTGATGAACCGAATGCAACTACATCTTTTTCTTCAAAGCTTTTTTTATCGTAGAATTCATTAAAACCTAATGCAGAATATAATTCTTTTCGATTCCAGAATACTGCTGCATTTGTATGGAAAGTCATTGTGTTATAGCCTTTGTCTTCTAGTAAACGAGGCAGACTCTTAAATTCTTGCTGTGAAGCTCCTGTAGATGCAGCTAACGGTGGCTTTAAGGGATATAAAGATGTATTAAACATAAATTCAGCATCCGATGTAGACCCCACACCATTTTGTTGATACATATTTGAAAAATAAGCACTTTCTTTAATAAGTTTATTTAAATTAGGTGTAATCTCTTTTCCATTAATATCTCTTTTCAGTACAAAGTCCTGAAATGCTTCCATTTGTACTACTAGTAAATTAGGTTTTGGTTTGGTTGAGAAAGAAAAATCTTTATCTTTTACAAACAAAAACACAATAAATAAGATAGGCACTAACAAGAGTAAGTAAGCCTTCTTGTTCATATATATCCTCTCCTTAATTCAGTTTTATTTCTTCTCTACTTACTTTATACCTAATATGCATAATCCCTTACATTGTTTTAAAAAGGAAATTTAATTCTTCATTAGAAAAAACCACTACCTACTACACAAACAAAGGAGTTTTTACATGAATTTACCTAATAAAATTTCCATTGCCAGGATATTTTTAATTCCTATCTTTCTATTTTTCTTATTATGTCCGTTTGAGTTAGGTGCCGTAGGAGTTTTTAAAGTAAACACATTAATAGCATTGGCTATTTTTGCTTTCGCCTCCCTAACAGATTGGATAGATGGTTATTTAGCTCGAAAACTTAATTTAGTTACTAACCTTGGCAAATTCCTTGACCCTTTAGCTGATAAGTTATTAATGATGGGTGGGTTTGTTGCTTTAGTTGAATTAAACATCGCACCAGCATGGATTGTTATTTTAATTCTTTCTAGAGAGCTATCTATTACTGGATTTCGTGTTATTGCAGCTTCCGAGGGCATTGTTATCGCAGCTGGAGTTTCAGGAAAAATTAAAACGGTTATTCAAATCCTTACTATTATCGTTTTAATCTTAAATGTTAATGTTATGCTAAATACTATTTGTCTATGGCTCTCTGCTTTGATTACGATATACTCAGGTATTGAATACTTCATTCAAAACAGAGCAGTATTAACGAGCGAAGAAAGAAGCAATCGTTAATTACAGTTAATATAAGAGGATAACTGAGCTTGTTTATAACACACTCAGTTATCCTCTTTGTATTTCCCCTACTTTTCAGAAATTGTGGTAACATTTTTAAAATAATTGAAAAGAGGAATATAACTATGACATTAATTAAAACAAATGTACAAACGGACAATAATCAAACAATTAAAATGCTAGAAATGATGAAAACGAATGGAGTTAACCTTCTAAACGTAGGATTTCAACTAACAAATAAACCTTACCTATTTAAAGGTGATTATTCAGAAAGCGATTTGCTATCACTTGAACAGTGTATTAGTGATTTATACCCTTCTACGTCTGAAGCTCCTTTAATTAATACATTTATCCCTTATGGATTCTATTTAGGAGAAACGATTGTAAATAACATTCCTAATGCTATGTGGGATGTTCAGAATGTTGAAGATGGTGATTTATTTGGAGTAAAGATATTTGTCCCTCACCTTAAAAACATTGACCCTATTCGACCTTTTCAAAAAGTAAGAAGCTTCTGGTTAAATGGTAAAGAAGGTTTGGTAGATGTATTTAAAAGCTGTAAAGCATCTACTGCTTAACTCTAATAGTCGTTGTATAAATTAAATCCAAAGACCGCTATAAGGAGAGACAAGAATATGATGCACTATCACATTACACCTAGCACTAATATTGAAACTATTTTTTTACAAGGATTACAACCTAAAGTTGGAGACCGTTCAAAAAAATTAAATGAGTTACCTGGTGTATTTATGTTTGCAACAGAAAAAGATATGGAAGATGGAATAATAAATTGGCTGGATAATGAGTTTGTCGAAGATGAACCTCTCGTTTCACTTAAAATATCTTTGCCAGATAATTTCCCATTAGAGTCACCCGTCCCATATGAAGTTGTTTCACGTTGTGTAATTGATGCAAAATATATTAGCATTTATAAAGAGATTTAACAAAGTATGACCTCATTTAAAAAACTAACATTATACTGGCTTAGAACTCCGCTACTAAAGCGGAGTTTTTTATTTTGGTGTTATTAGGACTTTTTATTTTTTTAACAAATAGTAAGGAAAGGAGTGAGAATAATGTCATTTAAGAATATTAAAGCGATTACAATAGGGGCAGTTAGCGATTTAACAAGTTTATCTGAAAGGCAAATTCGCTATTATGAGGATAAAAAACTTATCTTCCCTGATAGAAGTAACGGAGGAACCAGAAAATACTCTTTTAACGATGTAGAGAAGCTAGTCGAAATCTCTAAAAAAGTAAACAAAGGTGTCTCAACCTATAAAATAAGACAAGAAGAAAAAGCAAAATTAGAAGATGAGACAAAGCAGAAGGCTCATGAGATAAAGGGTAAAATGCTACAAGGGCAACTAAATGTTGCATTCAGAGGACAAACAAATCCTTCTCCTTTTAATCGAGCTTAATATAAAAAAGCCCTCTTTAACTTAGAGTGGCTTATTTCTTTTTATAGAAGAACGTATCCTCTGTTTCAAAACCATATTTTGATGGGGTAAAGATTTGCTCAGTACTTCCTACAAACAAAATGCCATCTTTTCTTAATGCTTGTCCAAATCTAGTGAATATTCCTTCTTTAGCATCTTCAGTGAAGTAAATAAGTACATTTCTGCATACAATTAAATCATAGTCATTAGGATATACATCCTCTAGTAAGTTATGTTTTCTAAATTTCACAGCATTTTTTATTTCATTGCTAATGCTATATCCCGAACCATCTTTAATAAAGTATTTCTTCTTCATTTCTTCTGGAACTTCTACCATAGAGCGTTCTGGATAAAACCCTGTCTTTGCTCTTTCTATTACATTAGTATCAATATCTGTAGCTAAAATTGAAATTTGTGATAGCGGAAGAAATTTTGATAATACCATAGCAATTGTATAAGGCTCTTCTCCTGTTGAGCAGGCTGCACTCCATACTTTTAAGCTTCTGCCGCTTTTAAGTAAATTCGGAATAATTTGCTTCTCTAATACTTCCCATCTTTTGTAGTTTCTATAAAACTCTGTTACATTAATTGTTATTCTATCTAAAAATTCATTTAACAACTCTTTGTCTCTAGATATTGCTTCATAATATTGTTTAAAGGTTGAATACCCTCTTTTATCTCGTAGGCTCTCTAACCTTCTCTTCATTTGAGACTCTTTGTACTGAGCCAAATCGATACCCGTTTTATTTTTTACTAAATTAATAAAATCTTTGTAATCGTTATCCACTCTCTCACACCCCTATTTCAGTAACAAATTTCTAACATTATACACACATATTAAGAAAACGCTAACTTTTTTGTATTATTGAGAATTTTATTCAAACTTTCGTAAAGAAGTCCATTTATAATGGTTGTAAAAGGAAAAGAGGTGCACTATGTTTAAGGAGACTACAGAACTAGAAGTCCATCAAGCTTTATGTTTCCAATGTGAATTCACAACATGTGGATACCGTTTAAAAGACCTATATAAAACCAATTTAGATTTTGAGTTCCTGGATGAAGCTGAACATTCACCAAATAAGTATGGTTACATTATTCTTTATATTGATGAACAATTTGTCAGTCTTAAAATTGATTTTGCATGCACTTACCAGAGCACTCAAAGGTATTTAGAGGAAGAAGAGTTTGAACTTATTTTTAAATATAAAAAGAGACTTGAAGCTAAAAATAACCTGTCTAGTGAGGAACGAAGGAAATTAGCTAGGTATAATAAGATATTAGAAGTAGAAAAGTTCCGTGCACTTTTGCGCTGTCCTAATCAATAAGTTTCAATTACAACATTTTTTATATTTTATATAATATTGCGTGAAAAAAGCTTATCACATTTATTACAGTGATAAGCTTATGGTTTATAGATGTCATCCAATTAATTGATTATTTTATTAGGTTTATTCTTTAAGATTTTTAAGCATAGATAACTCAAATGAAGTCTCGTTAGACAATACATTAATTAATTCATCTTTGCTATTTAGTGTTTCTTGCCACTCATAATGCTCAAAGTCCTCCATTAAACGCAAAGCTAATAGTCTATAACGGTGACGAGCAATATTATATTTAGAACGTACCATCAATTGTTCTTCTTCGTCATAATGGTCAATATTAGCATCCATATAGGTTAATTTATATTTGTCATCTCCTAAAGGATTGATAATAACAAATAAGTAGTTTTTACTGCTAATTTGTCTAGCCCATTTATTTTCTTCAACCATCTTCCACCACATATTATTTTTCTTAACTTTGTTAGCTGTGTTATTCATTTTCAGCATCCTTTCAAACTTCTTTTACTTATTTTAGTTTAATTTCATTTCTTTTGTTGAAACTTCTTAAATTAATTAGTAACCCTATATACACTTTATATACACTTTTTATCTTCGGAAGAAATGGTTATTTGTTCGAAATAAAAAGTTAACATTGTTTTCCCGCAAAAAAATATTATGAATTATAATTTCTAAGTAAGAAAAATAAATATACAAACACATACGGAGGAATTAAAAATGCAAAAAAATTGGATTAATGAAGTTGGAGAATTAAAATTTTTAAAGATTAACGATGCAGACAATTTTAAAGAAGTTTGCTTAGGTACTAATTTACCTGAAGAAATGGTTAAAGCACATAACCTTACTGACTATGATATTAGTGTTAAATTTTATGACGAAAAAGACAGTGAGATTTCAGTGCTTGTCTACGATAATGTAAACTTGGAATCGGCACTTATTAATTTTTCTAATCAATCAAAAGTTAAAATTATTGAGTTTGCTGAACAACATATCCAATAAGTATTTAAAATATGTCCACATTAAATTAAAAAAGCTAAGTTAAATATTTTAACTTGGCTTTTTTCTATTTTTTTAACCTCCAACTAATATTATGTTTATTGAACTAAAAACTTCACTTCTACTTCCGTTTCTGTTTGTATATTTTTAACAGAAATTGGCGTTGAAGAAGATTTAGTCGTTCCTGAGTCGCTTAGATAAGGAACGTCATTACTGTGATGCTCTTGATTTTTATTGATTATTTCTACAGACTTAATTCCATTTATCTTAACACTCAAATTTTTTGCGATAGCCTCTGCTTTTTCTTTGGCATTAGATGTAGCATCTACTACCGCTTCATTTTCAGCTTTTTTACTATCTTCTAAGCCAAAAGCTAAAGCATCAATTGATACATATGCGGATTTGTTAATTTTATCAATAACTTCACTAACCTTGTCGATATTAGCAATTGTTACTTTAATTGAATTCTCAACGTTGTAAGCTTTTATTGGATAAGGCGGTTGATTTCCATAATAATCTCTTATTACATCCATTCTATAGTTAACCGTTTCCACTTCGTCTTTCTTTATCCCTAATTTTCTCAAAGACTTATAAATATCGTCCATTGTTTTTGCTGCTATTTGCTGTGCATCTTTTGAGTTATTTTTCTCTACCTCTACGTCAACGTATAAATAACCCGTATCTGCTTTCATTTTACTATTCCCCGTCCCTACTACCGTTATTGTGTTATCCGGTGAGTAGTTCTTACCATCAATGACAATCGGCTGATTGTTTCCACAAGCAGCTAATAAACCAATTGAACAAATTAACGTACCTGCTAATATAATTTTCTTCAAATAATTCACCTCCACATCATATATAGCACATTTTTACATTTATTGTTAAAAAGTATAACGATAGCGCAAAACTATAACTCTATTATATAATCGAATTACAAATAAATATTGGAGGATTTAGTATGAATAACCAGCTTATAAAAGCTTTTGATTTGTGGATTGAACTGACCGGAATTAACCCTAATTCAACTACCTGGTCTATGAAAAATTGGAGCATTCAAAAGGCTAATGACCAAATAAAAGAATCTATCGAATTAGATGAATCCTTAGTTACAACCATTTTATTATTACGCTATTTTTCCAAACAGTTTTTATCTGACCGTACCTTCAGTGTAAACGAAATTTTATCTAATTATGATACCTTTCAAGCCTATATTCAGAAAAGTAAAGAACTAATGGACATTCTTCATTCGAACGAAGTGGAAGAGCTTGTTAATGATTTAATAAATAACACAAAGAGCGCCCTTTTACATTATGGAGTGCATAGACATGATGTACTGGATGCATTAAATGACCCTGAGATGCTTACTTTTTTGCGAAGAGATTCATTAAAATCATTAAAGACTTTAGATGTTCATCAATTTTCTCAAAGCCATGCGAGCTCAAACTCAACTCCTAAATATTTTAAAAATGTATTTCAATTTTGGAATATAAACTCACTTATTAAATCTATGTCTACTAGTATTGATTCTGGTGTTTCTCTCTGTTTAATTAAGGATTCAGCTTCTACACAGTCTTATTTTGTCTTTGCTATCCGTAATGGAGGAACTGTCTCTATATTAACGGACAAGCCTAAGTCCTCTCACCCTTTACAAAGTAAAATGGCTCGAAGACCAGAAAGAGATTTCTCAGAACGAATTTCAAAACATCATTTCCCTTATAACTTAATGGACTTACGATTTGACCACAGAGGAAATGTATTCGTGCAAGAAGAGATAAACTCTCTAGTCGCTTATCAAGCAGAAGCAAATCCTTTAAAGCCTATTAACGAATTAGAGCCTGATGAAGTAATATGGATAATTATGATGTTTGAGCTTATTCAAAATAAATTTTGGACGGAAGACTTTAAAACAAAAGAATTATCCTATACCGCTGAGATGATAAGTACATATGCTCCTTCTAACGAATTAGTTAGAAATTTATCCTTAGCAAATCATAATAAAATACATGCACCACTTTTAAAGAATTCAGATGTGACAACCGCTAAATTAGTTAATGATTGGGACCATGAACCTCCAACTTATAATGACTGGATGGAAGAACGCTACAAGGACCAAATTAACGAGGACATTATTAACTTATTGGAAAATCCAACAAATACAAAAGCGTATATTTCTACCAATAGTTCAGGCGACACATCGGTAGCCCACCTGAGTAAGAGCGATTTGCAAAACCTGCACTACAAAGAGAAAGATGCATTAATTGCTTTAAAACCAATGGATACTACTGATTTTGGAACACAGGATGAGTTACTAAAGAACCAAAGATGGCATGCTCGTTATAATAAGGCAAAACAAATTGAACATTTAGCCAACAAGGAATTCGAAGAAATCAGTCAGGCAATTAGTAACTGGTATAGGCAAGCCATTACAAATAATATACCTAACCTTTTAGAAAGTGTAGCTAAAAAAGAATTTATAGCCTTGCATGAGGGATATGGGCTACCTACTGACGAAATTATTGTAACTGAAAAAAACATTTTAAATTTTGTCGATTATCAAGATGAATCATGGTATTTCGGATGGAAGACCTCTAAGATTGGCGCAGCATTTTACCAAGAATCTGAGCAAGATAAACGAACGTGTTATTTAACAGGTTCTCCCATACACTTTAGAGCACACTTCTCTCCAACTACGCCTAAAGGGTTAGCTAAATTATGTAATTGTGAAGTAACGGAATTACCTGATGTATTACAACATTGGAGATGTCACAATCAGTACAAAGGAAACCCTAATTTACAAAGACTTGACCCTCTTATTTGGGCAGTTGAAAATCCGTGGATAGACTTCCCTCTAAATGTTGTTATTTATTTAAGCAAGAGCGGTTATAATCAGCTACGTAAAAAACACAATCTTCCTTTAGATAAATTTTGGTTGCAAACAACCTAGGATATCCTAATACTGCTGGTCCCTAATAACTAGGGACCTTTTAATTTAAATATAAAAAAGAGAAGGATAAGAAATTTAATTCTCACCTTCTCCTTTTGTCATTGTTTTTGGCAACAATATATCTACAGTAGTCCCAACGTTTACACTGCTGTATATATTAATCTTTCCTTTATGTGTTTCAACAATTCGGTAACTCACTGTTAACCCTAGACCAGTGCCTTTTTCCTTCACGGAATAAAAAGGCTCTCCTATGCGTTTTAAGCGTTCTTCTTCAATTCCTATACCATCATCCTCAATACGAATTAAAACGTTGTTTTTGCCCTGTTCTGCTATTATGACGCTTATTGTTTTTGCAGAGGCTTCAATAGAGTTTTTAATAACATTTATAAAAAGTTGTTTTAATTGATTTCCCTCACACTCAATTTGGTATGCGTCTTCAATGAAATTCGCTTCAAGTCTAGAGCCGTATAAGTTAGCCTGTGAGTCTAATAATGATATGACTTCCTTCATTGTCTTACCAATACTGCATATTTTAAAATCAGTACTTTGAGGTTTTGCTAATACAAGCAATTCCCCTACTATCTGATTAATACGTTCTAATTCATCAAACATAATTTGGTGATACATATTATGTTTGCTATCCTCACTCATCAACATTTGCGTAAACCCTTTAAGTGATGTAAGTGGGTTTCTAATTTCATGGGCTACACTAGCAGCTAATTCACCAACTACAGACAATTTCTCCGTCTTACGTAATCTTTCTTCGGTTTCTTTCAGATTAGTTATATCTTTAGCATATCCTATTAGCCCTACAACTTCTCCATTTATAGTCATAGGTACCGCAGTGCAAAGAATTGTTACATCTCTCTCTGAATTAATTTGTATATCTACTTCTTGGTCGTGCCATGTTTCTTTTGTCTTAATAATATTATTAAGTGCTTTTTGTACCCTATCTCTATCTTTTTTCTTAATTAGTGTGGTTACCCTTCTTCCAATAATATTATCCTTACTTTTCCCTAAGTACTTTTCAAATGTAGGATTAATATTGGTAATTTTCCCGTCGGTATTAACCATATAAACAAGTTCTGGATTATATTCAAATAGCGACTTGTACCGCTGTTCACTTTGCTCTAATTTCTCTTCTGTTTTAATTCTTTCGCTTATATCTCTCCCCATAATGACTAACGCTTTTCGATTCCCATCTTTATAAAAAAGCGGAACTTTAATTGTCTCAAATGTTTTAAATGTTCCATCCGTCATAGGAACCTTTTCTTCACACTTTGTAGGTTTTGCTTGTTTCCATGTATATTCATCTGATTCTACACAAGCTAGCAAAGCCTCTTTGTAAAAGTCAGTGTAATTCGAAAGTTCTGCATCTGTTAACCCTTTGTAATTTACGTCTTCCAACTGAAAAAGGCTCAAACCGAAATCATTAACTTCAATCCATCTTCCATCTCCATCTTTAAAGTTTACAAAGTCTTCCATAGAATTAATAAGTGTTAATAATTTTTCTTTTTCTTCCTTTACGCCTTCTAGCTTTTCTGTTTTTCTCAAAATATGAAAAATAAAATAGCCTGTAAGCGATACAAAAATGACACCTTTTATTTTAGATACTACAATAAATTTGTGAATATCATTATCTAAAAAGCTTAAGAGATAATCCGTTCCAAAAATCCACATCAACCCAATAACAATATATCCTGCTAATACTTTTCGTTTTGAAATTCGCATATTTTCCACCTTCGTTTTTAATACACATAAGTTCTATTTTACTAACTATGCCAAAAAAAGTCTTTAACAAATTTTTAACAATATAATACATTTACTGGTAGGCACAACAATAAAAAAAGAGCTGCAATGCAGCCCTTTGTTAATAATTTAAATCACTATTATCTTGTTTCTTACCATCTACATACACAGATAACTTTTGACCTTCTTTTGGCACAACTGCCCATATATTAGGCAAATAACGAGGTATGTTGTTTCTTGAAGAAGGTATGGTTATGTTTTCCCCATTAAAATACATGCTAGATGAAGAACCACCATCCATACACATAGCATTAATAGCACCACGCTCATACATAATGTCCTGAACTTCTTTAATAGATGCTCCAATACTTCTTGACGGTTGTCGCCCATCAATGACCACCATTATAATGGTGCCATCTGCTTTTTGACCAATAGCTGTACGAGGACCAATTCCCCAACCTCCATCTCCTTCAACCATCTTTTTACCGTTTACAATAAGTTGTGGTTTAAATCCAGCTGCATATTTTACTCCTAAATCTAAGAGTTCATTTGCAGAGTATCTTCCTGTCACCATTTTCCCTTTATCCGTAATTCCAGCTACAAACCCTTGCTCAGTTGGATATTCGTTTTTAATTTCTCCGTTTTCAACAGCAACCCCTGTCAAGGTTCCACCATTCCCGTGCCCGTTGGCATCTGCAAATCCGGAAGCATTAATTGAGGCAAGACTATCTACTCTTTTGGAAATAACAAATATTTGTTCTCCATGGTCCCGCATACTAGTGCTTGCCAATTTTACATTTAAGGGGTTAGATATTTCTAATACAACTCCCTCATAAAAATAAGCCGGACTATATTTTTTACTAATATGGTCTAGTTTCACAACTAAATCCTTATCTTCAAAATTTATTGAATCAATATCATAATCTTTTGAAGCGTTACCTTTTCCCGAAACTACACTATTTTCGTAATCCGGATTCTGAATATCTTTTAATAATTTATCTAATTCTTCTTGTGGTAGCATAGTGTATTTTGCTAAATTTCTATGTTGTGAAGATAGAATCATTTCTGCGACTGTGACACGAACATCATGTCCTATAGGAGTTGCAAATAAACCAATAGCCCCTACTACTAGCAACAGTATTACTAATCGTATAAATCCTAAAAATAATTTTTTCAATTTGTCATCACCTGATGATTATATTTCACCTTTTTAGAACCTTTCCTTTAATGACCACACAAAAAATATTTAAAATTAAACAACTCCGCTCTTGAAAATGGTATGCTAACTCTGCCTTTTAAAAAAGTAAATAGGAATCTTATTGAAGATGTTTAACTTCAATAAAGGATAAAGGAGTGTTTTTTATGATGAATCGAATTTTTGTGGGGCTAGTAACCGCTGGCATTCCCCTCTCTGTAGGCGGTAAACTACTGGATTGGGACAAAGGGTTAATGTTTGTTATTTATTGTTTAACCATTATTGCTCTTTCTAGTTTTATGGGTAGAGCAACCGAATCATTAGCCATTATTTCCGGACCACGAATTGGTGGGTTACTTAATGCTACATTTGGTAACGCAGTAGAACTTATTATTTCTATTTTTTCACTTCAAGCCGGATTAGTTGGCGTAGTATTAGCCTCTATTACAGGTTCTATTTTAGGTAACTTGTTATTGGTGGGTGGATTATCTTTCTTTATTGGAGGATTAAAACATAAGAGACAAAGTTTTAACGTACATGATGCACGTCATAACTCTGCACTATTAATATTTGCTATTATTGTTGCTTTTGTTATTCCTGAAGTGTTTTCCATGTCTATGTCAAAAGCAGAATCTCTACACTTAAGCGCAGGAATCTCTATTATTCTTATTGTCTTATACATAGCAGCACTTGTATTTAAACTTGTTACACACAGAGGAACTTATAACATTCCAGGAGAAGAATCACATCACGAAGAAGAAACTCCAGAGTGGAGCAAAGCAAAAGCTATTACCGTATTAGCTCTTTCTACATTGGCTGTAGCATATGTATCTGAAGCGCTAGTTCATACATTCCATCATATTGGTCAAACACTTGGATGGACTGAATTATTTATTGGCGTAATTATTGTTGCAATTGTTGGTAACGCTGCTGAACACGCTTCTGCGATTATGATGGCTTATAAAAACAAAATGGGTATAGCGGTTGAAATTGCTGTAGGTTCGACACTACAAGTAGCTATGTTTGTAGCACCTGTTCTTGTGTTAGTCTCATTATTTCTACCACACACAATGCCACTAGTATTCTCAATGCCTGAGCTAATTGCAATGATAGCGGCTGTATTCTTGACCATTTCTATTTCCAATGATGGTGATAGTAACTGGTTTGAAGGAGCAACCTTACTAGCTGCATATATCATTATGGCAATCGGCTTTTATTTATTATAATACTTGTATGTAAAGACCTATTTGCAGTATAATTCTGCAATTAGGTTTTTTATTTTAAAAAATAAACTTTTTCTGAATTTATGATGTATAATTTTTTAAAAAAGTTGGGGGAATTTAATATGCATTCTTATAAGGTATCTTTTACAAATGACAAAGGAATAGAATTTGATACAGCTGTATTTCAGGAAACAAATGAAGAAATGCTTGAAAAACTCATACGCGACTATGTAAATACAAAAGGATTTTTAAACCACTTTACAACCATTTCTTGGTCAGCAATTACAATTGTAGCGCAAGGAACAATTACTAAACCGATAGTTACTGAAATAGAAATTGATGATACTTCAGACTACGGAGCAGATAAAGACGTTTATTGTAGGAGTTGTGGATTACGTGATGGCATTAAATTTGAAGCAACCTATGCAAGCGGAGACTATTATAGATGTGAACCATGCAAAGTTGGATTTCATGCTTAATTAGAAAGTAAATGCAAAAAACAGCCTACCCTAGTGGTAGACTGTTTTTTATATGTAACTTGTTTTAAATATGTGGCTAGTTATTATATTTTATATATTTAATTGACCGCTTAATCCATCATAAAGTTTAATTATTGCCTCTTTTTGGTCATCAATAAATTGTTTTACACTCTCGTCATCCCACACGCCTTGTTTTCCTAATTCAAATACGAAATCCATTCTTGTTACACATTCAGAAATTTCTCTAGCATAGTCGCGTGCCTTATCCAATTGGTCTCCGGTAACTCCTACTTTTGTCTGTACTTGTTGTGTCATTTTAATTTCTCCTTGTTTTTTTCTTTTTTTGTTTTTTTGTTTTTATTTTTCTATTTTTTATCTCTATATCTATATTTTATCATTTAAAGATTAAAAGACCCGAGCGGAATAGCGATTTCTGCTCAGGGCTTTATTTTTTATTTTATGCTTCTACTGCTACTAGTTCTTCGCCAATAATCTTAACTTCTGTTTCTAATTCTACATCGAATTTCGACTTAACTGTTTTTTGAACATGTTTGATAAGATTTAAATAATCTGTTGCTGTAGCGTTATCTACGTTAACAATAAACCCTGCATGTTTAGTTGAAACTTGAGCACCGCCAATTTGTTTCCCTTGTAAGTCACTGTCTTGAATTAACTTACCTGCAAACATACCTGGAGGACGTTTAAATACACTTCCGCAAGATGGTAATTCCAATGGTTGTTTAGATTCTCTCTTAAATGTTAAGTCATCCATTTTTTCTTTCATTTCATCGTAGTTACCTTCTGTTAAAGCAAAAGTAGCTTCTAGAACTAGATGTCCATTTTTTGAAATTGCACTATTTCTATATTCTAAACCCATTTGTTCTCTTGTTAAGTTTAGCAGATTTCCTTCTTTATCAATAACCAAAGCACTTTTAATAACGTCTGATACTTCGCCACCGTACGCTCCAGCATTCATATAAACAGCTCCACCTACAGTACCTGGAATACCACAAGCAAACTCAAGACCTGTTAAACGATGCGTTAGTGCAAATTGTGATGTTTCAATAATAGTAGCACCGCTTTGTACAATAATTTCATTTTCTTTTCTTTCAATATTATTTAGTTGTGTTAAGTTTACAACAATACCTCTAATTCCTCCATCACGGATAATTAGATTTGAACCGTTACCTAAAATCGTATATGGAACTTTATGTTCAATTGCGTACTTAATAATGTTTTGTACTTCTTCATATGTTTCTGGCAATACTAGACAATCAGCATTTCCACCTGTTTTAGTAAATGTATATTTTTTTAATGGTTCATTTACTTTTACTCTGTCTTCACTGATAAAAGACAGCAAATCAGTATATATTTTATTCATTTCATTACCTCTTCTATTTCATAGTTAATTATTTATTTGCTCACTTTATCCATTATACCGATTCTGAAATAGAAATAAATGATATTTTAAAATTTTATCCCTAATTTAAGCTTTTTTTCTCAAATTAATCCTTTTTTCTTACAGTAATCTTCTACTGCTTCATTTAGCATAAATCCAAGTGTAATTCCTGTGTTCCTGTTATAACTTTTTAGTATTTTATGCATCTCTCTATCAATATCAAAGGTCATCTTTTTAGGCTTTAATTTTTCTTCAATTAAACCTGATGCTGCTGCTTCACCTTTTTTTAGATTTTGCAGCATACTAAAATTATTTAAAGCCTTAGACACGATTCATCACCTCTTTATACAATGAATAATAATCTTGTAATGCTTCCCGCTGCTTAGCATATCTTTCGGAGAATCCTTCGTGATTAATTAATCTATTTAATGCACTTTTTCTTCGGATAATGGTTTCAAAAACAAAGTCTCCGTACTCTTGTTTTGCTTCTTTTAATACTTCCATATCCATTCTCCCTTTTTGTGTCTCAACCATAACAGGAAGAATTCCAAGTAATTCCAAATTAGGATTAATACTTTGGTTTACCTCTAACACGGTATTAGAGAACTTGCTAACCGCTCTGTAACCAAATTTTTGTGTCTGCATAGGAATAATTAGTTTTTCCGTAGCTACTAAGGATAAGATAACTCCTTTAGATAACGATGGAGACGTATCAATAACAATTGCCTCATAATCATCCGCTACTTTATGTATAGCCTCTTTTAAAAGCAGGCTAGAGTGCCTTATATTGTTTTCATAGATATATTTGTCTAATAATGATAAATCGCTCGTAGCAGGCAAAATAGACAGGTTATCATGTACCTTATGTATACACTTCTCTACATTTTGACCCTGTATTGCTTCAAACACAGATTTACCTTCAAATTCATCTTGGTCCACACCCGCTAAATTTTCGGTTGCATCCCCTTGAAAGTCCATGTCTACAAAGAGAACCTTTTTAGCCGTTCTCTCTAATCCCTTTTCAGATGACGTAGACAATAGATGTGCCAATGTAATTGCTGTAAAACTTTTAGAGCTTCCGCCTTTAGCTGTTGAAACTCCTAAAACAAACGGACTACCCATTTGAACCCCTCCTAAAAACTGATAACAGAGCCATTTCTGTATTTATATTATTTTTCTGTCATTCTATTATTTTTACAGAAGCTCACTTTAAAATAGTTAGTCTTTACTGTCATATTTCTTTCATTTTTAAATTTTTTATATTTCACTCAAGAGCTTTACAAGTGAATCAAGTTCCTAAATTACGTTTTAATACATCAATTCACTAACGGCTGGTCAGGTTTTTAACATAAAATTACATATTTTATTGAGTTTTCACTTAAATAGGTTTATAAGAGGCGCGGAAGGAGGTCATCTTATGAAATCTAGTCATAAACAAATCTCATTTGTATTTTTCATAGATAACCGTTACAGAGTGAACGGAGGTGGAAAAATGAAAAAAGGTTTAGCTATAGCTCTAACCGTAGTAGGGGCAGCTGCCGCTACAGCAGTTATCTTACATAAATGCCATTGCAAATGTGAGGATGGGGAGTGCAAATGCAAAAAAGGTTGTTGTGGGGACATTGATAACGAAGTTGTTAAATTCCTTCGTGATGCTCAACACAACCACGGTGATATCTAATTTATAAACTTATAAAAAAAGAGCCCTTACATTTATAGCCTGTAAGCACTCTTTTTTTGTCTTTATCTTATACTAACGGTTTATCAAATAACAGTACTCTTGCTGGAGCTGCATCTGTACCTACAATCTTTAAAGGAGCAGCAACCATATAATATGTGCCTTCTTCTACTTCTTTTAAACGTAATCCTTCTATTACAATTACGTTATTAGCAAATAGTGTTTTGTGCGTGGGATGTCCTTCTTGGCTACGTTCAACACCTAGAGAATCAATTCCTACTCCTCTAACACCGATTTCAGATAGATATTCCGCTCCATCCTTTGCTAAGAAAATAAAGTTAAAGTCGAATTCCTCTGTGTACGAGTTCTTTGTCTTAAATAAAACAAAGTCTTCTTTTTGGATATCAAATTTTTCTAAATCAACTTTTGAAATACCGTCTTCAACGTTTGTTAAATCTAGAACTTTAGCTGAACCTACTAAACTTTCTAAATCAATCGTTTCAAATGTTAATCCATCCTCTACCATGTGCAATGGAGAGTCAATATGTGTTCCCGTATGTAAATCAACATCAATGCGTGTCTCAGTAACATAGCCATTTGTTACTCGATTAAATTTAGGCTGCTTTTCTGGCTTATTTTTGTAAACTGTCATACCTTCAAAAATAGGAGTTGTAACATCATATACTTTCATAAAAAATTCCACCCTTCTATGTCTTATGTAAAATTATATTTTTTATTTTTATATCATGTATTATCGTTTTGTAAACGATTTCTTTTTACGTAATATTGTTTTTTATTTTTAAATTAAATACCTTTTCACATTCTGTATTTTGCATGATATTTTTTTCACTCTTTTCCCTGTTCCTTTAACCAAAGTTCTATTGCTAACCTAACCAAAGCCTTAAACTAAAAAGAGCCTTATAACTCAATATTACATATTAACTATAAGGCTCTTTAATTCACTTTTTTATTTATTACTGCTAGCAATTAAAACTTTGGTCCAGCTGGTTCTTGCTCATTTGCAATAGCCAATCTAATGTTGAATCTAGCGGTTCTTATGCTATTACGAGTTTGTTCCACCTTATCAATCTTTTTTGTGAACTCCTCATAATAATCTTTCATTTCTTCCTGAAAGGCTTCTTGACCCTTACCTGACTTCCAAGTATGAAAGTCTTGTACTTTTTGTTTTACTAAGTTTTGTTCTGCTCGCAATTTATCAAGAAGATTATTTACAAACGTCTCCATATTATTAAGGTCTTCAACCTCTTTTAAATGCTTTTTTAAGCTCTCTTCGTTTAACATATTCATTTTAAAACATCCGCCTCTACGTATGAATCTGCCGCTGTATTTAAATTACTTGCTATGTTGTTTGTTCGCTCTGAGAACCAGCCGTTTAATTCATGAATGGCTTGTAGTACTTCGTTCACTACTTCTTCAGACTCAATGATGTTGTCAAGCATCGTAATTTCTCTTTTGGCATGATTGCATAGTTCTTCTACTCTTGGTACATAAGCCATTAGGTCCTCTGCGTTGTTTTTTAAATCTTGCGGTGTAACATTTATTGTAGCAACTTCTGGCGAAAAGAAACGTGGCGATTGATATTCAGCTGCTCCCGTTAGAGCATTAGTTAAAGTAGGATTGCTAATATTACCAAGTGAATCAAAGGCAAAATGTTTTAATCCATGATAGTTTTTACCAAATGGAGACGAGTACAATCTAATGCTTTGTAATACAGGATTTTGTTTAGCACCTGCATTAGCTAAATCATAGGATGAGCCTATATAATATGTTGACCCTATATGCCTTTCATACTCACTAAGAGCCCCTGCACCAATTGCATCTTGTGGATTTACATAGTTAACAATACTTTTATCATAATCACCTTTTTCTACCTTCTTCTGCTTCTCCTCTGGTAGCAATGCAACTACACTCGGGGCATTAAAGGTAACCGCTTCTAAGTCGTTCTCAGCAGCTACATAGGTAGCAATAGCTCCTGCTAAAGAATGCCCCGTTGTAGACACCTTATAATCAGGGTATTTTTTCTGTACGTCTTTTACTAATTGGTCTCCCTGTCTAAACTGGTTTTTTCTATGAAAATCAATAGATAACTTTTTATCTTTAATTTCTACGTCAACACCCAGTTCATTAACAGGTCTATGCATAACAATATACTCAGCATCTGTCTTTACATCAGCAAATCCTCTACCTATAATTTTATCCCCTTCCGTACCTCGATAAGCAACAATTATCTTCTTTCCTTTTTCATTTTTAAATACTGTTGCATCAAAACCGGTTTTCGTATCATGAAGCTTCCAAGATTTATCGGTTGTTATATTCCACTTCTCTTTACCATCTTCATAAATCATGGAATAGGTTTTATTCGGTTCTTCTAAGTACGCAACACCACTTAGTCTATGGTAGGTCTTATCTCGTATTTTGCTTGGCATGTTTGCGACTCCTCCCATATATAGGTTATAATAATACCATTATATAAAATTTACCATAAATTTAGGGAGAGTTAAATGAAAAGAACTAGTATTTTGGTAATTCTCGCACTAATATTTGTCGTTACTGGATGTCAAAAGGAGGGCGCAATGAATAAAAAAGAGATAGAAAAACGAGCGGAAAATGTGGCTGTTGAGTATATGAAAGTAGAAGAAAACACTGATTTTGTTGTGACCGGCTATGAGTTTACAGACTCTTCTGTTCACCTAGTTTCTGTTAATGGTCATGTAAAAGATAAAAAAGATAAAAAAATGTCTGTTGTAATAGACTATGATAATGATTTCGAGGTTCAAACAATAGGTGAAGATTAAAAAATTAATAGATATGGAAAAGAGATGCTCTAGAAATGGTATTAACCATCTATAAGCATCTCTTTTTTATTTGTCTAGTTACTAACTTTTTTACTTAATCTAATATAGTGTTCATGTTGTTCAAATGTCTTTGAAAAGTGATGCTCTCCTGAACCATCTTTCTTCGTCACATAGAATAAGTAATCGTGTGCCTCTGGGAACACAGCAGCCTTTACTGAAGCTAAACCTGGATTGGATATTGGTCCTGGTGGCAGCCCTTCATACTTATACGTATTATATTTTGTCTCTAAATCAAGGTCGCTGTACAATAAGCGGTCTTTCTGTTTATCCATTACATACTGGATAGTAGCATCCGCTTGCAGTTTCATTCCTTTGTTTAAACGATTATAATAAACAGCAGCTACTTTTGCTCGTTCAGCATCAACAATCGTCTCACGTTCCACGATAGAAGCAATGATTAACGCATCATAAAAACTCATTTTTCTCTTTTGTAACTCTGTCATCCATTCTTTCGGTATCTCTTTAGCTCCTTGTTCAAGCATCATACGTACGATATCTTCTGCTGTAGCATCTTTCTTAATGGTATATGTCTTAGGGAACAATAACCCCTCTAGAGGAAACTTAACGCTCTTATCTGTAGGAATCTTCTTTACTAACCATATATCTGAATAGTTCCCATTCTCCAATGCGTCTAAGAACTGCTGCTTTGTTGTAAAACCTTTTTCTTCTAACAATGCAGCAATTTGTCTTACTGTATATCCCTCTGGAATCGTAAACGTAAATTTATTTTCAATTATTTTGCCTTGTTTTAATTGTTCTAACAAAGTATCTATATCCGTACTTGGAGATAACGTATATTCTCCTGCCTTTAAATCTGTTTGATTTTTATATCTTGCATAGTAGTAGAATGTTTTGGCATTTCGAATAATCCCTTTATCCTTCAGTATCTTGGCAATATCCATAACTGTAGAATCCAGCGGTATGCTAACTGCCTTTTCTTTTGTATCGTTCTTATAAGGTTCTAAACTATGAAATACGTAAACCGCTATAGATGAAACTAAAACAAGTCCAATTAAGAAAAGAATACCTATTGCTTTAAATATTTTTCTCTTCTTCTGTTGTTTTGACAGTGACTTTTCTTGTTCCATATAAAAACCCCCTTTAAACCCAATAATGATTCACCCATAAGCATTTTTTCCCTCTTAAATAGTTAACGGCAGAAACACTTATTAGTAGATGCATTGTTAAAGACTGTTTTCACTAAAATAATTATGTATTCAAAAAATAAATGTCAATTTTACGGATTTTTAATTATTTAATTGCTAAAATAACGGTGATACAAGACGAGTTAACTTTAAAAATATAAATTCATAGAGGTGTTTGATTATGTCTAAAACATATAACGTAGCTGTTGTTGGTGTAACAGGAGCGGTAGGTACAAAAATGTTAGAAACACTTGAAAAGAGAAACTTCCCAGTAAACACGTTAAAAGTTCTGGCATCTGCTCGTTCAGTTGGTAAAGAAGTTCAATTCAAAGGAAATACATATAAAGTTGAAGAAGCGACTCCTGAAGCTTTTGAGGGCATTGATATTGCTTTATTCTCAGCTGGCAGTTCTGTATCAGAGTTGTTAGCCCCTGAAGCTGCTAAGAGAGGCGCTGTGGCTATTGATAATACAAGCTTCTTCCGTATGGACCCGGATGTTCCATTAGTTGTTCCTGAGGTAAACCCTCAAGATATTTCTAAGCATAAGGGCATCATTGCAAACCCTAACTGTTCTACTATTCAAATGGTCGTAGCATTAAAACCAATTCACGATAAATACAAAATTAAAAAGATTGTAGTTTCAACATACCAAGCCGTATCGGGAACTGGTCAGAAAGCTATAGAAGAATTAAAAACACAATCACAAGAATTATTAGCTGGCAAACCTGTTCAGGCGAATGTATACCCTCATCAAATTGCGTTTAACGTATTGCCTCAAATTGATGTATTTGAAGAAAACGGCTTTACAAAAGAAGAAATGAAAATGGTTAATGAAACACATAAGATATTTGGAGACAACTCAATCGAAGTAACTCCTACATGTGTACGTGTACCAGTCTTTAATGGTCATTCCGAATCTGTTTATATTGAAACTGAAAAGCCGTTCGAACTTTCAGATATTCGAACTCTACTATCTCAAGGAGAAGGAATTGGATTAATTGATGACCCTGAAAATTCTGGTTACCCTCTCCCTACTCACGCTACTGGTCAAGGAGCTACGTATGTAGGACGTATCAGAAAAGACCTATATCATCCAAATGGATTAAACATGTGGGTCGTTGCTGATAACCTATTAAAAGGTGCAGCTCTAAATGCGGTTCAAATTGCTGAAAAATTAATTAAACAGTAATAAAAAAAGGAGATTTGATTATAAGTATCAAATCTCCTTTTCTAGTTTCTTAACTGTAAGACATTTCAAGTGATTCAACTTGAAGAATGGAAGGATTCCCATAATTTTCATCTTTGCTTTAAGGTAATTTTCACTTGAATTTATTGTTAGTTTAGAAACATTTTAAGAAGTTGCCCTATATAACATAGTTTTATAGATTCATTTATATATTCACCCTACCGAAAATGATTTATTTTGTAAACATTTAGCTAAGCTTATACTTTTTATTAACCTTTTTACTTACTTTTTTTAGCAAAAAAAAGACTAACTATTACATTTGATATACAGGTAATAATTAGTCTCTCGATATAAATTATTCATTTATCCAAAATACCAGTATATAGGCAACTATATATCCTTGTTATAGTAACTACATATTAACTATATAATAATTATAAACTTTATATATTTTAACTATAATAGATATTTCAAATCCTATTCTAAAGCTAACAACATGCCTAACCTCAAACATTCGTTCACATTATCATATTTTGTGTGAACTGCCTTACCTGCTTTTTCTTTCAACGGATAATACAACTTCCACCTCTTTGCATCAAGAGGAACAGCTTTGTTTTTCCTAATTCTATAAAAATCGTCATCAAACCAGACAATTACACAACCATCTTCTATAGGTAACAAATAATTAAAAGCATGGTCTGTCACTAACTCATTTATCTCTTCCATTAATGGTCGATTAAGGTTCATTGATGAGTCTACAATCTCACTTATAGAAATTGTTAGCTGTTCGAGCTGCTGGAGATTTCGTGATGTTTCGTAATCATTTATTTCTGTCCCAAACCACTCTTCAATTTGCTTTCTTGAGATTTGTAATTCCTCAACTTTTTTTAACTGTGATTTAAACCATTTATTTTCTGACTCTACATAACTTGTGTCAATGCTATGAGTATACCAAAGGTACTCTTCAGTATTTAATTCTTCTAACCAAGATTCTAACTCATAAAACCCAAACTGATTTGCCCAGTACTGGACATTACTCTTCTTGTGCATTTCGGCATAGCCGCTATTCCTTATCACAAGCATACCTATATCTAATATGTTACCTTTTTTCATCATTCTCCCCCATGTCCGCCTTTATAACCGACAAAAATGCCTAAGATATTCTCTTAGACATTCTCAGTGAAAATATTTCGTTTGTATCTTTTTTTAGATACTTTGTTAATGGTTTGTTTTTGTTTTTTAGTCAATTTGTCAGCAAATGCCTTTAAATATCGCATATCAGACAACCCTAGGTGTTCAGTCAATTCTAGAGGGTTTACTCCACCTCTTATTGACCTTAGAATGAACATATTTCGCAAGTCCATAAAATTTGTTCTAGGTAAGCTAAGTCTTTCCGTATATGTCTTGTGTGTTCTCGTCATGTTTTTAGCTAAGATAGGTGTTCCATTTTTAGTAGGAAGCACTAATCCAAGTGGGTTAATTTGCCTCTCTTTATCTTGAGCAGATTTCACCTGTTTTAATAATGTGATTGTTTTTTCTTTGACTTTTATCTTACGAATACTAGCATTTGTCATTTCTTCTTCATCTTTTTTGCTAATTAGATGTTTGCCATCTCTAGAAAGAGTTTTGTTAACATGAATAACCTTGCTATCAAAATCTACATCCGACCAAGTTAGTGCTAGTGCTTCTCCTGGTTGTAACCCTTCTTCTGCAATTAAGTAAATAGCAATAAACTGCTGATGCTTAGAAACAGCTTCCATGTAACTTGCATATTGGTTATCATCTAACATTACCATGTCTGCATAGCCACTAATAGAAGGTACATCTATTTCAGTTGCTGGATTTTCAGGAATAACTCCTTCATCTTTTGCTCTTTCAAGTGAGTTATGTACAATTAAATATACGTCCTTAACGGTATGTAACTTGTCCGGGTTTTTCTTGTTTAATACCTTTATAAAATCATCTAGAACATCTTTATCAATTTCTTCTATAGCAAAATCACCAATAACATCTACTACGTGTACTCTAATACGGTTCTTATATCTATCCAAAGTGGAAGTAGCTACTTCAGCCTTTTTTACTTCTAACCATTCCTCCAGGTACCGCTCATAACTTGTCTCTGGGTGAATTAGAGATAATGTTGACATCTCACGTTCTCTCCTTATCTCGCTATACGCTATTCTCTCATTTTAATTAAATTATACATGAGCAAAATTAAAAGGTAAATAGGATTCTGGATTTATCCTGAATTTTAAATACAAAAAAACTTGTGAGTTATTCACAAGTTTAATTATTGTTTTTGTTTATGAATTCAACGATATTTTTAATTTTGGTTTCTGTAAGTTCTCCGCTGTTATCAAACCTCAAAATATTTTCATCCGGTATATTCCAGTTAATTTCTATTTCTTTTAGTCCAGATACAAACTCTGACCAATTATTTAGCTTCCAGTTATCTCTTTCTGTATTTCTAACAATAATTCTTTCTTTTTGTGCTTCTTGATTTGATAAAGTGACCATTACTACTTTTACATCTATGTCTTTTTGCGATAACCCTGCACGATTTAGCGTTTCATCAATCCACTTTTTATTAGCAAGCTCTTTTGTAAAAGGACCAATTAAGAAAACATTTGAGCCTACTTCTAAATTTTCAAGAGCTACATCCATTGTAGAATCATATTCTAAATCGCGACAATGTTGTTTATAAAAACCTGAGTCTCTATCATTAATATCCATACCCGACATATCTAATATTTTCTCAGACGCTCTTCCCCCTACGGTATCCTTATCTAAATAGATAGCTGGTATATATTCTAATAGTTTTTTCGAAATTGTTGTCTTGCCCGTTCCTGCTGGACCAGAAAACAGAACTAATTTAGGCATTTTTGTTCCTCCTATGTATGATTAATACTCAATATTTTCCTAAATTAAGTTATATCCCTTTTTTAATTATGCATGTGCATACTCAAACTTGTGAATTTAAACTTTACATATTTAATTTTTTAAAAACTACTATAAAATACACAATTTATGAATAGGTGCTATAATTTTAAAGGAATAAATTAAATTATTAATTATTTAAAAGGAGAATGAAGCTATGACATGTCCAAAATGCGGTTCTAAAAAAACTAACGAAGTATTTTTAAAAGAAGAAAAAACACCTGTTTATGAGAATATGTGTCATGAATGTGATTGTTTATTTAATGACGAAGATGATTATTTAGCTTTATAAACACAAAGAAATTATTTATTAAGAGTATGAGACCTGGATAAATCCACGGTCTTTTTTTATTAAGATTCTCTGCTAATAAAAATAATTTAACATTTGTAAATAAAAAAAGACTGTTCAAATTATGCTCAGTCTTTTTACATTATGTATTTAGAAACGTTTCGCTCCAAGATACTTGGGCTTCCAGTAAGAATTACTAGTTGTTGTAATTGATACACCTTTAGAAGATGCTGAATGAATCATTTGACCATTTCCCATATAAATAGCTACATGAGTTGGTTTTGAAGCTTTAGTTGGTCCGAAGAACAACAAATCTCCAGGAACTAATTTTGTCACACGAACACCTTTAGCATACATTTCTTGTGAAGTACGAGGTAGCGACTTACCAGCTTTTCCAAAAGAGTATCTTACAAGTCCCGAACAATCAAAACCTTTTGGAGTGGTTCCTCCCCATAAGTACTTTACTCCTAAATTACTCTTAGCATTTGAAATGGCTTTTGTATGATATGTAGCTGCTTCTCCTATAATAGGTGAAACACTTCCGAACATAACTGCTACTGATAATACAACAATTAATTTTTTTAACACTTCTTTTTCCTCCACGACGTTTGTTAGCTGTATTATATACCTGCTATCGTGACAGCTTATTAACAGAAGTGTTACATTTACATTACAAGCAAAACTAGTTTCACTTAAAACTTTATCTCTTGAAGACACTCTACCGGTATTGGTCCACTTAGCCAAACTTCATTGCCAACGTATGTAAATGACACGCCTAGCTCTTGGGCTTTCTTTACATCTACCCTAACCATCCGTGGGTCTTTTCTTCGCTTCGCCGCTAGGTCTGCAAAATTACGAGATTCCGATAAATGAACGTTTTCCCGTTCCATAGGCAACAAACCTTCTTTGCAATCCATAATCATAAATAAAGACTTTTTGTTTGTACCATGATACAAAATAGCTGGTAATTCACGATTATATATCTTATGTTTTACAGGATAACTATGTCCATAACGTGCACGGATAGTATTTTCTTCAATTTGGTATCTCTCTTTTTTATCTTCGTGTGCCATATTTAAAATGAGTTCCTTCGTAACCCCATCCCAATTCTTTTGATTGTTAATTGCCTCTACTAGTTCATCCATATCACATGAACCATATTCATCTACACTTACTCCGAACCTTTTGGGTTCATGCCTTAAAATTTTACATAAAAAAATCGTTAACTTTTTTTCATTTACCATAATTATTTTTCATCCTTTCTAATGTCTTTATATTCTAAGTTAGGGTTGAATTTCTCAGGAAGATATTTTTCTCTTAACTTATTTATTCGCACTAAGTTGTTACATCTTCTGAATTCTATCAGTTCGTCCATCCGCATGTTCTTATATTTATCACGCTGATGTTCTAAGGCTTTCTTATTCACGTATTCCACCCTTTTGGCTTATTCTAGTTGCATTCATCATAACAAATTATCTTTCCAATACGAAAGTTTCCAGTATTTATTTTTAACAGTAAAACTTTTTATGTTTTTTTAACACAAATTCAAAAAAGCCGTTATTATGTATCTGATTTAATCAAATTAACAATATTTTGGAGGAAATAGATATGACAAATTATCAAAAACCTTATTACAATGGCAGTGGAAGTTTAGTTGATTTAGCTAAATCTTTGGAGGGTATTAATCCGAAAAGAACAGCTCCTATTGAAGAAGCTCGTAAGTTCATTGGGACAAACCCTTATCATCCATCTGCTAAAAAGAATTAACATTTTACTTTTTTTGTGGGACTTCACAACTTTTGTGGAGTTCTTTTTTATAAAAATGCATTTGCTCAAATTCCTTATATTGAATAACGTTATAAATCTTTTCATAGTACTGCTAGCGAATTCATCCGGATATCTGGATAAATACTTAGTGTATTCTAATTTATTTCTCATCTTTAAACTTTAGCCCTCTTTGCTTCTTTTTCTCCATAATCATTTCCCAAAGCTTCTCAGGTCCTTCGTATTTTATAAACTTCTCCATTGGCGTGTTTAGTCTATATTTATACTTTTCAGCCCACTCTTTATCTTCATCCCTATGTCTCATAAAATCACCCTTTCAATTTTCAATGTATTTAAAATTCATTTCCCTTTAACTTGAACAATAACCTTTATGCAGACAGTGCTACAAAGAAACAAATACCAGATTATTAACCTAGTATTTGTTTGAAAGAGTTATACGTTCGCTTCTCGTCTGTCGTGTCTAAAACTGCGAATACAATTCTTTTATATTGATTTTTAAATTTTGGGTTTTGATATATTGCTTCTTTAAAGTATCTAGCAACATCCGCTGGGTTGTTTTTAAATACACCACAACCAAAAGCTCCTAGTACTATTGTGTCATAGCCATGATAAATCCCTAACGATAGGATTTTTTCAATTCTCTTTTTCATAACCGGATGAATTTGATATTTTGCTGCTATGCTTTCCTTCATTCGAACTACACCTGCATTAACCGCTGGTGATGTAATGAAAGAAACATGATATGGCTTTTCTTCTAATTTCCCGCTATCATTTCTGAATACTACTGCACCCGGTGTATATATCATATAGTCTGAATACAAGCAGGTCTTAAGCTTACGATTATATTCATACATCTGTTCTTTAGAAATTAAACTATGATAAAGCGAAGATGCTCGGGATAAACTTTCTTCTTGTGCTGTACTTCCTTTTAAAAAACCTCCTCCTGGATTTCTCGCTGATGCAAAATTTAAAGCTATTACCTTTTCTGTTCCTTCGTTCAATAATCTCTTTGCAGCTGCTAGTGTCGTTTCGTTTGTTATTTCAATAACTGTTTCATATTGTTGATTCGGTATTATCTTTAATAATAGGTCATTGGTATCCTTAGGAGAATACAATTCTGTCCTTTGAATTGACTGATTCACTTTTTCTTTAATGTTTACTTTATTACCACTGTGTAACACATAATATCCTTGATTCACTATGTTTACTGTTTCTTCCCCAAGTTGGGCTAATCTTTCTTTATGATTCATATTCTCTTCCCCTTTTTAGTATCTTATTAATAATGCACTACATTATAATTTATTAGCTATGCTTCTATTCTTATACAAAAAGAGTAAAAGCCTTAAGCTCTTACTCTGAATCCCTCGTTAAAGGTCTTTATTCTTTCTTCTACATAATCCGTAATAAACCTCTTAAATAACTCATGTATCTCCTTTGCCTCAGCAGTATCTTTAGCTGTTTCTAGTCCATGAAGTATAATTGTTTTTCCTACGGAAGCTTCAAATCCATGTTCCATCGCATAAAGTGCGCTATCTATGTAAACATTCCCTGACCTTTTTACTTCCGGAGACGCTCCTATTTTATATAAATAAGCCACTGTTGCATCTTTTGATTTTTTAGCAAGCTCCACAGTTTCCTTGTACACTTCATCTTCTTGGTTAAAATAGTTTCTTAACCATTCCTCATTTAGCTCCGGCTGTTTTTGTGAATGACTTTTCACTCCATATTTCATTCCTAGTACAACTAGCGGGAAATTAGAGTAATCATCTATATAATAGTCTGCATCCGGCAGATGGTTTTGATAAGAACATGTGGTAATCCCTAAATGTTTCCCTGGTATTAAATCTATTTGTCTATCACCAATAACTAAATCTATTTTGTACTTGTTGTGCAAATACGTATAAGAATCTGGATTCGGCTTTTTAGGAAATCCTGAGTCTTTGGTTACAATCTCATCAAAGTAATGAGCCATATTGTAAAAATTTAAAATCTCTTTTACAGCGGCTTCAGACTTATGTGTCATAATAACGTTTTTCTCTGCGTATTCAAGCACTGTCTTTATATGAGCAAATGGCTGGTTCAATTCTGGAATCACTTCGTATTGAGCATCATAGACTCTTTTTCTCTGTTCATCATCAAACTCTAGCATATCCATAGCAAACTTGGCATTTACCTTAACCAGACGGTAAACTTCTTCTTCAGATATGATATGTTTTCTTTCATCTTTGACTTCTCTATAAATATTTTTTACAATATTTGGGTATGAATTGTACAACGTACCATCGAAATCAAAAAGTATTTTCAAATAGATACCCTCCTTTTTAAATATAAACGGTAATTTTCTGTAGACATTATACACGGTTTTTAATTATTTGTTTTTTATTCAAGGTAATTTTTAAAAAACAACCAATTCTAAAGAGAAAATAGAATATAGCTTAGAGAAATATTTAAATAAGGGAGGAATTACAATGAAAAAATTTGCTCTCGTTATTTTATTTTTAGTGCTCTTTGGTCTGGTTATTAACTTCCTTATCATTAATCCAGTAGACTTTACTAACAGCAGTTCCCATGAGCAGAGAAAAGATGCTACATTAGTTAATAAAGCTGATGATTACTATTCTTTATGGGAAGATGAAGCAGATAGTCAATCAGTATATCCTGGTGAATTAGATAATGTCGAAAAAACTACAAATGATAAAATCAAGTATATGAACCACTTAAAGGGCTATCAATTTGATTATCCTTCTTCTTGGAAGCTTGATAATCATCAACCTGAAAATTACGCTAGACTTTACACGAAAAACGTCCGAGTAGATGTTACTGTACAGAACACAAAAGAGATTAATGTAACTCCTCACGGATACATTTTTCATACTTTAAATGCAGTTAAACCTTACATTACTTCAGATAATACATTTAATTCGTCTAATCTTGAAGTACGAGAAGTTAATTACACAAGACCTAAATTAAAGAGTTTAGAGCATGATTTAAATTACTATAGTTACTTCTTTATCACTAAAGGAAACTACGTATATACGTTCCAGTTAAAAACAAGCAAAGAAACTCTAAATGATTCTAAAACACAATTAAAAGAGCTATTTAATTCTTTTGCTGTGACTAAACCTAAGAACATTAATTTGAATTCAAAGGTTAAAACAGTTGATAACAACATAGAAGTGTCTTTAAATCATGATAATAAGTCACTTGTTATTCCAAAGAATCACTTCTTAATGGGCATTTACACACCAACACCACTTGATATTAATAAGTTAGATACTTTTGTGGATAGCCACATAGGAGCTCAAATGTTTTATAAGCCTGTTAACTCTGAATTTGATGGCTATGTAGACCAACTAACACAGCAATCTAGATTACCTGTCGTTACATTCTTGTTTGAACGAGCGAATAGTGATAAAAATGAGGATGTTGTAAGCTCTATTATTAATGGTGAGTTTGATGCAAACTTTAAGAATTGGGGAGAAGGCATTAAAAAGACTGGTTCACCTGTATTCCTACGTTTAGGAAATGAAATGAATGGCAACTGGTCCGATTGGTCTCATAAAAACAATTACAACGACCCTGATTTATACAAACTTGCATTTAGACACATTGTTTCTATCTTTAAGGAAGACCATGTAGACAATGCATACTTTATATGGAATCCTAACGTGGTATCCGCTCCTTTATTTAATTGGAACCATGCTGCCATGTACTATCCTGGTGATGATTTTGTAGACTTTGTTGGAATGACATACTACAACTTCGGAAAAACAGAATATAGTCACTACAAATCCTTTGATGAACTATATGGAGACCTATATTGGAATTACGCAAGGTCTTTTGCTGCTAAGCCGTTAGTCATTGGAGAATTTGGAGCTGTAGAAACCGGTGGAGATAAAGCTCAGTGGATTAGCGATATGTTTAACCATATTCCTACCAAGTATCCTAAAATTAAAGCTGCTATATGGTTTGATGAAACACATGGAAAATACGATTTAAGAATTCATTCTTCAGAAACAAGTGCAAATGCATTTAAAGAAGGAATGAATAAAAATGAAGTAGTTAAGTCATTATCGGATAAACAATAATATAAAAAGCCAGATAGAATAACATTTGAATTTTATCTGGCTTTTTAATTAAACTACTGTTCATTTCAATTATAACGTTTCGTAAAATTGGTAAATTGGATAACCTATCATTTCCTCTTTAACATCTTCTTCTAACAAACTAAAAACTCTTTTCGCCTTCATCTTATTTCCCAATAAAACCTCACATGCAAAATTTATTTTTAGGTCATTCTCCGCTTCCGCTCTATCTTGTATATCATAGATGTCTTCTTGTTCTTCCTCTAATAATTGGTCTCCTTTAATAAGCTTTATGAGATAAATATTAATTTTTGGTATGTCATCCTCCGGAAATTCTTTTAAATGTCGCTCATTTAAATACCGTGCCAACTCTAAATATTTTTCTTCTTTAAATTCGACATAGTGAGTTATATATTTAAGAGATGTAGTAATTGTTAATGGGAGTTTTATATCATGGTATCTATCAGAAAACGATAATTTCAGTACTTCAAAATTAAAATTATCATACTGAATCATCTCTTCTATATCTAAAGACATATAGATACTCGCTCTCATATAATTTTCCTCCCAGTTAACCAAAGAGTCTGAGGGCGGATTATAATTTTCCATCGTTTCATTAATCATCTTCTTAGGCACTAACCCTCCAATTGTATCTAATGCTTCTTTACTGAAAAAATTAATAAGTTTTTCGCCTACACATATAAACTTTAATTTTATATAAGAAGATAAATCAACATTATAAATGCGTATATTCTCTAGTTTCTCGTTATTATAGATGTTTAAGAGGTCGTATTGTTCGTTTTTAAAGACCTTTATTATACCGTTAAATAGCGTTGTTAAATCTTCTTTATCATTAAAAACATAATTTTTATTTATACCTATCTTATTACACACATCCATTATCATTGTATAAAACTTTATTTTTTCATCAATATCATTAAAATTTTTGTTTTCCATAACTCCATGGACTTGAAAAGATTGAAAAGGCAGTTTATTTTGTTTTATGCAATACTTTATCAATTTTAGCGATTTTACATAAGAATTTAGTGTTCGTAACCTGCCCAAATGAAAACTTCCTGTTTCTTTTACTTTATCCAAATCAATAATTAAAGTATTTTCTATAACAATCTGTTTTCTTTTTTCTGTCTCAGTTATTTCAAAGTTAATATCAAATTTCTCATCTTCAATAATAACAGTTTCCGTATTGCCTCTTTTTATTATCTCTATATCAACCGCTTCTAAAGGATATCTAGTATTGTCAGCAGTTAACCCATAAACGTATGCAGTTTCTGCAAACACATCAATCTTTTCTATTTCTCCTCCAATAAATTCCACATCGTAACTTACTATATCCTTGTTAACAGCCTCTTCAATATAGTACTTCGGCTGTTTTTCTACGACCTTAATTACCTCTCTACATACACGTTCTAGTTGTCCCTTTTCTAGTTTTTTAAAAGCCAAGGAAATAGTCTTATTCCCAGTTCTCTCTAACTCATTTAAAAGTTTTTTTAATTCCAAAGGAGCTAGTATTCGGTAATATGCTTGTTTTCTAATTTCTTCACCAGGATGCATCATAACTACAAAATATAGTATCCCATTACCATTGGTATAATAAACTCCTAGGTCATCCTTACTTACTGAATACTTTATTTTTTCACTTTTAATTTTTTTCTTGTTCATTGAGGTTTTTCCCTTAACTTGTATTCGAACCTCACCAATAGAATTAGATTTCGTTAACCTTCTATTATTGTAAACTATTATACTTCCATCATAAGCAATCCCTCTATCATTGAATTGGACGTTGCTAACAAGATTATATGGGGGTTGGAGTATTAAATCATTAATTTCTGTACATGCTAATTGCTCAATAATTACGGAGTCTACTAGCGGCTCTTTCTTATTTAACTTTGCATCTTTTGACATTAATCCATCTTCCTTTTCAATATTATTTAATGAATTACCTTATTGTCCAAACAACCAATAAAGGTTATATATTCTAAATTTAGCATATTTTATTTTGACCTACTATATATACGCATCGTTTCATAAACAAAAAGCCTAACCGTAATATACGATTAGACCTTTTCATTAATCTTTTTTCAACGAGATATGAATCTCAATTACACCAATACCACTTTGCATTGGTACAGAAATAAAAATGTTATGTGAACGGAAAATAGAACTACCTTCGTTTACTACTGGTGGAGTTACGTCTACCATAACACCTTCTGTGGAAATTTCTGTTGCAGATGTTCCAGCAACCCAGTTACCAAATTCTTGGATAGCACTCCATCCCATATCATCGATTTCTTCTACTTCAATACCGCCCATCATTAATCCTACGATTTTTTTCGCGGTTTCCATTTCAAAAGAACAAATAATTTGACCTTTTAATTGTCCATGGACACCTAAAATTACAGATACTTGTCTTGAATCAACTGCAAATTTACCTGCATAAGGAGCCAATGGTCTAGATGATAAACCGAAATAATCTTGGAAGATTCCTTCTGTAGCTCGGCATACAGCATTTATATATTTAACGTCCATAATTTCACCCCTGCTTATTTAAACAGAAACACTATACTGGATTTTTAAAAAAACACAATTTTTTTACACACTTTTTTATAAGAATGTTGATTTTATGGGGTTTATCTTATTTATGCTATCCTCATCTCCTGGGTGCTACCTTTTAGAACTTCCTATAATCTTTCAAGGTATTTTTATCTTTAAATCCAATATTGAAGTGAGGTGAACAAACAAATGTCATTTGGTGAGACTCAGAGGTCGCCGCTACGCTCAATTTTTATTTTTTATAGTGCAGCTATTATTCTTTTTACTTTATTGTTTATGCTGCCTATATCGAGTGTACACGGTCTTAAGTTTATAGATGCTTTATTCTTGTCATCTAGCGGCATTAGTGTGACTGGTTTATCGACCATTAATATTACTACTGACTTAACAAGAATAGGACAAGCCATTTTATTAGTTGAAATTCAATTTGGTGGAATAGGTATCATGGTGTTTATTACTTACCTTTTTCTTCTTCTAGGAAAAGAACTATCTCTTCCCCAATTATTAATATTAAGTGCTGACCAAAACCAAAGAAGTATAAAGTCAATTCGAAACGTAACTCTTATTATCTCTCTTATTACCTTTATAGCTGAAACCCTAGGGTTTACTCTTATGTACCCGGTTATTTCTCATCGGTACGATAACCCGTTTGATGCTTTATTTGTTACTACATTCCATTCTGTATCCAGCTTTACAAATGCAGGATTTGATTTGTTTGGAGACGGTCTAATGGATTACAACTCAAACCCTATAATGATTTTATCTACCTGTCTTTTAATTGCACTAGGCGTTGTAGGATTTCCTACTATTATTGAATTTGTAACACGACGAGGAAAAAAGAAGAGTTTATATACAAAAGTTAATTTAACCATGCACATTACTCTATGGACGCTCGGCTTCATACTTATTTTCTTAACTGAATTTAAACATAGTTTCCAATCGTTATCAGTAATTGATAAATTCTTTAACTCTCTTTTCTTATCGGTAAGTTCAAGGAGCGGCGGCATAGCATCTACAGATACTTCCCTTTTTAGCAATAGTACTATGCTCATTGTAATTATACTTATGTTTATTGGAGCTTCTCCTAGTAGTGTTGGTGGAGGTATCCGAACCACTACCTTTACTTTAATTCTTTCAAAGATGTGGTCCATTATTAAAGGTAGAGAAGAAACAATACTGTTTAACCGAAGTATTCACGAAGAAGATTTTAATAAAGCTTTCTTAATTACTACTTCTTTTATTGTCATTTTTACAATTTCATTCATTACACTTTCAGCAATTGAGCATACAGATATGACAAAATTAGCATTTGAAATCATGAGTGCATTAACTACTACTGGATTATCAACTGGTATAACCTCTTCTCTTACTACTTTTAGTAAGGTGTGGCTCATTGTTTTAATGTTCATCGGTCGTATCGGTGTTATTTCATGTATTTATTTATTTGTGAAGCCAAAGAAATCAAAAACAAAGTTTATTAAAGAGTCCATTATTGTGGGCTAAATGAAAGGTGCGAACGTATGAAAAAGAGTTTCTTAGTTATTGGGTTAGGTCGCTTCGGCAGCAGCGTCGTAAAAGAATTATATAAAAATGATTGTGAAGTTGCGGTGTGTGACATTGACGAAGACCATATTACAGACCTGGATGAATACTTTCACCATCATGTACTAGGTGATGCAATGGAAGACACAATTTTAGATGACTTAGATGTAAATAGCTTTCACACAATCATTGTATCTATTGGAGACGCATTTGAATCTTCTGTTCTTATTACAAAGAAGTTAAAAGACAGAGGTTGTAAGTATGTAATAGCCAAGGCAAAAGACCGACAGCGCGGAGAGATACTTGAAGCTGTTGGTGCAGATGAAGTCGTTTATCCTGAGGAAGAAGCAGGCTCTCGCATTGCACGTAAAATAAGTTTCAGAGGCATTATTGAATATATGGAGCTTAATGACAGAGTTGGCGGTATAGAAATTGAGGTTCCATCTCCTTTTTACGGTAGGTCCCTGAGTGAGTTAAACTTTACAGCTAAGTATGAACTAACGGTCGTTTTAATTTTAAGAGATAATAAGCCTATCTTGCACCATTTTGCATATGAAAAGCTTCAAGAAAAGGATTGTTTCTTAATTGTTGGTGAAAATAAAAGACTAAACAAGTTCATTGAGAAATTTTGTAATGTATAAAAAGAGGATAGCTCATTGAGCTGTCCTTTTCTGATTAACTTTCTTTTCTGCTTTCCCTTCTATTCTTCATATATGTCGTAAACACAAGAACATACCCAGCTAGCGCAATACAGTTAACAATGGTCTTTAAAGTGTAAAACTCATTTAAATTATTTACTACCATTACTGACAGAGCCAATACCATAACTATAAAACTAAGAACTTTGTTATTCATCTATTTCTACCACCTACTTATTTAATTTGTTTCTTTATTACATATGTACCTTTATATAAATACATTATATTTCCTTACGCAGTGTCATTATATCACAGTATTTATTTACCTCTACAAAACCACTTTATTCCTACAATAACGTTTTTAAGCCATATCAAGGAGCAACGTTCACTATTTAACAGCCATAGCAAATTATTAAATTGTGCAAACATCTACTGCAAACACCAAAACTATAAAACTATATAAAATTATTTTTGGGATTAAAAATAAAAATTGAGTTTTCCCACAAATCAAGAAAAAAATAACGTAGAATACAAACTGTTAATACAAATCACACCATTATACATAAAGGAGAACGACAATGAGTACATACAATGTAAAAGACAACAATAAAGTAGTATCTAACACTTTAAATCAACGTGATGAATATCCTGATTTATTGGAAATTGTAAAGGATAGGTTTAATTCCAAAGTAAATGATGGAACAAAACTCTTTATTGTTAATGTTGAGGACTTATACGAGATATATTTAGAGAGTATTCCTGCTGAAATTAGAAACACTTATGTTTGTAATGCATGCAGACACTTTGTTAATCGCTATGGTGGTTTAGTCACTATTAACGATAAGGGAGAAATGGAATCTGTATTATGGAATGAAAATGAAGTACCCGCTCTTTTTGCTAAAGCTGTTAAGGCATTAAAGAGAAAAGTATTAACTTCAAACGTTAGCGGCGTATTTGTTTCTGAATTTAAAAACCTAGGTCAAGCGGTTACCGGAGAATGGACTCACTTTGCTGTTTCATTACCTACTGGTTTAATACACCGTTCAAGAACAAAAACTTCTGAGCAAGTCCAAGCTGAAAAGCTAGAAGAATACAGAATGTTATCTAGAGCATTACGTACATATTCATTGGACGTGACGAACACGGCATTATCTCTTATTCAGACAGACTTTTTATATCGTTCAGATGCAGTTCTTGGTGTAGCAGAATGGTTTAAAAGCGTTCACGAAAAATGCAAAGCAGCTAAAAACAAAGAGAATGTTGTTTGGTCAGCGGTCGCTGCTGCTCCTTCAGGCTTTTGTCACATTAAAAGTTCAATGATTGGCACACTCTTAGAAGACATTGCCTCTGGTTTGCCTTTTGAGTCTGTAGGTAACAGATTTGCTGAAAAGATGAAAAACCACATGAGGTCTCAAGCGGCTCCTGGTCAAGGAAATATTGACCGAGCGGAAGTACTTGTATCTCAGCTAGGAATTGCTAATTCGTTAAGAAGACGTTACGCGAAATTCGAAGAAATCCCTAAATTTGTTTGGAAAAACAAGCAATCTGAAAAATCAGTAGCAAAAGCAAATAGCGGCGTATTCGGACATATTGCCCCTAAACAGAAAATAAGTCAACCAACTGATTATGCTCTACCAAGTACACTTATGACGTGGGATAAATTCCAAAGAACGGTCTTACCTACAGCTGAAAGTATTGAATTAATGGTAGATAACCCTAATCGATTTATGGCACTTGTTACTGCCGCTGATGAAACTTCAGAAAACATCCTTCAATGGAACAATCCATTTAGTTGGTATTATCACGCTGGAATCGACGGAGAAATTAAACGAAGAGTAGAAAATGCTGGCGGACAGTATGAAAACAATGAAATCAGATGTTCATTAATTTGGGAAGGCTATACAGACTTAGATTTACATTGTATTACACCAAATGGCGAACATATCTATTTCCAAAATTCAAGAGATACAAGCCGTGGATGGTTAGATATTGATATGAATGGCGGCAATCATAGGGATTCTTCTCCTGTTGAAAACATTAGATGGAGCAACAATGCCCCTACTGGTCGCTATCGTTTTTATATTCATAATTTCTCTCAAAGAGATATAGGTAAAAATGTATTCAAAGTTGAGCTTGAGATAAATGGTCAAGTATATACGTACAGCGGAATCGCAGAACGTACTAGCGATTTTAAAGAAGTTGTATTTGATTTTGATTATGTACGTGGTCAAGAGCCAAAATTCCATACATCTTTACATTCTTCTGAGAGCTTATGGAGTGTACCTTTAAATAGCTTTGTAAAAGTAAGCGGAATTACAAATTCGCCAAATTTATGGGATGAAAAACCTGTATCCAAATCTGGCACTCACGTATTTTTCTTGTTGGAAGACTGCAAAGACCTTTCAGAAGGCAAAGGTAGAGGATTCTTTAATGAAACACTGAAATCCGAATTAAGAGAAATCCGAAAAACATTAGAGGCTTATACTGCTAATACACCTATCGAGGATGCTGACAAAGCAAGTGCTTGTGGAGTTGGTTATTCAAAAGAAAATATGTGGAACGCAACATTAAAAGTAACAGCAAATAACTCTTCTCGTTTAATTAAGATTGATAGATGGGATTAAAGGCAAAGGCATCATAAAACAAAACACAGGATATCTTTTTTAAATATCCTGTGTTTTTATTTTTTCTATTTATTAAAGGCTTTTATAGTTTTATCTATTTATGACTTACATGCCATCTCCCATAACTCTTCAATTTCGTACATTCCACATACATTTGTAGTCCATTCCCAGTATTCTTTAGAATAGTTTTTGTTTGAATAAGCCTGCGTCCATGATGTTGCCCAGGCATTAGCTAACTTAAGAGGAATTTTACATTCTCTTTTTACTTTTACCTCTAAATTGCTACTCTCGGCTGCAACAAAATGAATAGAATTATTTGTTCTCAAAAATTGCATGCTTCTATCTGCTGCGTACTTTGTAGGGTCAAGCTGCATTTCCATATATAATGAAGTTCCGGCAAAGTGCATTAAGCCTAAAACCATACCGCTTTTATCTTTGTAATATCTAAATTCTAACTCTCTATTTTTAATAATATCAATTTCTTCATCCATCATGTCTTTTAAGTAAAGTGTATATAAGTACCCACTATCATCTTGAAGTGGTTCAAACAATGTTGCGCAATCTATATTTTTAAATTCCCAACTTTGAAATAAAGTTATAGGATTACCTACCTTTAACATATCTTGATATTGTGCGTTCATCCTTATGCTGCACCTCCGAAGTATTCTTTCCCTATTCTACCAGAATTTTGTTTATGAAATCCAACCATATACTTCGCGCAGCCAAAAAAAGTCGTGCCCTGGAATCAGGACACAACCGAAATATTGTTTTGATTGTCATTTTTCGTATCTAAAAGAATGGAATTATCTATTTTAAATTCCCAGATAAGCTCGCTTAAGCCGCTCTTTCTAATGCTTTGAACATACTTCTTTAATATGTGCAGCCAAATACTTTTTAGCCTAGCAACTTCACCATGTTCCTTCAAATCCATTCTTATTCCTTCTTCATTATAAACTAGCATAATGAATTTTTCTTTCTCAATAACAAGTGTTATAGAAGCAGGAACAGTTCTTAATTCATTTTGACAAATCCTAAGATATTTCTCCCCTACTCTATTTAATTCAGATTGAATTTCATTTTTCTTATCCTTTAGTCTTCGTTTCCTATCATGTAATTTTACATCTTCATATATCAGATTATTCTCGTTTAAAAAATGTTTCAATTTAACTTCTTCTTCAGAACTGCATTTTACTACAAAGCCAGGCATACAAACACTCCTTTATATATTTATTAAATTTTACACTAGTAACCAATATTATGTTGAAAAAAATTCCATTTGGTCTCTTATCAGATTTTATTTTTTGTCACTTTGTTTTAACAAATAAATACAATTAAAAACAGGTCTTATGCCACTTTGGTTTAATTATAGAAATAGTATCTCACTTTTAATTAAGTCAGGATGTGTACCTATGCTTAAGTATTTTTCCATTACTCTAGTAGATTACGTTCACTTTTTTAACGGCAATTTGTTTCAATACCTTGGCGAAGCTCTCCACATTAAAACCAACGAACGCTTTGTCCTTACACGAAATGCAAAGAAAGAATTAGTAGCTGTACCGAAAAATCAATTTGAGAAATATGCTATTAAAGACCGCTCGGTACTAGATGGAAAACAAAAAGAAATGCTTGAATTTACATATTCACAAGACGTAACTCAAATAGATGGGCAATCTTATTACACTATTGGATATGGCACTCATTCAAACACACATGAAAAGCTTACATTTTATTTATCCCCTTCACAAAAAGTTTTTGTTAATTGACTTTTTGCATTCTCTAACCATAAAAAAAGCTCAGCTTAATAAACAAGCTGGGCTTCTTTGTTTTTACTTTCTTTTTAATCTAGGATGTTAATTGATATATGTATGTATGTAGTTGTAGATTAAAGAATGTAAAGTAGTTGTAGATTAAAGAATGTAAAGTAGTTGTTCAATTGTTTGCATAGTATCTACTCGTTGACGTAAAAAATTTGTATCACTAGTGGGCTTTTTGAATAATTTAGCATTGTTAGCAAGGAGAATTTCTAAAACATTCACTAGCGATGTTCTAAATTCTTCATTATCAATACCGTCTTGTTCTTTATCAAATATAAACGCTTTATTATCGTTTATTTTACCTTGTATGATTTTAATTAAATCTACGCACATTTTTTTATGAAATGCATTGTCTAATAATTCTTTATCTGCTTGTAACACTTTAACTACTGTCTGAGCATTCATAAAGCTTATTACACAATCAAAGTGTGCCATAATACTGTCAATCTCACTTCTGTACTTTTCCTTTAATTCTTCCATTGATTTGTTTAACATAAGTAACCACTCCTAAGTTTTTGTAAACCTATGTATATCCAAACTTTCGTTTGATTTATAGATTTGCCCGATACTAATCCACTTTCTAAAATTGTCAACTTAAATAGGGACTTGTTTTTCTCAGAAGATGTGATTTACTGTGATAACCCTTCTTTAAAAAGGGAAACAACATAAATTTTAGAATAATTTTAAAGTTATAAAGGAGGTTTCTATATGAGTTTAACCAAGAATAACAACATCATTTACATGTCTAACCATGTATCAATTGATGATATTTCTATACTTCATACCACATTACCTGAAAATGTACGATTTGTTGTTTTTAATAAAGCTGAATATGCACACAATGAATCAAAAATTAAAAATAGAAAAATTAGTTATGTTGAGCAATTAAATGCTCATACAACTTTAGAGATTATTAAGCTGGTAGAAGAAGGAGAACCTATTCTTATTTTTCCCGAATTGAAAATTTCTAAAACTGGAAGTTTACTTCGTATTTATCCGGAGTTTGCTTATATTGCTCACAAGACAAATGCTACTATTTATCCTGTTTTTATTAGTGATGCTGTTAAGAATACTAACTATCTAAACAGTTTACGTTTTGTGGAGAATTTTACTCCTAGCCATAAATCATATGTAACAGTAGGTACTCCTTTTACTTTAGCGGAGTTCCCAACCGCCAAGGGGGAAATAGAAAAGGAAAGAATCGCAGCATTTATATATAAGGAGCTTAATAACTTAAAATTCTCTTCTTTACAAAAAACGGGAGTTAACTTGTATAACGAACTGTTACTTGCAGGCAAAACACACAAAGAGAATGACTATATTATTAAAGATTTATCTGGTCAACTTTCTTACAATAAGCTTATTTTGAATGTAAATGTAATGAGTCAAAGACTTGAAAAAGTTATTAAAGAGCAGCGTGTAGGATTATTACTGCCAAGTACTATTGCTCACGTAGTTGTATTATATTCACTCTTTAAACTTGAGATTACTCCCGCTATATTAAACTTTACAATGGGAGAAAAAAGCTTAGTCGACTGCTGTGAAACAGCTGAACTTAAGACAATAATTACATCCTCCACCTTTGTAGAAAAAGGTAATTTAGGTGAACTCATTTCTATTTTAGAGAAAAAGTATAATATCATTTACCTGGAGAACGTAAAAGACTCCATTAATAACGTAGATAAGATTATTGGGCTTGCTAATAATTACTTACCAATTAAATCTCAATCTTCCTCGAATGAAGTTATTTTATTTACATCTGGAAGTGAGAGTAAACCTAAAGGTGTTATTTTAACTCATGACAACATATATGCTAATATCCATCAAGCATTAACAACAATTGATATTACAACTAAAGACAAGATGTTTAATTCTCTTCCGATGTTCCATTCATTTGGACTTACTGTTGGTAGCATCCTCCCTATTGTCTCTGGTATCCCTGCCTTCCTTTACCCGGCTCCTACACATAGCAAAGAGATACCAAAAGTTGTTTACGAAGAAGATATGACATTATTTATTACTACGCCCACCTTTTTAACTCATTATGAGCGCTATGCGCATCCATTTTCGTTTCATAATGTTAGATATGTCATTACGGGTGCGGAGCGTTTAAAAGCTGAAACAAGAGCTCATTGGCTCGAAAATTATGGCATTAAGATTTATGAAGGTTATGGTGCAACTGAGGCAGCACCAATTTTAGCTCTTAACACTCCTCTTTATAATAAGTTCGGTTCAGTAGGAAAGATATTCCCAGGCATGGAATTTAAAATTCGACCTATTGAAGGAATAGAAAAAGGTGGTACCTTACTAGTAAAAGGACCAAACCTAATGAAGGGCTATTTAATTCACGGGAAAGGATTCATCCCTCTTACCGATTGGTACGATACAGGTGATGTAGTTGAAGTAGATGAAAACAACTACATTACGATAAAATCCCGATTAAAACGATTTGCTAAAATTGGTGGAGAAATGGTGTCTTTAAACTTGGTGGAAGAATTAGCCGCTCAGTGTTTTGGACATACAAATTTTGCAGCTGTTGTAGTTCCTGACAAAAGAAAAGGTGAAAAGATTATTTTGTTTACTTTAACTCTCGAAGACGAACGTCTATTTAAAACACTTTCTAAAACGTTAAAGAAACATATTAAATCAAATAAATTATCATCTCTTCTTATTCCAGCTGATATTAGGGAAATTGATGAGATACCGCTGTTAGGTAGCGGTAAAACGGATTATGTCACCCTTCAAAGCATCGCATTAGAGCAAATTAATTAAACAACCACCAGCATTTAATTGAGAGTTTTTCTTCTCTACTAAAAAAAGACCTAAATATAACTACATATTATATTTTAGGTCTTTTTTATTTTTATGATGCTTTAGCGAGTTCGTATAATGTTCTCTCTAATAGAACACTAGGGTTATCATATTTAAAGTAAGCTAATTGAGCTACCAACGTCGGCAAATTAGCTAATATAAACTTATAGTCTTCTATCATTATTTTTGTTTCTAAACTTTCCGCTAGCATACTTTTATCAATTATGGAGCGGTCCACCAATACCTTTTCACTAGTCTTGCTATAGATAGCCACTACCTCTTCTTCTATTTCACTAAAGCTCTTATCTAATGCTTCTATATTTGTCTTTCTTAGAACCATTAAATCCCCAATTAAAAATACATTCTCTTTAAAGCCGTTTATTCTACAGACCATATCCAACAACATAAGAGCGCGCTTTTCTTTTCCACTTAACTCTGGGCTTGTTAGATTGGCTTCTATCTTAATATCTTCTTGTAGCTCTTTAATGTGCAATACGTTTAAGTCAACCATGGAGGACAAAATCTCTTCTTCCACTTTGTTTCTTGCTACGATTAGCTTTAAACTATAATGCTTAGCTATATTAAACTGCTTTTCATATTCTTGCACTTCGCTAAAACGGAGCCAAAAAGTCGGCTGGTCCTCTAAGATGACTTGTTCTCCGCTTTTCTCTTCTATTTCATCTTCTTTTATTTCAGGTTTTTCTATGTATTCCGGAGTATAGCTGGTTGTCGTTTCTTCCTTCGCTTCATAGGTAACTACTCCTCTAGCCTTTGGAGCCTTATGTTCCACTTCTTCTACAATTGTATATTCTTTCTTATCCTCTGCGCCTTTATAAGCCTCTTCACGGAGATATAATTCATAATCACTTAACGACTTAAATTTCCCTTTCTCATTCTTCTTTAAAGTCGTAACCATGTTTCTTAAATAATCTATATCTTTATTCTCGTTTCCTTTAAAGACATTGAACTTCATCTTCTTTTTTACGGTATTTTTATCAACATGATATGAAAGAGCCGCTGCATGTTCATCTATATCAATTTGATTACCATTTAATAAAGATACTTCACATAACAATTCTGCATTTGTCTTTATTATTTCTAAAAAGGCTTTATATTTTTCGTCATGGATAATATCTTTTCTATCTGGTTGCTTTAAGGTTAATGCTTTATCTGTAATGTGTAAGTCACCTTTTAAATAATGGAAATTAGTAAGTGTTGTGACTAATCTTCCTCTATAAAAGATATTAACACCTTCAAAAGACCATCCATTTTGAACACCAATCCAACCTTTAAAGAGCTCCCCTTCATCAATACTTAACAAGAACGGTGAGCCATCTCCTTCGGTAAGTTTCTTTTTCTCCTGTACTTCGTTATTAAAGTAAATGTCTAACTCATGTATGTATTTACCCAGCATGCTAATTCTGTCTTTAATATCGCTATAATATGTATCTTCTATATTGAAGTTATGTAGGACTAATTTAAACCCTTCATAACTGTCATTCAGCTCTTCTACTATGATATCTGTATTGTTTGTCTCTAGCATATTAGCTACGTTAAATATGATATGAAGCTTTCCAGAAAAAATCTCTACATAATCAGAAACCGTAATTACACTGAAAAAACCTACCCCGAACGGCTTTTCATTTTCTTTAACATCTTCATCCCATCCACTTTCACTCATACTAAACAATACTTGTGGGTCTGTTAAGATTTGACCATCGTTTTCAATAACCATTTTATCTTCATAGCTTGCATACGTTATAGAGACCTTTTTAGCTTTGGCTCTTTGAGCATTCTGAATTAGTTCATCTAAAAATGTTAATTTATCCTTAAATGTACTATTTCTTAACAATCTTAATTGATTTAGTACATTTATTTTGACTTGTACGTCAAACGTATTCATTTCAACTCTCCTTTTAGCAGTAGCTATTATGCCTTTTATGCCCAGGACTAAATTCTGAATTTTAACTTAAATAAAAATGAGTTACAAATTCAGAATTATCCCTTCAGACATAAATTATAACACACCCCCATTTCCCACCGCTAGATAGCGTCAGAAAATCTTTCAATAAAAAAAGAGGAAATCGGTTTCATGTTTACAAATTATATGGCGAGACAGATGATTAAATACTTATTAGTCGTCTCTACAATTTAATAGTGTTTACTAGGAGGAAAGAATATGAAGAAATTATTCGGTGTTCTTCAAAAAGTCGGTAAAGCATTAATGCTTCCTGTAGCTATCCTTCCAGCAGCCGGTATTTTATTAGCATTTGGTAACGCTCTACAAAACCCTGCGTTAATTGATAAAATACCTGCTCTTGATACAGCCGCTATTCATATGATTGCAAGTGTCATGGAGAACTCAGGAAACATTGTATTTGCAAACTTACCCTTACTGTTTGCGGTTGGGGTTGCAGTAGGTTTAGCTGGCGGAGACGGTGTTGCGGGTTTAGCTGCAATTATTGGTTATTTAATTATGAACGTAACAATGGGTACGATTGGAAAAATCACTCCTGATATGATTGGTGCTGATAATCCATCTTACGCTTCCGTTTTAGGTATTCCTACTCTTCAAACAGGTGTGTTTGGCGGTATTCTCATTGGTGTTATAGCCTCTTACTTATATAAGAAATTCTATAACATTGAGTTACCTGCATACCTAGGGTTCTTTGCTGGTAAACGTTTTGTGCCAATCGTAACTGCATTCTCTGCACTTATTCTTGGTATAGTGATGTTCTATGCATGGGGACCAATTCAACATGGATTAAACTCTTTCTCTAAAAACATGATTGATGCTAACTTAACATTATCAGCATTCATTTTTGGAGTAATTGAACGTTCGTTAATTCCATTTGGTTTACATCACATCTTCTACTCTCCATTCTGGTATGAGTTCGGTCAGTATACTGATTCAGCTGGTCATTTAGTACGTGGAGACCAAGCTATCTTTATGGCTCAACTTAAAGATGGTGTAGACTTAACGGCTGGAACATTTACAACTGGTAAATATCCATTCATGATGTTTGGTTTACCAGCAGCGGCGTTAGCAATTTATCACACTGCAAAACCTGAAAAGAAAAAATATGTAGCTGGAATTATGGGTTCCGCTGCTCTAACTTCTTTCTTAACAGGTATTACTGAACCATTAGAGTTCTCATTCCTTTTCGTTGCTCCTGTACTATTTGGAATTCATGCTATCTTTGCTGGTCTTTCATTTATGGTAATGCAAATTTTAGGAGTAAAGATTGGTATGACATTCTCTGGTGGAGTAATTGATTATCTATTATTCGGTGTATTACCAAACCGTACTGAATGGTGGTTAGTTATTCCTGTAGGTCTTGTGTTCTCTCTAATTTATTACTTTGGATTCCGTTTTGCGATTACTAAGTTTAATCTAAAAACACCAGGTCGCGAAGATGAGACAGAAGAAAATACAGCGACTAGCACAGTAACTGCCGGAGAACTTCCACAGAACATTCTTATTGCTTTAGGAAACAAAGAAAACCTTGTGTCTCTAGACGCTTGTATTACTCGTTTACGTGTTGAAGTAAAAGATAAAGCTAACGTAAATAAGGATGAATTAAAGCGTTTAGGTGCTGCTGGAGTATTAGAAGTAGGCAATAACGTTCAAGCAATCTTTGGTCCTAAGTCTGATATTTTAAGAGGTCAAATTCAAGATATTATTGAAGGCAAGCAACCGGTTATTAAAGAAGAGGTTCAACCAGTTGTAAAAAAAGAAGCAAAAAAAGTAGAGACAGATAATACACCTATTTCATTTGTATCACCGCTTCAAGGAAGAATTATGCCATTGGACGAAGTCCCAGACCAAGTTTTCGCACAAAAAATGATGGGTGACGGATTTGCTATTGAACCAACAAGAGGATTAGTAACATCTCCAATTGACGGTAAAGTAGTAAACATGTTCCCTACAAAACATGCACTTGGTTTAGTAGCGGATAACGGTACAGAAGTGTTAATTCATTTCGGACTTGATACTGTGAAATTAGATGGATTAGGATTTAAATCACTTGTAGCTGTTGGGGACACTGTTAAACAAGGTGACAAATTGCTTGAGGTTAACTTGTCTTATGTAAAAGATAACGCCCCTTCTGTTATTACACCTATTATATTTACTGCCGGTCATGAAATTAAAATCAATAAAGAAGACAATGTTTCTATGGGTGAGGAAAATATCATTACAATTAAATAAATAAAATAAAAAGAAGCGGTCTCATATTATCCGCTTCTTTTTATCTTTACTTAGTTTCATTATTCTTTTTTTCTAATGCTTTAACAATCATAGGAATAGACTTTGTAAACTGATACGTTCTCCTTGAGTACTTGTTTAAATAACTTCTATCCCCAATTTTTAACGCTCGGTGACATTCCATTAGAGCCCAACTTATACCGTTTAAAATAACCTCTAACTCCTCAACATCCAATAACTTCTCATAGTAATTAAAATTGAGAATAATGTAATATATTCTATTAAATCCTTCATCATTTAATTTTATTTCATCTGTCTTTATGTTCTTACTTAATATATTATATGTTATTAACTTCACTTTGAGGTTAGGGTATAAATCAATCAATAAGTCATTTTTAGCTACTAAGAACTCTTTGTGAAAAAAGCTCTGCATTAATCCATAAAAATGAAACGAGTTCATGTTTTCAACAAAGGTTAGACAATTTAGTCTATAGTCAGTTAACAAGTCATCTGTACGATTATATAATGACAAATTGTATTTTTTATTTCCCTTATCTTCAACTTTAAAATAGATTAATAATGCTTTTTCAACTACTGTTAAGAATTCTTTTTCTAATTTTTGATATAATTCTTCTGGCTTACTCTTTAAGTTTCTTTCATGCTTTAATAGGTAGTCAAGTCTGTGTTCCTCGTAATCATCTTCAAACATTTCATCGTGGTACAAAAGACCGCTTCTGTTTTCATAAAACATCTTTTTTATTCCTTCAATACCTGCTTTAATAATTTCTAACTTGGTTTGAGTCTCTAACCTACCTATTTTTTCTTTATTGATACCGAAATGTTTACTGAAGAGCCTTGTAAAGACATCCCCCTTTTTCATATGACTGACTTCTACTCTATAAGGAGAAAAAAACATAATATCTTTTGTTTTGCCTATGATATTTGTTTTATATTTTTTAATTGTATTTGCCGTGGGTCTATAAGGATTATCTATTGTTCCTTTTTCTTTATCCAATAGCTCAATAGTAGTTTTAAGATTCCCTTGAAATTGTTTGCTATTTAACTTCTCTATTTCTTCAACTAACTTACTTTCTTTTAGAAACTCCATTTATTATCTCCTTAATTCAGATTATATTTTATCTAATTTTAAAAAACGCCTTACTGATTTTTGTAAGAGCGTTTTGTACTATTACTATTTCTATATTTTATTAGTTCTTGCTACCTCATAAATTACGGTTGTACACCGACAGGTAAAAAGTAACTTAGATTATCTGTAATTCTATTCCCAACTCGATACCCAAATGCACTTGGTTCACCATTAAGCAAAAAGCAACCTAACATTATATGTCCTTCCTTTTCTCCGTCTTCTGTTTTGAATGTAGTTTTCGGAAGGTCTATATATTCTTGATATACAGCCAAATAATCAGAATAAGACTTATTCTTATCCTCCATTATCTTCTTTCCGTTATTGTCGTATATTTCAACTGTATCACCTTCGCGTCCGAAACAAGGTTTTTTAACATATTTCATGTTATTAGATACAAATACATCATTCTCTAGATAGGTCGCAAGAAAGTGTTCATTTATCCAACCATGTTCTTCTTCGGTGAAGAAAGGATGTTCTTGTTCGTGAAGACCCCATATAACTGCTTGTACCGCTTTCGTTTGCAATAAAAATGCACTTAGCGGGTTTACTATAGCAAGTTTTTTATCTCTCACTAAATCTAATAGCTGCAATCCCACTTTTTCTTTAGTCTCCGGGTCCTCATCTAAAATAAGGTTTTCAATAGGGAATGTTTGTCTATATAACACATCTATAAAATCTCCATCAGTATCTACTAGTCCCTCTCCCTCAATAATCCTTAACTCTTCTAGGGGCACGTACTTGGAGGGATAACCCCACAATTCTTGCAAATACTTTACGGTGTATGTGTCTTCTTCACTTTCCCCATGAGAAGTAAATATTACATTAGGAGCGGCTTCTTTATTTAACGTTTCATACGATTCAATAACAGCACTTCTAACAGCCTGTTGAAGTACCACTTCTTCCCCATCATTAGGATTATTTAAATTAAATGTATCCGTTATTAGTCCATTAATGTAGAATAACTCTTTAATAAACGTTGGTGTATCACTATTGATTTCCATTACTTTATAAGTGTTCTTTACTTTAACCAAATCGAGTCTTGAAATGACACTTTCAGCAGAAATACTCTTAATCTTAATATATTTAAGCACTTCCTCTTCAAATCCCATTTGTATTAATGTTTCATCATCTACATTTCTTAATAATTCGCACAGCTTAAAAAATATGTGACCAATTCGTTTTGCAGCGGTTCTAATTTTAGTACTCTCATCCTGCGCAATTATATAGGCATCGTATAAACTATATTCTTGACCGTACATTTTATCCCAATAATTTGGTATACCTTTATAGAATTCTTTCCTTTTTTGTTCAAAATCCATGATTGTACTCCTTTTTCCTTATCTTTACTATATTTTATATTATATTAACTGCATTTAAAATTAATTTCCTGAAAAAACTAATTTCTTACACTAAAAATGGTATGATAAACATACATATTTAATGAAAAGGAAGGTTTTTATGAGATTAGATTATTACATCAAACCATTCTTTGGAGATTACCAAGAGTTTTATACGTATGCGCACGGAACTATAAATGATGATGAGATATACGCTAGACAACTTTGCGGCTATTTTATTAAAGATGGTAACCAATACAAGCTAATTTCTAATGAAATGGAAAACAGCATTGAAACATTAATTTTGGAGGAAAGCGGTAAAAACGAGTCCTTTCCTGATGAAGAAAATTACGCAGGAAAAGGAGTTAACATCGAATTTAGACAATACAACTCCTTTAGAAACATGCCTTTACTTGCAATCAAACAAGTCAATACTCATTGGGATGTTATCCGCTATTTGTTAAAAGACGTAGTAGAGGTTCCTGGTAAAGGACTAATGCTTACTGATAGCACAGAATTAGATGAAGACAGACATGTATATGTTATATACGTAACCGACCTTAGATAACAATACATAAATTTAAAAGGACTTGGCATCTTATTTAATAAGATATCAAGTCCTTTTATCGTCCTTGCTTTAGGTGAGCATCTTTATACTTCTTGCTGTATATAAGCTATCACCATATGATTGTCCGTAATACTTAAAGAAACGATACTAAATTCATTTTCTTTCTTACAACAAGGACACTCATTAGGAAGTTTAGCTATTGAAGTTATAATGCGTTCATTGCATAATTCACACTGGACTACTGTAGATTTCTTTATCTGTTGTCTCGTCTCAATCAATGAGCACACTTCCTTCTATTTCCTAATATTGCATTTACTGTGCTCTATTATTATATTAGTAAGTCATGCATTGCGCAATAATCCATCCTATGGAAAGAGATAAAATTAATAGCAATGTACCCACTGCTGTATTATTCTTTTCAATAGCTTCAGAAATACTAAACTTCTTCGTTATAACTTCAGCAATGTAATATAATATAATTTGAGCAATGATACCAATTATTCCCCAAATCACCATATCTAATACATTCACCGAATTTGCTACAGAAGAACCTAAGCCGAGTGCTAATCCAAAAATCTTTCCGCCTAACGAAAGAGCGGCTGCTACATTCCCATTTTTAATCAAATTGAACTCTTTTTCTTTTGTTGACACCACAAATGCTATAGTACCAATTGCCAATAATATAGTTCCTACACCTAAATACATTAAAAAGTTAAGTATTAAATTCATGTCTTACCCCTTTTTATAATTAACCCACAATGAGTTAATTATATAGTTTTATAGTTTACCCACCAAAACTCTTGCTACCGCTACCAAAACCGCTACTTCCCTCAAAGGAAATACTATTTTTATAACTTTTAAAAGCGGTTGACTTATGTAATGAATCCCTATTTGAATAATATTTCCCTCCGTAATAGGAACTACCGTAATGTCTAGAGCTACCTTCATCACATTCGTAAACCCCATCGGTACTGTTCCATTTCCAGTCATTACAATCTTTATTTTTGGGAGGAGGAGGTGCGTCATTTGAACATCCTGCTATTCCAATAGAAGCAACGCCAGCAATTACCCCTAGCATTAGATTCTTAGTTTTACTCAATTATTTCACCCCATCTTTTTTCAACTTTTGACTAATCGCTATTTTACCATTTATGCTTACAAAAATAATTAAAATGCAGAAAATATAATTTAAAGTTTTGAATTTGATATGATGCTAGTATCTTCTGCATTTCCATATTTATTGTATTGAATAATAAAAAATTTTTTCGTATATTAGTAGATGCTCTATTATTTTTTAGGGAGCAGAAGAAATTTCACTTCGGAGGAACGTACATATGAAGAAAATCATTACAACTGGTGCTATTCTTGGTACACTTTTATTCGCAGGAGAAGCAGCGGCAGATTACACTGTAAAACCGGGAGATACTTTGTATAAAATTTCTCAAAACACAAATGTATCTGTAAATACTATTCTTTCTAGCAACCCAACGGTTAAAGATGCTAGCAAGATTTATCCTGGTCAAGTTCTTAAGATGCCTACATCGAATTCAACAACAACTAGTTCTGAAACTGGGACATATGTAATCAAGAGCGGTGATACCCTTTCAGCTATAGCAGCTCGCAATGGAATTACACTTTCTCAATTACTTAATGCAAATCCTGAAATTCAAAATGCTAGTTTAATTCGTGTGGGGCAAGTTATTAAAATTCCTGGAACAACAAGTACATCTACTTCACAGGAACCAGCACAGAATGCAACTCAAGAAACATCTACATACATAGTAAAATCTGGTGATACTTTCTCAAGCATTGCTAAAAAATATTCACTTACACAGTCAGGCTTATTGAGTTTAAACCCTGATATTAAAGATGCTAACAAAATATTCGTAGGACAATCAATTAAGGTTCCTTCTCAAGGAACTACAAGCAACCCAGCTCCTACACCTACAGAAAGCATTTCATCATGGGAGCAAAAAGCGGATGCTGTTATCGCTGAGGGTAAAAAGTACATAGGTGCCCCATATGTTTATGGTGCTTCTACGAGTAGAACTGATGCTTTTGATTGTTCTTCATTTACATTCAAAGCATTCCAAGCTGCTGGAATTACACTTCCACGTACATCTCTTCAGCAATCAAGTGTAGGAAAGCAAGTTGCTCTTAGTGATGTTAGAAAAGGGGATTTATTATTCTTTGATACAGACTACGATGGCGTAATTAACCACGTATCAATTGTTATAGATAAATCTACTATTTTACACGCAGCTACATCAAAAGGAGTTTCAATTGCTACAATGAATACTTATTGGAATCCTCGTTTTGTTAAAGCAATGAGAATTATTCAGTAATACATAATTCAAACCCTAGATAATTGCTCTTAAGATGCCAATTTCCCTAGGGTTTTTGATTTCTGTAAAAATATTATTATGCTGTAGATATATCATTTTTATTTTTTTAGTTTTCCCGCAACTTTTTATATTCTTTCACCATCTAAATCATTTGATAAATAATCTATTTTTTGAATTTGTATGTTTTATTGAATATAGTTTCATGAATCCCTTTGTAAAACTAATTTTGAATATGTTTTTCTTCTAACTACCTCTTTTCACACAAGAAACTTTTTAGCTTATTAATTTAGATAAAACATCAGACGGATTTCTCCGGTTATTTAAATCCATGCATTAATAATTTCTACTGTAAAAATAATATTTTTAATATTAATACAGGAACCTTAGTCTAAAAAGGTTTAATTAATTTTATAAAAAAATATGAATAATAAAATTTAAAACAGAGGTGATATTATGAAGATTGCAATAGATGCAATGGGTAGCGACAAAGGAGCTCAAATTGTTGTTGAAGGTTCACTAGCTGCTCTTGAGACACTACCTAGTTTAGAAATACATTTATTTGGTGATGAAAAAACTTTACGTGCCCTACTAAAAAAATATTCTAATAAAAACATACACATTCATCATACAACCGAAGAAATTCTTCAAACTGACGAACCTGTAAGAGCGGCACGTAGAAAAAAAGACTCTTCAATGGTCCGAGCAATGTCATTTGTCAAAAATGGTGAAGCAGATGTAGTTATTTCGGCAGGAAATACAGGAGCACTAATGTCAGCTGGTATCTTTTATTTAGGACGCATCAAGGGTATTGAACGCCCTGCTTTGGCACCCATTATTCCAACTACAAATAAAAAAGGCACTCTCCTATTAGACGTAGGAGCAAACTTAGAACCAAAACCTGAACACTTACTACAATATGCAATTATGGGGAATTTATATGCTCAGCATGTATTAGCAGTTTCGGAACCTAAAATTGGTCTCCTTAATGTTGGAGCCGAAGACCACAAAGGTACTGACACATTAAAAGCCACCTTCCCTCTTTTAATGAACCAGCCGTTCAATTTTATTGGAAATGTAGAAGCAAGAGAAGTTCCATTCGGAGCGGCTGATGTAGTTGTTTCTGATGGATTATCAGGAAACATATTTTTAAAAGGAATGGAAGGTACCGCGCAAGCTATTCTTCAACAACTCAAGCAAGCATTAATGACTAATTTTCAATCAAAGATAGGCACACTACTAATTAAATCTAGCCTAAAAGATATGAAGTCAAACTTAGACTATACTGAACACGGTGGAGCTCTGCTATTAGGTTTATCTAAACCCTGTATCAAAGCACATGGTTCTTCAAACGGTAATGCAATTAAAACGGCTATTATTCAAGCTGTTAAATTTGTGGAACAAGACATTATTAAAAAAATAGAACAAGAACTAAATTAAGCAAGTTATTCTTCTTCCTTCTAAAGTTTTTAACTTTAATCAACTATTTTTCTATATTTTGATTATAATTTATAAAATTTTAGGAGGATAATTATATTATGAACATTCGTAAAAGTAATCGAACTATGAAAAAGAAACTAGATAACGCTAATAAGGAACTATCTAATCTCTACAAAGCAAAGAAGATTATTCAAACAGAAGACGCAGAGTGGAAAAAGCACAGTTCGTTAAATTTTCACGCTAACATTGTAGAGGTATCTGAACGTAGCTATCCTTGGTATTCAAAATTAGAAAGAGATACCTTATACGAAACATATTCATATCTTCACCCTTATACCGTAAATTTTTTTCATTTAGATAATGACAAAAAGCCTTATCATGTTTATCAAACTTTACCGCTTAACAAGAAAACTAAAACTAAGCGATTTAAATCACTTGATAAAGCTCTTAAGTACATTAAAAAATTAGAAGTTAAAACCGAGAAGATGTTTAAAAAGAAATGCAGTGAATTGGATAAAGTTATTTTAGCCAAGGAAAAAGAAGTAGCCATTGTTGAAAAAGCTTACAGTCTATACATGACTACCACAAAACAAACAGTATAATTTTTACTCAGCACTAGATTTTTCTAGTGCTTTTTTGTATTTGCATATTTAATCTTTGCCTTAAGAGGTAGATTTAATTTTTTTTGAAATTAATCTTTTAACATAATACGAAAGGAGAAACTAAATGGAAAATTTAATTATACAGTTAATTAACATGCTAAAAGAGTTATCTTATTTTGGAGTTATATTGGCTTTAAGCATAGAAACAGTTCCGGCAGAAATTGTTCTTCCTATGGTAGGTTTTTGGGTTAACCAAGGCGACATGAACTTTTATTTAGCTATCCTAGCGGGCACTATAGGTGGAACTACAGGTCCGTTAACACTCTACGCACTTGGTAGATATGGCGGTAGACCGCTTATTTTAAAGTACGGTAAGTACTTTTTTATTAAAGAAAGTCATTTAGATGCCTCAGACAAATTTTTCAAGAAGCATGGTCCCATCGTAGCTTTTGCAGGACGATTTATTCCAGGTGTACGTACGGCTATTTCAATTCCTTGTGGAATTACAAAGATGAACGTTTGGTTATTTAGTATATATACGTTTATAGCTATGCTACCTATCACTACTTTATATATTTTTCTCGGTAAGCAATTAGGAGCTAACTGGAAAAAAGTAGGTCCTCTTGCATCAACTTACCTACTACCCGCAGCAGGAATAATAATTCTATTCCTTATTCTTTATACTCTATTTAAATTTATAAAACAAAAAAAACAATAAAAATTAACTTTACATTAAAACAACTCCGTTAAATTATTTAGATTTAACGGAGTTATGTGTTTAATTTCAATTTTGTTTAAAAGCTTTATAAAACTAATCTTTTCTTACTACCT
>Ga0209574_10000016_pt1 | contig 91044 bp, 173 predicted proteins | sample AgamicMgMarz_FD_187168 | JGI IMG/M metagenome (GOLD analysis project Ga0209574, IMG submission 187168) | Agave microbial communities from Guanajuato, Mexico - Mg.Ma.rz (SPAdes) (version 2) | ecosystem: Host-associated > Plants > Phyllosphere > Phylloplane/Leaf | place: Guanajuato, Mexico... | reverse complement strand
TCCGGGCGTAATATTATTGGAGCATCTGACAGGATTTGAACCTGCGTAGGCATAAGCCAGTAGGGTTGCAACCTACTCCGTTTAGCCGCTTCGGTACAGATGCAGTTAATGGTGCCGAGAGGGAGACTCGAACTCCCACGCCACTAAGGACACCAGTTTCTAAGACTGGCACGTATACCTATTCCATCATCTCGGCAGTAACAGGGTCTCCTAGGCTGGATTCGAACCAGCGATTTACCGGGCTATTCCGGTGCTCTACCAAACCTGAGCTTCATCTAGGACATAAGTGGTGGGAGTGGAGGGATTCGAACTCTCAAAGCCGATGGCATCCGGGTTACAGCCGAACTCAACTCTCCAACGTTGACGCACTCCCATATTGGTGGGGGTTTAACCGAACAGCCCCCAAAGGGTATATTTTGTCAGTATCTAGAATGACTCAGGATATATACATCCCCAAATAGGCTGTTAGTTCCTCTTTTACACCTCATTTAACTGTGAGCCTCACTATCACAGCACCTATAGTCTTCGTCTTTTAAGTCTAGAACACCAGTAAGACTTTGCTATTTGGTTTAATACTCGACAGATATAATAGGTAAGATTTTAAATCCGTACTTATTTTTAGCTTCTGCTTGGAATGTATGTGAACTTCCGTCCGGGTCTTTAGGGTAGTAGTAAGTATCTCCATCCTTGAATGGACCATTATAGATAGTGGTATCAACCCAAAGGATTATTTCATCTGTATTCTTAAAGTTAACAAAAGTAATAGTTAACCCTTCCGCTTCACCCGTTACTACGTCCAAACGAGCTTCTGAAATGTCTGGGTCTACTGGGGTATCAGAGTATTCAGTCTTAACTTCTGCGTATGCTTGACCAGATCGGTTCCCGCTTGTATCTACTGTGGTAACTCTAACCTCGTAAGTCATATTAGGTTTTAAGTCTGAGAAGTCTAAAGAAGTTTCTAGTGTGTTAACGATCTGGGCATTTATATAGGCTGGTTCAGAAACAACAACTTCGTAGTAGTCTACATCGGTCGAGATAGATGGTGAAAAATGGACTGATAAGCTAAAAGCTTTTACATTATCTACTACTAAGTCAGTAATTGCTTCAGGCGGCGTAATATCCCACTGAATAAGCTTTCGACCGTCAAAATACAAATTACCTACTTCATCCCGGGTAAACAATTTCAATATATCTTCGTTATCTAAAGCCAAATAGCATTCCCTCCAAAGTTTGTAATAAACGACTCATACCGGATTTGAACCGGTGATAACTGATAGACAGTCAGTCGTGTTACCGCTACACTAATGAGCCACGATTGGCAGGCAACCTTCCGAGTCAAACGGATTGGAGGGCGGTTTTGGAGACCGCTGAGGCTTTCCTACCTCTTAAACTCTAGGCACCCATGATAGTAATTGGTGGGGGAGGTAGGTAACGCTCCCACCTCTGCTGGGCTTCAACCAGCCGCTAATCTATCTCAGCTACTCCCCCGAGACCCCCATCCCGGACTCGAACCGGGGCTACCTGATTGGAAATCAGGGGTCATAACCTCTAGACCAATGGGAGATAACCCTGACGAGATTCGAACTCGCGCATGCTCGATAGAAAGTCGAGTGTGTTAATACCGCTTCACCACAGGGCTATGATAATATAATTGGCTGAGGTAGCTGGTATCGAACCAGCGACATCCTGATTAACAGTCAGGCGCTCTACCACTGAGCTATACCCCAATAATGGCTACGGAGGCTGGACTCGAACCAACAATACACGCAGTCAAAGTGCGATGCCTTACCAAATTTGGCTACTCCGTAATATGAAACAGTTTCTTTAGAAGTTCACTAGCTTCAGCGTCAAGTCTCCAGCAGCGCTACCATTGACACAGTCACGACTGGACTAGCTCACTTCAGGGTTAAAACAGTAAACCCGGCTTATCCTACATATTTCGATGAGAGATATTCGAAAGCCTAAGAACAGAACGCTCATTCAGGACACGAAGACAGCAGTTCGTGTACTCAATGAGAATACTGTATATGGCGGAAGGAGAGGGACTTGAACCCCCATCGGATTGCTCCTACGTCAGTTTTCAAGACTGATCTCTTACCAGTTAGAGTACCCTTCCATTATGGCGGAGCGTAGAGGATTCGAACCTCTGCGACCTTTTACAGCCCTAAACGTTTAGCAAACGTTCCTCTTTACCGTTTGAGTAACGCTCCAGTACTATATATAATGATAGAGCCTCACAACCTGTATCGGAGGAACAGTGAATTACTAGAGGCTCTATTCTTATTTTACCACACTTCTTAGTGATGTAAACCTACTATTTTGACAATTTTATAAAAAGTTTCCAGCTCTCTATTTCTACTAGATCGTCAATCCTGTATACTATAGAAAGCTGGCATCCCCGGTGTGTGTGTGGGATATCAAGAACAGAGTAGGATTATGTCTAACTGTTAGCCTATTTATACTATATCATACACTCTTGGTTTTGACAAGCCTTTTCCTCCTTCTTTCTCTAACTTTTTTTTTTCACGTCTTTCTTAATATTAATATTCTAATTAGTTTATTATATAAAATTATTTATTATTAATAGAATATATAAATATATATAATACAGTCAACTTATAATTTTAATAGGCACTTTTTTATCAAAATATCTCTTCATCCTTACTCTCCCAAGGGATTAAAATAGGACAAAAATATTTTATACCTAATTGACATGATCTTCTTAAGAGTATATCTTTAACCTAGTCTTCAGAGATAAATCAGTTTTGTCATATTTAAAATTTTATCCAACCTCTTTAATTTATTTTATAATTAATATTAATTTATATATAATAAATAATAAATAATAAATATATAATACAGAGACGATAAAAATAAAATAGGCATAAATTGTTCAGAATGTTCTTCAATCCCTTATGTATCAACGGATTAAAATAGGACAACTTATTTTTAACTTAACTTTTTGTCAGAAGTTGTTGACTTTTCATCAATAAGATGATATGATGGTATCAACAACAAATAACAAACAAAAACCTATACGGAAGGATGTTCAACATGAGTAGAGCAAAGAAGCTTAAGAAATATCGAATGGATGCAGGACTGACAATTTATACGTTAGGAGAGAGACTAGAGGTTGACCCATCTTCAATTAGTTACTGGGAATCAGGGAAGAAAACACCAAGAATGAACAGAATTATTCAACTAGAGGATATGTTTGGAGTTGGTCATCGTGAACTCTTTAGCGATCTGTCAGAAGAAGAAACACGAGAACTAGAAGAGAGAGCATTGTCAATGCATAACCATAAGAAGAGACGTGATTAAATAAGACAAAATCCCGGTAATTCCGGGATAAATTTTTAGCGTAAAATAGGACAAACAAAAGGAGGACTTAAAATGTGCGAATATTTTGAATTAATTGAACAGTGGAGTCAAATAAACCAACAGTGGAACCATCTGAATTATGCTACTGGACAAGCTATACTAGAAATATTTGGTTTTAAAATTACATACTAACAGGACATACATAAAAAAGAGACCAGAGGAAAATTCTGGTCTTTTACACGTACGTTACTTTCATACTTTCGATTTGACTAGGATTGATAAATCGTTCTTCACCTGTTGCGTCTAAAGCAGTCAGTACCCTCATCATAGGTCCTCGGCTACCTACTACGTAGCTTCCCACATAACTATCAGGTGACTCCGACACACCCATACTGTACAAGTCTTCATTAGGAACAAAATATTTAACACCACTTTGCATTGTTAATTCCATTACTTTTTCTCTCATATCATTCACACCTTCCTATTATTTTCCACCACTGATTAAACTAAAGATATACGTAATGAGTCCGCCTAAGAAAGCCATTAGAGCATTTTCTACCAGAGCTCTCTGTTTATCGCTGGATTTTACGCCCTTTGCCTCAAGCAGCTCAATTTCTCTTTGTAACTGGTCTATCCGGTAAAACAGGTGGGACTGTTTTTCACTCTGGATAGCCATGTCTTTATCTAAAGACTGTACAATATTCTTCAGTTCCGTTACGACACCTTTTAGCTCTGTTGTATCGTTTTCGTTATTCTGGATAGTATCCTCGATTCCTTTGAGCTTTTGGATAATCTCTGTGTTTTGATAAGTCATCTAACTCCCACCTTCCTTTTATTTTCTAGCTGCCAAAGCCAATTTTCTTCCCCTTCCCGTCTAAGCCTGTATCGTAATTTTCGTAAAAATCTGCTAAAACTTCTCGACTTACATCGTCTGCTATACTAGCATAATCCGTCTCTGTATTAATTTTAAAATACACCTTACCAAACTGTTTGAGGTCAAGTTCCATATGAACGTATTGATCGGGTGTTCGATTGGTGCAGTAGGCAAATGTGAAATCCACTAACAGCCCGAGCTGCAACAAACGGTGAATTGTATACATGTGATACTGAGTACGCTCCCCATTAATAAGATTGCCTACTAAATCCCTAAATTCCACCTTTACCGTGTTGTGATAGTTATTCTCCTTTATTAGCATGTTCAGTCTCCTTTCTGTCGTTGGTAGAGGAAAGGGAAGCTAAGATTAACACAAGTAGTAGCCCGTTTTTTATAAAAACAGAGCTGTACATTAAATTACCAAACAACAAGACATCTGTTATAATAGAGATATAAGATACACCTATGAATACACTTGATCTCAAAATGGTCAGCACTAGGCTGTATCGAATGCCATGATATAATATAGCAGCGGTTACATAAGCTAAATAGCTTAGTATTAAATAGAATACGCTGGTTACAGTTAATGATATAGTTAGCATTTTTACCCTCTCCGACTTTTGGTTCTTCTATTAATATAGAACTTATGAGTTACCTTTTTACAGAAAATAGAATAATCCACTATATTATATCTAAAGGCGTAAACACAGGAGGGTTGTAACTATGTGGAATAAAAGTCATTTATTGATTAAAATTATACTCGTTGTCGTTACAGAAGCGGTTGTAATGTCGGCAACATACGGATTCTCTAAATACATCCATCACATTCACCACCCTCTAACTACACATATTATCGGTGGGGCACTGCTGGCTAGCTTAGTAGTTTGGTTGTATAACAGGATGCTGCTCCGCAAGAAGAAGAAAGTGGAACAGGAGTTAAAAGAGATTACAGACGTTGTACTGAAAAAGATACCCGAAGACAAAGATGAAATGAGATAAAAGAAAGTAGGTGCCTATATGTTTGGATTAACAGAGTATGAACTAGAGACGTACAAGAGCTTAACACAGGATTTTGCAATCACAGAGGCTGCTCCTACCCTTGTGTCAAAAGCACAGTTTATGGTACCTGCAGAAGTCAAAGGGGAGAAAATTATCCCGGACATGCCCTACCTAAATCAGATGAAAACAGATTTTGAAACGATTGTAACTCTCACTGCTACGAGCATGGCATTCGACTATGCCCACCTACAAGCAGAGAGTACTCTAAAAGATTCAGAGGTCATTGACAAACTGTATAGTAAATATGAGTCTTATGTGCTTATGCAGTTCATCAAATACGGCATTGTATTTACAGACGAGTCCATTCGAGAAGTTATTGGCATCATTATACTTGAACTTCCATATTTATACATGGCTGCTCTTGATGAGGACGAGCTGGAAGACGATGACGAAGTAGAAGCACGATTAGAGGCTTACTACGACTACGTGAACGAGAATTACCCGCAGGAAGGGGAGTAAGCTATTGGTTACTAGAAAAGAGGTTGTAGAGAAGCGTAGGGAGCTCTACAAGACAGCGGAGAGGTATCATGACTTTATGAAAGGAGATAAACGAGTGAAGACCCCTAGGCTGTGTGTTGTATGCAGCCGCCCGCTGTCGTCTCTAATTTTAAACGAGAACGACTACATTACAATTGTCTCCCACACGCACTTTCATTTAAACAAACTATTTAAAGTAGATATCTGTAAAGATGTGTCCTCTTGTTACAGAGTTCTACAAAAGAGAGGAGAGCTAGAATAATGTCGATGTCAGATAACATTAAACGAGGCGTAAGTAAAAAGCGATCTGATTTCAACAGTGAGTCAGAAGTACGAGAGTTTTTTAACAACGCTGCATCAAAGACGTTACGAAAGTTCTTGCAAAGAGTTGATGCAGGTGAAATTCCTATTGACAACTTTGCAGACTTCCAACGTTTATTTATTATGTACAAAGAGATTAATGGTATTACAGAGGCTATGGAAGGTAAAGCAGGGCAGTCTATGCTCCCTGAGGTTAACCTAAAACAAGACAAAGTATTATCAGATCAAGTAAACAGCGGTAAGTTAACCGAGGATGAGGAAGGTAGATTTGATGTGGAAGGTATGTCAATGGAAGACGTTGCTGATTTATTACGGGACATGGATATTGCTCAGAATAAGACAAATGAGGGGACGTTCTAATGATTGTTAATCCTATTACCGGAAAGCATATTGCAAACGTAGCCAAACAAACATTCGGTAGAACTGATCTTACGAGAGACGAGCTAGCGTATCTATTGACCATGTTAAACCCTTCTTCTTACCTTCTCAAGCACCATAAAGTAAAAAACCATCCAATTACCTTCCACGTCAGTGGACACGACTCCACACGAGCGCAGGGGCACCGTCCGTGGCAAGTACAGATGATTAATGACCAGCATAAGGATAAAGCAGTAATCAAGTCACGTCAGCTCGGGTTATCAGAGCTAGGTATTGGTGAAATGGTACACTTTGCAGACCTCCACAGTTATGCGGGGGTCAAATGTTTATACACGTTCCCAACAAACCGACAAATGAAGGACTTTGTTAGTACCCGTCTTAACCCTTTGCTGGAGACAGGCTACTATGGAACGATTACGGACAAGACTGTAGATTCCCTTGAGAAAAAGAAATTAAGAAACAGCTTCCTAATGTTCCGTTCTTCTTCTAAAGGCGCAGCAGTAGAGGGTGTCGATATCGATTACCTTTCTCTGGATGAGTATGACCGTGTATCGGCATCTGCAGAAATCTCGGCTGTCGAGTCTATGACATCATCTTCATTCAAATATTTACGCAGATGGAGTACGCCTACAGTACCGGACTATGGTATCCACGCATTGTACAACCAATCTGACCAGTTAGTATATATGCACAAGTGCGATCGCTGTAACCACATTCAGGAGATTGACTATGAGAAAAACATCGAGTGTCTTAGTGAAAGCGGTGTAGATGTACTAGCTAAAACCGTAAAAGACGGAACATTCCGATTCATCTGTCAAAAGTGTAAGGAGCCTCTAGACCGTTGGTATAACGGTATGTGGGTAGCTAAATACCCAGATCGTACAGCAGACGGTGGTGGTACCCGCGGGTATTTGATTACACAGATGAACGCAGTATGGATTAGTGCCGATGAGCTAAAACGTAAAGAACTAGCTGCAAAATCAAAGCAGCATTTTTACAACTACGTACTCGGGTACCCTTACCAAGACGTTGCGTTAGCTGTTCAGGACGGAGATATCTTCAATAACATCCGAGAAGATTTACCTGAGCCCTTAATGAGCAGAGGAAACTACCGATTTATTGCTGTAGGGATTGACTGGGGTAACCGACACTGGGTAACTATCCGTGGATTCCGTGAAAATGGTATGATGGATATTATTCGAGTGTTCTCTGTAGAACGTGCCCGTGGTGTGGCAAATATCGAAGCCGACTTAGAACAAATCATCAACCAGCTGGTACCGTACAGCCCGGATATTATTTGTGCAGATATCGGTGACAGTGGTAACTACGTAGATAAACTTATCAGCTTCTTCGGAAGAGGAAAAGTCTACGGAGTAAAAGTAAACCCTAACCCACGATCTACGGGTCAGATTAGACCTAAGTGGGCAGAACCATCGTCTATGGTTACAATTGATAAACTAACACAGAACAAACTACACATTTCCGATATGAAGATGAAACGATTAGGATTCTATAGAAAAGATAGAGAACTAGAATTGTATGCTCTTCACTGGAGAAACGTAGTAATTCGAGATGAAGAAGATGAAAAAACAGCAGAAGTTTACCAGATTATTACAGACCGCGGAGACGATCACTATGCACAGTCTTCTGTATACTCCGCTGTAGGTATGGAACATCTGTTAGAGCCATTCATCACACATTCTCAAGAAAATGCATTTGCTTATACAACCGTAAAAAATGTTATGCCACAAGCTACTGACATCTTTGGAAGAGGTTACTAATTTTAGAGGACTATATTAGTCCTCTATTTTATTGACAATAATACAGACCTATGCTAGAATGGTAGTAAAGGAGGTTAGACAGATGAGAAAAGCTAAATATTACTTATCTCCCGAAGGGATAGACAACCTCATACAACAACTTATGAAACTTGCAGCAGAACAGCAAGCAGAACCTGACGGGTTAAAAACAGCACCGATTGATACAACTTTTGTAAAATCTATGATTAAGGTTAAAAGCTTGGAGGAAGTTATTGAGAAGAATGAAACTCTCTCTAAACGATTCCAAGGGCTGCTAGACCTCTATGGGTTCCCTACAGTCTACGATATGTACGTTTACGCTACTCAATTCGATATCCTCCCAGAAGAATTGAGAAAAGGTAAGGACTACAGTAAACTAATCCCTGTTAAGCGTAAAGTTATGCGTAATGGTAAGGAAACAGAGGTAACTGTTTATGAGAGCCCCAAGTCTGGCGGTAGTCAGCCAAACAAAGGCAATAACGAAGGACGAGACGTGCCTAACGCCTCTGTAGGACACGCTAGAGAGCTTACAAGTAAAATGCATAGCAAGAAAGAAAAACTTGACGATAAGAGCTTAGAGAAGCTTAAACAGAAAGCCCTAACACTCCCAAAAGGGCAAAAGTTTACAGCCGACTCGGACTATTATTTAGAGCTTAAGGCACCAGACGGTTCTGTAGCCGGTTTACTTGGATACAGTGTCGAAGGTGATTTCTTGGTTATGGACTTCTACAAGACAAACGGGCAAGTCAATGGCATTGCCGCTAGAGGATTTGCAGAGCTAGTTAGCCTAGCAGTCAAAGAGAAAAAAGGAGTAAAAGTTACCGACAACCCACAAGCAAGACCTGTATTTGCCAAGTTTCAACTTGAACAGCAAGGGGAAGAATGGTCAATATCACCTGACGATCTTCAACATAACTTAGGCGGGACAAGCTAAACCGTGACTAACCTATCTTATGTTATAATGGTTATAGTGGCATGTGGGTATACGTTTATACTTTTTCTCGGTTTAGCTACAGCCTTTATTAAGGCTCGTAGAGAGACTACCACAGTCAAGTCAGTAATTGAAAATGCTATTGAAGATTTAAAAGAAATAATTTTAGAGGAGGAAGTTACAATGGCAGAAGGTCACAAAGGCATTTATGAGAATCAAGGCACAATAGACGGTATTTACATCGGGTCTGAGGAGCTATCGTTTATTCGACATAAGGCTCCGTCTTTAACTCAGTTGATTACAGCTAATCCTACAGAAGAGCAGTACAAAGAAGTAACAGAGCTTTTAGTAGGTCTGGCTAAGCGCACGTACGAACGTCACAAGTTCTATTTTGCACCAACTAGAGATGAGCTAGAAATCCCTAACATGATTCAAATTCGTAGTCACTACAAAGAGGAGCCGTTAACTCACCAAGACATCTTTAAACGAGGAGTTAACTACGGTTTAGACATGAGCAAACTTTTAGCATACTTCGCTGAAGAAGTTGCAGCTGGTAACGTAGTAGATTTAGGGGATAACGCGTATGTTATCACAGATGACGGTACAGGCAACCCACCTACAGGCGTATCTCCTATCAACTCAGGTCTTGAAGATGGGGAGATTACCTTCCTAATCAGCTTCATTAAAAAAGACAATTACGAAGCGTGGCATGATAAACATTTCCCAAAAGCAGAGGAAACAGAAGATGAGTGAACAGAGACCAGTTCTGCTAGAATCCTTGAAGAACACATTTGAGTTTTTCAAGGAACGCAAGACTGTCGGTCGGATGATTACGGAACATGTCATCTTTATCCCTTCTGTATTACTAGTTGAGCAAGAGGGAGAAACTTCAGATTTCATCAAGGCTGCAAGAGCTATTAGAAGCAATATAGGCTTAAAATGCCCTGTAGAAATTAACGAGGTAAAGAACCCTAGGATTCACGGAACTGCTGGAATCGAATTTATCTTCTCATTCTCAGAAGACACGGAGTTTGATAAAATTATCTCCGCGCTTAATGCAAAATTAAATAAATAGTACTACCCTTATCCTTTATATTATAGGAGACTAAAATTAAATGGAGGTTAGATAAAATGGTTGCTATTAAACAAATGTTGGTACCGGCTAGTTTAGCAGATGATGTTACGTATTCTGGGTATAATCCGTGTAACTACATTGTAGTTCACGAAACGGATAACGAGAATAAAGGTGCTAATGCTAACGCGCATGCTCGTTTACAAGCTAACGGTAACTCTCGTGCAGCTTCATGGCATTACACAGTTGATGAAAACGGTGCATATCAATCGTTTGATGATCGTAAGCAATGTTGGGCAGCAGGTAGTAAGAAGTATAATCTTCAGGCTATCAGTATTGAAATCTGTGTAAACTCAGATGGAGACTATAAAAAAGCTGTAGAGAATGCTGCAGAGCTCGTTAAAATCTTAATGGCTCGACATAACATCCCTACATCACACGTTATTACTCACCATGAGTCAAGTGGCTGGAAAAACTGCCCTCGTCACTTACGTGATGCAGACCGTGGGATTAGCTGGAGCGGATTTACAGGCATGCTATTCGGTAAAGCTGTAACACCTGTTATAACAGTTAAGCCCACACCTACACAGACAGCTTCGAACACTACTGCAGCTACAGGTGGTTCTAAATACATCCGTGCAGCTCAGTTGTTTGCTAATGGTAGTGGGTACCCTACAAAGGCTAAGTTTAGCCCGATTACAGTAGATGGCTACACAGGTCCTAAGACACGCGATGCTCTAACTCGTATTTTACAATACTTAGGTGGTACAGGCATTGATGGTATCTGGGGTGCTAAAACAGCAGCTTCTGTGCAGTTAGTACGTAAAGGTACGCAATCTGCATCTTGGGTTTGCCTCGTACAATCTCTACTAAACACTAAAGGTGCTAGTCTAGCAGTAGACGGTGTATTCGGTTCTGGTACAGACGCAGCTCTACGTGGATTCCAAAAATCACATGGACTATCTGCAGACGGTATTGCAGGCAAAGACACATTCAAAGCACTAGTAAGCTGATAAAAACCTCCTCCGGGAGGTTTTTTTATTTGTAATTGCTATATTATACAGGAACTAATTAAACGATTGGAGGTAAAAAGATGAGTAACAAGTTTAGAGATAACATGTATGAAAATTTTCCTGACCCAAATAAACAGATTGAAGAGTTAGGGGAACAGGTAGAAGGTTACGATGATAGGATACAAGAAGTAGACGGTAAGGTTGGAGTTTTACAAGAATTAGGTAGCTCTCCAATAAGTTTATCCACCTCTCTTTCCGAACGAGGAGTGAGCGTTAAAGATTTCGGAGCGTTGGGTAATAGTGTTGCAAATGACACACCTGCAATTAACAGTATGATAAACTATATTAAAACATTAGATACAACAAAAGTTTATAAAGTGATTGTCCCATCGGGGAACTATAGGATAACTGATACTATAACTTTCCCTCATAATGTTGATATTGATATGACAGGTACATTTGTATTCGATTTAGCTGCAAATGATAGACCAGCAGTTGTGATAGGTAGCTCAACTACGCAATCTACAGAGAATGTTTACACTTTATCCGTTATAAACAAAAATCAAAGTAATTGGTCTAATGAATTGAACGTAGGTGTCATTATTAAGAATATCTATAGCTGCGAAGTAGCTATAAAAAAATCAGAAGGTTTCACAGTAGGGGTTAAATTTACTGCGGATTCTAAAGGGGTTTCATATAATAATATCTATCTAGGACGTATTGTAGCAAATAAAAAATCTCTCGTACTTGACGCAGTTAATGCAGGCTGGGTTAACGAAAATAATTTATTCGGTGGCAGGTTTGCTCAGTATTCAACTATTAATAATTCTTCATCTAGATACGGGATTATCATTACATCAAGTGACGGGTCATACACAGGAAATAACAATAACGTATTTTATAAACCTTCTTTCGAATTAGGTGGTAGTTATTTAACGGGCGGAGCAGAATGTATTCCGGTAGTAATAGAGTATGGTATTAATAACTATTTTGAGTGGTGTCGTTCGGAAAACTCCGGGAAGATACTTATGAGAACTACAGGAACGGCATCATCAAATAAGATTAGTGCAGGTTATTATAATCCGTCTGGTTTAAGTGCCACAACAAAACCTGCCTATACTGATTTAGTAGATGACCAAACAAAAAGTAAATTAAATTACGCTTCTGATTCATTTCATCATTTTATAAACCATGCGTCTACACGTGTATTTAGTAGTGGGTATCTTCCAGAAGTTATGACGAAAACAGGGACAGCGGTAACAGCACAGAATGTTCATCTTGTGCAAGCAGGAGTGCCAACACCGTTATTAACAGTAGATTCACCTAGTTTGACTCTAAACACTGATAACGTTGAACTATCAGGAACAGTAGCAGGGTTAGGTGTTTTTGTTGATACGATTAATACAAAAAGGTTTGTTATTAGACGAGACACAATTAAATCATTTCCGGGTCGTTTTTTCTTTATCCCGTTCGATTCATCGGGTAACCGCTTAACTGATTCAGCTTTAACGAATAACTATATAGTAAGCTCACCCGGTCTTGGTTTAACATGGTCTACTGCATTCGGTGGCAGTTACTATCCATCTGCTGATAGAGAAATGGATTTCTATGTAGGGTGTTCGTCCTCAGTTGCTAAAGTGCAAGTTATTTTTGCAAAAGGTTCAACAAATCTTAAACTAAAATCATTTGCTATATATACCTTTTTAGATGAGTTCACTTCTGTTTATAGAGGTGTTTAACCTTAGGGCACCCTAGTCGGTGTCTTTTTTTTTATTTCCTATATTGACAAGCTTTAACATATAGTGTATATTATAGTTAAGATACATACCTCCCATTCGAGTCTCTATCCCATGAAACCTCCCAACTTTATGGTATAATAGAGATAAGAAACCTATACCTAAATAGAAGGAGTCGCTGTTATGGTGCCAGATAAACCGTTAGACTTAAGCAAGTTATCCACAAAAGAGTTTCCTTTAGTTGATAGATTAGATCGTCAACAGGAGGACATGGTAATTAAACTGTTCAAGAAGAGACGGGTTATAGTGGATGCCAACGCAGGTTCTGGTAAGACCACAGTAGCTACACAAGCGATGAAAGCGTTAAAAGATAAGGGGTATATCAAACAAATCTACTACGTTCTATTCCCAGTACAAGAACGTGCTTTGGGTTACATCCCGGGTGGACTAGCTGAAAAGATTAAGGAGTACGCTATCCCATTCATGGACGCATTGGTAGAGGCTGGAGAGAACCCGCAACGATTAGTATTAGAGGATATGACAAACGTACTCACAATGGGAGATTACAAGATTGTTCCTCACACGTTCCTTCGTGGGCGTACACTAACAGACTGTGGAATCATCATCGATGAAATTCAGAATGGTACATTACCAGAAATCAAGAAAACACTTACACGTATTGCAGACCCTTGTTATGTAGCAATGATTGGGCATACAGGTCAGCAGGATATTAAAAACTCTGGTTTCTCCGCAATGAAACACCATTTTAGACAAGGTATCGAGTCAGGGGAGTTCCCGGACGTAGAATTTGTAGAATTAACGCAAAACTACCGAGGTGACTTCAGTACATTTGCTGATAAGCTAGGAGAATATATCTAAACTAAACTAGGAGGAAACAAATATATGAGTCTTGAAAAGTTCTTAAAAGTTAGTCAAGAGACTAATGAGAAGTTTCAAAAGTTTTTTAGTTCTTATAAAGAGATCGAAACAGCGATGACAGAAACTCGTAAGCTAATCGAGGATGGTCAAAAGTATGACTCACCGAAGGTATACGATGCTGCTAAAGAGGTACTAGATAAAACAGAAGCCTTCTTAACATTAATGGAAGACTTAGATGAAAACATGGACGCAGATAAAACGAACATCCCTTCTGTAGACTACCTGTTTGACGGACTACCTATCACAGAGTTTGTAGATGCCCGTATCAAGATGGCTCTAGGGGATGAAAGTAAAGAAACAGAACAGCAACTTATTCAGGCAGCTAAGATGATTAACCATGATTCTTTCTGTAACAAAACTTGCTGCCCAGACACTTGTGTTTGTGGGAAAGACTTCTCTAAGTATGATATGGCTAGGGGAATAGGGCTTAACCCAGACAGCACTCCTGCTCTTCAGTTCCCGGACGGTGGAGAGTTAACCGTTAAACTGTCTTCAGAAGACGTTACATCGTTCTCGTTCCCGGAACCTACAATCTATGAATATGTAGAGAGCGTGTCTAACAGTGCTGCGGAGGAAATTAACATAGCAATGGATGCTATCGAAGAAGCATTCAAAGATGTAGACAAATTCAATGAGGATGATGTAAAGTTACTACGTTTCTACGTATCTAACTTACCTTCCCATAGTGAACACGATGTAGCAGGTATGAGTGACATGCAGGTATGTTACAAATTCCTGACAATGAAGGATTTACGTAAGTAATAAGAAGGCAGCCCGTATCTAGCAGTTGAGTTTACTCGGCTGCCTTTTTTGTACAATATAACCTATACGGGAGGAATTAACATGAAGCTTTTCTTCGACTTCGAATTTACAGGGTTACACCAAGACACTACACCGATCAGTTTAGGGGTTAAGGCAGCAAACGGCAAGCAATTTTACGCGGAGTATTCCGATTATACTAGGAGCCAAGTGGACAGCTGGATACAAGAGAATGTGATTGATAACCTTAAGTTCAGTAAAGGGTACATGCCTGTAAGCGTTTTAGGGGATTTAACGGTCTTAAAAGGAAGTAGAATACAGGTAATGACTGCATTCCTAAAGTGGTTACAACAGTTTAAGCATGTAGAGTTCTGGGGTGACTGCCTAAGCTATGATGGAGTTCTACTTAACAGCATGCTAGGGGGAGCTTTGAATGTACCTAAAAATGTTGACTATATTTTCTATGACATTTGTACTCTATTCAAACTATTCGGTATAGACCCGGATATAAGCAGGGAAGCGTTTATTGATAAGCCTATAGAAGGTGACAAGCACCACGCACTCTACGATGCCAAAGTTATAGAGGCATGCTACGACAAGTTAGAGCGCAATAAATCAACGTATACAGCCAACTTGTAAAAATTTATATAGCTTATCCAAAAATTTCTTAAAAAGGTATTGACATTCATAACTGGATAAGCTATACTAAGGTTACAAGGTTGATATTGAGTCAACAAACAATAGAGGGGGAGATACAGATGGCTTCAAAAATAGTTACAGTGCCCGCGCACTTAAAATGTGGAGAGTGCAATAATCCAGTACAGATTTTCAGAAAGAGACATCGAATGAAAGAAAAAGGTCATGTAAAGCATATGTGGTGCTTTAAATGTAAAGAAACTACAGCTCACATCGAGTTAAAAGAAAAAGACATTTATCCACATTGGTCTAAACTAAAAGATACAGAGGGGGAACAGTTACATGGGTAATGCTACAGCATTCAAAGCACGAATTGGTTCAGCAAACTACAACTTGCAGCTACCGATGTCAGATGAAGACTATGTTATAGTCCGGTACCCAACATTTAATGACCTATACGGCAAAAAAGATGCAAGCAAGAAAAGTGAGACTTCTGATAGAGTAGACAGATCGTATATGGATGTTCGTCAGCTAAGAGATGGTTTAATCAAAAGCAACCCAAATACAGTTGAAATTCTTTACACAGATAGAGTTACAGATGTAAAGGGGCACCTTTGGGCGGCACTGCAGGAACTTAGACATGAGATCACTGTAATGAACTTATCGCACCTGTTTGATGCATCTTTCGGAATGTTCCATAACGAGATGAAGCGTTACCAGAGAGAGATGCAAAAAGGGGATAAGGTTAGAGCAGGTAAAGCAGCAGCTTCTGGATTTAGAATCATGCTGACAATCTACGACTTTTACAAAAAGGACTTTACGGACTATGAGGGGTGTATGAGATACGACAATGAGGTTGATAAGGTTGCTAGAGAGAAGCTAATCAACATGAAACTAGGGATTGTAACACCCGAGTTCATCAAAGAACAAGCAGGTCAGTATTACGCCTTATCCGAAGAACTCAAGCCAAAGTTCCATGCCCATTTCAAAAATGAGGAGATGGAGAAAGAGGTAAGAGAAATCTTCCACTATTATACCAAACAACAACTACAAGAGGAATTATTAACTGGAGGACTTATTCGATGAAAGTAAACGTAGACGAGATTTATAATGAACTAGCAGAGTTTGTACTAACAAAAGGTAAACGTAAAGGAGATCGTACAGGGACAGGAACCATTTCTCACTTTGGCTCACAAATTGAGTTTGATTTACAGGAAGGGTTCCCAATCCTTTCAGGTAAGAAGTTACCAATGAAGGCTATATCAAATGAACTCTTTTGGTTCCTCAGCGGTAGTACAGACCTTAAGGATTTACTAGATCGCAATGTTAATATATGGACAGACGATGCTTACCGCTTCCATAAGGAGCAAGGTGGAACGCTAAGTAAAGACGAGTTCATCGAAATGGCTAAAACAGAAGGCTTCGATATGGGTCCTATTTATGGGGAGCAGTTCCGTAACTGGGGTGCAGAATGGGGTAACCCAGTAGACCAGATTGCAGAAATCATTGACCAAGTCAAGAATAACCCAGACTCTAGACGAATGATGGTAACTGCCTATAACCCTAGTGTACTATGTGAGATTACATTACCAGCTTGTCACACCTTTTTCCAGCTATATGTAGCAGACGGAGAGCTCAGCTGCAAAATGTATCAACGATCTTGTGACATTTTCTTAGGCTTACCGTTCAATATCGCTTCGTACGCGTTACTGGTTCACTTGATTGCTACAATGCTAGGTTTAAAGGTGGGACGTTTAATTATCACGTTTGGTGACGCGCATATTTATACAAACCATATAAACCAGATTAAAGAGCAGATTTCACGCCCAATCAAGAAAATGCCTAAGCTTATTGTCAAGACTGTAAAGGAACGTATTGAAGACTATACGTTCGAAGACCTTGAGCTTGTAGGATACGAACCACATCCGGGAATCAAAGGTAAGCTTTCAGTAGGTAACTAAAAACTAGGAGGAACAGTGAATGAGAGAAGTTAAGGTAGCCCTTTGTGGCGGTATGCGTTCAGGAAAAACAACAACGGAGAGATACTTAGTTGAACAGTATCATATGATTGCCTTTGCTTTTGGTGACAAACTAAAAGAGTATTACCACCTTGAGAACCCGGATGTCCCACGAGTACCTAAGCCTGTAGGAGGTTATCAAACCTATGGGCAAGGTAAACGTAAATCGGAAGGAGCGACCTACTGGATTGACCTCTGCTTAGCTCAAGTAGAGAGAATCAGACAAGTTGCAGCTAATTACAACATTACACACGAGGATATCACATACATGCCTTTAATTACCGATCTCCGTCAACCTAATGAATTTGCCAAACTGAAGGAAGAGGGCTATACGATTATCCGGTTACAGGCTCCACTAGATATGCGTAAGGAACGAGCTAAAGCAAAAGGTGACAATAGCAACGATAAAAACTTTGAAGCAGAGACTGAGATACACGTTGATACGTTCGATGTAGACTATAACATCGTCAATGACGGTAGCCTTAATACACTATACGAACAGTTAGACAACATTATGTCTGTCCTGATTTCTGAGACAAACTAAAAATTTTAGGAGGAACATCAATGGATACGATTATTGTTAAAAGTCAGTTAGATGACCCTATCTGTGACCTAATTGAAGAAGCTACGAATAAAGAAACACCTAGAGAATTTATAAGAAACTCTGAAGAAGAGTTTTGTATAGCTCCAGCGGATATAGACAATATGTCCGTTAGAGAGATTAATGACTATATAGATCACCTAGACGACTTGTGGAACAAGTAAGCTATGTATATATCTTTAATAGCAGCGATAGACAAGAGCAACGGTCTAGGTAAGGATAACAAGTTAAACTGGCACCTCCCGGATGACTTTAAGTGGTTCAAGAGGCATACGAAGAATAAAACAGTCATTATGGGACGCAAGACATATGAAAGCATTGGAAAGCCTCTAGGAGGTAGACTTAATGTAGTCATCACTACAGACAAAAACTATGACCCGCACCCGGACGTATTAGTTCGGAACAGTCTGGCAGATGTACTATATGAGTTTAGGAACGAAGTGGAACTTATGATTATAGGGGGAGAAAGCATTTATAAGCAATGCTTACCTTACGCTAATAGACTATACTTAACTGAAATTGACCAAACATTCGAAGCAGACGCATTTTTCCCTGTAATAGATAAAGAGAACTGGAGCCGTTTCTTCCACCAGACTGGAAAGGATAAGGGCTACAGATACAGCTTTAACGTTTATAAGAAAAAATTAAACTTTGAAGGGATGAAGAAGAATGTTATATATTCATGATGTTTGGGTTAACTTCACACACGGTTTTGGGAAAGGGTATACAGTACCAGCGTTTCACGAATGGAGAAAGACTGACAATGTAGAATTATTAGATCAGACTCCTTTATTGTTCTTAACAGAGGATTTATACGCAGCAATTGAGGATGATTGCGTTACACTTCCTACAGAACTGCTAGAGCACATCGAGAATAAGTCGTACGTTAGAAAAAATGCTGAAAGAATTAAAGTACAGTACATGGCAGTTGTTACAGACGGTAAACGTCATATGGCTATTCGAGCAGACGAACTAGGCTTACCTTATAATAAAAGCCGTTTAATCCCTAGACAAGAGCAGCTGGTTATTGAAATGATTGCTGGAGTAGAAGAGTACGACTACGGATTTGAACCAATCGAAGAACCAGCAGGAGAGCCTACGCTAGATGAAATGATTGTCAACTTAGACTACGTACATATGTACGGACTTACTCGAAGAGAACGTGAAATGAAAACCATCCTTATGGATTGCGTGTACCGCTTAAGCTGCTCTACAAATTTAAACGAGGTGCGCTACTGGTATACAGAGCTATTCCCGGGAATGATGATCGATATTACTACTGAGAACTGGTCTATTGAAGACATGGTAGCAGATATCTTTGACCACCTATCAGAAGGATGGGATGAGCAGCATGAAGACTTCGGTGTGAAGATTACCAAACGTTATGAATTGTTTACAGATTTATGGAATCCTTTGCATAAAATTACCAAGGATGAAGTCATTAAGGAAAGATAGCCTAAAGCTATATTATTACAGAGTCCTTCGGGGCTCTACTAATATAGTAAGGGAGAGACACCAAGATGGCATCGGAATACAGAGAAGCGGGACTACAAGCATACGGAGATCGGTGTGAACTTTGCGGTTATCATATCGTAGAGGTACACCACATTGACTATCAGGAACACCAAGCAGTCGAGAACAAAATCCGAGCAGCAGTAAGAAAGAAGCAAGACATCACTAAGTTATTACAGGAGGCAGCTGCCTTAGGCTATTTATTCTGGGACGGTAGACAATTAAGTAAAGACAACCGTTCTACTAACCTAGCCGTAATTTGTCCCAACTGCCATACGTTAATGCATCTTATGGACGTAGGGATGAAATTAAAGAAGGCGTTACCTCCCCGTAAATGATTACGTAAAGAAGGACACTATGTATACAAGGTTAGAGGAGGAAGTATATGTTAATTCTTTTTGGATTCATAGGGTTTGTCATATTGTGTATAACGATCTACTCTATACTGGAAATTTCATTACAGTACAAACAAAACTTAGCTCAGCTCAAGTATTCAGAGCACCAGTGCAGATACTGCAAGAAAATGGGTGTGCATGTAAAGAAAGATACTCAAGATTAATAAGTAGAGGAGGAGTTACATGGCTAGCTACGTAAGTAAACATATCATTATCCGCTACGTGAAAGAAGTAAATATGTTCAATACAGTAAAACACCCTCGTCACGAACAGTTTTCATGGGACGAGAGACAAGAGGCTGTTACCCGCTATCAGCAACTAAGGAATCAGCTCCATACATCCGATGTAGAGATACAGATAGCAAAAGTATACAAAGCTGGTTTAGAAGACCTGTTATTATAGGAGGGAAATATACGTGCCGAACAAATACAAGCAATACGATGAGAGTGAAGTAGATCGAGACCACAAACTAAATGTAATGGCTGTTCATAAGGAGACAGGCTTATTCTTCGGAGGTAAAAAGAACGGCACTCATATAGGGTACCCGAAACTTGCTTCTGTCAAAAAGGCAATTACGGCAGCAGATCGTGATACAAAAGACTACTATTATGTAGGATTAGCTTTCACACCATATGGATTGCCAACTATTACTTTGTTAGAAGGGGCACCTAATAATCCCCTCCGGTTAGATGACGTAGACCTTAACTTTGAACTAGGAGAATAGTAAAACACCAAAAGTAACTCCGCTATATTATTACATAGGAGTGGAGTTACTATTACTTATTACTAAAGGAGAGATAACACTATGGCAGATACGTATGTAAACTACGAAGATTTAGCAGCACACGAAGTAGAAGATAAGGATTATAAAGTAACAGTAGACGACCGAGGACAGCAAAAGATCGCAATTGCTATTCACGGAGGAGGTATCGAAGGTGGTACATCCGAGTTAGCTAGAGCATTTGCAAACGATACACACTCGTCTCTATACTTGTTCGAAGGGATTAAATCGTCCGGGAATACAAACCTGCATATCACAAGCACTCATTTCGATGAGCCGCGTGGACTAGAAGCAGTAGGGAATGCAATGCTATGTATCTCCTTCCACGGATACTCAGATACAAAGAAACATACGCTAGTAGGCGGTGCAGACACAGATCGTAAGCAGAAGGTATTCGCGGCACTACAAGCAGCTGGATTTAGCTGTGAACTAGTACCGGACGATAGTAAGCTAGCTGGACGTGAACCAGATAACATTGTAAATAAGACACAGTTATTAAAAGGTGTTCAACTAGAGCTTAGTACAGCACAACGTTCCGCTATGTTCTCTACAAATACATTATCTGGACGTGAAGGTTCTAAAACAGCTGAGTTTGTCAAGTACCTTGAAGCAGTTAAGCAAGCGTACGTAGGAATCTAAAGTTTAAAATTTAGTATTTAAAATTACTTATAGGTTAGAGGAGGAAAAGTAATGATGAAAAAAGGACAGGTATACAGACACTATAAGGGCGGTTTATACACGTATATGGGTATGGCGATTCCTAAAGGTAAGAAAAGCCTATTGATCTTAAAGTATCCAAAGAACTGGGCTACCCATACAGAAACGTTAGAGGAGATTCCTTTAGACGATTTGTATTGTACAGACCATTACCTAACAGAAGCAGGTGAACCGCTAGTCGTATATAAAGATCATAAAGATGGTCAGCTCTGGGCACGTCCAGTGGACATGTTCCACGACTGGTTAATGGAAGACGGTTACCCATCTATTAAACGCTTCACCTTAGTAGAGAACAAGTAACACTATAAGGGAACTTACAAAATTCGATATAATTTTAGGAATATAATTCCACTCCTGAAAGAAAGCCCCTATATTGTATATAGGCGTAGATAATACGTCACATACAGAAAGGGGTTTTTCTTATGCATATGTATAAGATCGTTAGAGCCTGTCTGAGAGCTTTCTTCCACCGAGTGAAGGTAAATGTACTCTCAATGCTCTTACGGCTCCTAACGAAGCTTCTCGTCTTTCTCTTAGATAGACGTAACAGGAATAAAAGGGAATAAAAAGGGTACACCCTACTATAGGGGTACTTTTTCTTTGTTTTCTTTCCTAGGAGTCCCACTTATAACTTTTACACGGGGAGGCATACTAACTCTACGTCTCATACCAAACAACGGGGAGGGGGTTAGTATCGATATGAAGAAGTTTACATTTCTTCCGTGGCAGCAGTATAAGAATCCTTGGGACGCATTTGCCGTAGTAATTGTATCTATAGCTTCATTATACATCGCTATAGGGGCATTCTTATCTCTTTCAGTAAGCCTAGGAGAAAAATTAAAGAAATAAATGGTTCCCTTCTTATATTAAGAATAGTTAGGGGCTGAAAAATTTATGCTGAATATTGTATGGGTATTACTTATTGTGGCATTGATCGTTTTCCTAATCAATATCTTATAGGGGCTCCTTAGGGGGCTTTTTTTTTTATGTCTACACCTATACCTATATTTACGTTTAAGATACCTTTCAAATTTACTTTCAAAAAGTTGTAGAAAATCTTGCCTAAGGTAGAGGGGTAGGCTAGGGTACCTTGTCCTTTATGGTAATTTTTACCACGGGGAGGGGTCTGTCCAAGGAAACGACAAAGAAGGACGAACCATGTCGGCTCCTCCCTTGTCTCTATCAGTCAAGCTATATAGTCATCTATATCTATTAAATCTCTCAAGTCTCTAACCTTACTATTCATAGCGTTGTCTAACTCAATCGCTAGCTCCTCTCCTCTGTATCCCATACGTGATAGAATGATAATCAATGAAGCCTTCACCGCTGTCTTAGTATCTCCATCTAGTTGGTGTACATACATGCTATCCAGCCCCCTCTTATATAAAGTCCTCTTGACTGATACCATTCAGGCTCCACTCATCCCAGCCGCTATACTCTGCTTGTGCTTCCATATCCTCAGTAGCTGTATCTAATAGAAGCTGTACCTCGTCTATACGAGCTCTTATCTTCTTAGCTAGCTTTACCCTGCCTGTATCTATAGCGTCCTCCAGTCGAGCCTCTAAGCGCTCTAAGCGTCCCTCTAGTACTTGCACCTTATAATGTAGTTCGTTTGTCATTATCAACATCTCCCTTTTATTAGCTTATAATTTATTATAGCATAGTTGTTAACCTAAAGTCAACATGTATTTAAAAAAAAACTAGTTGTTATTACGAGCCGCTTCTCTAATCTTTCTTATTCTGTATACTGGTTCGTCCTTGTGCTCCTCTGTATGGCACTGCTCACATAATGTGACAAGGTTGTTTATATCGTCAGTGCCTCCGTGCTTTCTATGTGTAGTATGGTGAACCTCTAGCCGCTCAGTAGACTTACATTTAGTACAGCGGTTCCTGTCTCTATCTAAAACCATTAACCTAATACGTTTAGGCGTTTTAGTATTCTTCCTTTTCTTTTTCTTCTTTTTGGGCTTCTCTTGCTTTGGCTCCTCCACTATCTCCTGTTCCTTAGTCTCTATGACAGGCGGAATATAGTAGTCAATACCACAACAATAACGATAGTTTACACGGTGAATGATTTTTGAACATACAGTACATTTAGTTATATAGGACATACTATGTACACCTCCTATAACTATTATATAATAGAAGGTGATATAGTACAAGTTATTTGCTGTTATTGATATAGATTAGTTCACCTATTCTCATGTTCTCCCTTGCCCGCTCCATCGTTTCCTTATCCTTGTCACTAGGGTTATAATGCCTTGTAACGTGATCGATTGATCTTTTTACATAGTTTACACGGTCTAACCATCCAATGTAATCAAAGTCCTCTCCTGCCGATGCTGCTTCCTTTCTAAGCTCCCCCGCTGCCTGCCATACCTGCAATGCATCTGTGAATAAATACATGTTATTCCATCTCCTTATTATAAGCATTCATAAGCTCTTTACACTTCTTGACAACATAATAAGGAAGATATTCATGCTCCGCACAATATGATATAGCCATGCTTCCCTTTAAGTGCCCGCCTCTATACTCTTCAATGCTATAGAAGTAGTTAGGATGTCCAGAAGGCTCTCCATAACTGCCCATGCTCTTATCTACGATATAGTAATTGCTACCACAAACTTTTTCTAAAAATTCTCTCATTATAAAACATCTCCCTTTGATTGGTATAGTATTAGTATAGCATAGCGGTTAACCTCTAGTCAACCGCTATATTTAATTATCTATAATAAATCTTTCTGTCTATTAGTATAGCCTCCTTAGCTTCATACACCGGTGTCCACGTCTCTTTATCCATAAAGACACTTGTTACATATGGATTGTAATACGCTTCTCTATAGACCTCTATAGAGCTCTCATCCGGTATACCTTGGAAAGTGCCGTTTACATAAGCATGAACGTTCTTTTTACTTTCTGCTAATACACGCTGTCTTCCCGGCTCATTCACTTGAAAGGTCACATCTGTTAGATACACTCTACGTGTATGTAGTACAACCAAACCTCTCTGCTTTATGCTGAATAGTCCTTTATGCAAGTTATAGTACACCTTGCTTTGTTTGTTCTCAACCCAGCGGTCTTTATATCCTAGGTACATATTCAATCAATCCCTTTCCTTATTGGTATAACTTAATTATAGATGATTATTGCCTAAAAGTCAACACTTATTTAAAAATATAGTGTATTCTATTAAAATACAGCGGTTTATAGTAAATTAAGTCTGTATCATAGTAGCGGCTAGTTGTCAAGTATTATATTTAATAGAGAAAAGGTGCGAGTTTACTAGTCTAGCATGTACAGCCTCCGGGACAAGCGCCCGGGGCTCAAGTTGTTTCAATGTTCTTTAGTACAGTAAAGGATATTATAAATACTCAGCTGGTGTACAAAACTGCTTGCTTATCTCCTTATACTGTTCTATAGTAATAGGTGTACATTCTTCTACATAACCTCTATCACCTTCACCATGTTGACCAATTGGAGCATATATAGTAAGTCTTTCATTCCCTTCATCGATTGCAACAAATATATCTGAAGGTCTTGCCTCTTCTCTTTTAACTGTATTGTCTAGATAGTATCCTATTATCATAAATCCGGGAACATTATCATTTACAATACAGAGGTTAAACAATTCTGTTAACTCTTCTCTATCTAGTACCATCTCATCATATAAGTGCTCAGAACCATTTTCTGTTAAGAAGTTAAGAAAGCCTTTTTTCTCTATATGCATCTTTCTTGTTCCATCTGTTAATACTACTAATTCATTTGTGTTAGTCATTATTGGACATCTCCCTTTATTTATGTTATGATTTTAATTTTGATTTTAAGTTTATTTGTACTGAATAAGTGTTACACTAGTATTTAGGGTCTCACTAGTATAGATTGTATATGTGCCTGCATAGTCTTCTTTTTCTTCTACCTCTATGAATGTAGGAACTAGAGCTTTACCGCCTATAAAGTGAAGCATATCTTTGGCTCTTTCATGTTCTTGTGTGAAGTTCACTTGGTCACCGGCTTTACTAATGAAAATGCTATTTGCTTCCTTTGCCTCACTGCTTAATAGAATAGTACGTAATGTATTCACTGCATGCTTTTCTTCTTTAGATTCCTCTAATAGTTCCTTCTCTCTTTGCTGTAAGAACATATATTCATTTACATTATTAGTAATCATGCTGTGAATGATTTTAATATCATCTTGACAAGTAGCTTCATTAAGTTCTGCCTTAAGCTCTTCAATTTTAGTGCTAGTGATTGCAAGAAGTGTTTTAATATCCTTTAGTGCGATTTCTCTTTCTTTAACTGTTAATGTTTTATTCATTGTCAACATCTCCCTTTATTAGCTTATAATTTATTATAGCATAGGTGTTGCTTTAAAGTCAACACCTATTTAGAAGTTTTTTAAAGATTAAAGATTAAAGATTAACATTCATCTCGGAAGATACCTTTAATAGTACGGATTTCATAGTCATAGTCTTGACCGGCAATATAGAAAGTTCTTCCTGTATCCAAGTCTATACACAATCTTTCTAGGATACCATAGCTATTAGGCAAGTTGTCAAGGCTCAAACGTTTAATCGCATCTTGAATGCTACCTTTACGAGTCATAGGAAGTAAAAACTCTTTGAATTTGTCAAGTGCTTCACTGCGGAACTCATCAGAAGAGTTTACCCACTCAAAGCGCTCTCTATCATAGTGTCTACCGCTAATTAGATTTGAAAAGTTATATTGATTCATTATAAAACATCTCCCTTTGATTTAATTAAGTATTTTCTAACTATCTTAAGTATAGCATAGGTGTTAACCTTAAGTCAACACCTATATTTAATTATTTTTTAAACTTAGACTTCCATAAATTCAGCATTTTTACGACTATAGCTGAAACGATTGCTAACACCAAAGTGATGGCATAGACCGTTTAACGCGTCTCTATCTGCATTGCTTTCACCGTACCAGTTGTACAGATACCATGCACCATGCTTATACTCAAAACATGCAATCTGTGTATCATAATGAAGAACCTCCACAACCTTATAAACATCAGATACAACCGTCCATTTTACCTCCCATTGGTTAACAAAGTCTGTAATGCCTGAATTTTCGTTACCCATAATCTGATTATAGCGGACGCGTTTGATAGCTGTACCCTTTCTTTCAGCTCTCTCTAATAGTGTTTGTAAAGTTTTTGTTAATGCCATGTTAAAACATCTCCCTTTGATTTAATTTTGTTTTATTAACTATCTTAAGTATAGCATAGGTGTTAACCTTAAGTCAACACCTATATTTAACTATTTTTTAGAAAGAATATGAAACCTTTTTACTTACACTAACATGATAGAAATACATTGCATAGTAACCGTTTGGATTGTTTTTTGTAACTATTGTATGTCTTCCGTCCGCGTCCTCTCCTTGGGCGTAGTCAAAACGGTTTTTATCACATTCATTCTCTACGTGCTCTAAGAAACTTTCCTTTGTTACATCAAAACGGCTTGCTGTCCACTCAGCTAGTTGATTTAATAAGTCTTGCTTAGTACCAAATTCTAGTGTAAACTTGTCATCACATACAGCGCTAATACCTCCGTGACAACCTGCATCGTAGTTATCCTTTTCTACCTCTTTAGTCATGTATACATTAGCAATATATTCTTTAGTCATTATAAAACATCTCCCTTTGATTTAATTAAGTATTTTCTAACTATCTTTAGTATAGCATAGGTGTTGCTCTAAAGTCAACACCTATATTTAATTTTTTAGATAAATTTATTATATAGTCCTTCCGCTTGCTCTTGTGTCATTTCGTCACATATGATATGATTACCAACATTTAGAACATGTTCATTAGTAGACTCAAGATAAGAGCATTCTAGTTCTTCAGTGTTGTCGTATGCTTCCATTGCTTCCTGCACCATGTCCCCTACCTCTTCAAATTCTTTAGCAGTAATAAAGAACTCGTTACGTTTGCCAAATGAAACATATTTTAACTCTTTTACTTTTTCCGTGAACATCTCCTCTGCAAGTGGAGCACCTGTCAAGTTTAGCATAGCCGCTTCATTTAAAATATTTAATTCTACCATTTTACAACATCTCCCTTTAGATTAAGTATTTTCTAACTATCTTAAGTATAGCATAGGTGTTAACGGAAAGTCAACACCTATTTAAAAGTTTTTTTTATGCTTCTAGTGCATATTGTGCGGCTTGCAATTCTGCTTTGCTTATGATATGTTGAGCCTGTTTTAGTTCTGCATATGCCTCACCAGTGAAGGCACCGGATTCAAGCGCGCTATTTACAGCTAAGTATACATCTACCTTTTTATCCCACCAAGCGGCATGCTCTTCACGGTTTGTCACCTTTTTAGCATTTTCCATTAAATTGTTAGCAGCCTGTAATACATCAGTTGTTGTTTTCATAATCGATCATCTCCCTTTGATTGGTATACATTAAGTATAGCATAGGTGTTAACCTTAAGTCAACACCTATATTTAATTATTTTTTAGCTGATTGGCTTTACTGTAAAGCTATCTTCAAATGTTCTGATAACTTCATACTCACCGCATGCTGGGTATGATATGCCTTGATTATCGTTATAGTTTAGAATCATAACACCATCTTTTACCTCACAGCGGTGAACGTGATCTACATATGTGGTAGAATGAACTATATCAAATTTTCTGAATCCGTCCAGCTCTTCAGCTTTAATGATTTGACCAACCTTGAATTTATGAATCTTAAGCATATAGTTTGGAACCCAATCAGCAGGCAGTCTATTTTTAAACTTTAACCACTCATTACGAGCGTTATTGATATGTGATTCATAATAGTTGCCTTTTGTGTCCTCCACTAAAACTATGTCACCTTCAGCCTTTAGTACAGTAAAGTAATCCTTACCCTTTTGAAATGTTACCACTACATCCAACAAGTTAACGTTTGCCCATTTTTCTTTTAAGTTCATTTACAACATCTCCCTTTAGACTAAGTATTTTCTAACTATTTTAATTATAGCATGCTGTTAACTTAAAGTCAACATTATTTTAAAAGTTTTTTAAAGAAGTTTTTAAACTGCTTATCAATCTTTTTGAACATGCTATCATTCTTTCTTTTGTACGCCTCTAAAGTAGTAGCGTTCTTTTCTAGAGCTTTCAGGATATCCATAGGGCTTGCATCATTTTGTACACGCATTATCAACATCTCCTTCTATTAGCTTATAATTTATTATAGCATAGTTGTTAACCTTAAGTCAACACCTTTTTATAAATTGTTTGCGATGAAATACCATCCCAACGCCTTACAGATAAATACAACCAAACCTAACCCAAGTAGAGTAAATATAACAGTTGCTAGTACTTGCGTTTCTGATAGCTCCAGTTTGTTCATAAGATATTTCATCTGTACATCTCCTTCTATTATGCATTATAGCATAGGTGTTAACACTAAGTCAACACCTATTTTATTATCTGTTACAAGTTACGGTCTTACTATGTGCCATTCTTCGAATGAGTGCGTAAACTCTTTTCTTGCTTCTCTAGCCTCTGCTAATGTATCATAAGCTTGGAACTCTCCAAGTGTATCAACATGTGTAGTCTCAGGATTGAACCAACGTAGAGAGTATTTCTTTGGCATGTCAAGCTCCATACGCTCCGATGTAATAAAGATATTAATTTTATTAGGTTGTGTTTCAATTACTGTGTTGAAAAAATTCATTGCATCTTCATCGAACCAATTGTGCCCTTGTTCTAATTGAATAGCTTTCATTTCGTTAATAGATAATTTTGTTGTCATAATAAATCATTCTCCCTTTTAATTAAGTATTTTTTAACTATCTTCATTCTATCATGTTTGTTGGCTCTATGTCAACACATTTTAAAAACTTTTTTTTTAGAATGTAAAGTCTACTTGTGAAACCTCTACCACGTTCATTATAAGGAACTCATAGCGAGCTTGATAGCCGTGTGGGTTCTTTTTTGTAATAGTGATAGCGTCCCCTTGCCAATCTTCGCTTTGGTCATAGTCGAAACGATTGTTTTCACACTCATTGCGTACGTGCTCCAAGAATATGTCTTTATCAATATCAAAACGACTAGAAGCCCACTCAGCAAGATTTACCTTTAAGTCTTCCGTAGAAGAAAAGTTTACTTGAATATTCTCTTGACATACAGTATAGCTACCACCTTCACAACCACGCTCATAGTGATCTTTCTCTGATTCCTTAGTGAATAGAATAGTAGCAGTATAATTTGTTTTTGTCATTTAAAACATCTCCCTTTAATTTGTTATTTTCTAACTACCTTAAGTATAGCATAGATGTTAACCTTAAGTCAACACCTATATTTAATTTTTTTTTATTCTTTTACTAGTTCCTGATATCTGAAGAATAAAGCACTTGACAAAGCCTGTATTTCCGATACATATTTAATGAAGAACCTAGGAGAGTTATAGTAACGTCCATTGTTACTATTATACACAGATTGAATACGGCAATAGTTCTTTCCACTACCTGCAGTAGTATAAAAACAGATTGTTACACCATCCTTTTGTACACGGTAAAAACCGCCTCCAACTATTTCCACAACCTTGTAATCATTGATTTGTTCATTTAACTCAAAGTGTACTGTCATTATCAACATCTCCCTTATTGGTATAGTTTAAGTATAGCAGGCTATTAACCTAAAGTCAACACCTTTTTAAAACTTTTATCTCATTAGTTCGTCAAAATATTCTACCATATATCCAGCGGCATTTGCTCCGGTCTGAGTAAGTGCAAAAACATTATACTCTCCATTAACATCCATAAAGTAGACATAACCTTTCTTTTCCAAGTTACCTAAAATACCTTTTACCTGATTCATTTTGTAGCCTGTCGCGCTTACTAGGTCTTCTGTCATAACATCAGAGAACCCGTCACAATAATCATCCATAGTACTTTTAATTACGTCCATTACAGCTCTTTCCATTTCTGTTACGTTTGCCATTATCAATCAGTCCCTTTCCTTATTGGATTAACTTAAGTATAGCATAGGTGTTAACCTAAAGTCAACACTATTTTAAAACTTTTTTTTAGCCTCCTAATGGACACAACGCACAATTTCGAAGACTTCCTTTTATGTCTGAACAGTAGGAACAAGGTAAAATACGCTCTTGACAGTTCGGGCATGTTTGTGCTACCATTTCATTTCTCAAGTCTACCTCTGCACCGCAGTGCCCGCAACACTCCTCCGTGGTTTCCGCGGTAGTGTCCCCACGGCTTTCCACATGCCTTATAATGTTTTGATCTTCTACGTTATCAATTTCAAATACTTCGAAGCCTCTATACTGATTGCGTGTTGTTGGTGCTTGAATCATGTCAAGGTACCCGGGAACACAGAACCTAGTTTTACGAGTATAAACCATATCCTCACATTCTATATTTCTACCAATACGCCCATCATTATAGTAAGTTTTAACTAGTAACAATTTTTCGTTATTGCTTAAACACATTATCAACATCTCCCTTATTAGTATAGATTAAGTATAGCAGGCGGCTGATTGAAAGTCAACCACCTTTTAAAATAAATTTATGCTCCAAGTCTTCTTTCAGACTCATATATTGCATGCATTTCTTCTAGGCTGTCAGTAGCCTCTTCATCTATTTCAAACTGCATATTAGCAAAGTTTTCCACTGTTGCACGGTCTACACTATCAGGAAAATTCATGAATACCTCTTTATTAACAAGAATGGTATAACTAATTTTATAATCCATTTCTTCAGCTTCATGATTGAAAAACCAATCACGGTTCTTCTTAATAGACACCTCTTTGTCATCAGTTGTACAGAATAAGAATTGAACATCATTTTCTAAAAACCCATAATCTTTAATTTCGTTATACATATTATTACTCCCTTTCCTTATTGGATTAACTTAAGTATAGCATAGGTGTTAACCTAAAGTCAACACCTATATTTAATTTTTTTATAAATCTATTCCATGCATTTCTAAATCTGCGCGGGCTTCCTCTTCTGTATCGTGCTTTACGCTGTCCCCTCCTAAATGTTCAGGACCGTAATACTGTAAGAAACCAATTGCTATAACTGCGTTTTCTGTGGTGTCGTCTGCACCTATAAAGCTTTTTACATCTTCTATATCTTCTTCATTGTAATCATTGATATCTATACGGATAACTTCTACTAAAAAACCGGGCTCACCGCATGCACTGTCAAGATTAATAATTCGTACAATAAAGAAATCAGTATCAGAATCTTTATTAGGAAGTACCCACTCTCCACCGTGCTCAATTGGGTTAATATCCCCATACGCTTTCCAAGTTAGTTCCATGCTTTCCATTATCAACATCTCCTTTGTTTGATCTATAATTAGTATAGCATAGGTGTTAACCTAAAGTCAACACCTTTTTAAATTTTTTTTTCTAAAACTTCTTTTTATACATGTAACCATTTGTTGAAAGGTGTATGCCGCATGTTGTAACTGCAATTCCATTATAACCCGTATCTTTATTAAATGCAACAGTAAATCCTTTACTTTCTAAAAATTCTTTTGCATGCTGTCCGTCCAAGTCTGCAAAACATTCATACTCTTTAGAAGTGATAAAGCCGCCTTTGTTTGCTAATGTGATAATAGATTCTTTTGTCATTGTCAACATCTCCCTTATTGGTATACCTTAAGTATAGAGGACGGTTAACAGAAAGTCAACACTATTTTAAAACTTTTTTATAATTCCGTGTTTCTTCCTATATAAAGAAAACAAAAATCTTTCCGGTGCCTGCCTCGTACCCTGCCCGGCAGCCCGCCCCGCTCTGCAGGGAGCTACTAGGGCATTTCACTGATCGGTACAGGGAGCTACTAAGTAAAAAGCCCGCTACCCGGGACTAGTTACATCACCGGATAACGGGCTGTTATAAGTTAACTAATTATACCATAGTCGAGTTTACTTAGGTGTAAATAACACTTGGTTAAGACCACTAATTTCAATTTGTCCGCCTTCTTCTAGCTCTATAGTAATATTATTTACATAGTAGTCTGGAGCAGTTCCTAACATTTCATTAACATCTAGTAAGCCCCAGCTATCGTAAGTGTAGAAGTTACCTCCGCGTTCTTGAGTGCTAACTGTGTAACGTCCTGCTGGAATGTCATCACCGATTACAAATGTACCTGTACCTAATGTAACAGGTTCTAACACTACTTCGGGTTCTGGCTCCGGCTCAGGCTCGGGAGCTACTTCTTCTTTCTCTTCTGGCTGAGGAGCTACTTCTGTTTCCTTATCTTCCTTAGCGGCTGGCTTATCTTCGTCTGGTGAGCTACTAGTAACAGCTGCCTCTTCCTGTATGTTATCACCAGCACCTACTGCAATGAACCCTGCACCCATGAATGCCAAGAAGGTAGATAGTATCAGGAACAGTGCAGCCTTCTTCTTTTCACCTACTAACTTCTTAATACCTAATACAAAGATCACTAATGCAGCTAACCCCACCAACACACCGAATATCATCATTCTAATTTCCCCCTAGTAATGTTTTATTTTAATTTATATGAACCAGTGAGCTGCTAACTCACCGGGAACTACCTTGAGTAATAGAGTTAGTAAGCCTATCATGAATAATTATTTCATTAAGCTCTGAAGCTACTATAGCTGCCTGCATTCTCTTTCGATTCTGCTCAGCTACTATATGGATGTCTTGCAAGGAATACTGCTGCACCTCTCTAATCAGTTTATCAATAACATTTTCCATTTCCAGTTCCTCCTTAGTTTTGAATAACTAGTGAATCCTGAAGACCTACTACATATTTTAGTGCTGCTTCCTGTGCCGCCCAGTATCTATAAGTATGATATGCGGTTGTGTTATCCTGCCCTGTTTCCGCTATTACGTCTAACCTGTTCTTCCAGTAATTCTTTCTTTCTGTAATGTAGCCTATCTTCTTCATAATATCTTTTTCCGATCTCATTTGTTATTCCTCCCTCATTTGGTATACTCTTAGTTTAGCACACTGTTGATTTAAAGTCAATGGATATTTTTACTTTTTATCTGCATTTCTTTTAAGTACATTAAGACTGTTTCGTATAGGCTCTGGTCACCCATAACTATGTCTAGTACACTGATCGTGTGTACTAACTTTCTATTTGAGAAAGTAATTGCAGTTATCATCCCAGTCTCTGAATGAAACTGAGGCTTTACATAATCAATTGTACACACCTTCTTTACTTCCTTTAATACTTCTACTAGTTCTTCTAAGTTCATACTGTATCTAATTCCCACTGATTAACCCTCCATAATTCCTTCTACTTTATTTACTGCGTCCCATTCACCTTCTGAAGGCTGCTCTCCTGCATCTATAGCCGCTAGCCCCATAAAGTAATCAAGGACTGTAACAGCGATATCTCCCGGAGCTACACCCGCTTCTAATAATAACTTTTCAACTTCCATATAGTTAGGTATAGTCATGCCGGTTCCTCCTCTGTATAGAGCTCTACGAACTTCTTAGTATCCCACGAAACATTACCAAAGTATCCTTTATTGTCTGCACGAATAGTCATCATGAACTCTTCCTGACCGTTTGTAACGTAAATGCTGGTGCCAGTATAACCATCCATTTTAATATTGACATCGTCTAACTCAAAGTGACCTTCCAACTCATCCTGTAAGTCTATGAACATCTGAATAGCATGCTCTCTAGTTAGCGGAACATACTTATAATCACTCTGTAGAATTTTAAGCACACTATCAAACATTTCCATTGTTTCTTCCATGTAGCAACAGCTCCTTCATTTGGTATATGCTTAGTATAGCAGACTGTTAACCAAGAGTCAACAGCTATTTTTTATCTTTCTTTGACTCCCTATAGATATTCTTTAAATTATCTGCTATCTTCATAACCGCTTCATCCGATATATCTAATGGTACTGCGGTCTCGATATAGTCTACAAATACAGGATAGTGTGAACGATCTGGTTTTGGCTTTGGCGCTGGTAAGTATTTCATTTTAACTTCCCCCTCAATTGGTATACTCTTAGTATAGCAGACTGTTAACCACAAGTCAACATATATTTATAAAAAAAAAGAGACTATATTTTTAGCCTCTTTTTCTGTATACTTACTTTTGAGTGGCTGTAACTTTTAATGAGAAGTTTACGTTAGCTCCCCCAGCACCTAGTAAAAGATCACGCAGCTCTTCTATTTCATTAATAAAGATATGCAATGGGATATCTTCACCGCTAAGCTCTGTATTGATGTACATGTTACGCTGGATAGTACCTTTCTTAGCTTTCTCTTTAGCTTCTTCAGCAATCTCGTCCGCTAACTGGTGAATCGGTTCAAAGTCAGGTAGTTCTGGCTCCATCTTGCTTAACCCATCAAACTCAACAGGCTTATCTTCAGCTTTAAGTGTGTCTTCTACACTAGCCTTAAACGCCTCGAACTGAGCTTGTTTAAGGTCTGCTAAGGCTTTGGCTGCTGCCTCTACATGATCGCTCCCTAGGGAGCTACTAGGAGCTTTAGATGGCATATACACTTGGTCTAGCGCTTCTTCCCAAGGTTCTAGGGTTGTTTGTTCCTGCGGCACTGGGTTAGCTGCTGCAGTCTGTACTAAGTTCTCTGGTTTAAAGTTCTTACCCGGGAACGTAGGCTTAACCCCCATAGGTGGTACCGGATTAGCCGCTGGTCTACTACCTTGAATCTGTGAGTTAACTGCTTGTTTCTTTTCCTTATTAGCCTGTCTTACTTCATTTGTGCGGGCAGCATTCTTACGAGCTACTTCACGTTGAATATCTTTACGCAGTGACTTAGATCGTAATTTATTACCAAAAGCGGCAATACGAGTATACTGAGCACCAGTCTTTTCCTCAATCTCTTTATATCCCATTCTAGTCTCTTCAATTAGTTTAATAGCTTCCCATTCCTCTTGGCTACGTACTTCCATCCCTGCATAACGTTGGTAATTACTCATATTATTTTCCTCCCTAGGTTCTATAATATTTTTTGGCTTAACTAACTCAGTTTCCTTGATAGGTTGAATACGTTCACCCATCGTATTAGTCTTGAGACTGCCATCTCTGTACTTCTTGTTAATATACTTCTTGATCTTGTTAACAGATCGATTTTTCAACCTAGACACGTAGGATTGAGATATCCCTAGAGCTTTGCCGGTACCGGACTGACGAAGATTCTGGAGGAAGTAAGTCTCTACTATCTTCCGCTCATCCTCAGTCAGTGCCTCACGCATAGCTTCGTATACATCCTCCCTATCTTCATTTTTAACGAAAGAATTATCCATAGGTTCAATGTTCTCGTCTGCTATCATGTCCTCTAGGGTTAACTCACTCCCGGTACCACTGTCATGAATGACTGTGTCCAAGGATTTTACTTTAGCATGTTTATTATGTTTCCGCAAGTACATAAGGATTTCATTTTCAACACAGCGGGTAGAGTAAGTGGCAAAGTTGGTAGCTTTATCCGTTTTGTACGTGTTTACTGCCTTCATCATACCCCATGTACCTATGCTAACTAAGTCATCGTGAGGTATCCCAGTATTATGGAATTTTCTAGCTATGTATATGACTAGTCGCATGTTACCCTCTATAATCTTGTCACGTAACTCTGTATCCTCTCTATCCAGCTCGTACACTTTGAATAGTTCCTTATTCTCTTTGTTACTAAGCGGTGGAGGAAGATTCAACTGCCCGGTTACTATAGCCACCTACTCACCTCCTGCTGGGTTGTCCTTAATCGAGTCCCAAAAAGTCTTAATAATTTGCTTACGAGTCATTCCTTGTCCATCAAACGTGTAAACTGCATTGCTTCCAGTTCTAGAATAGTGACCGTGGAAACCATCAGTCCCCTCTTTCATGGTTACAGTCATCATTCCCCCGATGTCATACACTGTAGCATCTTCATGTTCCATTAATTCTAAACGGCTTGTATCATGTAGCTTATCACTCACTGTAACTCCCCTCCCCTGTGCTTGTCTGTATCTTAGCTATAAACCTAGTATAGCATCCCCTTGTCTAATAGTCAATAGATATTTAAAAAAAAAGTTACAGTAGACTATAAAGCCTACTATACTCTCTCTACACGTTTCCTATCTCTCTATATAGTATGTGAGCCCAATCATTCGTATAGGCTATACTAAGGAGGTTACGTATGTTACGTCTTGTCCGCATAGTATGTGTTACATGTGTATCATTGCGTAGACATACTAATGATGGTACACTCTCTATACGTATATGCTTACCTCTATACCGGGTAGTTACATTCTGAAGGACTTTATTTTGCTCACTACCGCATGTACAGAACTGCACTCCTTTTAGCTTATCCATAAGATTATCGTTCATAAGTCTAACCCCACAGGTTCGTGATGCTTTCGTTTATACTCGATCATTACTTGATTTGTTAGAACAACAACAGAAGGGGTTGACACTGTATCGTTGTCCTCGTATACACTTATTTTATATCCCCCACTATTTATAGCTTCGCGCACTATAATACGTGTTACATGCTCATTGCCCACTTCATGTTTTACGGCAACTTCACCTATTGCATAGCATACACGCTGGATTACTTGATTATTTAACTGCATTTACTTTTCCTCCTTTAGTTTGGTCAGTAGAGTATATTTTAACTTCTGTTACCTCTACAGGCTGTAGAACTCCGTTTAAATAATCAGCGGCAGCTGCTAAGGTATTAATCGATTCTCCCGTTTCAATATTATACAGGTACTTTGGTGCCTTAATATCTAGGGGCTTAGTAGAGAACTTGTACGCTTGATCGATACTACTCGTAAAGCTATAGTTAGTAGGTTCATCGCTTAAGTGCTCCCATACGTCCTCTAGATAGCCTTGAGGAGTTTTAATAACAAACACCTTTTCTGCTCGGGTATTTTGATACACAACCTTCTTACTTTCGATTACAGTAGCGCTTGACCCGTAGTTCTCTTGTACAGAGCTACTAACAACTTTCATATTCATGTCATGCTCAATCTTACGCAGGCTAAGCATGCTTTCTACTCTACTAGGAATCGGTGTGTTAAACAGGTCTAGTTTGGTTAGCAGTTCTTTATGTGCTTCATTTGCAGGAGAACCACTAATAAGGTAGTATTCTTTAGAGAGTAATCGAAGAACCGCTACTACTGCCTCTTCCTTTGTGCTACTATTTAAAGTGATCTGTGCAATTTCTTGTGCCAGTGAAAATCCCATTTAATCTTCCTCCCTAACATTCTTTGTATAGTGTTCTTTTAAGTACTCGTGAGTAACATTAAACCTACCTGTGTTTCCATCCATGTCCTGTAGGTATACATGGGTAAGCGTCTCTGACAGAACCCTATACCGCCTTAACCTACCCATGTAAAAACGGGTGTATACTACTTTTTCCACTTAATACCCCTCCTCGTGTTCTTCTACTGGCAGTACCTCTGCATACCACGTACCTTTAGTTGCCATTTCGTGTGTAATGTTCAGTGAATCATCTTCTTTTCGAAAATGCTTAGTAAACTTAGGGAACAACGTACTATTTGTCTTCAATTCACATTTAATATTATCAATCTTACTCGACCAGATAGAGAGCGCAGTTCTAAACGATACTTCTCTCCACTCCCGGTCAAGGTTCAATGGCAGCTGCGCGGAACCTTGGATACGGAAAGACAGCTGGTCACTTAGTGCAGGCATAAACTCATCGTAAAATTCATCTTGATCTAATAAATCATCTGCACCTTCTGCGTCTGCAGCTACTAAGTAATAATTTCCTGCCAGATGTTTCATAATCATTAACACATTCTCTTCTACTGGTTTCGAGTTGTCCATCTGTTTAAGAATCTCACTTATAAGCTTCATTTACTTTCCCTCCTTTGGGTGTCCCTGCCTTATTTTCCTTAGTAGAGCTAAGTCTACCTGTTTTAGTTCCTGCAGCATCGAAAAATATTTCTGCCGCAAGATTACGCTGGTTCTCTACTTCAGCATTTATCTTCTCAACCTCTTTATCATCCCACCATCGACACGGTTTACGTGGTGTCTGGTCTGGTTTCATAACCATAAGCTGCTTAGCTGCTACCTTTCCCCAAGTACCTGTATCAATTTCAGCATTAGACTTTGTTACAGCGTACCCACTCTTAACTAGGTGATCGAATAATTCATCTGTAAATTCATTGTTCACACAGTAAATTACTTCTACTAATTCCATTTACTCTGTACCTCCTAAGATATACGTATCTACCATGTACTGATTATGCTCTTCTACTGTTGATAAGCACTCCTGACCTAGTTCTGCTGCATATAGACTGCCTTTCATATCAGCTACACGATAGTAATAACTAGGGTCTCCAGCTTGGTTAAACGTGATCTTTGTTATCCATTTGATACGTAACACTTCATAACTATGTGCCGATTCACGGCAGACAACAATATCGTCATTAGTAAACTTCGGTTTAATTTCTTTCATTTACTTTTCCTCCTTAGTGATGTTCTGGTATATAGCTCATACAGGGCTGTCTGTCCCATCCATAATTTCTACATGCTACCCACTTGCAAGTCATACACGATTTTACTTTTCTAGAATCTGGTCTTGAAAGAGGTTGTGCCGGAGGTGTTCCCGGTCTAGGTGTAGTAGGTTTGTCATTTAAACCGTAACCCATCTACTTCCCCTCCTCATGAGGCACCCAGATGCCTAGGTACTCGTTTTTAAAATTTAGGTCAGGTGTCTTGATATAGATTAAGTTATCTTCTACTACAGGGTAGTGTGCCATGCTCATATGCTCCCCGAAGATTCTCATAAAGTCCCAGAGCTGAAATTTAAGCAGGTCTTTCTCTTCAGTGCAGTGGTGCATGTTCATTACTTTCTCCGGGTCTAAGTCAGTACCTTTGCAGCCTTGTACATAAAAATTCTTTAGCAAGGCTTTACCCTTACGTGTTAGCTTAACATACATCTGGTGGTTTAAATTCAGTGGCTTTTTGTGTATCATTAGCTACTCCCCATTTCTTGTTTCATACTTTGTATAGCTTGTATAATTATAGTAACATCTAGTTGATTAATAGTCAATACCTTTTTAAAAATTTTTAAAAGAAAAAGAGGAGCTACTAACTCCCCTCTATTAATCTGTGTTAATCATACCTTCTAGTGTCTCTGAAGACACACCAAACTTTGTTATTTCATTTTTCTCGTCACCTACAAGGATTAAGAACGGTTCCGCATCTTCATTGTAGATTGTAACAGTCTTATTTTCTTGATCTTCGTATACGCCCCAGTCTTCTACATTGAACGGTGTGTAGTCCCGGAGCTCGTCTACTACTTCGATTCCTACGTGAAACATACAAGCTCTTCCTAAGAAAGCAGACACCTGTTCATTAATAGAATCGATCGCTTCATCTACTGTTTTATACATTTCCATTTATTTTCCCTCCTTCATACTAACCCATTTTAACTGGAAAAGGGTAGCCAAGTCAAGAGCAGGAAATTCTTCTGCCAGACTCATAGTTGTATCTGTATCTGCTAGATCATAGTAAGAATCCATTTCCTCCGATTCATAACCGCGGATAGTGTACCCGTCTTTCAAATCCTGAAAAGCTTCCTGCCATGAAATGAAGTTCGGTTTTATTTTAAACGAGCACTTCATAAGTGCATCGTCTACAACCATTTCTCTAGTTACATATTCTTCCCCATATTTATAATAAAAGTAGAATTTACCGTCTTTCTTCATAATACTGTGAACATGTTTAGTAGTACAATCTGCAATTTCCCCATTTCTCATTAATGGTAGAACCTCCAATAAGTACCTAGCTCGCATATCCCGCATATTACTTCTCCTCCTTTATGTACTATTTTCTACTTGAGTATAATTCGTGCAGGTATCCTGCAATGTCACAGTCTGTATCAACTTTACCTTGCTCGTCAATTGGACACACCGCATAAGGTGGAATACCTCCTGAGTTACCATCTAACATATTCATAATGGAGAAGGCTACACCATCTGCTGTTTCCTCTGGGCTTTTTCCTAACCCTACCCAATACTTTACCAATACACCTACTTGATCGACAAACTGTTTTTGTAATTCTTCTTTTTTATTTGACACTTTAATCACTCCTTCATATATTTTTCTTGCTCTTCTCCAGAAGCTTCTCTTTCTTCTTGGGGGCGGTCTGTATCTCCCATATCCTCTTCGAATTTAAAATAAGTTCCTACCTTAATAGAATCGTATACCTGCTTGTCTATAAAATAATCTTCGGTTAGATACTTCTTTTCCTTTTTACTATACTTTTTAATATCGATCTCCCATGTTGCAGGATAGTACATAAACATTGGCATCATAGTTGTGGTTGTAGTCTTTCCGTCAGACATTACTATAGGCATCATCATTACATAATACTCTTCTGGGTGGAACTCCTTCTTATACACGGTTCCTTCTGTTATACTCGGTGAGCAAGCACCTAGTAGTAACGTGGCACCTAAACATACACTTGCTATAGCTTTTTTCACATCCTTCTCCCCCTACCAGTTTGTACAACCATTGTATCACTCTATTGTTTATTAGTCAACAACCTATTAAAAAAAAATAGTTATTTTTCTTCTTTATCTCTAAGTTGTTTTTCTAGCTTAGCATTACGTTCTTCTAAATCCCGGATATACTCATGATCGTCTTCCTCATCCATCCTCCTCCCCTCGCCTATCCATGCTGCAGCGCCTGCAGCAGCAAAGATAATTCCGAAGAATAACCCAATAGGACCAAAGAGGAATAGTAGGAATAACGCTAGACCTCCAAAGAATAGAATGAGGATTAGTCTTGTTGTATCCATATTCACTGTGTTCACCTCCCTTCGAGGAGAGTAACATAAAGTTACTCACCATACATTATCCCTCCGCTAATAGTTTTTGCTGTACCAATTAACTCTCCATTTGAATAGAACTTAACATCTCTACCTACTGCAGCCTTACTGCGATGTCTAGTGAACTCTCTCCATTCAGCAGCACTCTTTAAATCATACAGACGTTTATGGGATACTTTCTTACCTTTCCACTTAGCCATTTAGATTCCTCCACCCTATTGTTATATAACCGGGACAACCTGTGCAACGTATCGTAATGTTACCTTGAATGTTAATGAAGACAGCTCTTTCATCTGGAGGGTACCCGATATCTGTCTTAACTTCTCGTTTGCTACCACAGCTATTGCATTGAATAGTAAACGTTGTCTCTTTCATTAGATAGCATCCTTTGCTGCTGACTCAGCAGATGTTTTAATTTTCAGAACTCTTATAACCTGCTTAGCATACTGCTCATAATCTTCGTCACCGAATGTTTGATGGAGAGCCATATAGTGATTGTATAAATCAAGAAGATCGTCTACTGACTTAGGCATTAAATGGTGGATAGGCTCTGGTACAGGTGTTACACCTTTATACGCATTCCGTAAGTCATTCCATGCACGATCATAAGCGTCTTCTTTTTTCTTAGGTTTATCTTCTTTCTGTAACTGTTCACCTGATTCTTTCATTAGCTTGTCAAAGCCTTTAAATAAATCTCCACCTTTACCTTCTGGAAACATATTACTCATCCTCCTCTTATTTTGTGAGTGGACAGGCTGACTAATTGTCAACCTGCCATTAAAAATTTTTTAATAAACAGTGCCACCGAATATTTTAGCATGATCGTTATGTCCTTGGACATGCTTTGTAACAAACTTGAGTAGCTCTTCTATAGTCCCTGTAAACCTTGTATCGAAGCTCCCACCATCTACAGTCTCTTCAAAAATATACGTATCTACATACCCTGCAATATGACCTTTAAATGTTACAGTTAACCGACCCGGAATGTTGATAATTACATCACCGTTTTTCATCTGCCTGCCTCCTTTACAATGTCTTGTGCTGCTTTAAATACTTCTAGAGGCATTGTACGATTCTTCTTGTACTTCCAGCCCTCATTAGTCATTTGTTTCTCAGCAATCGATACATACTCTTTACCTTTTAATGTACAGATACTAATGTCATGTGTCTTCTTCTCTGTCTCCTTATAACTTCCGATTAACTCCTCTGAATCCCAAGCAAATGCTTTTGCCATTGTATCTCTCCCTTTCTATTTTTCTACTATGTAGCTCTTGGTGTATGTTACAGTTTAAATATACCAGATGACTCTGTATCTGTCAAGAACTTTATGGAAAATTTTTAGTGTTTGACAATTATCTTCGTACCGTGGTATGATAAGTATGCTTCTTCTCTAAGCAAGAAAAATAACTTACCATTTTATTTTTCTCCCTTTTATGTTCTTATGGAAGGTACCTTTGCGGGTACCTTCTTTTTTATTCCCTATAAACTGTTTCTACTGAAGTATCAACATGGTCAGCTTCAGAAGATGAGGCATGACCGCAGCCGTAACCAATTAGGAAGACAAGCCCGATAAAAAATATGAATAAGATCAATTGTGTGTACTGGATATGTCTTCTTACTTGTATCTTGCGATGTGTTTCTCTTCTACTCTTCAAAACTAGTTCCTCCTGTTAGTACTGATGCCCTTTTAACTCCGGGAATAGCTCCAGTGTACCCAGCTAATTCAAGTTGCCGGGTAGCTCTACGGAGAACATAATCAATGTCTTCCCCTTCCTTCAGCTTCCCTGAAGCTTCTAGGTGCTTATTAGGAATCCAAACATTCTGTACAGTACCTCCTAAAGTGAACCTCTTTGCTTTTCTATGCTTATAGTCTTTTCGGGGTATTAACGCAAGACGAATACCTTTGTACACTTGAATCAAGACTACCACCTCCTAACGTATTATACTACTAATTTACCACATACTTGAATTAAAGTCAACCCTTATTTTTAAAGTTCTTCTACTGACCCATTATCGATAACTTTTGCGCCCTTTACATACTCAACACCATCTACAGCTTTAGCATATACCCAGCATTTGTGGATAGCATACGGTGCAATTATGTCAGGAGTGAATACACCCTCCATAATAATTGTACAATTCGTAAAGGTTGTCTTCTCGTCCAGTACTCTCATACGGATAGCGTGTTTTAACTTCAATGTCTTTCTGCGATTTTGCATTAAGAAATGACAACCATCGAAGTGATGTTCAAGACCTAATCCTTTATCTGCATTTGCGTTTGTCTTCATTCCCATTGGAAAAACAATTGTTTGATTAATATACTCCATTATAATACCTCCCCGAATAATAGATAGTTCTTTACTTGTTCCTCTAATATGATCTCAGCTTTCTCATTCTCCTTTTGAAGAATAAACTCTAAACTGAATAGAGAGTATTGAATCTGAGCAAAAGGAATAGACTGCTGGTAATGGAAATCTCCCATACTCCAGCGCTTACGATAAAAGGTAAATCCCTTCATCTTTTCCCAGCCATCCTCATGTAGCTTAGTAATAATTTTCTTTGCTTCACTGTATGTCATTCTAACTCTAGAACCTCCTCCCAGTTTCTCCCGTACTTCTTATACAACTTGTTACGGAGATCAACAAGTTCCCGGTGATATCTTTGCTTGTCTTCTTTCTCCCTATCCGCAAGCTTTCGTATACGAGTGATAAGCGCCTCGTCTCCACTACGGAACACCTTATCTGTCTCACGAGATAATGAACGTATTAAAGAGTTCTTCAATACCTGCTCTTCGATGATTAACTCTTGCTTCCTAGCTCGTCTAGCACAGTAACCACCGATGTATACACCGATATGCTTCGGGATTTCATCCTTAACCTTTTCGTATAACTCTGAAGTCATCACAAAATAGTTATAGTGACCACAGAATGTCTTGGCTGCCTTACTTCTAAAGTCGGCTACTGACACCTTTATTTCGTAGCATCTCCAGATTCCTTTAGTATCGTAGGTGATATAATCAACCCGCTCTTTACCAAACCAGCCAATTGTTACCTCAAAGCAGCCAAACACTCCCTGCTTTTTAGTAGCTTGGTATATTTGACGTTCCAGCTTAGTGGTTATCTCTGTTTTAGCCACGGGTTTGCTCCATTGGCTTACGTGGTTTACAAGCTCCCTCTAACCCCGCTTCATATTCACCACAGTGTTTACAAACAGCCAATCCGCCTTCTACGACTAACTCATACAAACGATCTTTAAAACCATATTCTTCAGATAATGCTCTTACGTCTGCCTCTGTATAGATTTGATGTTTCATCCCACTTTTCCTCCTTTTCTAAACGGTGAGTCAAATGGTAACATAGTTTGTACACTTTCACCGTTCATTACGGCAGTAAACAACTCTACGATGTCTGCGTGTGAGTTAGGTCTAAGTCTGTCTATGCCACGCTTAAGCTCATTCAGTTTATAGGTTGATTGAGGTTTAATCTCCCTATCAAGTGCATCCTTCCAGTATGAGGCTACAGCTCTAGTTGTAAGGAAAACATCCGATCTAAGTTTATCTGAAGCGGGAAAACCTGTCTCTTCATGAATCATCTGACAGATATGGTGTGCCTTATTTTCAACACGAGAATCGTAGTATGCCATTTACTTTTCCTCCTCTATCCATTCTAACTTAGTTACATAAATTTTAACTTTCTTGTTAGTGAATGAGTGGTTAAAATCCTCTTCAGTAGTAAAAGAAACTCTGTCTACTTGATATTCAGTAAGAACTCCCTGACCTTCTTTGTGGTTCTGGTTAAATGTCATGTACTCGATTACAGCGCCCACAGGTGGGATAATTTCTAAAGGATTGTTCCACCCTCCATAATGTCTTCCACCGTCACTGTACGTATTTACAATCTCACCATCACAGATGATTTCCATTGCTGTACCTAATCTTCTACCCATTTTACTTCCTCCCAAAAGTTTATTACTGTCCTACAGCGTCCGACCCTCCCAAGACATCGGCTGTAACAGTTGGTAGTATGTATCTTGTTGTCTATAAACCTACTATACAATAAGCTTGTTCCAAAGTCAACATTTTTTTCCAAAAAAAAATACAGAGTGGGTTTCACTCTGTAACTCTCTTTACATATACGGGTTCTGTACTAACTCTTCTTCTGCGTATAACCCTCCATCACGGGATAGCCTGTACGCAAATTTATCCGGGTAGACATTGTGCTGATACACCTCTAGAATAACTGCAGAATCATAATTCCCGTCTACACTCACATATTCTACTTTGTCATTAATCATGTATTTATTTTCTAAATTGACTGCACCTTCTATAAACTTAAAGCAGGTAAATAAAGAAATGTCATTCAGCCCTACGTTGAATGTAACCCAGTATCGATCATCCCGCTCACTAGCTTCTACATCATAACTAATTTGGGAAACTGTAAACTTCTTTTGTACAACACGGACAAGTACATCGGCACCTTCTTGTACTTCAAACTTCTTAATGAATAGCACTTCTCCATTAAGTAAAGCCTGTATCTTTTCTTCTAACGTCTTATACTGTTCATAAGGAACCTTCGTGTATTCTGTTACGTCCACAATAGCCATTTGTTTATCTCTCCTTTATTATAGGTCTATGCCTGAAGCACGGATAGCTTGACTAATTCGTTGCTCTTCAGCTGTAAGGTCTAGGTTCTCAAAGAAATCTGCCTCTGCTTGCTCTAGGTCAGCAAATAACTGGTCTTGCTGCTCTTCTGGTACATACTTCATTACTACTTCAATAAGTGCAGACTCTTTGGCTTGTTGGCGTAATTTTAATTCACGAAGACCCGCAATTGTTAAACCGTTTAATTGGTTACCTGTGATCTTAGCTTTCAGCTCTACAGCTTTCATTCCTAACGGAGTATCCAACACATCAAATTGTTTAACCCCTTTACGACTCTTTTGGATAATCTCATCTAGGAACTCAATGTCACTATACACTTTATCTACTTTACTGATATCATGTACTTGGGCTTGGGAGCTACTAGTCTTTTCTTGTTTAGGTTCCTTTGTAAGAGACTCTACTTCTCTATCTTTAATGTACGTTACGTTATCCTTAGCACGTTTATCTAATAACTGAAGCAAAGGAACACCTGTCTCTAAAGATTCTTCACGTTTCTTTTTATAGTTGGTAAGTGATGCCTTTGAAATAGATAAGCCATGCTCCTTACAGAACTCAATAATGTAATCGTAGGTCTTACCCTCGTCTAACATGTTATCTACTTTTGTAGAGACTTTGCGATTTTGATACAGCTGTACAAGTACGGAGCTAGAACTCATACTCTTTTTCTTCATATCTTTTTTATCTGCCATTATTATTCAATCCTTTCAAATTATGTTATATCGTAAACACACGAGAATCCGCGCTGTTCAAGGTCTTTCTTCTAATATAGTGAATCAAACTGAAAATTTGTATTATTTCATAAATTACTGAAAAAGTCCCACTAATTTGTTTGTAGAACTTGGTTAAGATATAAGAACAGATGTTAAACAGACACAGACGGTTTAATAAAGAAGCCTATAACTTGGTTTAGTCTATATCTTTAGTATACACTACTTTGTTAACGTTTTACTTTATTAAACCTAATAAAATAGGACAAAAAGACAAAAAAAAAAGGCTGTAATCAGCCTTTTAGCATCTCGTCCAAAATATCTGGAAGAAGTCGAGCAGGAACGAACTCTACCTGACCTATCTTAATATTTGGATTTGCCTTTAATACTAAGAACTCCGTGTATGCCTTCTCCATATACGCCACCTTCTCTGCAAAGTTCTCCCTAGGATGAATAACTACCTCTGGTTTTGTAGTGGCACCCTCTACTGTGTATACCATGTAATCTGCTTTCTTTTGCACATAAACGTGCTCAAGTGCTGCTTTAAGACTTCTAATTGTTACTCCTGTCATTCTTCTTCCTCCTTTTTAAGCTTATCTATTGCCTCCCGGAGCTGTTCTGCATACTCCTCGTCCTCACCTATTGCGTATCGAAGCTGCTCCTCTAACTCTTGAATAACTTGTTTAGTACTCATTACAAGCCCTCCTTCACCATTAGAGTAGCGAACATTGGTGTGTTGTCTCCTACATAGGAGCCCAAAACGTTATACTCAAAATGCTCTAATGCCTCTTCTTCGGACATACCTTCCTCTACTAGAATAGCAATACAGATACTTGTATCATAAAGAGCAACAGGTATACTATCTGTACCCTGAACGAAACCAATTAGTGCATTGTCAAATCCTTCAGCAAAGAGCATGTCCTCATTCGACTCAGCAAGACACTCACGCATCTCTGTCGGGTCATTTGATGTTGTACGGAAGTTCATGATTAAACCTCCCTTCTAAAATGTGATCTCTACCTTAAGCTCTAGAATGTCATTAAGGTCTGTAATATCTAGTGCGTCCATTACTTTAGCTAGATGGGACTTATTCATAACTGTACGCGTATTCTGTGCCATCTCTGAGATGGTTGCTCTACGCAGACCTGTTAACTCAGCTAATTCACTCTGAGTCATATCAGCCTTCTCTAACGCCTCTTTCAGTTTGATACGGAATGTGTATGTTCTGTTTGCCATAGCTAGGTCTCTCCTTTTAGTCCTTACCTAGCTGTCTTTTCATCCGAACTTCATTAGCCTGTTTTCTGATTAACTTATCACAGACAAAGTCGGGCATTACTTGTAGAGAAATACAGTTTAGGATTCTCCCAAATACATCTAAACGGTAAGGTGCATTGATACCGTGTCTACGGAACCACTCCTCATTAATCTCTACATTATGTAACCCTGACACATGCTGCAATAATTCTTCATCTGTTAGCTTACTATAGTCCATCTGAACCTCCTTTCTTAACCCTCTCTCCTCCCAAAGATCAGATTAGTAAAGTACTAGCCAGCTAGAGCCTCCCAACTCCATTTGACTGTATCAGATTCTGTAACTCATAGTGCTAGTATACACAGATATTATCTGAAAGTCAACAACCTTTTTGATAAATTTTCACGTCCCTGTTAATTATAATATTTATATAACATTCTATATATCTTTAATTATTATAATAATATATTTATAAATATATAATACAGAGTCAATAAAAATTAAATAGGCACTTCTGGATGAAAAAACAGCTAGAACCCCTGTGTATCAAAGGGATAAAATAGGACAACTTTTTATTTTGTCTTATTTAATATAGTGGAAATACCTTTGTCAAAGCTAAAAAAAAAGACACCTTTATAGGGTGTCCTAGTTTTATACAGATGTTCCAGTAGCATCTACCCACCCTGTAGTAATCCTCCAGACAGGTTTATTTAATGTCGTATCAAAGAACATCATACCGTTACGAAGATTTCCTGTTGGTCTTTGTGACGTTGTCCCGATCTTCAGCTCAAAACTCTTAGTGTCAATTAGTTTAGAGAAAGAAGTCGCGTTCCCGATTGAAGGGTAACTAACATTGTCAAGATAGAGCTCTCCTACCGTATCCGTAGAGTTTAGTGCCCGGATGTCACTTGCTTTAGAATCGTAGATATACAGCTTACCTTTTGACCCATTAGCGAAGATTACTTGGTTCATGACAGAATTTCGGACATGTACCTCTGTATTGGTTCCTAAAGTGAAGTTGTTAGACCCTAGGGTAGTAACAACATCTCGGATGACCAAGTTCCGTACTATTTTTGTATCATCAGTAATCACACGGAAGTGAACGCTATTCGCACTGGCATCAGAAATGTTTGAATACTTAATCTCTACGTTGTCTAGTATATCAGCAAGAGAACTCCTATAATCCACCCGGAAAGCCTGCAGAGGTACTGTTGTATTGCTTGATACAGAACCCTTAAGTCGGATGTCGTTGAACCTTACGATCTGTGTTCTCTCTGCAAAAGGATATAACTGAATGTATAATAATACGTCATCATTTGTACCGTGTGTTGAGCCCACATCGTTAATCTTTAAGTCCACATTTGAACAGCCTCTGTACTTTGTAGTACCGTTAACTAAATATCTAGAGTAGTTAAGGATAACAAAGGCGTTAGCTACATACTGGTTCCTTACATTTGCAGTTAAACTAACATTGTCTACTCCAGCAAGGTAAGCAGCGCGATGCATAGTATCAGCGTTGATATCGATGTTTAACTGGCTCCCCATCTCTACTGTTACTGGGTACCCTGTCATATCTGACTTGATCTTCGCGTTTAAATTAACTACCCCTACAGACCCGTTATACTCAGGGAAGTTATAGTTTCCTGATTTAACCCCATAACGCGCGTTATACGTGTAATAGTCTAAATCGATATTTTTACAATCATTGATAAGAGACACGTAGCTCGCTCCCCGATAACCTAACTGGGTTTCTAAATCGAAGTTTGTATCACTGCAGGTGTAGTTTAACCCCTTGATAATAATATTACTACACGCGTCTAAAAGAAACACAGGACTGTAGTATGATGCCATAGCTACCATGTCACGTCCATCCACAATAAACGCGTTGTACCCAACAATACTAAACCCATTTACATTTTTAAGTGTAGAGAATACGCCTACGTTCCATGCAAAGCTTTTAATTTTAGTACCAACTAAGTAGTTACCCTCTGGAAAAATAAGTCGTCTACCCTTAGATAGCGCTGCTGTGACCGCTTTTTGAATTGCTTCGGTATCGTCTGTTACCCCATCGCCTACCGCTCCATAGTCTTTAACGTTGACCCCAACTGACATAGATAAGTTGCCTTCTAACTCTTCAATCTTTTGGTTAGGGTCTGGGAAGTTGTCATATAAATTATCCCTGAACATACTTGTCATATTTTAACCTCCGTTCTTTTATTTAATCCTACTTAATATAGCAGGTTGTCCTATTTTAAAATAAAAAAAAAAAGCCACTAAGGGCTTAGTTCGTTCTCCATTCAGATAGCGTGGACTCTGGTGCAATCAAAATGTAACCTATGCTTTTATTTGGACTCTTTTCTAACCACCCTTCTTCAACTAACTGCATCATCAACTCCGATAATTTTGTATTTTTTATTTTCATTTCTTCTCTAAGAACTTTCATTTTTGTCTCCCGTGTAGTAGCTATAATCTGCTTCAACTTGTATAAAGGGTCATCAGTACCTGCATCTAAAGAAGGCATATTTAACGGTTCCTCTACAGGCTCTTCCTTTACCTCTTCTTCAAAAGGAGGGAGCTCTGCAGTATTTTTTGGCGGGAAGGTGGGAGTAATCTCTTCTACAGGCTCCTCTACTTTGTTTACCCGAATCCCATTGTAATAATCTCGAATACTATCATAAACTTCTTCTTCTTTCATTTCATCTGGAGAGAACATAACCCCTTGGAACCGCTGGTACGTGCGCTCTGTACCTTCTACCCGCATAACTCCGTCACCATTACCTAACAACTTTAGATTTCCAAGCCCTTCACCGAACACAGTTTTGTAATGGGTATTATTCCCTAGATTGAAACAGAAGACACTTTTCAGGTTAGCCTTAATGTCTCCGCTAATCACTTGTGCGCTAGGGCGCTGTGTAGCTACGATCAAATGTATCCCTACTTTACGAGCCTTCTGACCAAGACGAGCTATACACTCTTCTACTTCACTATTTGTTGTGTACAGGTCTGCATATTCATCAATTACACAAACTAGGTAAGGCATGGGCTCTGCCATCTTCTTGTTGTACTGGGCAATATTCCTTACTCCAGCGCTTTCAAGTATAGCATAACGGTTTGCCATCTCTTCTGTAAGCTTATACAGCTCCGCATAAGCCTCTGCCATGTCTGTAACGACTTTCTCTACGTGAGGGAATCCATTGTAATGGGTTAACTCTACTGTAGCAGGGTCAATCATAACTAGTCTTAGCAACTCTGGAGGGTACTGTAAAATAAGGGCAATAACTATACTGTTTAAGAACACAGACTTACCACTACCTGTAGACCCGGCTACTAACAGGTGTACAAGCTGCTCAATGGAGAACATTAATGGATTACCTAGTTCATCCACCCCTGCTACAATCGCTAAAGGAAACTCTTCAGCAAAGTCTTTAAACTCCTTGGTCTCCATAATCTCCCGGAGACCCACTTTAACCGACTGTTTGTTAGGAATAGAGAACTTAACACTATCTGCCTCATCTCCCTGCTCAATATGCAGGGAGTTAACTCCTAGGGCTGCTTTGATAGCTTTTGTCTTATTTTGTACCTCATCAATGATACGGTCTTTTGGTATCCTAGCTTGCACCACAGTCAGCCTAGCTCCTGCTGCAATGGTTGCGTCATACAGCTGGGCTGTATCTACTAGTCTAACTCGTTTAAGCGCCTTAGCGATGTCTTTAATCAATGACTCATCTGGCTTAGCAAAATCTTCTTTATGCACTGGTAGGAGCTCTACAGGGCTTAGAACAGTAGTCTCTTTTACTTCTTCTACAACTTCCTCCTGAGCCACTTCAATTGTTCCACCGACTAAAGAGAACAGCTCTTCTGTACTGATAATTTGGTCAGCTGTTGTAGCTGTAAGTACGCAGTTAGCGTACAAGCCCCTTACCCCTGTATCAAGAGAACGTCCAAGCTTTAGCGCATTGTACGAGTCATACTTATTGAGCAAGCTACCTACTTCATACAACAATTCTCTTTCACGATCTGACTTAATGGCTACCCGGAGCTGGAACTGGTAAGCTGATTCACACATGAGCTTCTTCTCTACTTCTTCAATGTAACTATTTTCTTCCATAGGGATAACCTTACCTAAAATTTTAGCAGCACTCCCTTGGATGAACCTACCTACCTTTGATGTAACAGGCTTATCGTTTCCTTCTAGGTAGCTTTCAAACATATCTATACCTAGCTCTCTCCATCCTACCTTCTTACGGAACAGCCACTGTACATACACCTCTTCTTTACCAATCAATTTTACACTTCCAAGGTCTTCAATAAACTGACCGTCTAATGCCTCGTATAGAGGCATAATAAACGGTTCCGATAAATAACCTTCGTAACAGGTAAACGCTTCTGTAGGACAGTCTCTGTAAGGCTCAGCCGTATAATCTTGCAAACGAACATACGGAGGGGTGACTACAAATGTTTTTGTCTTATTTTTGCTAAGAGAAATCTCAAGACCAAACACTGAGTCTGTCACATTTTTCATGATATAGGTCAAGTCCTTACTAATATCATTTGTCTTTGAGAAATAGTTAGAAATATTCTGACAATCAGATCGTACTTTCATCTTCTCCGTACCTCCTTCATCACCATTACACTATGAATAGAAGTTACCGCAGTGTTCAATAAAAGCATACTTAAATTCAATATAATAATAGCTGTTGCAGATGCCATTAAAATCTCCTCCTAATTATTTCTTTTTATTTGCTTTCGGGTGTAGACGTGACATACGTGTACCAGTCTTCGGTTCTGCTTTCTTAAATCTGTCATGAATTTTCTTAGCCGCTGAAGTAGGTCGAGCAATTACTTCCGCTGTATCTTTAAAATTACGAATGACTTTAGCTGTAGTAGTTTTAGCAGGAGCGTATACTTCATCAAATCCACCACCTTGGTCTAGTTTACTAGCAATAATCTTAGGTGGGTTAGCCATACGAGCAAAGCCTCCGATGACAACCAGTAACTTTACAATCAATCCAGTGAATTGTGTAGGAGTCGGTACTCCAAAGATGAACCAGCCTAATACAAGTAGAAAGATTGAATAGTAGACTTGCACAAGTGACAGGTGCTTTACGTTGCTCCACCATTGTCTAAAGTAGTGTCTGTACGGGTCGAATATCCAAGCGGTCAAAGCCATTGGAGAGATAACGCCCAAAATCATTAAGTCGAAAAATCTCCGTCCGTTCTTCCATAGGATAGGTACAATAGTAGAAATCAAGATAATGTCAAATACTGTTAAGGTAAGTGCATCCAGTACTCCGATAGCGTGAGGAACTGTCACATTTTCCATTGTGTGCTTACCCATGTCAATAATTTTTTCGGATACAAAGTTAAGTCCTTGGAACGCTTTTTGGAAAGCAAAGGGTACAGCTGTTGTCACCCCTGCCACAATTGCCCAACGTTTACAAATGTCTTTAAATTCCATCGGTTTCTCAATACCATTAAATCCACTCTTACGAAGACCAGATAACATTCTCTTCATTGCCTCAACAACAGTAAGGGTAGAGACAACCCCTATAGATAACATGCTGAACATATACGTAGTGTTCTCAAACCAAGCATTGTCAAATATCCATAGAGGAGTCTTCAGAATTAAGTTAGCGCAAAGATCGTATAACCATGCCATTAAGTGTACAGAAGCCCCAGCAATGTCTTCAGGCAGTCCGTGGAACCATTCTGTAATAGCTGTAATTGTTTCATTGAATTTATCAAATGTAGAAGTAACTGTATCGATAGGAGATGTGAAGTTAGATTTATGTGCAGGAATCTGTGAAGGATTCTTTACTGCAGCATGTGCTGTGGAAGATATTCCAGTAATTAGTGTAGAGGATACGACTGCAAAAGGAATAAGAGCTGCTTTTAAAAGAGACTTCCGAATTTTGGTAAGTTTTTGAATACCATTTGAGCTATATAGAACAGAAGTAACACGGTCGGTATGGAGATCAATACTTGCACTAAACCCTTCACGATGTCTGTTGACCAAGCGTCCGCTATGTCCCGTCTCTTGAACATTCTGGCTACCCCTGCCGCTGTTAGTGCAATCATTGCGAAGGCTACACCGGATGCCACGAGAATGAACGCTAGTGTCATACCGTAGTCCAGAATGGTTGCTGGCGTTATTGGATTGGTTGCTGTTGCTTGCAGACCCGTAGCTAATGCCCGTGGAGCCGTTTGTATTGCTACCCCACCCGCCACTAGAAAGCCTTTGACGATCTTCTTTAACTTTTTTGCTTGTTTTGCCTGCTGTTCTACTGTTCCCTGCATCACCTCCATTGCTAAAGTCTCTCCCATAAAAAGCACTTGCTTCTCTTGCTCAGATAAATTTCCTTTGATATTTGTTACAGGCTGAATGTATTTTACACCTTCAGTTAAGTTCTTAGCACCAATATTAATTTTTACCATTTTATTTTTCTCCCCTTTGTTTGTTTTTATTTATTCTCTAGTCTCTAGGTAGGTTGCGTCTTAATTCACTCATACGCTCTGAGCTACTATGCTTCGGTGGCTTACCCATTCCTCCAGAACGTTTACCCATGTTACTAAAATCTGGCTCCCAAGTGTGAAAAAATTTAAACGCTGCTACAACTCCCGAACCTGCTGCACACATAAGACCAATTCCACCAGCTAAAGCAATAATACCCATTTTCAATTCCTCCAGTATATTTTGATTTTATTTTGTTCATACTATACCTACCAAGCATATAGGAGGTAGATAAAATGTTCAGTTCACTTTTTAACGATCAACCAGTACCACGATACGAGAAGCAACTCCGTAATGTAGATGAATTGGTTCTGCATACCATTCGAGACAAAAAAGGAGTTATCATAACGAAGAAAGAATTATATTTAGTACTAGAGAGCCTTTATGAATGGCGAGTAATAGAATAGGTTGGATGAAATCGATGAAATTTACTGTCATGTCAGATATTGCATCACTGAATTTACCCATAGATTGTGTAAAGATGTCTGCTGTGTCCGCCTTCTCAAATACACTGCACCCATCAGTAGGCATCTGAGCTACTTCAGGTTGGTTTCCATTAAGATACGGTGCAGGGTCAGTAAACTGATTCTGCTCATTTTTTACTCCAAAGTGTAAGTGTGCCCCGGTGCTTCTTCCTGTATTCCCGGACAACCCTACTAAGTCTCCTGCATGAATCTGTTCCCCTACGTGTACCTGAGAGTTATCCGACATGTGACCAAAAATCAATCGGTCGCCATTTTCTGTTTTTACTATTACGCCTTTGCCAATATTTTCAGAACCGTAATTTACAACACGTTCCACTACTCCATCGGCAGGACTTAATAATTTAGTTCCGCTTTCCATTGCCATATCGATTCCATGATGCCCTGACTTATGCAAACTATCCACTGCATTGTATTGTGTAGTGACCCGATAAAATTCTCCTCCGTTGAATGTAACTTTCATGATGAACTTCTCCTCCAGTTTTGCCTATTTTTTAGGTGGTCTACAGCCCCCTTTTAGCACCCTATATTCCCGTAATTCCCACCCTTACATATATACCCTAAAGCCCTCTATAGAGCCTTTTTCCGAGGGAATTTCGTGATTCCCGGGAATAAGGGAATTTGGGAATTTAACCCTTGTTCAACTAATCTGAAATTTACCTCTTAAAAGTCGTCTAAACGTTTGTCTAGCTCCTTTGGGTCAACCTCTTTTTTCTCAAATTTTATCTCTGAGAAATCTGGTGTATTACTTTGTATGCCTGTATTGTTAGTGAAGTGTACAGGCGATGCAGAAGGCTGAGCTGGCGGGTTGTAGGACAAGGAACGATATTTGATTCCGTCCCTTATTAACTCCCGGACAATCAAGGAGAACTCCTCCCTCTCCAATAAAGGCTTTAAATAATTCATAATATCTTCATCTTTAGTTGGTCTTATATACAGCGTCCGTCTGATACCCATAGCGATTACCTACTTGAAGAACGCTTTACTGCGCTCTTACGAGCCTTTCTAATCCCATATTTACGAAGACCGCGCACATTAGAGTAGCGCCCTAGATAAATGGTATTGACTCCGAATAGGTGTTTCTCTAGGTGAGGCTTAAGAACTTCTGCCCCTCCGCCAGTAAAGATCACGTTATTAACGAATGCCCACGAGTTCATTAAGACTTTATTCAGTGTACCAATGATGTTACTTGCATGATTATCGAAAACTGCATCCACTAAGGTACTGATATTCTGGTTACGGATTTCTCGGGTCTTTATAATAGTAGGAAGCTTACCATCCGGGATAGGTGCCTTTAGCTCTTCTTCTAGCCGGGTACCAATCTGAATATATGGTGTATACATTCCTTGGTTATCTTGTTTAGATAAGGAAGGCTGCTCCTCTAATGCGTCAATAGTCAGAATATTTAGAGTTCTGGAGCCAATATCCACCACTACATTAAATCCTTTGGCTAAGCTTACATTCATAATCTCTCCATCGTCATCTAACATTGCATCACATAAGCTCCCAAACGCCTGCTTCTTAATGTCAACTTCTCCGATAGTAATTACTTTATCTACAAAGTACACTCCATCGGTGCTTATTTTAAAATGGTGAGTTCCTTTTACTGCATACATTAACTCTGCTCTTCGGTCAGGTGTATCGAAGTTGAGAGGAAGGTTCATCATAAGTAAGTCAATTAACTCTTCATTCCCCGTACACATAAGACCTAATGCTGATTTGAATAAGATTGGAAAGTTTGGTGCAGTGTGTTTATGATCTGCAGCGTCCCATCGAATGTTCGGGTCTAGCTTAGCTGCGTAGTCACCTACTGTATACCGCTCTCCTTCTATTTCAATTGCTACATAGTTTAATCGACTAGCGCCTGAGAAATCTTCAGTAGGTTTTGCTTTAAAAGGAGTGACGAAGGACGGAATGTGTGAAGGTGTACCATTACCGTTAAATTTTGTATCTCCGTACCCATCGTCCACTGCCTTAGTATTAATATTCTCTTCAAATTTCTTCATTATACATGCCTCCTAATTTTTGTTCCTCGTACTTTTGATGAGGAAGTGTTCTTTTTGATGATTTTGTAATACTTTTTATATAATGTATCTTATGAGGTTGCTGTAAAATATTGCCTGTACCCAGAAAAAAAAATAAAAAAAAACAGGAGATTACTCTCCTGCACTGTACTCATCGTATGAAATTGTGATCTTTTCTCCTGTTACTGGCTCATTAGTATCTTTATAGCAGAGCATCTTCCAGTATTTTGTACGTACAACATGGAACCCGTCCCCTGTAGAGTCAGAACCCTTGTACCAAAAGGTATTTTCTTCTAGAGGTGTATTGGCTGCTTGCTTTTCTCTTTCCTTATACATTGCCTCTCGAATCTCTTCCAAGTACTCAATAACTGTATCTACGTCCTTAGGAGTCACAAAGTGTACCTGTACGGGCAATTGGTATGTAGGAGCTTCTTTATACTCTTTTGTACCAAAACCTAGAATACCTGTGTTATACTTCTTGTTTATAGCTGAAGCCATATAGGTAGTTTTTTCTCCGATTGGTAAAATTACTTTTGGGTTAAACCCTTCTTTTGGTGGTAACATTTTATCCTCCCCTTTCTTACAGTCCTGCAGTACGTGCAATTTTACTTAGTGTCTCTAAACTAGGAACCTTTTTACCTTCTTCAATCTTTTTATACACAATAGAAGGTATTTGTGCTAAAGCTGCAAATTCATTTTGAGTTAACCCTTTTCTGTCGCGGTAAGCCATTGCTGCACCTACTGTCTCCATCGCACGAGCTAAGTACGGGTCTTCACTAATTAATTTTCGTTGTACATCGTTAAAATTTCGCATTTACTTCTCCTCCTCAGGACTAGTATACTCGTTTTCTACGGGAGGGGCAATAGCTTCTGCCTCCTCTTTACTAAATCCGTTAGCTCTAATTCGTAGGAACTCGTATAAGCGTTGTGTGATATCTTCCATTATTCCTGACCCTCCCAGAAGATAACTCCAACAATTGAACCACCTAAGAATGTAAGTAATGAGTCTACATGATCTGCTGCGTTTGGATATCCTAGCCCTGAAATAAACCCAGTGATAAACCCAGTTAGTAAACTTCCAAAGACAACAACTAGTATAGCTTTCCCCCATGTTTTTAACGTAATACTCATATTACTTGCCCTCCGATTCTTTGAACTGTAACACGCGTCTTAGGATTCTCAGCTTGCCCATAATAACATCGATACTTTCTACATTATCAAACGTAATAGCAACCTCATAATCTTTTACCGCACGTCCCTCGGTTAAATGAGGCAGGAATCGATATACTCCTACAGCCCCTTCTTCACCCTTAGGGGCATTCATTAGAGTTAGCACACCCTTACCTTCATCGAAGAACTGACCTGTGAGAACGTCACCACTACCTAAGTTTACTTGTACATTCCCATTTTCTGCTTTTTGAATTGTCATTTATTTTTCCTCCTTAGTGTATAAGTACTCGTATTCTTGATTCAGTATGTTTTGAAGAGTGTTAAGTTTGTTTATAGTCTCGTTAGCTATTGCCTGTTTAGCTGCTGTAACCACTACGTTATGTGCTTGAAGAACATGACCACCTTCCTGTAGCTCTACTAGCTCCCTTTTGAGCAAGCGTATACGGTTATCAATCTCCTTAGCTGAAAACTTCATGTCTCCATCTACCTCTTTGTACATCCTTCTCTCCGCTGTGTGGACTATTTCTAGGAGCCTAGCTCTTTCGTCCCGTAAAGTCTTCCATGAATGCGTGTAGCCTTCCGTTGTGGATATACGATCGAGCGTTTCTTTAAGCTGGTCAGGAGCTTCTGCTGCTTTAATTAGTTCCTCGTATATTTGCTTCCCCGTCACAACTTGGGTAGCCCCAAGAGAATGGGATTGGTTTTGCGTTTTCTTCAAACCTAGAAACGTTAATAAATTCGACCAGCAAGTCAAGATCATCATTCTTCAGCTCCTCAGTAGTATAATCTTCATAACCGTATGTTACCTCTATAGAATTTTCGAATAGCTCCACTTCTTCTATTTTACAGATTGTGTCTCCTTCTTCACTGTCTGCATTTAATAAGATGGAAAGGGGAATCTTAAAAAACTTTCCCTTGTATTTTTTCTTGGCTGCCTTCTCTAACATTGCTACCTTCTTTTGCATAAGCGTTAATTCACCCATGTTACCCCTCCTTAATAAATTCTAGAATCTCCGCTGCTAGGTGTAATTAATTTTTCTGTGTATTGTCTTTCCTCTGCAAGTTTTAACCGAGTACCCATGTTTGCTGCTGCCTCCGATAATATTTTATACGCTGCAGTGTCTTTTCCTAGCTCGTCTGCTACTAGACTAACAGCTGCTTCCGCCTCTTCAAGCCCTTTATTTAATTCAAAAAGCTCCTTAAAGATATCTGCGCCTGTTCTAACTGATTGTTTCATATTAATGCCCTCCCATTGGACTAGATAGTTTTAACATTCCGAATAGTGTGAAGATTCCAGTCAAAGGAATCAACGGGTCAAGTGCAGGTACATCGATTGTGTTCCGCTCCTTGACAGTATGTGGTGTTTCCTTTTCAATATATACTTTCTTCTCAACGGTTTTATATGTAGGCTTTTGCTCTAAGGCGGTTACCCGTTGGTCTAGCTCTTGTGTATTTGTTCTATAAGCTTGCCGTGTAGCTTCCAGCTGAAGCTCTAACCTGTCTACCTTTGATTCATAATAACGCTGGTGTTGCATGAATGTGGCGTACCCTCCCGCGAAGATGTTTGCTATGATGAAGGCTAGCGATAATAGAAGAAGAAGGAGGAGCCGCTTATACTTCTTCTTAGCAGGCTTCCTTCTCTTGTTCATTTTAGTATTCGTCCTCTTCGTATTCTTCTTCCTCTTGCTCTACTCGCGCCAAGTACTCTTTTTCTAACTTCTTAAAGCCAAAGTCCCCCTCTTTCTTAAAGTGCTTCTTAAGGGTCTTGTCTTTCTTACTGAAGAACCCATGCCCCATAGCTGTCTGAACTGTGTACCCTTCTAGAGCACCTGTATTTTCTTCTTTAAACTCGTACATCTGACCTTCTTCGAATACTACCTTACCCATAAATACTACGTCTTGTGTGCAAATTGCTTTCATAATAATTCCCTCCAATAATTTTTTTAGAATGGTGATTTCAATTCAAACTTTTTAGCAAAACGGTTAATTGCATCCTTCTCAGTGATAGCCGGGTCGTTATTCATCTTACCTCTAGCCTGTGTGATTACGTCCCCCCTGATTTCTACAGTGACTAATGGGTAGTTCATCTCTGACTTTTCCCGAAGGAATACGAGAGTGCTTGTGCCTCGTACCACTTTTTTAACGTAACTACCTACACAGTGACCAAGTACGTTTCCTTCTCTTACCAAGTCCTTAGGCTCAGTAGGAACAACCACTGTATACCCTCTATAAGAATACTCAAATTCCTTAGCCTTCTCTACATTAATGTCCCATTGTGCCCGCTCCTCTGCAGTAAGCGTAATCTTATGGTTACGGGCTGCAATATCATGAGCTGTTTTCAAAAACTTAGGGTACCGCTCGTAACGCTCGTACTCCATTTCTACTACCATACGAATATAGTCTTTATAGTTACTGATTGCTACACTTGTATCAATACCTTGGGAAACATCACATTCAAAGTAGATGTATCGGATAAGACGTTTAACAGGTAACCCGAACCGTTCTGCAGTTCGGACAACAGATATATTCCAGTTATCCACACTATCCAGATATAAATGCTGTTTCTCATGTCTGAAGAAATCAGATCGTTTGTCCAGACCAAACTCCTCTCCTAAGCTATTAACATACTCAAGATAGTTTAACATCTTTTGGTCTGCTTTGTCATTGTGTAAATTATAAGTTCTTTCTGGTGCAATATGGTGTTTGGTATACATTTTCCACTGTGCTTTACTGAGTCCCATCACCTCCCTTGGTGAAGTTCCGTTTCTGTTTTTGATAGGGGTAGCTCCAGATACTGGAATACCTGCTTTATGTAAAATCTCGATGTATGCGTATTGTGTCATTAAACGGTAGAAGAATCGACCAAACTTTTTCATCTGTTCTTCACCCATTTTACCTAAGTAGTCGAAAGCTGCTTGATAAAGACCTTTATTGTTTTCGGTAGATAACACCTCAAACAGTTCTTCTTGTGCTTCATGGTAAGAAGGAAACATTGTATCTACGTTTCTCTCAGAGAATTTTACATCTTTATGATTACGTTTAATCCAGTATTCTCTGTTACGAAGATCGTAGTACATTTCTGTAAGCATTCCGTTAACACCTGCTAAAGGGTTGTACTCGTCTGGTACATGAATGAAGTAAATATGAAAGCCGTAATCCATTTTTTCTTTTATATACATGGTACCTACTACTTTAGCTCCCTGTCTTGGAGTAGTATGTACATCGAATGTTTCATACCCGGCAGAACGAATTTCTTCTTTATGCTGCTCAATTAGTTCTTTCTTTGATAGCTTTGTCACTTATTTCTTCCCCCTTGTGTTTCCATATAGTACTGTAAGTCATTTGTAATGTTTCGAATATGGGAGATACACTCTCTACGCTTGTAATCTAGTTCATCCCCTGAAACATACTCACCTTTACTTTCCTCATCCAGTGCTTTCAGTGTTTGGTTACCTACAGCTATTAAATCGGTAAGCTTAATAATGAAAGCAATATCGTTTTTATCTGGGTAAGGTGGTAACTCTTTTTTCTGGAACTCAGAGGCTACAATCCTTAGTCCCTTTACTTGCTTTAACCACTGTGCATGTCTAGCAATCTCTTCCCACTTAGAAGGAGCTCTCATTTCTTTTGTTTCCATGTTTACTCCTCCTTTTCTTTCACTGAACCCTCTGGGGCAACTAGCCAGTGTGGAAGATTGCTATTGGTTTCCGGTTGAACAAACATACAGTCTTGCTCATTGTCAATGGCTACAATGTCCTCTGGACGATCAATCATCATTACATGTTCTGCAACTACTACACACTCGTTAAAGTCAAGCATAACATCTGTTAAGTGTTTTTTCTTTGACCATATCCATAAGCCTATAATACTTTTACCATCAGCTTCCTGTCTTGTTACTAATCTCTCAACCCCGTTAGTTAGTGTAATTCTGTATAATTTTTGCATGTTTCATTTCCCCTCTCTGTATTTATAACTCTATTGTACAAGCTGTTTGACTGTTTGTCAACACTATTTTAAAAATTTTTTGGAAGAACCGGGAAGTTACTCCCGGCACCTACTTAATTAGCTTTAAAGTTGTATAATGGCTTAATAACTTGTTTGATTTCTACAGCGTCCTGAATGTTTTCTATAATCTCGTCCATAGGTTTATACACCATAGGAGCCTCATCTAATGTAGCTTCTCCTACAGAGGTAGTCCATACATCTGTCATAGTATTCTGGAAATCTTCAAGTTTAAGATTCTTTTTAGCTTTAGAACGAGACATGATACGACCTGCACCGTGAGGACCTGAATAGTTCCAGTCCGGGTTACCTTTACCTGTAGCAATAATAGAGCCATCACGCATGTTGATTGGAATAATAACCTCTTCACCCTCTACAGCGCCAATAGCACCTTTACGAAGAATCATATCCGCTATATCAATATAGTTATGGATTGTAGTAAACCCATAATCTGTATCGTATATCCAGCCCATGTTGTCAATGATTTCTTCTGCCATAACTCTACGATTAAAGTCCGCATAACGTTGTGCAATGAACATATCATGCAGGTAGTCTTTAAAGTCTTGACCTTGAACATAAGCCAATTCTTTTTTAATTTTAGGAGCCTTCACCCCTCGTAGTGCCTCGTGGATTTCGTTTTCACGTCCTGCAGCCTTTAGCTCGTCTATAATACGTTGTTTCTCGTCCTTTAGATTAACTAAGCGATCATAAGCAAGGTTTTGGTAATGTTCAGCTACTTGTTTTCCTAGGTTACGAGAACCAGAGTGGATAACTAGTGCAATTCGACCCGGAGACACTTCGTTTAGCTCTATGAAGTGGTTTCCGCCTCCAAGAGTACCTACTGATAGTTTAGCTCGATGTGTGTTCACAGGAGCTATAAGGTTGTCTGTAAGGTTATGGTAGTCCACCCACTTGTGTGCTTTACTACGTACGGCAAAACCAGAAGGAACATGTTTACGAATCACTGAATCTAGCTGGTCAAAGTTTACTTCTGACTTATCTAAGTTAAGGTAAACCGTCTCCATCCCGCACCCGATGTCTACGCCTACTAAGTTTGGGCAAACCTTATCAGTAATTGTCATTGTAGTTCCAATTGTACACCCTGCACCGGCATGTGTATCTGGCATAATACGAATCTTTGAATCCTTGTATTCAGGCTGGTTACATAATTCAATGATCTGACCTTGTGCTGTAGCCTCTACGTTATTTGTAAACACCTTTGCTGAGTTATATTTTCCTTTTAATTCCATCATAATTATTTTTCCTCCTTTTTATGTTTAGCTCTTTTTTCTGCTTCTGCTTTTGCCCAACTTCTATGTGCAGCTGCTATAGGGTTAAGTATATGGAAAGACTCTTCTTTATTACCTAGGCATTGTAAAGCTGCTATCTCACTAGAGAGAATGTCTTTCTTTCCGCATGAGATAACTTCCGGGCAGTTAGTTCGAACTGATTCATACCAGATGTAGTCTAACTTAGTTTCTGGTTTGTCTTCATCTTCTTCAATGCTTACTAATTCTTTAACCCCTGACTTGAATGTAACTCTGTAGTAAATTTCCATTGTATCCCTCCTAGTCTTCTAGTAGTTCTCGTGTTACCTGCTTGCGGTTACGGTAGTAATACGTTTCGTAATCAATATGAAAGTTAGCTATAAAGTCGTTGTATCTTGACTTTGCTTGTGTGTAATCCACTAGTGGTACCCAATAGCCCTCCCGGGAAAGTGCTACAATCTTTCTACCGCATCTAGATTGCCTAGATAAGTATGATCTCCCTTTAATAAAGGAGCCATTCTTTTGGTAGTAGACGTTATGCTCTGGAACGATAATTTTTACTTTAATCATTTCGTTTCCTCCTTGTCTGTATCTATGACTCTATTGTACAAGCAGTTTGACTGCTTGTCAACACCTTTTTAATTTTTTTTTATTGCCTAAGGAACTTAATCCTTAGGCGTATACATCTTAATTAACTCCCGGACTAAAGGGGCATAAGGTTCCTTTATGTCTACTACAATATATTCTGATACAGGTTCCTCTCCGTTCTGTTCACGGAGACGAAGGATTCTATCCATTATAGTATCTAGCTTCTGCATGTCCCCTTGTGTGCAAACTTTAAGTACTTCATTCATTTTCCAAACCATATATGTCTCATTCTTCATCGTCATACACCCCCGCAGACGTGTAAGCCCATACTGGAGCTACGTCTATAGCCACTCGACCATCTTCTGTTAAGTCAGGTATAGGTTTAATAACGATATGGACAAATTGTAGTTCTCGTCCATCGATATCAATGTACTTTGTACGGAACTCTTTAGTAGCAATCAGATGGTTAACCCGCTTGTTAATCGCTATATACATTTTGCTAAACGTCTCTTCAGACACTACCTCTCCTGCAAAGATTTGTTCTACCTCTTCCAAAATACCCGGTAATAAGTGACAATTTGGGTCAAAGCTTGCGTCTCTCTCTGTAACTCTCATTTATCTTACCTCCAGCTCTTTAGTATACTGTTCTCTACCATGTTCAATTAAAGCACGTAACTTTTTGATTGCTCGTCTTTGTAAACGACTAATTTGCATTTGTGACACACCCATGATCTCTCCAATGTCTGCCTGAGGTAGTCCATCATAGAAAGATAGAATAATAATTCTACGCTCTCTTTCTTCTAATTTACTAATTGCCTCCCGGACATCGGATGTAGCAGCCCAAGTATCCATCCAGTTCTCTCCATTAATATCACCACTTAGTGTATCCTGTAGCTCCATACGTTCTTCCGTATCGTTTAGGAACACTGGGCGATCTAATGACCAAGGGATAGCTGTATAGTCGTGGATTACATCTAATGCTTCACGAAGTAACTTGTCTTGCTTGTCTTCAAGCATTAATTTTGTTTTGATGACTTCTATTGGCTCATCCTTTACACCATTTGTTAGTATTTTAGTAGCTAATTCGATTAAAGGTCTAGGAAGACGTACTAGTGCATTGTCGCGCATAAAGTGTTGAATCTTTCCTTGAACAACTCGACTTGCATATGTGGAAAACTTTACACCTCTACTTGGGTCAAACAGATTAACACTACGTAAGAAAGCAATCGTACCAACCTGTACAATATCTTCACGATCTTGCCCACGATTTACATAACGGTTAGCAATGTTTCCGATAAGACCCATGTGCTCTTTTAACAAAATCTCTAAAGAATCTTCATTACCTGCTCGTACATCAAGTACTAGCTTTACTACTACTTCTTCTGGTAAATATTCTTTTTTACTCATCTGTAGTTCCCCCTAATATATTCTCTATGTATGTTTCTCTCTTGCTGTATACACAGTATAGCATACAGTCTTTACCTTTGTCCACACTTTTTTACAACTTTTTTAATTTTATACGTTTAAAAAATTAAAAAGAGTGTAGGACTGTACCCTACACTCTTTACCTTAGTCGTTCTGTATATTTTTGCTAGCGCAGTCTTCTTTTTCACAGTTAGTGTATACTACTATATATTCATCGTACCAGACGTGCCCACAATCTAAACATGTCCATTTAACATCTTGTTCCGGGTCACTAAACATACCTTAGCCCTCCTTGTTTAACACTCTGCACTGACTATGTACTTGGCGTAGGGGAACTACACCATAGTCATTATCTAGGATGATGTCTTTATTAAACGGGTTTAGTATCACATCAAATGCCTCACCAGCATACCACACTTTATCTTCCAAGTAAATAGGATTTCCATTAATATCTTTGAGCAGTGTATCGATCTTAGCCATTATTTCTTCACCGTAAAGCGTGGAGTACCTGCTTCCTTAATTTTAAGCCCTTTTACTTCTTTCACTTTCTCTGTAGGAAGCTTGCCTGTTTTTAGTACACCGTCTAACTTAGTGGCATTGACACGGATTTCTGTAACGTCTTTCAGGACATCTTCGGATACAACGCCAGCTAGGTCTTCTAATAAGTAGTCGCTGTATACAGACGTACTGTTTGATTTTGTAGCATCCTGAAGAGTAACAGCACGACCTTTTGTACCTTTGATTGTCTTAACCTTATGAGTTTCCATGTATTCACGAACGTTATCTTTCATACCGTTCAATTCTTTAGTTAAATCTGCAATCTTTTGGTGAAGCTCTAAGTATGCGTCTACCTCTTGCTGTACACCAATGGTAATATTTTGTTGGAAAGCACTTGTAGCTACTGCCGGGTCTACACCGCCTGCACGAGCTGCTAGCTCTACGATTTCCCCTTGCTGCTCTGGTACTGCAGATGAAATAGGTTGTACGTTTGGTGTAGGTTGTACCGCTGAAGGAGCTACCACAGACTCCGGTAGTGCTGCAGGAACCACTGTCCAGCCTACTTCACGGAACTGATCTGCTACTTGGTCAAATGACTGTGCGTTTGGAATCGGAGTTACTGTACCTCCACGCTCTACTTGAACTACACCGTTTACTTCTCTAACGATTGCTACATCTGCACCATATTTGAATACTACCTCATTGTTTACGATTGTTTTTGCCATTTTAATTTCCTCCTCTGTAATGTATGGATAATTTTTTAACCCTAACTGCTCGTCTAACGCTTCTGATTCTCTAAGTGCTTTCTCTAAGCTGCCAACCACTCTTCCGTTTCGTTTTCCCATCTTGTTTTCCTCCCTTGTACTAGCTTATGTACCTATTGTAGCAAGGGATTAACTAAAAGTCAACACTTTTTATAAAACTTTTTTCGATAGTTGTATCTTGCCCTGTAACCTACAGTTTATTCCTTATCTTTGGAGCGTAAGTTAACCAAGTCACACAGAATACGTTTATACTCTACAGGTGAAATGTTGTTAATCCACTTGACAAGGTTGTTTACAGTCATGTCATGACCCATGTAATAAGTTTCCCCTACATCCGGGTTACTTTCTCCATACTTAAGCCAATCCTTAGCGTCTATACTTTTAGTTTTAATTGCAAGACCGTCTATAACCCACCGCTGCTTATCATCTTCTCGGACTGTGTGCTCATCCAGCCAAACAAGAGTGCGCCCCTCGTAATAGACCTCACCTCCTCGCTGGAGGTAATCCATTACAATCATTAGTCTGTTTACATCAATTTTCATAAGTACCCTCCAGAGAGGATAGTAGGTCTGTAATCCACTTGTTTCTTTCTTCTACAGCCTGTTTCTCCTCTGCTAGCGCTTTTTCCTGATAAGCTACGTCCTTTTCATAACTCTCTATCCAACTATCAAGATACTCCTGAGCATTCATTTTCTCTGGGATACGCCCGATACACTCACAATCTGCAATAGCTGATCTTAAATCACTAAGCGCATCTTCTTTGATACCTAAATGCTGTAGAGTAGGTGGTTCCCATTTATTAACCTGCTCCATCAGGGCTACAAACTGCTGCTTCTGTAACTCTCTACGTTCGTCCATTAATTTCTTATGGGCTAAGTCTTTTTGGTAACCATCTTCAATAAGAGCTTCTGCCTCTTCTAGTGTCATATTTTTATATTTTTCTAGGTTTTCCTTAGCCCGCTTTAGCGCAGACTCTCTGTAAGGGGACATAGCACATAGACGGATAGGTGCATCTAACGGCTCTTCACGCATATGAGCAAGTCCACCTCGTAACTTAGCCCACCCTAGGATAAATTCACTTGCTGACATTTCTGCACCGTATTTGATACTTTGTGTATAAGTACTCATATTATTTTTCCTCCTTTAGATTAATATTCACATAGACCTGACTTACATCTACATCTGGACGAACAAGTACGTCTACAAACAGCTTACCGTCTTCTAAGCGGAAATCAATCTTGTCCACTGGGTACATCTCTGGCTGAGCAATAACAACCTTTGTAGGTTCTACTTCAAATATAGGAGACTCCGGTGGAGCTGTAATAGCTTCTATTAGTTTAGTAGTGTCATCTCCGGGGTTATGCTTACGGTTAGCGTTGTTATGACTCGGTCTGTTTTCACTATGTAGCCCCGTCTTGTTTCTACGTGGTACGTTCTGTTCGTCTAAGATAGAATACAGACCATATTTGTTAATGCCGTATTTCTTGTATAAGTAATCCATAGGAGCTTCTGTATTTGCATACTCGTAAACTAGCTTTTGCTTCTCTTCTGCACTCATCTGTGCCAAGCGTTTAGCTGCTTTAGAACTCTTTCTCTTACCATAAGGTACGTGATGACGATTCAGAATCTCATAGAATCGACCAGATGAAATTTTGTGTTTCTTCATAATTACAGTTACAGGCACCCCTGACTTGTACATATGACAAATCAATTCCTCTTTCGTGAAGCCTGTAGGCGTGATCGCTGCCATTTCTTCATCGGTGAAATCTTTCAAAATATCGAGCTGTGTGTTTTTTAATTTGTTACTCTCTGCCATTGTTTGTTCCTCCTCTTGGTTAATGTTTCCTTGCTATATTCATACTATAGCATACAGGCTGTCCCACTGTCAACATATAAATAAAAAAAAACTGAGAAAAATCTCAGTTTAGTAAACTCTATTATTCCATATACAAACGGATTGAATTTTTACTGCTACTTAACACAATTGTATAAGCGCCACTAGCACCCTGAGACTCTACTAACATCTTATAACGGCTTAACTCATCTTTAGGAATCTTTACATACCCGGCACCTGTACCGAAGATGTAGTCTCCATCAGGATTCATATAGGAGCTAATAAGTTCTTCATAAGGGTTGACTTGACTTGTAACTCCTGTATCTGTTTCTAACTTAACCCCTTTGATAACTTTACCTGTGATATTTTCGTCCATAATCAGATCAAGAATAATTTTAGTATCTCGTACACTAAGGTTTTTATCTTGGAAGTTTGATAGGAAGTAGAATTTATCTGCGTCACCGAACAGTAAAGTTACAGTCTGTTCAAATTCTTCTTCTTGTCCTAGTTTTTTATATAAGTTAACTAAAGTAAAAGGGCACCCAGCAATTTTAAACTCTTGGTAAGTTACCTCTGCTCCCTCTAGGATTAAATAAATGTCTGCTGTATATAACCCTTTTGTAGTAGACACAGTCTCAGGAAAGATAGGCTGCTCCTCTATATCCGAACCTGCTAGAGAGCCTTCAGGAATAAACCCCGGTAAGTCTCCTGCCTTGTGCTCTACTAAAGCATCTAATGTATTATCTAGCTCCCACAGTCCCTGTGTCTCTACACGAGAAGAGATCGTTAACTTAATTCTATCCTCTGCAACATTTACCTCGTCTACGATAGAGTGTGCTCTAGCTAAGTAACGTTGGCTGAAGAAGGAGTTAGTGTAAAACACCCCTTGAATTTTCTTGCTGTCATCTTCTAGTAAATTCTTAACTTTCTGTAAACTTGCTTTATGCTCTTTGAATGCGCTAACTTTCATTAGTTAGTTCCTCCTTTACGATTATTATAGGCTTTACGCTTAGATGCCTGCACTTGACTCTTGGTACGTTTTTTAAACCCTACACTACGAGTGAAACCTTTCTTCTTCTCTCTTAAAGGAGCTCCTTTTGTCTGGAATATAAACATAAGGATAATTCCTTTCCAGTGTCGCTGGGTGCGGATAGAGATTTTACCACAGTTAGTAGTCCCTACCTTTACATAATACACTTCGTCTCGTGCAGTGATCGTCTGTTCTCCAGAGTCACGTTTAGCTCTAAGGGTGATGATGTCTGCAGGTACTGCAATCTCCTCAGAGATTAAGTCTATAGCGTACTTCTTACGAAGCTCTACATCCTTCTCTGTAACCTGACTAAATGAACGAGTAAACGCTACCCTATAATGCCCCTTCGTACTCTGTAGGGACTTCTTATACGCGTCTTTACCATTCCCATTCAGCCCGGTCATCCCCCTAGCTTCTGTTCCTCTGGCTTTACTTCTGTTAAAGCTGCTGTTATTACCCATCTCTGTAACCACCTATGCATGTATTTTATATCATACAGAGTAAGTTTGTCAAGGAAAAAAGGACATAAAAAAGGTGACACTTAGAATGTCACCTCCCTCACTCTATATTTACATTGTAACATAATTACTGAAAATCTTCGATTTCTAGGCTCTCCATCGCATTAATTGCTTGAAGGATTTTCTCACGGTTTCGAGATTTAGTTTCCATCTCCCGGTCTAGACGGTTTAAGTCAGATCGTAACTGACGAATAATAGCTGAACGGTTACTAATAAAGTTTTCATCATCTGCGGTTTGCTCTTCTTCAGCAGGCTTTACATTTTGCTCCATATAATCTTCTGCTTCTTCCATAAAGCGTAAGAAGTCATTCTCATATTCCGTCTCAAGTTTGAAGCGTTCGTTAATACCATCTAACATACTCCAATGTATTAACGCTGTACGTGTGCCCTCAAACTCCTCGGGATTAAACATTGGATTTGTAATATTTTCTTGTACGATATTTTTTAATTGAGTCTCACCACGGAATGCGATGTATTTACTTGAGTCTTGTTTAACTACGTACGTACGTATAGCACTTTTAACTGAAGCTAGGCTAGAATAACCATCTACTTTCCTTACTGCAGTTACCCCCGCCAATGTTACCCAATAGTCTCCCGCATAACGAACTAAGCTAATTTTTTCTTTACCCATGTCTAACATCTCCTTCTACGTTGTTTAACGTTGCTCCCATGTTAGAGAGCCGCTGTTGACTAAGTCAGCTCTCTATATGGATATTATAGCACGTTGTATCTTAGAAGTACAATACCTCTATTTACTAAATCTTAGCTTTAAATTGGTAAAAGCGTAATGCTTTCTCAGGATGCATGCGTCCTTTAATGAAGATATCGCAAAGCAAATTGTTTGCTTCAGTCTCTCCCAGCCTTGCTACAATCATGTTTATCATGTCAGTCTTCTTTAGATACTTCGTGCTAGCGTTAGACTGAACATAAAGACCATGTAACCCATTAGAACGAGATTTGGCAATATCTACTTTAAGTCCCTGTTCTTCCAGAGTTTTCATCTGGCGTTTAAAACTACCTAGAATATTGGATATTTCTTCCTTCCACAGCATCTGAAACGTCATACGTACATTCTTATAAGGTGATCTCTGTGCAGGCTTATAAATCCCAAGTATCCCTTCCTCTCTGAACACAGTATACGCAATGATACCTACATGGTGATGTCCATTCTTTACAAGAATATCCTCTGTTTTCTCTACATGGTTATCATGACAGAGTACGTAGACAATATCACAAACCTGACTGTAATTCTTTAGCTGCTTATTTAGCCTACGTGTTGTATCATGCTCTGTTTTAATCTCTACCCCTATAAGCCCTTTCTCCTGACTAAATATAAGACAGTCAGCGATTGTAGACCCGATAGAGATAGCCTTTTCGAACACTACAGTACTATTCTTGGTATCATCCGTAAGAAATATACGCTTCTTTTCTAAAATTAATTTTTTTACTTCATCCTCGTAAAACTTACCCATACAACTCACTCCCTATATGTCTAATTGTACTAATATAGAGAATATGAAGATATACAGGGCAACTAGGGCTACTGACCAACGTGTGCTCCAGTTATCCAACGCATACATTAAAAGGGCTATAGCGGAGAGAGCTCCGCCAAAGACTAGGATAAACGCTACAGTGAACTTTAGGGCATTCAAGATAATCTCCATTATAGCGCCTCCGTTAATTCTGAGATTAATGATACAACAAACATGTAAAGCACGATCAGTAGTACTCCCCAGAGGATACCGAACTTATCCGATATCCAAGCTGCAAGATAACCTGTACCTATAATAGATAGAACGATAACTAGTAGGAGGAGAGTAAGCAACCCTGCGTTTATTAGAGCTGTTTGCATTTAATCAACCCTCCTCACCAGAATGTTACCATCTGTATTAAAAAGTTTAAGGAATAGACAAATGACGCTAACCAGATAATTAATAGTAGTATAGCTGCCAGTTTTGATACCTCTTTATAAAGGAACGCTACGGCTACTCCTACACAAAAACCACTAAGAACAAACAGTAAGGAAAACATTAATGCTGTCATTTATCAACCCTCCAAGAAAACTACTAATAGAATTAAAACAAACAAGAACACTGCTACGGCAATAATACCTGCTACCTTACTAGATAGACCGAGTACACTTATACAGACCCATCCTACCCCAAAGATAAGACCTATAGAAACAGCTGCACCTAACATAAGTATACCGAATATCGCAAGAGCCATTAGTACCTTTTCACCTATATTCATCTCTTAGTTCCCCCGTCCCGTTACTTTAATAACTCCTGTAATAATAAGGCATACAACAGAAAGCACAAATGCCCCTGTGAACCCGTAGAACAGTAAAGTTTTATGATGATATAATTCAACGCCAGTGTACACAAGAGAGGCAAGAACCGTGATTGTAAAGACATATGTTGCTTCTTCAACCAATGTGTGTTTTAGTGTAGTGGTTAGACCTTCTACTCGCTTACTCTTCCAGTTACTATACATTCTCATAGATAGCAGCACAAGATAGAATGCAACAAACAGGAAGATGATAGCTGATACTACATGTCCTTCTTTTATTAGTCCTGAAGTAGTAATGTTGATAACTACCCACATAGCAATTAGGTAGAGTAGCTCTAAAATGTATATACCTACCTGTTTTGTTGCTTTTAATGCTGTTTTCATATTATTTCCCTCCTACAAAGAACATGTCATGTACAAAATACGTGGATGCAACCATAAAAATTATAAACCCTATAGCAACCCAGAAGTCGTTTTCATGCGCCTTTCCACCTCTAAGCCAAGCTAATCCAACTAGCAGGGAAAGGAAAACAAATATCCCTGCTATTACAATTCCGAAACTAATAACCCATTCCATAATTGTCCTCCTACTGCAAGAAGTAACCTTGCTTTTTAATTTCTTCCCATTGGTGCTCTGTCCAGATACGATAGTACTTCTGGGTTATCCCCTTATGTCTCCCTGTTAGGGAAACTTTTAACACATTATGCCCTTCTAGGTTCTTTGTAAGGTCTGTTTGTTGTACCTCCACTGTATGTACCTCTTCGATGAATATAGGAGTCACGCTTTCACCTCCTTCACGTACTCTTTGACTGCTGTAAGAATCTGTTCCTCGGTCATCTTAACAAATTCCATAAGCTCTTGAATGGACTCTGCTTCACTAGATGATAGAATGTCTTTCGTTAGAAGAGCTGCACAAGCGATAGGAACGTTCGGATAGAAAGCAATTTGTTTAAAGTTATCACTAGGTACCTCTACTCCGTCTACTACTGTCATTGTACGTCTGTTCAAAATAACATTATGCATATCAGCAGTTAACTTATAATCGTTACCAATCATAATATTCATCCTATTTTCCTCCTTTGTGTTCTTTAATAGTTACAGTACCTTCTAGAATACCAAAATTACTATCTTCCTTAAATTTGTACGTTTCTACTTTGTCATTCTTTGTCATCGGACGTGTTAGATACCATAAGCTACTATCCTTCCAAGTTACATTTACTAGTTTCTCTCCTTTCGGTAAGTCTACTGTGATAGACCCTCCGAAGCGTTTAGCTGCTTGTTGGCAACCTACTGAAGCAATCATTAAACCTGTCAGAACAGCTACAATCATTAATTTTCTTTTCATTTTAATTTTCCTCCCTCATAATATGAAGCTAGTGGGTTATTCTTATCTTCATTATTGCCTGTAAAATCAAAGAAGTCATCTTTTGTTTGATATTCTACTAGAGCTTTTACAAGTGACTCTGTTGGAATGCTATACCCGTCTTCCCAATCAATAGAAGAAAGTCCGATAAACACTCCTGTATTTTCTCCCCTGATAAACTTCTTTTCTCCTCCTATTACATCGAAACGGTCTTCTTCTCTTTCAAAGAACCCCGACTCGATTTTACCTGTGAATGTATCCTGCTGGTTAGGTACGACAGGTGCAATAAACACCGGAGGGTTAGGAATCCATTTTGTCGTCTTCTTAGATGGGAAGTAACGACTTGCTAGCTGCGCTAAGAGTGATCGAGTACTATACTTACCATTGTTTACTACCACCTCTGTAGCGGCTTTCTTAGGGTTGTCTTCTGTGCCCGGGTGTACTTTATACACAATCACGTAGGCTACTTGATTCTCTTTTATAAGTTCTACAACGTAGAAGGGCTGCTTTCTTACGTATAGAACACCTTTTTTGATGTAGCGGAGAATGTCTGTGTTAGGGTTGATTAATTCTGTCCAGTCGTTCGTTGCCATGATCTCACTCTCCAGTATAGATTGAATCTGTTACAGCGTAAATCTTAACAATTATTCCGATTGTCGGGTCAAATGACGGAGAATCAACAACACAGGCTGAGATAATATCGACATACTCTCCATAAGGGGTCAGTATACGAATGTTTTCACGGTCTACTGCTGTAACTAAAGCATTCAGTAATGGGACTCTATCCCAGCTAAAGCTTTCATCGAATGTACCGTCTGTTGCAATTCTACGTAGTGCAACAATACTCCCTACCTTAATCTTCTCGGAATCGAAGATATACTCTGTGTTTGCTTTGAATAATTCTAACATGTTATTGCTCCTTTCCTAGTTCTTTTAATTCTTTTGGAGAGAAAACACTGAAAATCTTAAAAAGTCTACCGTTAGTCTTATCAAGTGCCGGAGAACCTAGCAGCTGGTGAACAAAAATGGTGTGCTTGTCTCCGCTCCAAGTCATGAGACGAATATGGCTCTCTGTAACTTCTGTAACAATCCCCGCAAGAGATATACCTTCCTGAAACATATCACCTCCTAGTTTACTTACAGAACAGTAGATGACTACTTTCCCTTTCTCGAATATTTCTTTGTCAAAAACGTCAATTTCCTTCTTAGCAAACATACTATTTATCCTCCTTTGAGATAGCGTTTTTCATAATACCTAAAACCTTGTGACCTGAATTGTTTATGTCTTCATCAAATGTAGGAGAACCTAACAAACTATGCATGTATAAATCCGTGTACTCCTCAGCAGAGTTTACAATTCGTACTACTTCTTCTTGAACACTATACACGATGCCATTAACTGCTTCACCTTGTACCCAGATATAATCTCCATCTGCACTAGTGTACTCCTTATCTACTGTACAAAAAGTAATAAAATCCTCCTCCTCTACAACTGTTCGATCGATGATTGGTACTCTCTTCTCTGTGAACATTTTGTTTCCTCCTTTATAGGTTGTCTGTGTGATACAAGCTTAGTATAGCATGGTTATAGACTACTTGTCTAGTACTTTTTAAAACTTTTTTTTTTTATAAAAGAAAAGACAGCTTATAGCGCTGTCTCTTTGTCCTCTAATATTTGTTTCTTCATCTTTCGTCTCTCTATATACGTATAAGTAGAAACGACACCCCAAGCAGACAACCATGCTGATGCATTACGGAGTACGTACCCTGCTGCAAAGACAGTTACGACTGGTACCAGTGTCACTTTTACGTTGAACCAGTCGAATACGGCAGTTATTAGCAAGGTAATTAATACATACTCAGCAAGTGCAGCAACAATAACAAGGGTTAAGCTTAGTGGAACAAGCGGGTCTTCCCCTTGCTGCTTTAGCAATTTCGTTTTCTTGCTTACTCCGAATAGATTAACTACAAAAGTACAAAGAATTACGACTATGAAAATATTACCTAATAAATCTAGCATTATAGGTTGCCCTCCTTATTAAACATAAGAGGGATGAAGTATGGTGTGTTACTTCCCTCTGTAAGCACCATGATAAGCTGTGACGCAGTAGTAGTGGGTAGCTCTAGCTCTTTAGAGAAACCGTTAGCACCCATCGGGCTACCTGCGTACACATGGAATCGGTGATAATCTTCTTGAATAAAACGAGAAGTATGAATATGCCCCATGATGTAGTAATCAATTGGTTCTTCCTTAATATGCTTAGGTATTTTTTGGTCATCCTTTTTCTTCTCGTGATCTCCATGTTTTACCTTAACTCGTTTGCCTGCTACTTTAACTGTAAACTCGTACGTATCTTCCCGGTTGTCAATTAGAGTAACGTTAGGAAGTTGTCCGAATGTATCCTGTAGCATGTCCAGAACGTCCACAAGAATATACGTCACGGTATCATTGTAAATCTTATCATTCTTATTCCCTTGGAATCGGTCATGGTTCCCTGCTACTGCTCCAAACGTCACATGAACTCTACTAGACAACTTAATTAGTAAATCAATGATTAAACGGTAAGCTTTAGCAATTTGCTGAACAGCACTAAATTCTGATTCAAACGCTTGGTTAACATTTCTCATGTTAATATGTTCAATTGTGTCTCCTGCATGGAAAACGTATACATGCTTAATATCTAAATCTTCAATCAATTCAAGCAATACGTTAATCATGTTATCTACCTGTAATGTTAGCTTTTTAAAGTTGTATCCGCCTGTGTCAGGATTATGAACAACAGCCCCAATATGCCAATCAGATACGATTAAGATAATACTCTTGTCCCCTTTTTGTGGTGGGACAGTAGGTGTTGTCAAATACTTCATACGAGGCATACCTTTTAGCTCGTCTACAAGGTATTTCTTAATTCCGTCCATTAGTTGCTTCATGTAAATGCCTTTACGTTGTAAATGACGCATTTCACGCAGTCTAGCGTTATTCTCCTCGTTGTCTACTAGATAATTTGTAACAAGATTAAACAAGTCACTCTCTGTTAGTTCATCGGTGTCTCCAATACCATTAGGAATTTCGTCCAGCTTAATTAATCGTGTCTTTGCTTTATTGTAAAGGGAAGACAATACTTCATCTTCGTCCATTACTTTAGCAAAGTCGATTAGGTCATCCCGGTTTAACTTCAAATAACCTAATTCTGCAACGTGCTTATTGAAAACGGCAGGAGCAATCTTGCCTCGCTCCGCCATTAAATAACCCATTACTGCTGAATACGCGCCTTCCTGTGTAAGTAATGCTTCTTTCTCTTGACTTGTTAAATGCTTGTTTTCCATCCTATTTCACTCCTATTTTGTATGTACTGTAGGAGCAGCTTCCTCAAACCCGTATGAGCACGTCATATCCTTGTCTGAGAAGGGAGTACGGACTTGATACCAAAGTGTGTAAAGCGCATCATTTACGCTGTATGAAGTCATTACGAGCTCTGATATGTTGTTCTGTCTGCTTGACGGAGCAATCTCTTTATCTTCTACCATTGTACCTTCAGTTTCTAAAATAGTTGTGATCTCGTCAAACAGTTCGTCCGTAGTCACTCCTGAAGCGCCTACTAGTTCATTTAATTTTTTATGCATATTTTTTCCCCCTCTTATAATTATAGCATAGTTCCTGTCCTATGCTTCCAGTTGAGCCAACTTCTGAGCGATTCCTGTGCCCATTAGCTGAGCATAACTGACCCCGGTAAATACGTTAGCTACGCTGTCTTTTCCTGAACCCTCGTTAATAAGCCACGCTACTTTACCTGCCTCTACTTTTGTGGTACGGATAGAAAATAGGTCACTCGATTTTGTAGAGCGCCCTACACAAACAATTGTAGGCATTGCTGTCTGTTCTGTTGTAAGTATGTCATTAGCCAATTCGTTTATGTACTCGTCTGCATATGCCACAAACAGTTTGCACTGCTGTCCATCTACTTCCACGTTAAATGATTTAACCGTCTCTTTCTTTCTGTCTATATAATCCTTCATCTTTTCCATCTGTCCCTGAATGATCGGTGCGTGTTTCCGTATGGTTTCTTCTATTGACAATCCACGCATTAACAAGGGCAGCCACTTATAGCTAGCATGATAAAGCGCTAAGAGCATTCGAGTTATGCTGTTGTTCTCCCATGACCATGTGCGGTATGCATTAACCGCTTCAATAAGATACCACGCTTTTTCTGTAAACTCAATATATTTAGCTAGCAGACTAGATTCTGGGAATCTACTTATAAACATAGCCAGCTGCTTGATTGGGTCTTCGTTCTCGTTAACCTGTGACGTAATGTGTTCCCCTCCAAGCTCTTCTCCCCATGTGCTGAAGTGCAGGAAGTCCATGAATGGTACGTCTAGGTTAAGAAAGAACTCCGTAGGTAAATTGTACCCTCTATAAGGAGTCCCTAAGGCTAGTACGATATCTGCGTCTGCAAAATCCGCGTAGTCCCGGAAATCCAGATTTTTTACATATCGTACGTCTAGCTGTATTTCATCTGTATTCTTTAAAAGCTCTTCCAATATGGCAATGCTTGTTACGCCTTCAAATGAAGTTGTAGTAAATACTCGTAGTATCTTCTTTTTACCTTTGTCCATAATCACCCTCCTCTTAAAAATTAGGAGACTATAACTCCTTGTCTATATATTACCAGCTTATAGTCTAGGAGTCAACTAAAAAGAAATAAATATTTCAGGTTTTTTACAATAAAAAAGAAGAGAGGAACCGGGTTACAGTTTCTCTCTTCAATCTGTCTGTAATAATACTAAATATTCTTACATATCTAAATAGTCTGCACCCTCAATTTGGAAGTGCTGTACTCCTAATGAGTATTCTGCATCTGCAAACGCAATGAACGCAGCTAATGCATGACGTGCTTCTTCTCCTGCAGGCACTACTTGTGTATGTGCATTAGGTGAGCGGTAAACATCACGGTATTTAGGGTCATTACGGTTTGTTACGTATTGAACCTGCGTAGGTTTAACTGTGATGATAGGGTTTTTTGTGTCTTCTACATACGTTTTACCGTCTGCTTTTGTCACCATAGGAATAATATTAAATTCTCCTGTGTTAGTTCCAGCTTTAATTTTAAAGATGTACTGACCGCTGTGTAGCCCTACTGTATCCTTATAAGTAGGTAAGTATCCTACTGCGGATGTATTAGCTACAAGGTAGTCTCCGTCCGTTAAAGTGACTGTACTCTGTTTCATGTAATCTGCTAATTTCATATCGATTGTTCTCCTCTCGGGTATAAGTTATTTTTTAACTTCGACTTGTTTTACAACAGCTGCTTTTACACGAGCTTCTTTAGTAAAGTTGTGATTCTTCCAAATACCAAAGGCAAAAGCTGCAACATAAGCTAGAGCTGATACGCCTTCATAGATACCATCGTAGTTAGGGCTGATATGCAGGTCTACACCAAACATAGCAGCTACACCGTTAATGATAACAAGAAGGTAGAAAATTGTGATCGCTACTAACTTTGATGAAAGCTTAGGTGCTTCTAGCGGAATATCTACCACCTGCTTTGCTGTTGGTACAGGTTTGTTTGTATCCATATTAACCATCCTTTCTTTTTAAGTACTTTATATAATATAGCAGTTACTCCGTCTCTAAAGCTTCATGTAATCGGTATTTAATGAACGATTGCATCTGCTTTAACGTGTCACGAATAACTGTAGAACTATACTTATTTCCGGGATGTTTTTTCTTGACTGCCTTCTCTACCTGTGAATCGGTCATCTCTTGCATCATGAAGAATAGTACTTCCTTTTCCAGTTCAGAAAGCTGCATACCACGTAAGGCAAATTCCAGTACTTCATAGAAATCTAGGTCTGCGTCTTTACTTGGATTGCTCTCTATAAAGTTGGAAACATCAAAATCATTCTTAGGGATAAACACCCGGTGACGATCTCTGTACTCTCCTTTAATGTAGCTATGCTTGACACGGTAGTTTAATTTTGTTTTAATGTAACCGGGAAAATCGACAGGACCATTAATGTCATATTCCTTGACCAGTCGAATAAACTGCTCATCGATATAACTAATCAATTCATCCTGTGACACCGGGTCAGGAAGATAGTCCTTATAGGTAGAGAAAATGCTCATCCGTAAGTTACGGTACTGGTGCATTAACTTGTCCACATCACGGAGAAATACCCCAGTTGTTTCCGAGGTATTTACCATAAAGCGGTTTCCATTCAATATCTGCTCTTGCTCTTTCTCAATATCCCTAGCCAAGGTTATCCCTCTTTTCTTTTGGCTGTTGAAAACTTCTTTTCTGGTGTTGTTGAGAATGCCCGCTCTATTGACCAGCCTTTTCTCAACCTGCCTGACAGTGTTTTATAGGCTATATCTAACTCCCTAGACCAATCTCTAAGTGATTGCGTTTTACCTTTGTAAGTTATGTCTTTTGGGTGATATTGGTTTATTTTTACCGGAGGGGTTGTTACTGCCTCCGGTACACCCCAGCCTAACCTAAGTCGTTCAGCTACAAGGGAATTACCTCCTCCTAACGATTTAGACCACTCAGCCAGAGTTTTTGTTTCTCCATTGTAGGTAACAAACCGGCTGTTTGTTTTATTATTTTGCTGCTTTTCGTTAGTAATCCAGCGACAGTTATCGGGAGCATAACCACCATTAACTTCTATTCTATCAATAGAGAGATCGTCAGAGTAGCCATTAGCCATAGCCCAGTTGTAAAAGTTGATAAACCCTGTATCTTTATCTACCCAATCCTCACATATAGTTACGCCTCGTCCACCGTAGTACTTGTACCCGCTGCTGTTAGGGTTTAGTACCCTCTGTAACATTCCTCGGTATATCAAGTAAATTCTAGTTCTACTCAACCCATGTTTGATTAAATGTTCACCTGTAGGCATGGTTACCTCCTGAAAATGGGTTCTCTCCTTCCGGTATTACTATCACTTTCATTCGTTTACACAAGATGTCTGAAAAATGGATTGTGTAAGGAACCAGAATCTCTTCCCCTTCCGAGTAGCATATAGATGTTCCTTTAGCCCAACGATCGCTTACATAGTCGAATTTGACAACGACTCTTTGCACACTATAGGAATCTTTAACGTCTACTAATACTTTCTTTCCTTCCTCCATCCAGCGGGTAAGCTTGTCTTGGATACTCAGGTAGGGCTTAGGGGTACCAGATACACCACTACTGGTTCGAGCTCTATAGTAGTCTAGTGTATCCGTTACAATGTCTCTATTGTCGGATTGCATACCATTTCCCACCCCTCTTCTATAATAAGGAGAGAAGGGAATCATTCCCCTGCCTCCTCGATTTCACTCTGTGCTGCACTTAGAAGATCATCTGCACTCTGTGTAGCATTTCCTGCTGGTAAAGTGTCTGCTGTAACTAATCCTGCAGCATGTACAGTATCCATCCAGCCCTCTAGTCCTAACGTTTTGTTTCCTAGAGCAGGGTACCCTTCTGGGAACTCAATCTCTACTAGACGATTAAGAATTTCTTCTCGTACAACCTTACCGTCAAAGTCTTCAGCCATCCAGCGTAGGAACTCGTCCTTAGTTTTCTTATGGATTTCTCCATTTAGGTCAACATACTCGTAACTTTGACCCGGTTTACTAGCAATCTTAGCGTCAATAGCCATCTCGATAAGATTATATTCGTAATGAATACCATCATCACTGATTAGGTAAGCATCTGCTTCTTGATGTGGGCGGCAAACTTTAGATTTATTTACCTTTACACCCATAATGTGACCGATCTTTTGTTTCGTACCATTGATTGTTTTATCAAGAGCTTTCTTCTTCTTGATTTCAATACGTAGTGATGCAAAGTGTTCCCAAGCTTTACCTCCCGGTACTTTCATTGTAGGGAACATTGTGTTTCCACCTACATCATCACGAATTTGGTTGATTGCGATTAACATAGACTTTGTTTCAGAGATTTGAGGAGCAATCTTTGTAATGAACTGTGTAATAGCTTTTGCACGAGCTCCTACGTTTTGCTCTCCATAATCTTTCTCTAGCTCTACTTTAGAAGGGGTTTGTCCTACAGAGTCCCAGATGAAAATAACTGGTGTATCTGGATACATCTTTTTGAATACAGCTAGTGTGTCTTCAATTGTACGACCAATCTCTTCTACAGTCAATGCAATACCTTTTTCTGGGTCAGGTTGTTTAACAAGTACTTTACTTGTATCTAGCCCTAAATGACCAAGACGTTCACGGTCAGCTGTGCCCTCTACGTCTACTAAAACCACGATACATCCTAGAGAAGTACCTACACGAGCGGCATGGAAAGCTAGAGTTGATTTACCACCAGCATTTCGACCTGCAACTTCGATCATTCGTCCGAATGGTAACCCGCCCCCAATTACTACGTCTACACGAGGTAAGAATAGAGGCAAGCGGTCAAATACCATTGCATAATCTGAATCACGTAATAGTACTAGTCCTGCGTCTGCTCCAAGTTGTGCCAAGTTAATATCTGCTGATTTTTTAGTTTGTTTTTTAGCCAAGTTAAATTCCCTCCAATAAGTAATAGATAACTGTGTAACTTATATGTTTGATATAGTCTTAGACTTCGTGAGTACCCTCTACGTTGCGCTGCTCTCGACCCATTGTACGTTTGCGTAACCAGAGTAAAGCTTCTTCAATCTTTGTAATAGCCATAGCATTTTCCTTACACGAGAATGGACTGTTTTGGAACCCCTGCAAACGAAGTAAGACCATAACGAGTAAATCCTCATTACAGACTCCATTTACACCTGCTTCTAAAATAGGACCTTCTTGGAAGTTGATACCTGCTAGTAGATTCCCTTTAGTGTCTGTAACATCAAAATGGTGAGGGGCATTAAACTTAGGGTCTGCCTCGTGATATACCTGTGTATACTTCTCAGTTAATAGCGGGTGAGTTACTTTTACAACTTTGTTATCCATGATCTTCCTCCTAGTAATATATTGTTTTATTTCAAGGGTAGAGCCTAGTATTCAACTAGGCTACTACTCTGTACTCTCTTAAATTATTGTTGTCCACCATTCATCTTAGCCATTTCAGCAGCTAGCATAGAGTCTACGTCAAACATGTTGTTGCTGTTTGTAGCCACGTTATGTGTTGAAGGAGCTACAGGCGCTTCAGGTTGCTGTGGAACCTCTGGTGTAGTTGGCACAGTTGGTTGTGTTGGAACCGTTGGCTGTGTCGGAATGTTAAACGCTGGTTGTGTTGGCACTGTATCTTGTACTGGTTGAGTTGGAACTGAAGCAGCAAAGTCAGGCATGTTATCTTCTACTAGACCAGTAGGTTGTGCTGGCTGTGTAGGCATAGCTGGTGTAACAGGTTGTTGCGGTGTAGTTGGTGCCGCATAAGGGTTAGGAGTAGCAGGTTGACTAGGTAAAGCAAATGGGTTAGTGTCAACTTGTCCCTGCGGAGCCGCATACGGATTAGGCTGTACTGGTTGCTGTGGTTGTGTAAGCATAGCTGGTGTCGTAGGTGCTCCTGCATAAGGGTTAGTTACAGGTTGCTGTGGAGCTGTTTGACCTTGTCCACCATCTTGTTGTTGGTTTGGCTTACGTCCTTCTTTCATATCTACGAAAGCTTGTACCCACTGCATGCCATTCTCTAAACGCTCTGTAGGAACTACTTGAGCTTTTAAATCTTCTAATTCATTTTCCCAACCTTGTCCTAATGGAGGTAATGGAATAGCTGTATACACTTCCACTGGGTACTCCATTTGACCTTTAGCAGGTTTTGAGATTTTAATAGGTGCTGCTTTGTCAGGATGCATAAATGAAAGTTCTGTTTGAGATGTGTTTAACATCGGGTCTTTCAACTTACGCAGTAGGTTAGCAAAACCTGATTGAGGTACTTCGAATGTACGAACAATCAATTTACCGTTTTGGTCACGCTCTTGTGCCCATTGGTTTGGTGCAACTTGTACAATGTTTACGCAGTTTACTAAGTAGTAGCTACGAGGTGATTGTTGTCCACCGAATCCGTTAGGGATTAATCCAGCATCAGCCCACTGTGTAATCTTTTGTTCAAGAAGTGAACCCGGGTTAGGTGCAGCATCCAATACAAAGTTTGAGTTGATTTGTTTACCTGAAGATGACTTAGCACTTAAGAAGATTTTTCGTAACGGCTCTGCAAATGAGCTTACTAAATCTTTGGAAGGTAAGATTTGAACAAGAATTTCACGTTGATCTTTAGCGTAGAATAAACGCTTGTGTTTTGTTTCAGGATACTTTACCTTAGGTGAATTACCTCCTGATTGTGAATCTAATTCCTTCTGAGCTTGGTTGATGATATCAGCAAATGACATATGTAGCTTCCTCCTAATAATGGTTTTAGTAGTTAAAGAGCTTGTCTCCTCAACTCTATTAATATTGTATCATACAGTGTATGATATGGTCAAGCATTTTATACTAAATTATTTAACTTTTTTGTTCTCTTTTTGCTCTTTCATCTTTTCATAGTTGTGCATAATAATGAGAGCAGATAACAGACCTAATACACAGCAAGTGTACCACTGTGGGTCACTGAATGATGGTTTACCAAAGAATAGATCAGTCAGCATAGTTGAAAAGAGGCAGTAAAGAAAGGTAAACCCTAGATACAGGATAAATACTATAAACTTCTTAAGCATTAGACACCCCCTTAACCTGTGTAGTGTTCTAAGGAGAATTTATGAATATGGTTTGTAGTCATAGCCGTATTGCCTATCTCTACGTACCTAGTATCGTCTTTCTTCATCCAATGAAATAAGAAAGTAGCAGCCTGTTGCTCTGTTACGATCTTACTTCCACAGTCTTCTCCGTCTCTACTAAAAAACTGCAGTTTGTATACCATTTTATGCCCCTCCATTCAATCTATTATAATCGTAGTCTTCAATCCGGGTACCGGCACCTTGACCATACATCTTCTGTTCAGCTACCTGCTTTCCATAAGACTGTAACATATCCTTACGCTGCTCGAATGCTTTTACGATACGAGTTACACGACCTACAATAAAATTTAAGTGGTGTATCTCTTTCATAATAGCTTCATATTCAGGCTGGCTTTTACGATACGTCTCTACTAAGTCTTTTGTAGGTTTCGAACCATCTTGCTTGCACTTATCTCTAGCTGCTGTATCAAGTTGCGCTATAACCTTTTCAGATTCTAGCTCTTTACTCTCTTGGAAGTACTTTAGCTTCTCTAGAACCGATGCCCAGTAAACGAACTTTGCAGGCTGTTCAAGCATGTCTTTGAGTAAAGTAGTTTCATTTACTCTCAGCTCTGCCTCTAAGTTATACTCTTCATATTGACCAGCTTCATTGACTAGTCGAAGAGTACCAAAATCAAAGTCACCGATGTTAATATCCAATACCTTTCCCCCTTTAAGGTTATTCGAGAGGGCTTGTTCCCTCTCTATAATCTATAATACTATAACCTTGTCTGTATTGCAAGTATAAAATACAAACTTTTTAAAACTTTTTACATTGCAGTTTGATAGACGGGTTTACGTTCTTCAATAGCTGTTTTTAATTGCTCAGCCTTTTCCTTGTCTATAACTTTAGATTCCTTGTAGTTCTTCACCTGTTTCAGGTCATTGTGGAACTTACAATATCCTGCAATGTTTTGGAACGTGTTAAGCTCTTCTGCATCGTAGCCTACCATGTCGTTATAGTTAACACCGATCTCTACATCTGCTTTGATTGGGTAACGGATTTTCTCACCTTTCCAATCAATAAACAACCAGTCAATAGGTAAGTTCTCCATGATGTGACGAGCTACTTGAGCCATTAAATGCACTTCTTCCGGTGGACAATCCAATACAATGGAGTCATGTACAGTTAAGACAATTTTAGATCGTAACCCTTTTGTTTCAATAAATTTATTAATAAGGATTACAGAGGAGTTCGTTAAGTAAGCACCTGTACCTTGAATACGGGTATTTACAGACTTACGGAGCGCACCGTTTACTTTAGACTTATCTTGTGAATAGATATCACGAAGGCTACGTCTGAATCCCTGCATACACTCTACAAAGCCGTATTTCTTTACATATTCGTGTGTAGCATCAATGAATGCTTTAATCTTCGGTTTGTTACGGAAAAAGTCTTCGAACAACTTTTCAGCCTGCTCAAGAGTCATACCGTTTTTACTATAGTAAGAGAACGGTGTTTCTCCGTAGGCAATACCGAACGTGGTACTCTTAGCTGAAGAACGCTGATCGTCTGTAACTTCTTCAATAGGGATACCGAATACCAGTGAAGCTGTCTCCTTATGAATATCATCCCCATTAAGGAAGGCTTGTGTCATCTGGTCATCTTCTGCAGCTAATGCTAGAATACGTGACTCTAGAGAGCTATAATCCAGCTGTAGTAATGCTCCACCCGGGAAGCTTGTTACGAACATACGCTTAATTGGGTGTTGGTAGTCGAATCGTGTTACATCCCCTGTTTTACGTGGAAGCTGCTGTAGGTTTGGGTCTGATGATGACAGACGAGATGTCTCAGTACCTGTCGGGTTAAATCCACCATGAAGTTTACCTTGAGCATCTACCATTGCAAGCAGTTTATACGTGAAGTTCTGTTTACGGGTTTTAACTAAGGAGTGAGTAAGTAGCCAATCTGCCAGCTCTTTTGTCTCTTCAAAGTTTTCACTAATATATTCTAAAGCTGTCTTATCTGCTTTATAGTGAATCCAGTCAATTTCCTCCTCAGGAATGTTATCCTCCACGGCACTGTCTACTAGGAATGTTTTGTTAAATGGTAGCTTATTCCCTGTATATTTGAACAGTACTTTCTTCTTCTGGTCAGATGAGTTTGGATTGAATATGCGCTCCTCTTCATCTTTATACTTATTTCGGAGCTTAACTACATCCGGGTCACGATCTTTTACTGGCTTAGCAAATTCTTCTAAACCAATCTGGTAAAGTTTTAAAATCTCTTCTTCGAGCTGTTTTACCTCTGGGTACTCACGCATAACTTCTACAATACGTCTCTCTTCTTTTTCATAAGCATCTGCTAGCCCTTGTGTGTACTCTGTATTCATCATTACACCGTTAGCTTCAATAGCAGCTAGTGTATCTGTTAACTGTGGGTAATGGTTTGTGTAAAGAATACGGATAGCCGCGTTCTCTGGCTTTTGTCCTAACAAGTCTAGGTGATTATGAATACGTAAACAGCAGTCTACGTCACCACTAGCATAAGGAGAGAGCATGGATACTAAAGGAATCCATTCATAGTTAAAGTTTCCTCCGTCTACTTCATTGCGCGGAGCGGTAGCACTAGGAAATGTCTTCTTGGGAATTTCTAGCTTGGTAATAACAGGTCTTCTGCCTTCCTGTTTAGCTATCTGTTTCTCCTGTTGCATAAGTAGCTGGTGTTCTGCTTTTAACTTAGCGACATATTGCTTGTGTTCTAACTTCATTTGTTCAATGCGTTCTTTATCTTCTTGCAACTTCTGATCTAAATAGTCTTTCTTGAAGACTTCTAGAGCACGGTCATATCCACCCATGTCTGTTAACTCGTAAGCCATGTCGCTCAATCGTAAAGATTTCTCTACATTCTGATTGATTAATAGATAGTACATGACTTTTGTGTCACGGTGGTTATTGAATCGTTTGAATCCTTTTGTTAATCTGAGGAACCGTATGTCGTACTGCAAATTATGACCGACTTTGATTATGTTCTCATCGGCTACGAAGGCTTCTATGTAGTTATAAATCTCAGCTAGTTCACCGGGTAGCCATGTGTGCTCTTTATGCTCTAATGGAATCGTAATTCCTTGTCCCTCTTCCCAACATAAAGAAATTACCAGAGGCTTTGCACCTGCTAGTTCTGGTTTTAAGGTATTCGTCTCTAAATCCCAAGCGACAATAGGAGCCTTTGGAATGTCTTGAGTGAAGATTTCTCTTACACGCTCTATTGTAGTAACATGTTCGTAATCTGTTGGGGAAGCTTCGAACGCTCTTTCTCCCTGCTCCACATATTTTTTAAGAGTGATAAAGTCTGCTTCAACTAGATTCTGAATGTTCGGGTCTACTAGCATGTATTCAACACTGTACATAGGCAGTACCCAGCACTCATGCGTTGTGTCTCCTGAAGATGTAGTAGTTCCTCCGCCTAACATATCAATCTGCTGTTTCAGGCTTTCAACCTGTTGGAGCAGTGTAGCATGTTCTTTATTTAGGCTATTTGTCGTTAAGCGATCTCCATAAGCACCTAGGAAAGCCTCTAACGCCTCTTCTGTCATTGCCAGACGTTTCTTCATTTCTTCTACCTTAGCTACATTGTCAGGGTTTACTATAGGCTCAGGTTGTTCTTGTACTTCCTTCTGAGGAATCTCTACTGTAATTTTATGGGGAACTCCTCGTAGCTTGGACACTTCTGATTTACCTAGAAGCGCTTTACAGCCTAAGTTACCTGTAGGGATGATAATATCTGGTTTCTCTCTTACAATGCGTTCATACAGAAGATCAAACTCTGCTTTAGCTCCATCAGGACCTGTCAATTTAGGTACCTTGTACTTAATGGCTTGCCCTCTATTATTACGGTTAATTACTTTTGGGACTTTAGCATAGGCGTAGTCAAGATAATATTCACCACGCTTAAGCCCTAGCCCAGACTCAATTAAACTCTTAAGAATCTGACCTGCTCTTTGGGTAAAGAATACGTTCGTGATATTCCCGTTTGCTTCGAGTCTAAAGTGATTCTCACGGGCGTACTCTTGAAGAAATGCTACTTTGACCAAATCATGTTCCTCCTTTATATCTTTGTCTATAATCATACTATAGCTCACAGTGAAAGTCAACAGAAAAAGAGGACAGGTTAACCCTCTTCCTCTTTGTTTACAGGGACTTCGATGTCTTTTAATCGTTTTAGCAGCTGCACCTTAGGTACCTTCTTTGCTTCTCGGATAAAGTATCGTTTGTTTAGTCCGTCATATGCTTCTTTTCTTGGTAGTTCATCAAGGTAAATCTGTATCAGCTTCCCTATCTTGACTGTATGCCCGTCCTCTACTGCATCTGCTATTACCTCTTCTAGTAGTTTAATTACTTCATCAACATCCCGGATTTTATAACTACCGCGCAAAGCGATTTGTCGGGCTAGCTCTTCACGATTAATTAGCATCTAAAGCACTCCCCTCTTCTGGAGTGTCCATACGTTGAAAACGTTTGTTGTCCCTTACTACCATACTTTCTACCATTTGTAAATCTCGTTTAGAGTCACAAATGAGCCAGATATTCATTTTCCACGTAGATAGTGGCTCCTGTAAGTACTGGAAACACTGATATTTATATTTAGCTTTTAAATGGTACATCCCATTGTAGAAAATGTAAAATTCTTTGTGGCGATCTTGAATCTCCTTTTCTGATAGTGCCGGGAAAGAAATGTTTACTTTGTCTACATGATAACGAAGCGGGTACAATGAGAACAGGTAGTCATATACATTAATATCGGGAAGGACGATTGGTACGTCAATAGCTACTTTAGTTGCCATTGATACAAGCTGGACATTGCGTACATCTTCAGCTGTATAATCTTTTTTACAGAAGTAAATTACTTCCGACTGAGGAACATTGGCTAGCTGATTGATAACAGGTACAGGAACTCTGTCTGTTGTGTAGTAGTATATGTAGCCTCCGTGGTTCATAATTTTATCCTGCACAGTATCATTGCTGTAACGCTCTTTATATAGTAGATACGATTTACGATTACGCTTGTTGAATCTTGTAGATTTACGCTTAAGCTCGTCCATCTCTCTTTCAATTAATTTCTCATTCAGTCGTGTAACTTTAGTAAAACTGGCTTGCTCCTGCTTAGTGGTCAAATTCAAATTAAACATACGATCTGTATTGTGTATATTTAAGCTCTTTTTTCGAGTCATTTTCTCTTACCATCCATTCTTTGTTATTTATCGGAATATTCTGTATACTTCTATTATACCACAAAATAAAAAGTAGAGAGCTAAAAAAGCCCTCTACTTAGTGTAGTTATTCTGCTTTATCATATGTCATTTCAAATATGTCTGCCTCACAAGGGTAAAACTCCCCTTTAACACCTTTAATGATATAGTGACCCCATGAAAAATACATGCTACCTTCTAACGTTTTAATATAGTAGTCTCCCTGCTGGTCAACACCCAGTGCGTCCCCTACAAAGTTCTTAATATCTCCAATTGTTGTATTCCCGCTAAACTGAACTGCCTCAATAACAACAGGCTTCTTTCGATACTTACTAACCATTTCGTCTCCCCCTATTCAAAAAAGTTTTCCGCTGCTTTACTGTTCATAAACTTTCTGTAACGAGATCGTACAGCATGAGCAAAGCTATATAGCTTATTAATATCTCCATGATTGGTCATCTCTGTGATGCCTGTTTCAATATCTACTTCTGCATAAAATTCACCGTCTAGGGACGTAATCTTTAACGTCCCACTGGTTACTTCCATATCAGTCTTCACTTACTTGCCCTCCCGTTGAGAGAGAATGAACTTCTTAATTGCAATAAGTTCTTTCATGTTTCTCTTGTCTAGTAATGCTTCACATTCGTCACGAAGTTTGTAGAGCTGTATCTGAAAGTCTCTGCGTAGAGAAGCGGGACAGTCTAGTTGATTAGGGGTAACAATCTTTTCCACTTTTAAAAAATCTTCGTGACAACATGACCCAAACGTACTCCATAAACAAAATTCATTATTACACTCCATATAACTCACTCCTTAGAATTTTAGTTTCTTACGAGCTGATTTATCGATCTGTGTGTTCTTAGCTGCAGACTTCGTATACTGTGTATTGTTTGTTTCAAAGAAGTCCATCTTCTGTCCTGCATCTAAGCGGCTGTCATCATAAGCTTTCATCCAAGGAATTGGATTCTCATTTGCTTTAAACTTGTCATCCGGGAATGCTAGAGGCAATCCTAGAGACTGGCAACGGATGTTACCTAACCAGTGAATGTAAGTATCAATTTCAGAAGGACGTACACCAATTGTACTGAATAGGTCTACTCCATAAGCAATCTCTCGTTTTACATTCTCACGAATGAAGTTTAGTGACCACTCTACATGCTTTTCCATAGCTTCAGGGGATAGCGGGTAGTCTGTAAGTACTGCACGGTGTGTATGCCCATTTAAGTATGTGTGTTGGAACTCATCTTTATGAATATAACGAATCATAGAAACTGTTCCACCTAGGATATTCCATTTATGTTGAATGTGGTAGAACATCATAAACGTAGAGTAGAAGTTAATGCCTTCTAGTACAGACATGGCTACTAGTCCACGAGCTAAGTACTCAGCAAACTCTTCTACAGTAATTTCACCTAGAAGGTAAGACTTGTACGCAGTCTCTAACTCTTCCATTACTTCAATAACTAGACTGTTACGCTCTTGTGCTTTCTCATTACGAACTGCTTCAATCATCATCTTGTTTTGTTCTGTGATTGTTAGCTTGTCTAGGTTGGCATAGGAGTAAGACTGAACGTGTACCGCTTCTTGTTGTCCTGCTACAGCATAGGCAGAAGAAATAGCTGGGTCTGTAATTACTAGAGA